>Ga0075428_100006693_pt1 | contig 12820 bp, 9 predicted proteins | sample RhiMetdeltSRZDD2_FD_75291 | JGI IMG/M metagenome (GOLD analysis project Ga0075428, IMG submission 75291) | Populus rhizosphere microbial communities from Tennessee, USA - Rhizosphere MetaG P. deltoides SRZDD2 | ecosystem: Host-associated > Plants > Roots > Rhizosphere > Soil | place: USA...
GCCGGCGAGAACGAGATCGGCGCCATCGGCGCCTGTCGATCCTGGACCCAGCAGCAACACGGCGCCTCCGGTGACGGCATCGACCCTGCCCGGCCGTTCCATGGCTACTACTTCCAGGTTCTCGCCCCCCAGAGTGATCCCGCACACGGCCACGTGAACGACCGCGGCACGAGCGGCGTCGTTGCGCTCGTGGCCTGGCCTGCGGAGTACCGCGTCACCGGCGTGCAGAGCTTCCTCGTCGGCCCCGACGGCATCGTGTTCGAGAAGGATCTCGGCCCGAACGGCGCGCGCGGGATCACGACCTACGATCCGGATGCGTCCTGGCACGTGGTGAGCGCGGACTGACCATGTCGACCCCGGCTCACGTGCTGGCGCCCTCGAGGAGCGATGCGAAGCCGTCGCACTCGGAGGGCGATGGGCTCTTGGAAGGCGCGAGGGGCAGCAGCCTTGGTGTGCTCCATGCGCTCTCGGAGGGATGGCACATGCAACTCACGCGTCGCGAGTCCTTGGCAGCGCTCGCAGGGCTCGCAGCCGCGAGCCTGGTGACACCCTCCACGCTCGCGTCCGCCGTCCCCGGCGAAGCCGCCGCGCCCTCCGGCCCGCATGTCCCGCCCGGCAAGCACGAGCCGGTCGCGCTCCCCTTCGACCCGAAGCGGCTGCCGGGGCTCTCGGAGAAGCTCCTCGTCTCGCACCACGACAACAACTACGCGGGCGCCGTCAAGAACCTGAACGCGGTGGAGCTGGAGCTCGCGCGGGTCACGAAGGATACGCCCGGCTTCCTGGTCGCGGGGCTCCGCGAGCGCGAGCTCGGCTTCACCAACTCCGTGATCCTGCACGAGCGCTACTTCGCCAACCTCGGCGGCGACGGGAAGCCGGCCGGCGCGGTGAAGGAGGCGATCGCCGCGGCCTTCGGCGGCTTCCCTCGCTTCGAGGAGCAGTTCCGTGCGACGGGGCTCTCGCTCGCGGGCGGCAGCGGCTGGACGATCCTCGACCTCGACTTCTCCACGGGCGACGTGCGCATCTACTGGGCCGGCAATCACACCCAGGCGGTCTCCTTCGGCGCGCCGCTGCTCGTGCTCGACATGTACGAGCACGCCTATGCGCTGGACTACGGAGCGGCGGCGGCGAAGTACGTCGATGCCTTCATGGCGAACGTCGCCTGGAGCGAGGTGGAGCGGCGTCACGCGCGGGCGGGTGCGGCCTGGCGCGCGCTGCAGGCCGGCGCATAGCACCAGACCGCGCTGGCTGCCTGGCACATGGCTTGCGCCGACCGCCGAGCCTTCGGGCCGCGCGCCCTCATCCGTTCTCCCCTTGCAGCAGCAGCGCCGCGGCGGGCAACAGGAAGGGCCGCACGAGACCCGTGTCGATCAGCACGCCGACCGTGAGACCGAGGCCCACCTGCTCCAGGAACGCGATGCGCGAGAGGAGCAGCGTCGCGAAGGTCCCGGCGAGGACGACGCCGCACGAGGTCACGACCGGCCCCGTCGCCTCGAGGGCCCGCACCAGCGCGGCGCGGAAGGTCGCGACGCGGGCCTCCTCGCGCGCACGACCCAGCACGAAGACGCCGTAGTCCGCGCCGATCGCCGCGAGCAGCACGAACAGGAAGAACGGCGCCTTCCAGTCGAGCCCCGGCCATACCCCGGCCTCGACGAGGAGCCGCAGCGCGCCAAGCGCGGCGAAGTAGGAGAGGAGGATGAACGCGGTGATGGCGGCGGGAGTGGCCACGCCGCGCAGCAGGACCGCGAGCAGGACGAAGACGCCCGCGACGATCCAGTGGTCGAAGCGGTCCATGTCCGCGCGGCTCATCGCGGCGAGGTCCCGGGTGATCGCGGTTGGTCCGCCGAGGAAGGCCTCGGCGTCGCCGAAGCCGAGGGCCGGGAGCAGCACGGCGAGCGCGCGTTGGATCCTCGCCGCCGTGTCCACCGACGCCGGCGCGTTCGGCGGCGTCGCGAGCTGGAGCTCGAAGCGCGCGGCCCGTCCGTCCGCCGACAGGTAGTACCCGAGCGCGCGCTGGAGCTCCGCCGAGCCGGCGACATCCTCGGGTGTCAACGCGAGCCGGTCGAGGAGGCGCGCCGATCCGGGGGCGTGGTCCAGCGCGCGGAGACGGGCGCGACCGCGCCCCATCCCGTCCTCGAGGGCGCGGGCCCCGCGGGTCGCCTCGCCGAGCCCCTTCTCGAGCCGCGTGAGCCGGTCCGCGAGCGCCTCGAGCTCGCGCCGCGCCTCCGCAAAGCGGTCCGGCGCGAACGCTCCGAGGAGGGAGTGCTTCTGCTCCTCGTCGAGCGCGGCCTTCCGCTCTGCGAGCTCGGCGCGGCCCTGCGCGACCTCGTGTCCCGCGCCGGCGAGCCCGCCGGCCAGCGTGCCCGCGCCGCGCTCCGCCTGCCCGAGGCCGCTCTCCAGCTCCGCGAGCTGGCTGCGCAGCGTCGCACGCGCGAGCAGGCCGGGCTCGCCCGTCGGTCGCGTCGCGCTCCACACGCGCGCGACGCCCGGCTCCGCGGCGAGGAGCTCCGTCAGCTGGTAGATGCCGTCGAGGGCGTCGGTCGCTTGGAGGCTGCTTCCGCCTGCGGGCAGGACGACGGCCACGATGAGCGGCGACACCTGCGCCGGATCGAAGTGGCGCAGGAGCCTCGAGAAGCCTTCCTCCGACGGGCTGCCCTGTGGGATGTCGAGCTCGAGCTCGAACGAGGGGACGACGCGCAGCCCCCACAGCGCGAGCGGCGCGACCGCGGCGAGGCCGGCCAGCAACACCGGAACGGGTCTGCGCACGACGAGCCGCGCGATCGCGGGCCAGAGTTGCCCGCGCGCGGGCGGCGCTCCGGCCTCGCCGTCGGGGGCCGCTGCAACCCGCGACGGCGGCCAGAAGAGTCCGCCTGCCACGAGCGTCATCAGCGCGGGAGCGAGCGTCAGCACGGCCGCGAGCGTCACGGCCACGCCGAGGGCGAGCACGGGCCCAGTGAAGGCGTACAGGCCGAAACGCGCGAGACCCATGAGCGCGCAGGCGAGGACGACGGCAAGCGCGCTCGTCACGAGCACGGGCGCAGTGTGCCGCAGCGCGCGCGTGACGCTCGCGCGGACCGCGTCCGCACCCTCGCGACGGCCGGCGCGCCGGAGCTCCTCGCGGACGCGAGCGAAGAGCAGGAGGCAGTAGTCCGTGCCCACACCCCAGACGAGGGCCACGAGGAAGCCGCGCGACTGGAACGCGACCGGCAGACGCTGGGCGGCGAGCACGACGGCTCCGATCGACACGGCGATCGCCGCGCCGAGCGTCGCGAGCGACACGCCCGCGGCCACGGGCGCGCGGTAGACGAGGAGCAGCGTCGCCGCGACGAGCGCCACGGTGGCGAGCGCGGAGCGGCGCGCGCCCTCCTCGATGGCGAGGAGGTAGTCGCGCCCGAGTGTCGCGTCCCCCGTGAGCGAGAGGCGCAGCGTCGGACTCCGCGCGCGCTCCGCAGCCAGCGCGTCCTCCACGCGGGCGACGGCGCGGCTCGCCTCCTCCGACGCGAAGCCGACCGAGAGCCGCAACACGATCAGCGCCGCGAGGCCGTCGGGCGATATGAGGCGCTGCGCGGGAACGGGGCCGTCGCTGGGGGCGAGCACGGCCCGGACGCCGCCGTCTGCCGGCAGGGCGCGCAGCCGCTCCGCGAGCTCCGCGATCTTCGCGAGGGCGCCGTCGATGGGCGAGCCGTCCGCAGACTCGCAGACCACGACGATCTGGCTGGCCGCCTCCGCCCCGGGAAAGAGCGCGCCGAGAGCGGCGGCGGCGCGGCGGTTCGGGGCGTCCGCGGGGAAGAAGCGCACCGGATCGGTCACGGCGACCTTGGGGAGCCGTGGCGCGAGGACCATGCCCCCGGCGAGCGCAGCGGCCCAGAGGGCGACGACCCCTGCAGCAACGGCCGCGTGGCGCGTAGCGTTCCCCGTTCCGGCTGGCACGCCGCGATCGTCTCCGCGACGCGGCCAGCGGCTGCGCGACTACGCAGCCAATCCTAGCCTGCGCAGCTCGCGACGTAGTCTCGGATGATCCGGTTGAGCGCCTCGAGATCTGTCTCGGGGCGCTCGGCGCAGGCGTCGTCGAAGGCGTCGCGGATACGATCCGCCTCGGCTTCGAGGCATCGGCGCAGCGCGCCGGCCTCGATCTTGATCTGGCGCTCCTCGGGGACTGCGCAGGGCCGCGTCGATCCGCTCGCTCAGGCGCGCGTCCATCTGCTCGGCGCCGAGCCGGCGCCACTCGGCGCAGCGGAGCTCCGAAGCGCGCGCGGACGAGTGCGCGAGTGCGAGCGCGCATGCGACGAGGACCAGAAGACCAGCGGCGAGTGCGGATCGGTGGAGCTGCCCGCGCCCGCTGGCGCTCGCTCCAGGCTGTGACCTGGTGCCCATGACCACATTCCTCCATCGGAATGCAGCGTGCCAGCGCGGGAGCCCCCGCCCCATTGTCTCTTGGTATAGGCCGCCTACGACCGGGTGACCCGCCCCCACGGGGGGCGGCAGCGTCACCTGCGGCGCACCCCGAGCCTCACCGACATTCGCACCAGGTCCGCCAGAGAGCCGGCTTGCATCTTCTGCATGACCCGACCCCGATGGACCTTGACGGTGATCTCGCTCGTGCCGAGCTCGGAGGCGACCTGCTTGTTGAGGAGCCCGGCGACCACCCGCTCCATCACCTCGCGCTCACGGGGCGTCAGCGATTCATACCGGCGCTCGAGCTCTGCGATCTCGGCCTGCTTCCGGCGTGCAGCCGCGTCGCGTTCCATCGCCTGTTGGACCGCATCCAGGAGGTCCTGGTCGACGAAGGGCTTGGTGAGGAACTCCACGGCTCCCGCCTTCATCGCGCGTACCGAAGTCGGAACATCGCCATGGCCCGTGATGAAGACGATCGGTATCGCGATGTCGATCTCCGCCATCCGCTTCTGCAGGTCGAGCCCGGAGAGGCCCGGCAGTCGGACATCCAGCACGAGACAGCTCGGCACATCCGGCCGCGGCTGAGCCAGGAACTCCAGCGCGGACGCAAAGGTCTGGACGGTCAGACCCGACGACCGGATCAGACTCGCCAATGCGTCGCGCACCGACTCGTCGTCGTCCACGACGAAGACGATCGCCTGCGGCGCCCGCATGACCGCTCCTAGGGGTGCTTCGAGAGCGTGAACTGGAAGGTCGCGCCGGGACCGTCGTGGGGCACGGCCCAGAGCCGCCCGCCGTGAGCCTCGACGATCGATCGACTGATCGATAGCCCCATGCCCATGCCGCCGCTCTTGGTGGTGTAGAAGGCATCGAAGATCCGCTTCGCGCTCTCCGCGTCGAGCCCCACGCCCGAGTCCTGCACCGAGATGCGCACGTCGTCGTCGTCACCTCGTTCCGTTCTGATGATCAGCTCTCGCGGTCGGTCCGCGACCGCGCTCATGGCTTCGATCCCGTTCGTGATCAGGTTGAGCATCACCTGCTGGAGCTGCACGCGGTCGCCCAGCACGGGCGGAAGCTCACGGGCCAGCTCCGTCCGCAGTGCCACCCGAGCTCTTCGCACCTCGCCCTGGGCGAGGACGACGACCTCTCGAATGGCGCGGTTCACGTCCAGCCGTTCCTTCGCCGTGTCCGTCTTCCCGACGAGCGCCCGTATCCGCCCGATCACCTCGCTGGCCCGATTCCCATCGCGGACGATGCGCTGGGCAGCTTCGCGGGCCTCCTCGAGCTCGGGCACGTCGCGCGCCAGCCAGCGGAGGCAGGCGTTCGCGTTGGTCACGACGCCAGCGATCGGCTGGTTGACTTCGTGGGCGATGGACGCGGCCAGCTCTCCCAGGGTCATCGCGCGCGTGACCCGAGCGAGCTCCGCCTGCGCCTTGCGCAACGACTCTTCGGATTGCTTGCGCCCGGTGATGTCGTTGTTGGTCTCCAGAGTCGCCACCGTTCTCCCTCGCTCGTCCCGCTGCAAGGACCACCGGCTCGCCACGGTGACCTGCGTCCCGTCGCGCTTCGTGTGCACGAGCTCGCCGTCCCACCGGCCGGTGCGGAGCAACGTCGCCGTGATCTCCTCCAGCGGCTCCGGGAAGATCGTCTGCATGAGCTGGTGGGTGACCTTGCCGATCGCCTCGGCCCTCTTCCAGCCGTACAGCTCCTCGGCGCCGCGATTCCAGTAGGTGATGACGTCGTTCGGCTCGCGGACGAAGATCGAGTCGTGCGTGAGGTCGAGGAGGCTGGCCTGTTCGCGCACCGCCTCCTCGGCCCGCCTGCGCTCGGCGATCTCGGCGTGCAACTGCTCGTTGCGCTGCCTGAGATCTTCGGTTCGCTCTTGAACTCTGGCTTCCAGCTCATCACGCGCGCGCCGGAGCAAGGTCTCGGCGCGCCTTCGCGTGGCGCTCCACGAGCTGACGAGCAAGGCCGTCAGAAAGAAGACGAGAAGCTTGGGCGTGTGGGAGGGGTCGAAGGGCAGGAAGAAGTAATCGATGGCCGAAGTCGCCAACGCGGCGGCAAGCAGGCCTGGCCCGATGCCGCCAACCCAGGCGCTCAGCATGATGGCGAGGAAGAAGAGCGGCGAGATGAGCGCATCGGGACGCAGCAGAAGCGTAACGATCAGCGCCGCTGCGCTACTCGAAACCGCCAGGCCGTATCTCGAGACCGCAGACGATGTGTGCTGCGCCGAGGTGCCAGACTCCGACATACCCTGGCTCCCATTCTATCCGGAAGCGCTCCGCGACCACGCTGTCGCCCCAGGGCCGCGCGGACGGCTCCGGATCGAAGCGCCCGACCCCAGGGGGGGAGCGTCAACGCTACCGCCCGACGAGCCGCGAAATCCCCTCGGCGGCGCGCTCGAGCGCCAGGACGCTGAGCAGGAGGCGGACCACCTGGCGGAACGCGCGTTCGGGCAGGTGGTCAAGACCGGCCGCCACCCGGACGCCCGGGCTCGCCTCTCTCGCTCAGTCCGAGCTTACATTTCCGCCGTACGGCATCTGCGCCTCTCCGGTGATCAGGCGCGCGCCGCGCCCGTGCGTGAAGAAGCTGATCGACCAGCGGAGGAAGACGAGCAGGCGGTTCTGAAACCCAATCAGATACCAGAGGTGGATGAACAGCCAGATGATCCACGCCAGAAAGCCGCTGAGCTTGAGGCGGGGAAGGTCCGCGACCGCGCGAGCGCGGCCGATGGTGGCGAGGTTGCCCCTGTCTTTGTAGACGAAGGTGCCTGCCGTGTCGCCGCGCAAGCGCGCGCGCACGAGCATGGCGGCGTAGCGCCCCATCTCCATCGCGACAGGGGCGACGCCGGGGTAGGGCGGCGCGCCGCGCACTCTCACCATGTCGCCGATCGCAATCACCTGGGGGTGAGCGGGCACGGTGAGGTCAGACTCGACGATGATTCGACCGAGGTTGTCGATCTGCGCACCGGCTGCCCTCGCCAGCTCGCCGGCGATCTCGGCGGCAAGCACGCCGGCGGCCCAGATGATGGTCTTGGCCGGGATCCGCTCCTCGTGGTCACCCTCTCGCACCACGACACCGTCCTCGTCGAGATCGATGACCATGTGGTTGAGCAGCGGTGTCACGCCGAGGCTCTCGAGAGCGCGCTTTGCCTTGGTCGACAGCATCGGCGGAAAGGTCGCCAGCACGCGGTCGCCGGTCTCGATCAGCAGCACGCGCACACGGCTCGTGTCCGCGACGCGGAAGTCGCGCCGTGTGTCTCGCGCGATCTCCGCGATCTGCCCGGCCATCTCGACACCGGTCGGACCGGCTCCAACCACTGCGAAGGTCAGCAGCGCGGCGCGCCGTCCCTCATCGGACTCGACCTCAGCGGCCTCTAGCGAGAGCAGGATGCGGCTGCGGATGTGGAGGGCGCCCTCCAGCGACTTCAGATCTGCCGCGATGCGCTGCCACTGCGGATGGCCGAAGTAGTTGTACTTCGAACCGCCGCCCACGATGAGCGTGTCGTAAGGGAAGCGCTCCTCGCCGACCGGTGTGCGCACCAGTAGTCGGCGCGCCGCGAGGTCGAACTGCGTGACCTCACCCATGATGACGCGGACGTTCTCCGACCCACGGAAGATCAGGCGCAGCGGGTACGAGATCTCGCCCGGGGTAAGTGCCCCCGTCGCGACCTGGTAGGCGAGTGGCTGGAAGAGGTGGAAGTTCCGCCGATCGACGAGCGTTATCTCGACGCTCTCGCGGCGCAGGTGGAGCGCGGCTTGGAGCCCACCGAAACCGCCCCCCACGATGACCACGCGATGCATATGAGCGATTGTAGGCGCCCGGTACGGGCGACGACCCCTACCCCTAGTCTACGCGCACGCCATGCGCGACGAGGAGGTCGACCTCTCCTTCGCCGAGATCGGCCCCGGGCGGCCCTAATACGGCCCTCTCTCTCGGAGACGCGCGAGCTGTGCCGGCGTGGTCAGCCGGTGGACGAAGCCTGGGCTCGGCCTCGCCCCGCCCCGCCTGCCTTCCGGCAGATCACGAGGGCCTCGATGTAGTCCCAGCGGTAGCGGTCCGGGGCGTCGGCAACGCGCTCCTCGAGCTCGTCATCTTGTCGGAGACTCAAGATTCGATCTCTGTTCAGACCGTCCTTGTTTGAAGTTGGGGCTAGCTCGGTGGACGTCAGATTCGTGCTAAGCGGTATCGAGCGACAGACGTCGGCGTCGCTATCGAAAGCTTCCGTCCCAATGGACAGGGGCGATGCTGGGTATGAAGGGCGAGCCGACCCGCCCGGAGAAGACAGAGACGCGCTTCATCTTGCGGCGCCCCCTAATATCCGACCAGGGTTTGACCCGCAGGACCCCCTACCACGCCTGATCGCCTGGTGTCGCACGAGAGTCATTTGATCCAGCCGTGAGCATCGCTCCCGATCTGTGCCAAGATCCCGAATGCTGGGGGCAGACCGGGACTGATGCCATGCCGTGGTGGAGCTGGATCATAGTCGGCGCCGTCCTCCTGGGCGCCGAGCTGTTCGTGATCCCGACCGACTTCTTCCTAGTCTTTCTGGGACTTTCGGCGATCGCCGTTGGGGTTGCCGGTCTTGCCGGAATAGACTCAGCGCCGTGGGTGCAGTGGGCGGCCTTCGGCGTGCTCTCGGTGGTATCGCTGGGGTTCTTCCGTGGGTGGCTGAAGGCGCGTCTTGCAGGCACGGATGCGCAGCGCGTCGACGACACGTTGGCCGGTGAGATCGGCATGGCGAGCGAGCTGCTCGAGCCCGGTGCGGTTGGACGCGTCGAGCTGCGCGGCACGTCGTGGTCGGCACGAAACGTCGGTGATGCGACCCTCGAGCCTGGGACCCGAGTGCGTGTCGAGCGCGTCGACGGTCTCACGCTTCAAATCCGCCGCGAAACCTGAACCCGGCAGGAGAGCGCATGCAAACCCTAATTCCGATTCTGTTCTTGGTGGTGTTGACGATCATCGTGATCGCACGTACGGCCACCGTCGTCCCGCAGCAAAGCGCCTTCGTCGTCGAGCGACTCGGGAAGTTCAGCAAGACGTTGCATGCAGGATTCCACATTCTTGTGCCATTTGTCGAGCGGATCGCCTACCGGCATTCACTGAAGGAAGCGGCGGTCGATATCCCGGAGCAGATCTGCATCACACGCGACAACGTGCAGGTGCACGTCGATGGCGTCCTCTACCTGAAGGTCCTGAACGCAGAACTCGCTTCGTATGGGATCTCTGACTACAGCTTTGCGATCTCGCAGCTAGCACAGACGACACTGCGATCCGAGGTCGGCAAGATCGATCTCGACCGTACCTTCGAGGAGCGCGGCCAGATCAACCACCAGGTCGTGACGGAACTCGACAAGGCATCCGAGCCCTGGGGGGTGAAGGTTCTTCGCTACGAGATCAAGAACATCACGCCGCCACATGACGTGTTGTCGGCGATGGAGAAGCAGATGCGAGCCGAGCGCGAGAAGCGCGCGGTGATCCTCACCTCGGAGGGCGAGCGCGACGCCAAGATCAACGAGGCTGAAGGCCAGAAGCAGCAAGTCATCAAAAATTCCGAGGCCGTGAAGCAGCAGCAGATCAACGAGGCGGAGGGACAGGCCCAGGCGATTCTTGCTGTCGCCAGCGCTACCGCGCAGGGACTACGACAGGTTGCAGAGTCGCTACGCACCGAGGGCGGTCGGGATGCGATGCAGCTTCGCATTGCCGAACAGTGGGTCGAGCAGTTCGGTCAGCTCGCGAAGACCGGCAATACCTTCGTGGTGCCGGCGAACCTCTCGGACATCGGCTCGGTGATCGCGCTGGCGACAGGGATGCTCCGGCGCGACGTCCAGGCCTAGAGATCCGAGCGAAGCCCCGGGGGAGGCGCGTAAGTGCGCGGAACGGCTGGCGCGCCGGGAGGGACTCGAACCCCCGACCCTCAGGTTCGAAGCCTGATGCTCTATCCAGCTGAGCTACCGGCGCCTTCGGGGAGCCGCCAGAGCTTCGGCGATGCGGCGCGCAGCGTCAACGGGGCGCGTGCGCGCCGCTAGGACTCCGGGTAGCGCTCCGCGAGAGCACGGACCGCGTCCGCGAACTCGCGGACCGTGCGCGCGATGACCTCCGCGACCGGCAGGATCTCGTCGATGCGGCCCGCGACCTGGCCCGAGAGCGCGACGCCCGCCTCGAGGTTGCCGCCGAAGTAGACCTCGCGGATGCCTGCGCCGAGCTCGGCCATCGGGTCGCCCTCGCCGCGCTCGAGGCGCTCGGTGCGCGCGGTGCGGAGCGCGCGCAGCGCGGGTCCCTTGACGCCGCGCAGGTACACGGTGTCGGTGTCGGTCGCGGCGACGATCGCGCGCTTCCAGGCGTCGTGGATCGGCGACTCGGCGGCGGAGACCATGCGCGTGCCCATCTGCACGCCCTCGGCGCCGAGCGCGAAGGCCGCGGCCATCGAGGCGCCGTCGCAGATCCCGCCGGCCGCGATGATCGGGACCTCCACCCGCGAGCGCACGAGCGGGAGGAGCACGAAGGTCGAGACCGGGCGCGGGCTCTTGAAGCCGCCGCCTTCGCCGCCCTCGACGACGAGGCCGTCGACGCCGGCGTCGACGGCCTTCAGCGCCGCGCGCAGGCTCGGGACGACGTGGAAGACGGTGAGGCCCGCGCGCTTGAGCTCGGCGGTGTAGCGCGAGGGGTCCCCTGCCGAGGTCGTGACGAAGCGCACGCCCTGGCTCGCGACGAAGTCGACGATGTCCGGGTCGCGCACGAAGGCCTGCGCGATGTTGACGCCGAAGGGTCGCGTCGTGAGCTCGCGCATGCGGCGGATCTCGCCGCGGATCGCGTCGAGCTCGCCCGACGAGGTCTCGATGATCCCGAGCGCGCCCGCATTCGACACCGCCGACGCGAGCGGCGAGCGCGCGATGAAGCCCATCGGCGCCTGCACGATCGGGATCTCGACGCCGAGCAGGCGCGTCACGCGATTGTCGAAGCGCATGCGGCTCCGCTCCGGACGGCGCGGCCTCGGGCGGGTGCGGCGCGCGCGGCCCGCCGTTCTCCGGGCTCTCCCGATGGATTCGGGCGCGGGGATTGTCCACCTGCCGGCGCGGCCGTCAACCGGAGCAGACTAGGCCGTCGCCGCCGCGCGCCGCGCGGGCAGCTCGACCGTCTCCGTGTCCCGGCCCGAGCGCAGCACCGTGCCCGGGCGCGCGCCGGTCTCGACGCCGGCGCGCACGACCGCGCGACCGTTCACGAAGACGTGGTCGATCCCCACGGCATCGGCGTAGAGGCGCGCTGCGCCGCCCGGCAGGTCGAAGCGCGTGTAGGTGGGGCCCTTCGCGACGCGCTCGACGTCGAAGACGACGAGGTCGCCGCACCAGCCCTCGGCGAGGCGACCGCGCTCGCGCAGCCCGTAGAGCCGCGCGGGCACGTCGGTGAGCTGGCGGACCCCTTCCTCGACGGAGATGAGCCCCATCTCGCGAACGCCGCGGCCGAGCAGCTGCGTCGTGAACGCGAAGGTGTCGAGCATGTCGAGGTGCGCGCCGGCATCCGAGGCTCCGACGATCGTGCGCGGGTCCTTCCACGACTCGGCGCGCATGCGCCAGCTCTCGGGATCGGTCTGGCCCTCGGCCGGCGAGGAGAAGGAGGTCCGGAGGCCTTCGGAGAGCGCGAGGTCGAGCAGGGCGTCGAAGGGGTCGACGCCGCGCTCGCGCGCGAGCTCGCCGATCGTGCGGCCCCGCCAGCGCGCGTTGCGAGGCTCGAAGGTCTCCGCGATTCCGATCTGCGCCCAGCGAGTGAGCGCCTTGATCGGGCCGGGCCCCTGCTCCTCGGCGCCGCGCCGAAGCTCGTCGCGGACGCCGGGATCGGCGAGCGCCTTGGTGCGCGCATCGAGCGGCAGGCCGATCACCGCGGCCCAGCGCGGCAGCGCGTCGAAGGCGAAGCCCGAGAGCAGGTTCACGCGCCCGACGATCTCCTGCGGCACGGTCAGCGCGAGCACGACGGCGCCGCGCTCGGCGGCGTAGTCCGACGCCGCGAGCTGGTTCAGGGCCACCTCCGGCATGTCGGAGCGCGGCGCGATCAGGTTCCAGTTGAGCGGCCGGTTCGCCGCCAGCGACATCTGCGTGAGGATCTCCTTGTCCTCTTCCGTGAAGATGCTCGTGCCCGGGAGCATCTCGAGCGACGTGCCCGGGTGCTCCCCGGTCGTCCGGCACAGCGCGTAGAGCTCCTCGAGGCTCGCGTGCCGCGAGGGCACGGGCTTCCCTTCGGCGTCGTTGTGCGCGGCGGAGCGCGTCGAGGAGAAGCCGAGCCCGCCTTCCGCGAGCGACGCGGCGAGCAGCTCCCGCATCGCCCGCAGCTCCTCCGGGCGCGCCTCGCAGCCGACGGCGCGGTCTCCCATCACCACGCGGCGGATCGCCGAGTGGCCGACGAGGAAACCGGCGTTCACCGCGAGCCGGCCCTC
>Ga0075428_100006695_pt1 | contig 12819 bp, 10 predicted proteins | sample RhiMetdeltSRZDD2_FD_75291 | JGI IMG/M metagenome (GOLD analysis project Ga0075428, IMG submission 75291) | Populus rhizosphere microbial communities from Tennessee, USA - Rhizosphere MetaG P. deltoides SRZDD2 | ecosystem: Host-associated > Plants > Roots > Rhizosphere > Soil | place: USA...
GCGCGGGCCGAAGGGAACGAACTTCGAATCGGCGAATGTGCTCTTCGAATATGTGCGGCTCAAGCGCGAAGAGTCGCTGGTCGATCGCGCGTGCATCGCCGCGGCGTTTCGCGGCGCCTCGTCACTTCCGTCGTCGCTTCGCCTCGCGGTGAACGTGCACGCATCGACGTTAGGCCGCGATCACGGCTTCATCGGATTTCTGCAGACGACCGCCGCGGCGACCGGCATCGGCCTCGAGCGCATCACCATCGAGATCGTCGAGCACGCGCCGCCGTGGGACGGCATGAGCTTCCTGTCCGCACTCGAGGCGCTCCGCGAGCTCGGCGCCGAGATCGCTCTCGACGACGTCGGACTCGGACTGTCGAATTTCAAAATGCTGCTCGACGTGCAGCCCGATTACCTCAAGCTCGACCGCTACTTCGTCGAAACCTGCGCCGAAGACTCCCGCCGCCGCGCCGTGATCAGCGCATTGCAACGCCTGGCCAGCGACTTCGAAGCGGAAGTCGTCGCCGAAGGCGTGACCAACGCCGCCGAAGCATCCGTGCTCCAGCAACTCGGCGTCACCCTCATGCAGGGCTTCTACTTCTCCGAGCCCCTCCCGCTGGAACAAGCACAGGAATGGTGCGCAGGCTTCCAGCTTGCGGGGCCCAAGGCCTCAGGCCTGCGGCCGTGACGCCATGAACGCCGCCATCGGCTTCCGCGCCAAAACCGGCCGTGCGATCACGGTGGTTCTCGCGGGAACTGCCGATGCGCCGGAATTCATCTGGCGCGGCGAGGTGAGTCTGATCGATGACGCGTATCCGCTGACGAGCGGGCCGTATCACCACGTGATGGATTTGCCGTGGAGCGAGGCGCTCGTCGCGGTGAAAGATCTCGAGGCGCAGATCCAATCGGCGACGGATCGGAACGTCGCGCAGTTGGTCGAAGAGATGAACGCGCGAAAGCTGACGGTTCGCGGCGTGAATGTCGTCGGCTCGCCGATGCGCAGTCTCGCCAAGATGGGCAACCCGCACATTCGCGCGCATGCGGCGGAGGGCATTCTGTTCCGGCGGGTGATCGAAGTTTCCGCGGCGAAGCAAAAGCTGCCCTGCGCCGGATTCACGGAAAACGAGTTGAAGAACGTCGCGGACGAGATCGAGTCGACGTTGAGGATGTTAGGCGGGGTCGCAGGACCGCCGTGGCGCGCGGATGAACGTCTTGCGGCGACGGCAGCTTGGATCGCGTTGTCTACTCCGACCACACGACCCACCGCCCCCGCCCCTGCCGCTTCGCCTCGTACAGCGCCTCGTCCGCGCGGCGCTTCACCGCCTCGGGCGAGTCGTCGCCGCTGACGCGCGCGACACCCGACGACGCACTGAACATGCGCGTCGCGTCATTGAACCGGAACGGCGTCCGCGAGAGCCGCTCGTAAATCGACGCCAGAACCTGCATCGCTCCGTCCAACGGCGTCTCCGGGAAAAACACCGCGAACTCGTCGCCACCCACGCGCGCGAAGACATCGGTAGGACGAAGCTCATTACGAACGAGACTGGTGAAGTTGACCAGCGCCGCGTCGCCCGCCGCGTGTCCGAGCTCGTCATTGATCGGCTTGAAGTAATCGAGATCGAGGATTGCGAGCGTTCCGCCCTGCCCGATCTGCTCCGACAACACCGCATCGAATTGCCTCATGTTGAAAATGCCGGTCAAGGCATCGAGTGTCGCCAACCGCCGCAACTCCTCTTCCGAAGACACATCACGCAACGTGAGAATCGTCGACGTCTCCGACTCGCCGGCAAAGCGGAATGGCACCGCATTCGCGTCATACGGATGGTCCTTGATCGACACGCGACGCTCTTCGTAACGATCGAGGGCGCGCCACCAGTGATCCTCGGCATCCTCCTGCCGCAAGATCGGCGTGACATCCATCGCGAAATAGAGGTCCCCGAAAATCTCCTCTGCGGGTCGATTCGCATACAGCAGTTGCTGTTGCGAGCTCACGATCAGCAGCGGATCGGGAACCGCGTCGAACGCCGCTTTCAGATAGTGCTGCTCGGTGATGTCCTCGAGCACGATGTACGCGTACGACGCCCCTTCGTAATCGACCGTGTAGCAGCGCACGTTCGCGATCCGCGCGACATCCTTCACGTAGTACACCGTGTGCCACGCCGTACCCGATCCGCGCGCCAGCAATTGCTCGATGCGCTCCGGATGCGAGAACTCGATGACCTCGAGCAGCCCGCGCTGCACGGCGCCGCGTCCATCGAGAAACTGCTTGCGAAAGACGTCGCTGCCATCGACGATCACGCTGGTCATCCGATCGACGAGCATGCCCGCGAGCGGCGACGCGCGCAGCACCGCCCGAAACAAATCCTCGGCGCGACGCTTTTCGCGCCGCTGCTCCCTCTGATGCAGCTCCCGCGTCACCGCCGCAGCGAGCCGCGTGAGCTGATCTTTGAGGAGATAATCGTTCGCTCCCGCGCGCATCAGCTCGACCGCGGTTTCTTCGCCGACCGCACCCGACACGACGATGAACGGGACGTCGCTTCCCGCCGCGCGGCAAATCTCCAGCGCCTCAGGCGCGCTGAATCGCGGCAAGTGATAGTCGCCGATGATCACGTCCCACGATCCGCGCGCGAGCGCGGTCTCGAAATCGGGTCGCGTCTCGACGCGCTTCACGTCGACGTCGAACCCACCGCGCCGCAGCTCGAGCTGCAAGTGCGCCGCGTCGAGATCCGAGTCCTCGACCAGGAGAACGCGCAACTTCGTCATGATGCGTATGCGAGATCTTCCGAACCGGTGGTGAAGAAAATCGTCGCCCCCTTCTCGATCTCCCCTTCCGCCCACACACGCCCGCCGTGCCGCTCGATGATCTTCTGCACTGTCGCCAGGCCAATGCCGGTTCCTTCGAACTCGCGCGCCGAGTGAAGGCGCTGGAAGGGACGGAACATCTTCGCGGCATGCGTCGGATCGAATCCCGCGCCGTTGTCGCGCACGTAGTACGCGCCATCGGCCACGCCGAGCTCGATCCGCGCTTCCGCGCGATTGCGCGTGAACTTCCACGCATTGTTCATCAGGTTCTCGACCACCGATCGCAGCAGACGCTCGTCGCCGACGGCGCGCACGCCCTCGCGAATCTCGAAGCGAACCGCGCGGTCAGGATTCGTCTGCTTGAGCGAGTCCGCGACACTTTTCGCGATCGTCGTCAGGTCGACCGACGATCGCTGGACCTCGGTGCGCGTCACGCGCGACATCTGCAGCAATCCGTCGACGAGCTCCCGCGTCTGGCGGCAGCCCTCGCGTATCCATCCGAGGTATTCCTGTCCGTTGGCGTCGAGCGTCTCGCCGTAATCCATCTGCAGCGCCTGGGCGAATCCGTCGATGCTGCCAAGGGGCGCGCGGAGATCGTGCGAAACGGAGTACGCGAACGACTCGAGCTCGCGATTGACCGACTCGAGCTCCAGCGTGCGGCGGCGGAGCATGAGCTCGCGTTCCTGCACGTGCGCGAGAAGATCGTTCATCGACGCGGCCAGCTCTCCGCGCTCTTCGATGCGCAGCGAGTAGTCGCGCTCACGTGCGGCTCTACCGGCCACATCGGCAAAACCTGCCATTCGCTTTTGCCAAAGCTGTCTCAGCCATACGCCGCCGGCGGCGCCGAGGCCTAGCGCGGCGAAAAGTGTGACGCCGGTCAACATCAACGCCTGTTGCAGCCGCTTCGCGAGGACGACGGACGACGTCTCGACGCACACCGTCGTCTGCGAGCCGGTCTCGCATCGCACCGCGGGTGGCGCGAGGCGCGCCGCAAGGTCGCCGAGTGTCGTTTTCTCCGGCGCTCGCGTGTAGTTCGCAATCAGTTCACCCGACAGGCGATAGACTTTCACCGATGCGACATTTGCGAGTGATGCAAACACGCGCGATTCCGGGTCCGCCGAGGCAATCGCCATCGCCGTCTTCACCTCGGCGCTGCTCCGCGTTCGTGCGTCGCCGATGGTGAGCCACACGATGCCCGCGCTCGCGATAACCGCGATGAGCACTGTGATCGAGATCACAAGGAGAGGGGAAACTCGCTCAATGGAACGCATGACACGTTTTTTGCAGACTTCCGCCTGCAAAAAGTTCGCCTTTGGGGACAACTCACAATGAAGTTCATCCGCGCGCTCCTGTGCGTTGCCGTGTGTGCGCTCGCGGTTCGCTGCAGCGACGATCGAGGAGTCGCCGCCGCGGACTCTCCGGAACTCGAAGTGCGCGGCACGGTCGGAAACGTGCAGACGGCGGCGGCGATCGCATTGGTCGACGGCCGCATCGTCAGCGTGAATGCGGTCGAAGGCGCGACCGTGAAAGCGGGAGATCTCGTGGCGACGCTCGTCAATGCGTCGGTCGATCGCGATCTCGCGTTCGCGCGCGCGCAGCTCGCGGTCGCGGAGCGCCGGCTTCAGGAAGCGGGCAAGCCGGCGCGCACAAAGGTGACGGACAACAGCGAGCGTGTCCGCCTGTCGGCGCAGATTCTCGCGAATCGCAAGGCGCGGCTCGAGCGCTATCGCGAGTTGTTCAAGACGCACGATGTGTCGAAGGACGATCTCGAGAACGCGGAGAACGAGCACGCCGCCGCTTTGCGCGACTGGCTCGCGGAGCGCGAGCGCTCCGTCGTGACCGTCCTGCAGACCGACACCGGCCTTCTGCAACTGGAGCTCGACAAAGCGCGCGCCGAAGAAGCATTCGCGGTGCAGCGGAAAGGGATGTTGAACGTGACGGCGCCGATCGGCGGCGTGGTCACGCGCGTGGCCGCGCGTCCCGGCGAGAGCGTCTTCCCGCGCGACGCGATCCTCGAGATCGCGGACACGTCGAGCGTCGAAGTGCGCGGACCGATCGCGCCCGAGCTCCTGCGCTACGTGCGCGCGGGCATGCCCGTGGAAGTCAAGATCTTTACCGTCCCGCCGCGCCACTTCCGCGTCCCCATCCGATCGGTGGTCCCGGGCAACAACGGCGCGGTCATTCTCGTCCAGCTCCCGAATCCCGACGGCGTGCTGCAGGCCGGCCAACCGGCCGTGATTACGGTGAAATGATGCTCCTCGAATTGACCTTTGCGGCAGCGCTCGAGCGCGCGCTCGCGATGCGCGGCTCCACTCTCGAGCAGCATGCGATGGTGCTCGAGTCTCTGCCCACGCGAACGATGCCGATCGTGCGCGCCGAGACGGGCATCAGCAGTTCGCAGTATCTCGACCTCTCCTCGCGAATCGCGATGGTGTCGGTCGACTATCCATTGTTCGAGCGCGGTGAGGATCTGAAGCTCGACGCCTACCGGCTCCGCGAGCGCGCGTATGAAGAAGCCCAGGAAGTGTTCGAGCAAACGCTCGACGCCTACGCGGATCTCTACACTGCACAACGGAGACTCGAGCGATTACGCACCACAGGTGCGAAGCATCTCCGCGAGCGCGCGCGCACCTTGCTGGAGGCGGGGCAAATCTCCAATGTCACGGCGGCACAATGGCAGGATCAGGCGCTGGCTGCGGAGAGCATGCTCGTGGATCTGGAGCTCCAGCGGCTTGACGCGGAAACCCGGCTCGAGCAATTGACCGGCATTGCAGGACCTATAGGACCGCTAGGACTTCTAGGACTTCCTCGCGGTCCTAATCGTCCTAGTCGTCCTAGTCGTCCTAGTCGTCCTATCCGTCCTATGCGCAGCCTCCTGCTCTCCGGCTTCGCCGGAGCGGCCAACTCCACGATCGACGGCACGTTCGGCATCTACGGCATGCGCTTCACGCTGACGCTCGACCCCGCCGCCGCACGGCGCGCCGCACAAGAGCGGATTGCGATGGAAGAAGCGGAGCGTGCGGAGGCGCTCGAACAGACGAAGGCAAAGAACCGTCGCGAGCTTCTGCAGCAGCAGCTCCAGGCGGTCGAGCAGCGCGTGGCGCTCCTGACCCAATCGATCGACATCGCGCGACAGCGCGAGGAGAGCGTTGTGCGACTCGTCTCTGCGGGCGTGCGGACCGAGGCGGACGCCGTCGCGACCGCGAGCGACATCGCCCGGCGCGAGAGTGAGCTCGTCGGCGCGGAGGTCGAAGCGTGGAAACTGCGGCAGCGGATCGCGTGGAGTGCGGGAGAGTAAATGCTGTCCGTGCTCATGACCACTGAGGGAACGTATCCCTACAGCGCGGGCGGCGTCAGCACGTGGTGCGATGCGCTGCTGCGCAATACACCCGACGTCAAATGGACGCTTCTGCCGTTGATGATGAATCCGCACATCGAGCAGAAATTCGATCCGCCGCACAATGTGCGCAAGATCCTCAATGTTCCGCTGTGGGGCATCGAAGAGCCGGCCGAGTTCAACGGCGACATTCCGTTCGCGCAGCTCTATGACCGCAAGCGCCGGACGAGCGAACAAACCATCGAGCTCGAATTTTTGCCGCTGTTCCGCGAGCTGCTGCGCATCATCTGCAGCGATCCGAGCGATTCCGCGACGCTGGGACGCGTGTTCGTTCAGCTCGAAGACTATTTCCGCGCCCACGATTACAACGAGACATTCAAATCGCGCTGCGTGTGGCGAACGTTCAAGGAGGAGGTCGAACGATACACGGAGGGAAGCTCCATCTTCGACCTCACCGAATGCCTTCGCTGGCTGTATCACTTTCTGGTCGTTCTCAATGTCCGCGTGCCGAAGACGTCGGTCACGCACTCGACGGCAGCCGCGTTCTGCGGAATCCCGTGCATGACCGCGCGCGTCCGTCACGGCACGCCGATGATTCTCACCGAGCACGGCGTCTATCTGCGCGAGCAGTATTTGTTTCTGTCGCGATTCCGGCGTCTGTTCTTCTGCAAGCAGTTCCTCCTCAATCTCATTACCGCCGTGGTTCGCGCGAACTATCATTTCGCGGACGTCGTCGCGCCGGTTTGCCACTACAACACGCGATGGGAGATCGCGCACGCGACACCGCAGCAGAAAATCCGCGTGATCTACAACGGTGTCGATCCGGAGCTCTTCGCTCCGTCATCCCGCGTTCACGGATCCGACCCTCACATCGTCGCGACCGCGCGCATCGATCCATTGAAGGACATCGAGACGCTCCTGCGCGTCGCCGCACGCCTCAAGAGCACCCACCCCCGCGCGAAATTCACGGTCTTCGGCGCCGTCGCCGACGAGCCCTATTACCGCCGCTGTCTCACTCTCCGCAAACGGCTCGGCGTCGAGGACACGGTCAACCTCGGCTCGGCGACGAACGACGTCGTGAGCGCATACCACGATGCCGATGTCGTGCTGCTGACGAGCATCTCCGAGGCATTTCCGTACTCGGTCATTGAAGCGATGTCGTGTGAAAAGGCGATTGTGGCCAGCGACGTCGGCGGCGTCGGCGAGGCGCTCGAAGGCTGCGGCGTCCTCGTGAAGCCGCGCAATGACGAGCAGTTCGCCGCCGAAATCGGCAATCTGCTCGATAATCCCCCGCTCCGCCTCCGTCTCGGCGCCAAAGCACGTGCGCGCGTCATGGACGAGTTCCGGCTCGATCACACCATCGGCAAATATCTCGATTTGTACCGGAGCCTTGCCGCATGAGCGCAGCCGTTGAAGCGGATCGCGATGCAGCGCACGACCTCGGGCAGCAGGTCATCGACCTGATCGGCATTCCGAAAGACTCGTGGGAAATCGCGGCACAGCTCGAAGTGATGGGATTGCGCGACGCCGACGCGCGTGCGGATTATGGCGCACGCGATCTGTTCGATCTCGCCGCGCGCATCGACGGGTGGTTTCGCGAAGGGCGGTTCCCTTACGAGATCGAAGGCGAAGATCCGATTACGACCTCGGCGTTCGTACGGTTCCTCAAGAATTACGCGACCGGTCTCACCTTCTCGCTGCCGATGGCGCTCCAGGGCGCGGTCATGCTCCTGTGGGGTTACGGCGTCTGGGGTGCGATCGAGATGGATTTGCGCACCGGCAGCGCGATCGCGCTCGGCTTCATCGCCAGCTACATCGTCACCGGCGGGTTCATGCAGAGCATCGTGCGCCGCGGTCTGTTCTACGTCTATCAACAGGAAGAGTCGCTGGCACGATGGACGGCGCTGCGCGCCTGGTCGATCGCGCTGCGCGTCGTGCTCGGCCTGCTCGTACCGGCGCTGCTGGTCAATGCACTGTTCAAGATCCTGCCGTGGTCGATCGTGCTCACAGCATCGGCGTATTACGTCGCGCTGGCGATCCTGTGGCTCAACTGGGCGTTGATCTATCTCGTGCGCAAGACGTGGCTGTTTTTATTGACCACCGCCATTGCGCTTGCCGCGGTTTTGCTTGCTGCGAAAGGATTCGGTGCGTCGCCGGTCGCCGCGAATGCGGTCGGCCTCATCGTCGCGGACGTTCTGAGCTTCGGTCTCGCGCTCCTGCACCTCAATCGCATGACGAATCGCCCGATCGTCAATCCGCCGCGCGTGACGATCCTCGTCTACAGTACCTCGCGATTCTTCGTCTACGGCGTGCTGTACAACACGTTCCTCTTCGCCGATCGCCTGATCGCCTGGACGTCCGGAACGGGCCGCGAAGACTTCCCGCCGTACGGCTTCTGGCTGAATGTTCGATATGAGCTCGGAATGGATCTCGCGCTCGTCGTGGTCATGCTTCTCAGCGGGATCGTCGAGCACGCGACGCAGCGATTCTCCGAGACGCTGATTCCGAACGAGAAGCGCGTGAAGAGCATGGACACGGCGCGTTTTGTCGAGCGAGCGAAGAGGGATCATCGCCGCCGGACCCTGGCCCTCGCCGGCGCATCCGTGATTGCAGTCGCGGCGGCCGTGTTCGTGGCTGTCGCACTGCGCAATTTCAAGACCCTTCCGATTTATCCGTCGCTGATCGCACCGACCACCACGCGGGTTTTCCTCGTGGCGACCCTCGCGTACGTGATTTTCATGTTCGCTCTGCAGAACGTGCTGATGCTGCTGACGCTCTCGCGCGTCGAGCACGTCGTGCGCGCCGTCGCCATCGCATTGGCCGTCAATGTCGGCGTCGGATTCGTCCTGAGCCGCGCCGTTCACTATTCCGCAGCGGTGTGGGGTCTTTTGACCGGCGCGATTGCTCTTTTGTTTTTCACCGCTCGCTCCATGCGGAAAATTCTGGGCGAGCTCGATTATCACTATTACGCGGCCTACTGATCCATGTACACGCTTCTAGGGATCGACGCAGTCCTGCGCATTACAGCGGCGCTGCTATTCCTGTTCGTCGCCGTACCGGCGCTCGCGCGGCGGCGGCCCACGGAGCTCGATCGCCTGGAGTGGTTCTGGTGGTGCTTCGGCGCAGGCATCACGTTCCTCACGATTACGGGTCAGATTCTCAGCCTGCCGAATGTCTTCTCCTCGGCGACGCTGCTATTCGTCATCGCCATCACGGTCTTATTGGTTCGGGCGAACGTCACCGGCCGCTCCGTTCCGTTGATCCTGCAGGACGGTTATCGCAATGTCGTGCGCTTTTCACTGAATGCGCTCGAGGGCCGCGTCAATGTCCGGCGCCGCATTGCGCGCGCGATTCGAAGAGCGCGCGCGAGACTCGCGCGTGCCGCCGAAACATCGCGCTGGCCAATCGCCGGCTGGAGCGCGCTGATCGCGCTCGCCGCAACGATGCGTCTGTATCGCCCATTTGCCACCGCGAATCTCGGATTTTCCGACACCTACGTCCATCTCTATCTCCTGCGTCTGCTCCAGGACGGACGCCAGGTCGATCCCGCATGGGGCCCCTATCCGCGGGGCATGCATTTCCTGCTCCTGGCGATTCACGAGCTGACCAACGTCGATCCGATTCTGCTGATGAATTTCTTCGGAGCGATCATCGGCGTGCTGATCACACTCGCCGTCGCCGACGCCGCCCGCCGTCTCTCGAACAGTCTCGTCGCCGGCCTCCTCGCGGGCGCACTGTTCGCGACGATGATCGGCGGTGCCTCGCAATACTTGCTCCTCGGCGGCAGCATGGCCACGGACAACATCCCCGAAGCTCGACAATTCGTGCGCCTCTCTTATGAGGACATCCCGCCCACGAGCGCCGAGTTCGACGTTCTCCTGACCGCATTCCAACGCCAAACGGCGACCCTTCCGCAGGAGCTGGCGGTGATGCTGTTGTTCCCCGCGGTGATGTTCTTACGGCGTGTGAATGAAACACGCTGGGCCCTCACGGGATATCTTTTCTGCACTTCTGCGATCGCCGCAACACATCCGGGGGTGGTGGTGCCGTTGGCGCTATTGAGTCTGATAAGCCTTATAGGCCCTATAAGCCGTATAGGGCGTATAGGGCTCATAGGCGCATGCGGTGTTGCCCTTGGCTCTACCTGGATGCTTGCCTACATCGCTTATCCGAAAATCGGGACCGCGAATGCCGATGCGAGCGGCACGGCATCCAGCGCGATGTATTACTTCCCATTCCTTCGTCAGGGCGATACCGCGCGCATCGTCACGTATGTCGCAATTACGCCGTTTCTCATCGCCTGCATTGCGATTGCGATCGTGCTCTTGTTCCGCGGCAAGCGTGGTCTGGTGTGGGCGTCGCTGGCGACGCTGATCTTCACTGCGACGCATCTCGCCTCGCGCTTCGGTTTGCCGGAAGTCATCGAAGTGCGCCGCAATACGATCTGGCTGGCGATGGCGATCGCCGTGCTGCTGGGCGTCGCGATCGTGGAGTTTGCACGCGCGCGGGCGATGAAAGTCGTCGCCGCCGCGGCGCTGCTCCTGTGGGTCGTGCGCATCCCCCTGTTCGGAGTTCACGACCGGCTGATCAACTATTCCGGCTACAATGCCACGGCATACGCGGTCCTCGAGATTCAGCGGCAGCTCGAGCCTTTCACATGGACGCTGGTTACCTACGGTCAGGAGTTCCCGATGGTCCTCGGCAAGGGATTTCATCTTGCTGCGGCCGACTTCCTCGAACGCTACGATCCTGCCCAGCGGCGTCTCGAGATCCCCACACGCTACGTCTTCATCGCCGTCGAGAAAACTCCCCATCCCTTCCAGATCAACACGTGGAAGACGAAATTCACGCGCAGCGACATCGAGAATCGCCTGCAGACGTGGTGTTTTCTCTATCAACTCAATCATCGCGACATGCGCGTCTTCCTCGACGACGAAAATGTTCGCGTGTACATGATCGACCGCAGCCCAAAACGTGAGACCCTACAGGCGAGCAGCTCATGACCATCACCCGCCTCCTCCTCAAGAAACGCCCCGAAGTGCACATCGCTGCCGTCGTGCCGGCCTACAACGTGTCGGCCGAGATCGGCGAAGTGCTGCGCCAGATGCCGATGCTCTTCAAGACCGTCATCGTCGTCGATGACGCCTCGCGAGACGACACCCTGGCGGTCGCCGAGCGCTACGCGCAACTCGACCCGCGCATCCTCGTCGTGCGGCACGAAGAGAACCGCGGCGTGGGCGGCGCGATGGTCAGCGGGTTCCGCAAGGCGTTGGAAGCGGGCGCGGACATCATCGTGAAGATCGACGGCGACGGGCAGATGCCCTTGTGGCTCGTGCCGCAGCTCGTGCAACCGCTCATCGACGGCGAGGCCGATTACACGAAAGGAAATCGATTCCGCGATTTCCAGGCCATTCGCAACATGCCGCCGGTGCGGCGCATCGGGAACGTGATCCTCAGCTTCCTCGCGAAATCGGCGACCGGCTACTGGCAGTGCTTCGATCCGACGAACGGCTTCGTCGCGATCCGCGCGGATGTGCTCACGCAGATTCCGTTGGCGAAAATCGATCCGACCTATTTCTTCGAGACCTCGATGCTCAGCCACCTCTACGTCCTCGGCGCGGTGGTCAAAGAGATTCCGATGCCCGCGCGCTATGCCGGCGAAGTGTCGAGCCTCTCCATTCCTCGAGTCGTGCGTCAATTTCCGCGGAAGCTCCTGTGGTCGCTCCTCCGCCGGCTCGCGCTGAAGAACTTCGTCTACGACTTCAATCTCGAGTCCTTCCATCTCGTCTCCGGTCTGCCTCTCCTCCTGGCCGGACTTCTGTACGGCGGGTATCAGTGGTGGTGGTACACGAGCCGCGAGCTCGCCGCGCCGACCGGCACGGTCGTTTTATCCGCGCTGCTGATCACGCTCGGCGCACAATTGCTCATCTCTGCGGTGAATCTCGATCTGCAAAGCGTCCCGCGCGAACCCATCAACACCGGCGCGATCGCCGATCGGGCGGCGGACGTCCCGTCCGTACATCCACTCCCGCAAAAGATCATCGGCGTCACCGAATCGCGCGAAGAACGTCACTAGTCCTTCACGGCGCGCGCGCCTGGCGCGGCTATCCTCGTGACTCATCATGCAGTCACGAATTCGCGCGATTCTCATCGGCACGCTCGCTGTCGGAGTGCTCGACATTTCGCAGCCGATTCTGTTCTGGTACTTCTACAAGGACATCCCGCCGATTCGCATTCTGCAATCCGTCGCCGGAGGTCTCTACGGCAGAGAAACGGCGCGAGCGGGCGGCATCAAGACCGCGCTCGTGGGCCTGGCGCTGCATTTCTTCATCGCCTTCTGCGTCGCCACGGTCTACAACCTCGCATCGAGCAGATTCACGGCACTCGTGCGCCATCCGTGGATCTACGGGCCGATTTACGGACTGCTCGTGCACGCCTTCATGCTCTTCGTCGTGATCCCGAACTCGGCCATCGGCGCCTATCCGAAATTCGATAATCCGATCGCGGTGGCGAGCGCAATCTTCGCCCACATTTTCTGCGTGGGCATACCGGCCGCGCTCTCCGCACGATTGAGTGCTAGTGTAGTGTCTCAAGCTGTTGTTGACTTATGAGGGCGGTGCGAGCGCGGCCGACTTTCTCGAGGATCTTGTCTGCCTCGGCCGTCCAAATGAAGGGTCGAGGGTCTTCGTTGTGCA
>Ga0075428_100006697_pt1 | contig 12817 bp, 8 predicted proteins | sample RhiMetdeltSRZDD2_FD_75291 | JGI IMG/M metagenome (GOLD analysis project Ga0075428, IMG submission 75291) | Populus rhizosphere microbial communities from Tennessee, USA - Rhizosphere MetaG P. deltoides SRZDD2 | ecosystem: Host-associated > Plants > Roots > Rhizosphere > Soil | place: USA...
AGGTCGAACAGCTCCTCGTCACCGAGCTTTCGGTCGAACACGGGAAGGCCGGCTCGGTGCATCATGAGCTGCCGCACCGTCACGTGGGCCTTGCCGGCGTGGCCGGTCGCGAACTCCGGCCAGTGGTCCACGATCCGGTCGTCGTAGCGAAGCATCCCGCGGTCGATGAGGAGCGCCACGACCAGCGACTCCACGACCTTCGTGGTCGATGCGACGAGCTGAAGCGTGTCGTCGTCGTATGGCTTCGAATCGCCGGGACCAATACGAAGGCCACCGGTCAACCGCACCACTGGCTCACCACGCACGTAGACCGAAACGGCAGAGCCGACGTCCCACGCCTTCGTGAAGAAAGCGCGAAACGTGTCGGCTACAGGTTCATACCCCGGGGCGACAATGCCACGAACGATGTCATCCATGACCGAAATCTCGTCGCTGCCTAACGTTCTCGTCCAGTAGCCAATGCCGCATCGGTAGCCATGGTTCACGAGAGCGTCATGGCAGACGCAGGCTGGCTCCGGCAGGTGCGAGGCGCGGCGGCGTCCGCAGTACGTCACATCAACCGGTACCGAAGTGTCACGCTGGACGCAGTGCGGTTCCGAGGACAAACTCCCCGGCCATGGCCCTGCTCTCGTTCCTCGACCGCGAGCGCTCGATCGCCGGCGAGCACTACTCGCGATGGCTCGTCCCGCCAGCGGCGCTCGCCATCCACTTGTCCATCGGCCAGGCGTACGCGTTCAGCGTGTTCAATCTCCCGCTGTCGCAACGCATTGGCGTAACCCACTCCGCGCCGGAAGACTGGAAGCTCAGTACGATCGGCTGGGTCTTCAGCGTCGCGATCGTGTTTCTCGGTCTCTCGGCCGCGCTGTTCGGGTCGTGGCTCGATCGCGTCGGTCCGCGCAAGGCGATGTTCGTGTCGGCGCTGTGCTTCAGCGGCGGATTCGAGGTCGCTTCGCTGGGCGTGGTGACGCACCAGTTCTGGCTTCTGCTGCTCGGCTACGGCGTGCTGGGCGGCATCGGTCTCGGGCTGGGCTACATCTCCCCTGTCACGACGTTGATCCGATGGTTCCCCGACCGTCCGGGGATGGCGACCGGCATGGCGATCATGGGCTTCGGGGGCGGCGCAATGATCGCGTCGCCGCTCTCGACGACGCTCATGGCGTATTTCAAGACCGCCCAGGTGCCCGGCGTAGCGTCGACGTTCGTGACGTTAGGGATTCTCTACTTCTGTTTCATGATGTTCGGCGTCTTCACCGTTCGGATCCCGCGACCGGACTGGCGACCCCGCGGGTGGACCCCGGCGGAGCGTCCTCGCGCCATGGTGACAACGGGCAACGTGTTCGCGGACCGCGCGATCCGTACGCCGCAGTTCTGGCTTCTGTGGGTGGTGCTGTGCATGAACGTCACCGCCGGAATCGGCGTGCTCGGTCAGGCCTCTCCGATGATCCAGGAGATGTTCCCGGGGTCGATCTCGGTCGCCGCGGCGGCGGGGTTCGTCGGTCTCCTCAGCCTCGCCAACATGATCGGCCGATTCTTCTGGTCGTCGCTGTCGGACTACATCGGGCGCAAGGCGGTCTACGCGACGTTCTTCGCGCTGGGGGCGGTGCTCTACGCGGCCGTGCCCTCGACGGGCCGAATGGGGAATGTCGTGCTCTTCGTGGCGGGGTACGTTGTCATCATGAGCATGTATGGCGGCGGCTTCGCGACGATCCCTGCGTATCTGCGCGACATGTTCGGCACGGTTCAGGTGGGCGCGATTCACGGGCGGCTGCTCACCGCGTGGTCCACGGCTGGCGTGCTGGGGCCGGTGCTCGTGAACTACATCCGCGAGTACGAGATCGCGCACGGCGTGGCGAAGGCGGACGCATACACCACGACGATGCACATCATGGCGGGACTGTTGGTGATCGGCTTCGTGTGTAACCTATTGGTTCGTCCGGTCGACGCGCGCTACACGGGCGAATACCAGTCGCCCGCCGCGGCCGCCTGAGTGGAGGGATGCCGATGCCCGAGAGCTCACGACAATCAGGGCCGTCCGCCGGGCTGGTGCTTCGCCTCGCCGGTGCGTGGGCGCTGGTCGGGATTCCGCTGGCGTGGGGCGTCTGGCAGGTATTCGAGAAATCGCTCGCCCTGTTCCGATAACGCCCGCTCGAGCGGTTGAAGTCCGGGGCTGCGTCCCGAACTCGGACTACCGAAGGATCCGTCGCACGGGCTCGTCCACCCGGCCCATCAGTTCCCACCTAACGAGCATCACGGGAATGAGTCCCACGGCATCGAACGCGTCCATGAACTCACGCATCGTAAACCGGTCCCCCAGCTCGTGCGCCCGGTCGCTCATGAGGCGCTCCACCTCGATCTTCCCGATCACGTAGCTGGTGCCGTACGTGGGTTGCTGCAGATAGAGATGCTGCTCGCCGCGCACGGTCCGCGCGTCGAGTCGAAGCCAGCCGCGGGGCGTGTTGGCGGATGCGAACTGCGCGGCCTGCTCGAGGGTGAGCTCGTTGCTGTGCATCCGCAGGTCACCTAACGCGCGCGCCGCCCGTTGCGCGAGCAGAATGTAGATCAGCTCGCGCGTTCGCGGGCGGGCGTCGAACATTCCCGCGTGGAGCATCATCTCTTCCCACCCGGTGGCGTGGCCCTCGGTTCGCGTGTCGAAGATGTTGTAGAGCAGCGGCCCTCGGCGGATCGGGCTCGCGTGCGGCTCGTTCTCCATTCGCGCAAGGTCGAACCAGTGATACCCGTGCGTGCGCATGACTTCCGGGTCGCGATAGTCCACCTCCGTGAAGAACTCTCGCGGACCCGGCGAGAAGCGGCCGACTCGCGCCTCGAGCGCAGCGCCCATCCACGGCTTCACCGTCAGGATTTCCTTGTCGCGGAGAAAGGTCATGTACTCGTCCACGGCCGCCGCGAAGCGTCGCGTATGCTCGTCGTCGCTGCCGACAGGCACGAGCTCCGGCAGACGGCGATTGTGCACTTCCGCGAGCGCCAGCGACGACCGCGCGCGCGCGAGCTCGCGCTCCATGATCCGGACCTCGTCCTGCCAGGTGTACGGCACGAGCTGCACGTTCTTGAGGTACCAGTCGTAGTTCGCGACCCCGACGCCCGACGGTCCGGTCTTCGTCGGGATCCTCGACGCGAGCCACGTGGCGAAGCTGTCGGTCGCCGCTTTCGCGCGCCCGATCTGGACCATGAGGTCCGCCGGCGCGTTGCTCCCGAGCTTCGCCTCGAGGTCGGTGAGCGCGGCACGCTGGTCGCGAACGTCGCCGGCGCTCAGCGTCCATAGGTCGCGGCCATTCCCGACGAGGTTGCGCCGCGCCTGCGCGAGCAATGCGGGAATCGGCTGCAGGCCATCACGCACTCGTGCGGCATCCGCGGTGGAAAGCGGAAACGTGTAGCTCCACAGCTCCACGGCGCCGAGCGCGTGCGGGCCTTCGCGTGCCGGCTGATCGCTCTGATCGGCGAACACGGTCACGTAGAACGCGGGATTGTTGGCCCACGGCCGCAGGACTCGATGGTCGAAGTCGAGTCCATTCATCTCGGCCCGAACGATGTGGTAGTCCACCTGTGCCGACGTCGGCCACCCCATCGTATCGAGCGCTGCAAGCCGCCGCTGGTAGGTGGCCAGCTCACGCCGCTGCGCCGCCATGGCGGCAGCCGAATAATCCGGCACGCCGCGCACCAGCTTCGGCCGCTGGAAGGATCGCCATGACGTGAACAGCGTAACGAGGTCGTCGTATCGCGACGGCGTCGCAATGTGACCGCTCGGCGTCGGCTGGGCGCCGACGTTAGGCGCCCCGGCCGGGCCGGCCGCGCACGCCACGGCGACTGCGAGTCGCAGCGCGCGACCGTGCGCTCGACGCAGCACGATCATGCCTCGACGTTGTAGATCTCACGCCGCCCGTGGTCGACGAGATCGTGGTACCCCTTCATGATCGCGTCGAACTCCTTGGCGTCGTCAGTGTTCTGCATCATCGACATGAACGCTTCCATGCTCTCGACCTCCATCTCGGAGACGACGGTCCAGTAGCGCTCGGCGCTCAGGTCGGTCATGACACGCATCTTCGGCATGCCCTTCTTCTGGCCGAGGTTCGACATGGCGACGAACTTCTCGACCATGGGGCGGACCTTGCCAGGCTTGCAATACATGATGTCGCGGATGAGAAGCATGTCTTCCTCCTTGCTGTCGGTGGCGTCCGCGGGCGCGGGCGCGGACATCTAGGCTACGCAACCGAGGCAGGCGCCGCGAGAGGTGAACGGAAACCAGGACGTTACATAACGTATCGGAGGGTTACACCACGTGTGCGTCCGCGGGCGAGGTGCGTAGTACGTTGCATCGCCCGTGACGGCGGCCTTCGGCCGCGACGCCGGACGAGCTCCGGTCCGCACACCTAACGAGTGACCCGCCCATGCCGACCCCGAGGAAACGTTCGTCATCCGTTCGTGGCGGACGGAAATCCGCCAGCGCCGCCCGTGGCACGACGAAACGTGCCGCCGGAAGCCAGGCCACGTCGACCACCGAGCCCGGCACCGGTCGCACCCTCGTCTATGTCCACGGCATCGGCAACAAGCCACTGCCGTCGATTCTCAAGTGCCAATGGGACCACGCCCTGTTCGGCTTCGACCTGGCCGAGCGGAGCCGGCTCGCCTACTGGGTCAATCGGGCCTTCTACCCCGATCCGAGCGAAGGCACATGTGCCTCGCCCGACGGCACGCAGCTCGAAGACGAACCCACCGGGCGCGCCATCAGCGTCCGACAGCACGTGGACGCCGTGTCGCTCGATGATGAGATCGCCGCCATCGCGAGCCGGCAGACCGACCGCGAGACGCTACTGGCCATCGCGGCGAAGATGGAGGCCAAGGGCACGCCTCCCGAAGCTGGAACCAAGGCGACCGCGGGGTTGGCAGCCACGGCGCTGCCGCTCCCTCGGCCCCTCCGCGAGTGGATCACGCGTCGAATCGTGCGTGCCTTTCTGCGCGACGTGAACGACTACTTCTACGTGCCGGCTCGTCGTGCGGCGATGAAGGAAAGCGTCATGGAACGGATGCGCGTCGGGGGTGCACCGTTCGTCGTCATCGGGCACAGCCAGGGGTCAATGGTCGCGTATGACGTTCTCTGCGACCTCGATCCCGCCGTGTATCCAGTCGAGCTGTTCGTGACGGTTGGGTCTCCACTCGGCGTCACCGAAGTGCAGGATCAGGTGAAAAGCCTAACGGGGCAGCGAACGCTGCGCGTCCCGCGATGCGTCAAGCGCTGGATCAACGTCGCCGATCCCTTCGACCCCGTGGCCCTCGACAAGAAGCTCGCGAAAGAGTTCACGGGGTTGGCGTCGGTACAGGACCTCACCGTGACCAACCCGGACGCACCGAGGCACCCGCACTCGGGCTCCGGATACCTGCGCACTGCCGCGGTGCAGAACGCCGTTCGCGACGCCGTGGAAACGGCGGCGTTCCAGCCAATCGCCCCGTTCGTCATCGCGCGAGACATGGCCCGCCGGTTCGAGAATCAGCCCGCCGAGGTGCGCCACAAGGTGCTCATCGAGCTCGCCTCCAGCGGGCACGACTCGAAGAAAAAGCTCGATGAAACCCGGACCAAACTTCTCGACAACCTCAGACAGATTGCGCGAAACCGAAAGGTCGACGAGGAAGCCCTTGCGATTGACCCCCTGCAACGCTTCGTCGCCGCCGAGTTGACGCGCGAGGAGGCCGAAACGCTTGCGTCGGTCAGTCCCGCGGCGGGCCGTGCCATCTCGCGCATCTGGCGCAACTCCGTGAAGCGTGCGTTGCTCGACACGTCGACCAACACGATCCAGGCGCGCACGGCGAACGTGGGCTACTCCGCGGTGGGACGCGACGTCCGCTGGGCCGTGCTGGACACGGGAGTGAACGACGCGCATCCGCACTTCGCCGCGTTTCGCAACATCGAAGCGCAGTATGACTGTACCAGGCGAGGTGCGCTCGTCGCGGGGGCGGCCCGCGACAATCACGGTCACGGTACGCACGTGGCCGGGATCATCGCCGGCGCGCAGCGGTTCAAGCAGGGTGAAGGAAAACCCGATCGCGTGATGTCGGGCATCGCGCCGGAAGCCAGGCTTCACATCTACAAGACGCTCGGCGACAACGGTGACGGTGACGACGCATGGATCATCAAAGCGCTCGATCACGTCTTCACGACGAACGAGGGCGCGGGGGAGCTGGTGATTCACGGCGTGAACCTCAGTCTCGGCGGCCCGTTCGATCAGAGTGTGTATGCGTGCGGCCACTCACCGCTGTGCCGGGAGCTGAAGCGGCTGTGGCGTCAGGGCGTCGTGGTCGTGTTGGCCGCTGGCAACGAAGGGTTCGCCGTGCTGCAGACGCTGGACGGCACCATCGACGCGAACATGGACCTGTCGATCGGCGACCCGGCGAATCTCGAGGAGGCCATTGCAGTCGGGTCGGTGCACAAGGAGAGCCCGCACACCTTCGGCATCTCGTACTTCTCGTCGCGCGGACCGACGGCGGATGGCCGTCAGAAACCCGACGTGGTCGCTCCGGGAGAACGGATCCTCTCGTGCCGCCACAAGCCAAGGAAGCCGGCATCGACGGTCGAGGACCTGTACGTGGAGATGAGCGGGACGAGCATGGCGACTCCACACGTGTCGGGTGTCGCGGCAGCGTTCCTGTCGGTGCGCCGGGAGTTCATCGGTGAGCCCGACCGCGTCAAGCAGATCCTCATGAACAACTGCACGGACCTGAAGCGCATTCGCACGCAGCAAGGGGCAGGGATGGTGAACCTGACGAAAATGCTGCTCAATACCTAACGAGCGCCGACCGAAACCACGAACGCTGAGGCCGCGGACGGCGCTTCGCGGCGGGCGCTGAACACGCTGCACTGCTCTTCGGTTCTGCCCCATCTCGCCAGCGGCAGGGAAACTTTGACGACTGCCCCGGAACGCCCACAACCTCCTAAAGAGTGCCGTCAAGAGCGACAGCTCAGCGGCTTCCGCGCCGGCGCGCAGCGCCGTCTGCGTTTCCAGCGTTCGTGGTTCCAGTCCGTGGCTCAAGCTTGGACTCACGGCGCTAATCGGCTCTCAACGCCCGTGCAGGGTCCAGCGCCGATGCGCGCCGCGCGGGCACCCACGCCGCCAACGCCGCCACGCCCGCCAGAACTGCCGCGGACGCGAGCATCGTTGCGGGATCGACCGGGCTGACCCCGAACAACAGTGCGCTCAGCACGCGCGTCAGGGCGAAGGCGCCGCCGAGCCCCACGGCGATCCCGATGCCGGTCACGACGGCCGCCTGCCGCGAGACCATGCGGCGCACATCGACCGGGCGGGCGCCGAGCGCCATGCGAACGGCAATCTCGCGCGTGCGCAGGCTCACGATGTACGAGATCACGCCATAGATCCCGACAGAGCCTAACGCCAGCGCCACCACCGACGCGATGCCGAGGAGCGTGAGCGTCAGCGTGGTCCGCGCCGCCGACCGCGCGAGGAGCTCCGACATCGACCGCGCACCGTAGGCGGGAACTTCCGCGTCCAGGTCGCGGATCACGCGTTCGGCCCGGCCGCCGGCGACCGCCGGATCCCCGCCGGTGCGCGTCACGAACGCGACGTCGCGCGGCGTCCACGGTCGCTCCGGGTCCATCCCCATCGCCTGGCCGCCTAACGTCACGACCAGAGGCAGGTAGACCATCTCGTCGGGCGGCTGGTCGAGCCCGGTGCCGCGCACGTCGCCTGCGACGCCCACCACCGTGTACCACTCGCCGACTGGCGCCATGCGGACGCGCTTCCCGATCGCCGCACCCTGCGGCCAGTACCGCGAAGCGACGGAGCGGCTCAGCACCACCTCGCGCGGCGCGCGCGCCGGGTCGAGCGTGTCGAACGTCCGACCCTCGATCATCGAAATCCCCATCGCGCGGAAATAGCCCGGGCTCGCAAAGGCGAACTGGTGAATGTTCGGCATCGTACCCGGCGCCAGCGGCCGATCCTCGACGAACAACGCCGAATCCTGCCGCGCGTCGGGGACGAGCGGCAGCTTCGAGATGGCGCCGCTGGCTTCGACACCAGGAACGGCGGCGATACCCTCGAGCGCCCGGACGACGAAGTGGGCGGCGCGGCCGGAGTCGGAGTACGTGGCGCCCGGAAGCGCCACCCGGAACGCGAATGCGTGTGCGTCGTCGATCCCGGACGGCACGGAACGGAGACGAGCGAAGCTACGGGCCATGAGTCCCGCACCCGTGAGCAGGACGAGCGCGAGCGCGAGCTGACCGACGACCAGGATGTGGCGCGCACGGTGACGCCCTCGGCTCGAGGTGAGGGCCCGTCCCATCTCCGTCAGGGCGGGAAGGGCGGTGGACGACGCCGCGCGCAGGGCAGGGAGCACGCTCACGAGCAGCGTGGCGAGTACCGTCACTGCGACAACGACCGCGAGCACCGGCACGCCGACGCGCACTTCGGCGAGTCGCGGGATGTCGATCGAGCCTTCGAGCGAACGCAGTGCGCCCACGCCGGCAATGGCTACCCCAAGCCCGAGCACAGCGCCCGCGACGGCGAGCAAGCCACCCTCGGCCAGGTGATCCCGCGCAAGCGTCCAGCGTTCGGCGCCGAGGGCCCGGCGCACCGCGAGCTCGTGCTGCCGCCCTTCTGATCGCACCAGCAACAGGTTCATGACGTTCGCGCACGCGACCAGCATGACGCACGCTACGGCACCGAGCACGACCCAGAGAACGCGCCCGATGTCGCCCACGACGACGTCGCGCAGCGGGCGCACCACGGCGCGCATGCGAATCTGCTCGATCGACTTCGCCGTTAGGCGGCCCGGATAGGCCTCGGGAACCAGCGGCAGCAGGCGTTGGAGATCGGCCGCGGCCGCGTCGAGCGACACGCCGTCGCGCAGCCGGCCGACGCCACGATAGTCGAATGCCGCCGACGCCGTGTGCCCCGGATCGATGTCGAGAGGCAGCCACAGATCCGTTCTGGCGGCCGGGAGGTCGAAGTCCGCGGGCATGATACCCACGATCTCGCGCAGCACGCCGTCGATCGAGATCTGGCGCCCGATGATCCCGCGGTCCGCCCCGAGCGTGCGCTCCCAGAGTCGCTGCCCGATGAGCACGACGCGCGGTGCATCCCGCTGATCTTCGCTCTCACGGAACGTGCGTCCGAGGATCGGAGTCGCACCGAGCACGGAGAATGTGCTCGCGCTCACTCGGCCCGCGCTCAATCGTTCGGCGCGTGGCTCCGCGCTCGTGGAGGTCGCTGTGGACCCGGCGACGTTGACGCCGGTGACCCGGTAGGCGCCGATGCCGCTGAAGGCGCGGTTCTCGCGAGCGTAGTACAGGAAGGTCGCGTCGGATTGGTCGACCCGCGTGATGCCCGAGATGGTGAGCGAGTGCGACAGGTCCACGAGCCGGTCGGGCCTCGGGTAGGCGAGCGGCTGTAGCAGGACCGCGTTCACGACGGTGAACACGGCGGTCGTGGCCCCGATACCTAACGCGAGCGTCAGCACCGCGGCGATCGTCAGCGTCCGCTCGCGGAGCAGGCGGCGAACGGCGTGGCGGATGGTCGAGCTCATGTTCACTCCGTGCCGAATGTCGTGACAAGATTGCGGCAGGGGTGACGGGCGGGCGTCAGGCCGGCGTCAAAGCCGCGTCAGACCTTCGACGCACGCAGTGCTGCCCGCACACGATCCGCCGTGAACGGCACCTGACGGACACGCGCACCCGTCGCGTCGAAGATTGCGTTCGCGATCGCCGCTGGCATCGGCGACGTCGCCGCCTCGCCGGCGCCGACCGACGGCTGATCCGGTCGATCGATCAGCTCCAGGTCGATCGCCTCCGGAATCTCCGAGAATCGGAGAATCGGGTACCCGGTCCAGTCCACCCCCGTGACGCGTGTCGAGTCGAATCGCACCGCCTCCTTGAGTGTGCGGCTGATCGCCTGAACCACGTTGCCTTCGATCTGGTTGCGCAGCCCATCCGGGTTGACAATGAGCCCACAGTCGTGCGCGACGCAAACGCGCCGCACTCGCACCGACCCGGTGTCGGGCCTAACGTCGACATCCACCACCGCCGCGACGTACGCCTCGGTACGGTCGTACTGAACGTACGCGAACCCTCGCCCCTTCCGGATCTGGGCGCTGGCGGAACCGCTGCGCACGGGCGCTTTCGCGCGGGGTGTCCACCCGGCCCGCTTCGCTGCCGCGTCGATCACCGCGAGCGCTCTCGGGTCCGAGAGATGACGCCGCCGGAGCTCAATGGGGTCGATGCCGGCGGCGGACGCCAGCTCGTCGATGAACGACTCGTTCGCGAACGAGTTCTGCGGGGAGCCGAGGCCACGGAGGGACGACGTGCGGATCGGAAAGGACGGCACCGGGTGCGACGTCACGCGTTCGTTAGGCAGCGAGTAGGTGGTGCGGGCGTTGCGCTCTCCACCGCCACTGAAGAACTCACCGGCCGCCGCCTTCCCGGCCACCAGCGTGCCGGCCACGAGGGTCGCGGGGTCGCGCGTCGGCCGTGCGCCATGCGTTGGCGTCCAGGCATCATACGTCCACGCCGCGATCGTCCCATCGCCGCCGACCGCGCCCGCCATCTCGAACAACATCGCCGGGCCTTCCGGCTCCCAGGCGTGCTCGTCCTCGCGACTCCACTGCACGCGCACTGGTCGCCCGACGGCCTGCGACAGGAGCGCCGCGTCGGCCGCGACGTCGTCGGCTCCGTTGTGCCCGTAGCACCCGGAGCCTTCGGTGAAGACCACGCGGACCTTGTCGCTCGACATCCCGAGCAGCGCGGCGATCGGCGTGACGAGCTGGTGGGCGCCCTGGGTCGCCGAGTACACCGTGGCGCCGTCCCCGCGCACGTCGGCCACGGCACAGGATGGCCCGATCGACGCGTGGAGCTGAAACGGCCATCGATAGGTTGCGCGCACCGGCCGCGACGCAGACCGGAGCGCGGCAGCGGCGTCGCCAGTCGCACCGACGACCCGCTCGGTCGTCGCCAGTGACTTGAAACTGGCATAGAGATCGGCCGCGTCAGGCAGCACCGGCGTCGCCGCCCATTTCGCATTCACCGCCTTCGCCGCGCGCACCGCCTGTTCTTCGCGCTCGGCCACGACGCCAACGAACGTGCCCTTCCGTACGACGCGAATCACGCCAGGCAGCGTCGCCACTGACTGCTCGTCGATCGACTCCAGCGTCGCACCCACCCGCGGCGGCCGGACGACGCGTCCGTGAACCATCCCCGGGAGGCGGACATCGTGCACGTAGACATGCTTGCCGGTGACCTTCGCCGGGATCTCCACGCGAGGGATGGGTCGGCCGACGACCCGGTACGCGGCCGGGTCCTTGACCGGGGGCCGCCCGGAGATCGTGCGTTCGAACCGCCCGCCGCCGATGAGGGCGCCGTACGTTAGGCGTCTCGAGGCGTCCCCGGCCACCGACACGACGCCATCGGCCATCTCGAGCCGACTGACGGGCACGTTCAGCTGTTCTGCCGCCAGCTCGAGGAGCGCCTGTCGCGCTTCAGCCGCTGCGCGTCGGAGCTGCGCGCCGCCGCGTTTCACGCTCCCGCTGCCCACCGTACGGCCCTGATCGACCGTCAGCTGACTGTCACCCTGCACCCACGCGATGCGCTCGAGCGGCACGTCGAGCTCCTCGGCCACGATCTGCCGGAGGGACGTGGAGACGCCCGTACCCAACTCGACTTTCCCGGCGTACACCGTCACGCGGTCGTCTCGGCCGATCACGAGCCAGGAGTCGAGCGCGTCGGCGGATGGAGCGGCGGCGTGTTCCGCGCCACCTGACGACCGAGCGCGCAGCGCGCGCGGGAATAGCGAGAAGCCGACGACGAGGATGCCGGCGTCGGCGAGGAACTCGCGGCGCGATCGCGAGAAAGAAGGCGAGGTGCTCATGTCAGCCCTCCCGACCGGTCGGAGACGCTACGCCACCAGCAGCGGCGCGTTCGATCGCCCGGACGATGCGCATGTGCGTCCCGCACCGGCACAGGTTCGCGTCCATCGCGGAGACGATGGCGTCACGCGAGGGCCGAGGCGTGCTCGCGAGCAGCGCCGCCGCGCGCATGATCATCCCGTTGATGCAGTAGCCGCACTGCGCGGCTTGCTCGTCGATGAACGCCCGCTGCAGGGGATGCGGGCGCTCCGGTGTGCCGAGCCCCTCGAGCGTCACGATTGCCTTCCCGGCGACGGCGGACACGGCCGTCACGCACGAGCGCCTCGGCGCGCCGTCGATGTGCACGGTGCACGCGCCGCACTGTCCCAGCCCGCAGCCGAACTTCGGGCCGTTGAGTGAGAGCTCGTTACGCAAGACGAAAAGCAATGGCGTGTCCGGCTCGGCGGAGACGTCGTGGTCTGCGCCGTTGACGCGAATACGCAGCGCCGTAGATGCGTAGGGCATGAGGACCGTCGCCTCCCCTCGGATGTCGTCGGGCGTGACTGCTGTCATACTACTCGCGTGGCAGGTGTGGACAAGTTCTGTCGTACGTGCCAGCATCGTTCTCTCGCCCGCGCGCGTTGCAGTCGCTCATACGAACTGGCCAACGATCCCACCTCAATGCGTCCGCTCGCCCTCCTCCTCGCAATCGCCTTTCCACTCGGTGCGCAACTGTCCAAGCCCGCGCCGAACACCGCGGCAATGTTCTCCAGCCTCGACGCGGCGGCCGCGCACTACGCCACCGTTGCCAAACAGATCTGGAGCTTCGCGGAAGTCGGCTACATGGAGGAGAAGAGCTCCGCGCTCCTGCAGTCGGAGCTCGGAAACGCGGGATTCAAGGTGACGGCCGGCGTGGCCGGCGAACCCACGGCGTTCGTCGCCGAGTTCGGCAGCGGCAAGC
>Ga0075428_100006699_pt1 | contig 12815 bp, 9 predicted proteins | sample RhiMetdeltSRZDD2_FD_75291 | JGI IMG/M metagenome (GOLD analysis project Ga0075428, IMG submission 75291) | Populus rhizosphere microbial communities from Tennessee, USA - Rhizosphere MetaG P. deltoides SRZDD2 | ecosystem: Host-associated > Plants > Roots > Rhizosphere > Soil | place: USA...
GACATGACCTACGCGCTGCAGGATCACAAGCCCGGCGAGACGGTCGATGTGGTCGTGCTGCGCGACGGCAAGCGCACGACGTTGCGCGCGACCCTCGGATCGCGCGCCGGCGGAGCAGCTCCGACGCAACCGCACGGCGGCGCATCGATGGAAATCAAAGCCGGGAAGCCGTTCGAGAAAACGTTCGACGGCGAGAAGCATCTGAAGAATGTTCGCCAGCTCACGTTTGGCGGCGAGAACGCAGAGGCGTACTTCGGCCCCGACGGAAAGAAGCTGATCTATCAGTCCACCGCGGAGCGCGGCGGATGCGATCAGCAGTACGTGCTCGACCTGACAACCGGCGAGACGAAGCTCGTCTCGAGCGGCAAGGGTCGCACGACGTGCGGCTACTTCGCGTATCCGGCCGGCGATCGCATTCTCTATGCGTCGACCGAGGCGGTGGACGCGGCGTGTCCGCCTCCGCCGGATCGCTCGCGTGGATACATCTGGGGCGTGTATCCGTCGTACGACATCTACATCGCCAAGGCGGACGGATCGGAGAAGAAGCGCCTCACGACGACGCCGGGCTACGACGCCGAGGGGACGTGGTGCCACAAGGGCGGCAGGATCGTGTTCACGTCGGTGCGCGACGGCGATCTCGATCTGTACGAGATGGACGAGAGCGGCGGCAATGTGAAGCGCCTGACCAGCACGCCCGGGTACGACGGCGGCGCGTTCTACAACGCCGATTGCACGCAGATCGTCTGGCGCGCATCGCGTTTCGCGGAGCCGGCCGCGCTCGAGGATTACCGCAAGCTGCTCGCGGAAGGATTTGTTAGGCCGTCGAAGATGGAGCTCTGGGTCGCGAACGCGGACGGCTCGAGCGCAAAAGCGATCACGAGCAACAACGCCGCGAACTTCTGTCCCTACTTCACACCCGACGGCAAGCACATCATCTTCTCGTCGAACATGCTCGACCCGCGCGGCCGCGAGTTCGACTTGTTCGTGATGAACGCCGATGGCACCGGCACACCCGAGCGCATCACCACCGCACCCGCCTTCGACGGCTTCCCGATGTTCAGCCCCGACGGCAAGTGGCTCGTCTTCGCGTCCAACCGGAACAATCCGGAAGGGCGGGACACGAACCTGTTCATCGCGGAGTGGATGCCGTAGCGCCCCTCACCCTAACCCTCTCCCCGTGTGCGGGGAGAGGGAATAGAGCGCCAGCCCCACCAGCGCCATCGCCATCAGGATCATCATCCACTCCGACACCGTCGGCACGTTGTGTCCGGCGACGTGCGAGCCTTCGACGAGTTGTCCGCGCACTTCGCCTTCGGGGTAGTTCGCGGAATGGATGTTCACGTAGAGGAAGCCGGCGGCGAAGTCGGCGACGAGGCGCGGGGTGAGCGGTGCGTTGCCGGAGAACGGATCCGTGTTGGGAAAGTCGAACACGACCGGTCCATCGACGCCGGGAGGCGCGGTGTGGAGATGCGTGCTCGTCGGCGAGGGGATGTTGTGATCGCACTGCACGAAGACCGACGACGCGTCGTTCGCGAGATCGGCGAAGCAGTTCGCGAAGTGCGTCGAGTCGGTCGGCGGAACTTCCTGTGTGCCGGTTGCGGCGAAGTCGAAATTATCGACGGTGCGCGGAAGAATCTGTCCGCGAATCTCGCCGCTGGGACGTCCGCTGGTGTGGATGTTCACGTAGAGATTTCCGGCGAGGAGGTCCGAGACGTCGGACGGCGTCATGCCGGTCCACGTGGCCTGCATCGGACTGCTCGGATTGCCGAGGTCGAAGGCGACCGTGCCGTTGACGCCGGGAGCGCCGTGATGAATGTGCGCGATCGTCGCGCCCACGACATTGTGCGTGCAGACGATCGACATCTCACTCGCGCCCGCGTTGAACTGCGCGAAGCATCCGCCGCGTGCGGGTGACGAAGTCGGCGGCACTTCCTGATCGCCCGACAGGTGGAAGACGAAGATCGACGACGCGGCGAGCGTTTCGAGATTCTGGAACGTGCACGTCACGACTTCGCCCGCCTGCAGCCCCACGGTCGCGCTGCGCGCAACCGGATCGCCGCTGCTGTCCTGATCATCACAGGTGATTCCTGTGAGCGTGGATCCGCTCGGATTGTTCTCCGTGACCGTGTACGTGCCTGCCGTCACGTTGGAGAACGTCTGCACGCCGCCGTCGTTCAGCGTGAACGTGCTCGGTCCGCCCGGAACGTCGTCGGTGAATCCGAATCCGGTGCCGCCCGCGGGCGAGGTTCGTTTCACGATCCGAATCGTGCCGGTCGTCACCACGGACGGAATCACGCCGATCTGTCCGCGAATCGAATCGCCGGCGGTCTCCTCGTCGCCGCCGCCGGTGCCGTGAATGTCGAGATAGAGAAGGCTGCCCGCGAAATCGGCGACGAGGCGCGGCGTCATCGGCATGTTGCCGTTCATCGGACTGGCCGCGCTCGGGAACGTGAACGCCTCGAGCCCGTTCACGCCGAACGCACCTTCGTGCACGTGCGCGACGTCGGGTGACGGGAGATCGTGCGTGCACGAGATCGCGAGCGTGGTCGCCGGGTTATCGAGGTCTGCGGTGCAATTTCCGGTTGCGCTCGAGCTGCCGGGCGGAACGTATTGGCTCGCATTCACGACGAAGTTCACGGTGTCGACCGAGCGCGCGACGACCTGGCCGCGAATCGCACCGCTAGGCCGTCCTGCCGTGTGAATGTTGATGTAGAAGTTTCCCGCGAAGAGATTCGCGACATCGCCGGGAGTCATGCCGCTCCACGTCGCGATCACGGGACTGGTCGGATTGCCCATGTCGAACACGGCCGGTCCGTTGACTCCCACCGCGCCCTGATGCACGTGCATCAGCGTCGGGTTCGCGACGTTGTGCGTGCAGACGAGTGTGAGCGTCGAGCTCCCGGCGTCGAATCGCCCCATGCATCCGCCGCGCTCCGGCGTCGACACCGGCGGCACCTCCTGATCGCCGGAGAGATGGAACACGAAGATCGAGTCGGTCGGATCGGTCAGCACGTTGCGGAATCTGCACGTGACGACTTCGCCCGCTTCGAGCTGGACATTCGCGGTCCTGGTGAAGGAATCGGCGGTGCTGTTCGCGTCGTCGCAGGAAAGATCGCCGAGGGTGTAGCCGGCGCCGCTCGGGTCATTCTCGGTGATCGTGTACGTGCCTGGGGCGACGCCGTTGAACGTCTGCACCTCGGTGTCGTCGAGCGTGAACGAGCCGGGCGTGATCGTCTCCGTGAATCCGAAGTTCGTCCCGCCGGCGGGCGAGGTCTGCTTCACGATGCGAATCGTGCCGGTCGTCGGCGGGGCGGGCGGCTCGCCGATCTGTCCGCGGATCTGCGGACTGGCCGTGTCTTCCGAACCGGCGCCGCTGTGGATGTCGAGATAGAGGAACGTCGCGGCGAACGCGGCAACCTGCTCGGTGTTGAGCGGAGCGTTCGCGTTGAGCGGAGAGGCCGCACTCGGAAACGTAAACACGATCGGACCGTTCTGTCCGAACGGCGCCTCATGGAGATGCGCGGACACCGGACTGGGCATGTTGTGCGTGCAGCTCACATTGAGCTGCGTCGCCGGATCGTTGAGATTCGCGGTGCACGATGCCGTTGCGCTGGTCCCGTTAGGCGGAACATATTGGCTGCCATCCGCCGTGAACGGCACCGTGTCGACGGTGCGCGGCAGGATCTGACCGCGGATCTCGCCTGAGGGACGCCCGGCGGTGTGGATGTTGATGTAGAGCGTTCCCGCGAGAAGCTCGGAGATGTCGGAGGCCGTCATGCCGGTCCACGTTGCGGTCACGGGAGAAGTCGGGTTGCCCATGTCGAAGGCGACCGGTCCGTTCACTCCCGCGGCGCCGCGATGGATGTGCATGATCGTCGCGTTGACGACGTCGTGCACGCACGTCACCGTGAACGTGCTCGCCGGCTGGTTGAGCTGGCCCATGCAGCCGCCGCTCGCGGGGCTGGGTACGGGCGGGACTTCCTGATCGCCGCGCATGTGAAAGACGAACGTCTGCGCGTCCGCGCGATGGCTTGCGATGAGAAGAAAGGTGAGGACAGCAAACAGCGCGAGCGTGCGACGAATCATCGGCCGCGGATCTCCTGGGTTGGTTTTTCTCTCTTGTCGGATCAGACGAAGGGCGGTGATCTTACGGTGAGTCCGACGCGAAACCAAGTCGTGACCGAACGGCGAACGGCGTTGACGCGCCGCGGATGCGATCCCATCTCTACATTCGATGCGCGTCCTCGCTCTGCTCTTGATCGTTCTGTCCTCGCTCGATCTGCGCGCGGAGCCGCGGCGCCGGTCGGTGCGCGCGAGCGGATGGACCGTGCCGAACTGCGCGCAGGTCGAGGGATTTCCGGCGGTGTCGGTGACGGTCGACGGCGGACGCACGGTGTTGCCGCAGAGCGAGAGCGCCGAATCGATTCAGATCGACACGTTCGGTCTCGCCGCGCTCGACCGGCCGAACCGGCTCCTCGCGATCACGGGACGTTTGCTTCTGCATTCGAACGACGCGGGCTGCAAATGGGAGATCGTCGAGAACGTGCGATTCCCGCAGTCGCTCACGCGGCTCGCGCGCGCCGGCGCGGATCGCGCCTGGGCCTGGTCGATCCTCGGGCCGGAACTGTTTCGCATCGGCACCAGCATCGAAGAAAGGCGCGTCGAAGAGCGGCGCATGCCGGTCGAGCTTCCGATCGCGTTCCATGCGAATGAGGATCGCCTCGCAACCGCCGACGATCACGGTGACATCTGGTGGTCGGACGACGGCGGCGTGACCTGGTCGTGGCACGCGACCGCAGCGTCGCGGCCGATGCTCTTCGCGCTCGAGTTTTCTCCGCGCGATCGCGAGCACGTGATCTCCGCCGGCATTGCCGACGGCGCGTACGTGACGTTCGACGGCGGCGCGACGTGGACTGCATCGCGCGGACTGGAGGGACAAAATGTGTTTCGCGTGGCGTTCTCGCCCGTGCATCCCGGCGTGGTGTGGGCGATCGCGCTCGATCCGAAAGTCATCGGCGTGACGAAGCGCGCGATCTATCGCTCGACCGATGGCGGACTCTCCTTCGCGCGCGTGATCACTGCATCGAATGACGTGCAGATGACGAACGGATTCGTGCTCGCGCCGCATCCGCGCGATCCGTCGCTGCTCTACTTCGCCACGTACGGCACGAAGCTCTACCTCGTCGACGCTGAGGGTGCGATACGCATGCAGTCGGATCTGCCGCATCGGAACGTCGACGCGCTCGTCTTTTCGCCCGCAACTCCCGACGTGATGTACCTCGGCCTGAAGTTGAGCGACATGAGCGCCACTAGCGAGTGATGGTGACTCGCGTCGTCGCGCTTGCGACCTGACCGGTGTCGTCGACCGCGTCGAGTTTCAGCTCCGCCGCGACGCCGCCGAAGAGACGCTCGTCGGGAACTTCTCTGCGCGGAGTGAAGCGATAGCGAGCCTCGCCGAATGGATTCAGCGATGTGCTGTAGCCCATCGAGCGAATACGCTCCGCGTCCCAGCTCTCGCGCGCGAGCGTGATGCCGCCGGGTGCGACGACGGTCGCGCTAACGCGCGTGACGTTGACGGGACGACCGCCGGTCTCGCGCACGACGACTTCGAATGGGAACTCATACGTTTTGCCGGAAACACTCGTGGCGACGATCGGATTGGGAACGATTTGAATCGCGACCGCGCCGTGTCCGGGCACCGACGTCACGCCATCCGGTGATCCGCTTTGACACGCCGTCAGTGCGATCAGCACCCCTGAGAGAATGGCGAGATGTCTCATGACCTCTCGCCAGTGCAAACGACGCGCTACTTCGCCGTGATCACGCCGCAGGCAATGCGGGCTCCGGCGTTTCCGGTCGGCTGCGTGGTGAGGTCATCGGGATTCGCGTGCAGAATCACGGCGCGGCCGACGACCGAGCTCGGACCAGGCCCGACCGTGATCCAGTCCGCGGTGTACGTCGCGTGCACGACGCCCTGCGGATCGGCGGTCACGTTGCCGAAGTCGCCCGCGTGATGCGATGCCGCGCTCGGCGCCGCGTGCGGCGCGTTGTTCGGATTGAAGTGACCTCCGGCCGCATTGCCGTTGTCGCCGCAGTCGCCTTTGTCGTGAATGTGAAAACCGTGCACGCCTTCCGGCACGCCGGTGATGTGCACGACCACGTCGACCTTGCCGTCGCTGCGCGTGGTGAACGTCACCGTGCCCGATGCCGTCGAGCCGCTGGTCGGAGCGAGCGTCGCCGTCGCCGACGGACCGGTCGCCATCGACGCGCACGACGCGACGAGAAGAAGTGCGAGAGAGAGGAGCGCGAGCTGTTTCATCGAATACCTCCTAATCGGTTGATGGTTGGCAGTTGGCGGTTGGCGGTAGCTCGAGACGGTTTCCCCGCCAACCACCAACCGTCAACCGCCAACCCGCAAAATGATCGTGACTTTCGTCCCCGCCGGGGGCAAGCGTTCGGGAACCGATGCATAGACGACGCCGTCTCGAACGTAGTCGCGAATGGGATGGGCGTGATTGCCGATCGCGCCGCCGGGACAGGAGTAAAGACAGACGATGCATCCCGATTCGAACTCCTCCTGCCATCGCTCGTGGCCTCCGTAGCGAAAGTCGAGCGCCGGTGTCGCACGGCCTTTCTCCGCGACGAGGCGGGCGAGCGGAATGCGTCCGCGCGATCCGCGCCACTCGACGAAGACTTCGACCGGAGAACCGTCGACGCGCTTGTCGGGCTCAGGATTGTTGCGATCGTCGCGCGCCGTCCACGCGGCGGGCGTGAGATTCTCGCCGCGCCGCGCGCCTAACGAATCGAGCGCGGCGCGCACGTCGTGATCGCTCACGTCGCTGACGAACAGCGCCCATCGTTTCGACTTTCCATCCTCCCACACGATCGCGTGATGTCCCTGCACGCCGAATGGGCGATCCATCGCCGTCGGCTGCACGGTCGCGGTGATGCGCACCTCGCGATGCGCCTTGTCGACGACGGGCTGCGTGCCCGCGGAGACGACCGTCGCGACGAAGAGCGCGCCGACGAGAATCGTTTGCCTCATTGCGAGAGCGCGGCGATTCGCTTGCCGAGCGAGCCGAGCCAGCCTTTCGAAACATCCTGATAGTAGAGCGCCGCTGCTTTCTGCACGCCGTCACCGAGTGAGGGATAGGACGAGATCCGCTGCGCGAGCTCGCTGACGTTCATGCCCTTCTTCCGTGCGAGCACGATTTCCTCGATCACCGTCGATGCGTGCGCGCAGAGCGCGTGTGCGCCGAGAATTTTTCCCCTGCGCGTGCAGACGATCTTGATCAGGCCCGCAGGCGTGCGATCGACGACCGCGCGATCGACATCGTCGACCTCGATCTTGTACACGCGCACGTCGTCGCCGTGCTCTTTGCGTGCTTCCGCTTCGGTCATGCCGATGTGCCCGACTTCGGGATCGGTGTAGAGCGCCCACGGCACGTCGGTGTAGTCGATCGCACTCTTGCCGGGGAAGAGGATGTTGCGCGCGACCTTCACCGCTTCGTGCGCCGCGACGTGCGTGAACTGCAGGCCGCCGTTCACGTCGCCGCAGGCCCAGATGCGCGGCACCGAGGTCTGGAGGAAGCGGTCGGTCACGATCCACGACCTCTCGATCTTCACGCCGATGTCTTCGAGCCCGAGGTTCTCCGTGTTGCCGCGGCGGCCCGCGGCGACGAACACTTCATCGACGAGGATCTCGCGCGACTGGCCCGCCTTGTTCTCGATGCGCGCGCACTTCGTCAAGCCGTCGTTGCGCACGGACTTCACGGCCCAGCCGGTGACGAGATCGATGCCTTCGCCGGTGAGGATCTGCCGCACGCGCGCGATCACCTCCGCGTCTTCTTTGTTGATGATCTCGTCGAGCATCTCGACGACGGTCACGCGCGATCCGAAGCGCGCGAAGATCTGCGCGAACTCGATGCCGATGTAGCCTCCGCCTAACAGGAGAATCGACGCGGGAAAGTCATCGCGCTTCAGAAACGAGACGTGATCGACGAAGCCGCTCTCCTTCAAGCCCTCGATCGGAGGAACCACAGTGCGCGCGCCGGTCGCGATGACGATGTCCTTCGCGATGAGCCGCCGCGTTCCGACTTCGACTTCGTTCGATGCGACGAGCCGCGCCGCGCCTTCGATGACGTCGATGCCGAGGTTGCGAAACTTTTGCGGATCATCATGACGGCTGATGCGGCGGCGCTGCTCGCGCATCGAGTCCATCACCGACTTCGGCGAAATGCGCGGCATCACCGGCTCGAGACCGAACGCATCCGCGTGGCGCATCTGATGGGCGAGCTTCGCCGACGCCACCAGCGCCTTCGTCGGCACGCAGCCCGTCCACAGACAATCCCCGCCGAGAGCCTCGCGCTCGACGAGCGCGACCTTGCGCCCGAGCCGCGCGCTGATGGACGCGGTGACGAGCCCGGCGGTGCCGCCGCCGATGACCACGATGTCGAACCGTTCGGACATGGGGGGTAATGCTAGTCGACTCGGCGACTATAATTCAGAGCCACACACCCAACCCCATGCCATTCTTCTGCATCCACTGCAAGTCGGAGATCGATTCTCGATTCAAAGCATGTCCGTTCTGCGGCGAGGCGATCACCGAGTTTCTGCGGCGGTATCTCGAGACGCCGATCGATGGGAAGTACCAGATCCTCTCGCGCCTCGGCGTCGGCGGGATGGGCGAGGTCTACAAGGTTCTCCACATTCATCTCAATTCGATTCGCGTCATCAAGTTGATGCGATCGAACATCGCCACCGACCCCGCGGCGCATGAGCGTTTTCTGCGCGAGGCGCGATTGGCGACGAAGATCAATCATCCCAGCGTCGCCACGCTCTTCGATTTCTCCACGCTCGACGACGACGGCTCGCGATACATGGTGTGGGAGTACATCGAGGGAACGAATCTCCACGAGCTGATCGATCAGCGCGGGCCGCTCTCGCCGAAATACGCGGCCAGGCTCGCGTCGCAGGCGCTGATGGGACTCGACGCCATTCATCGCGCGGGCATCGTGCATCGCGACGTGAGTCCCGAGAACCTGATGATCCTGCGCGATGATGAAGGCGAAGAGCGCGTCAAGATCATCGACCTCGGCATCGCGAAATCGTCGGGCGCGGAAGACAACCAGACGAAGACCGGCATGTTCGTCGGCAAGTGGAAGTACTGCTCGCCCGAGCACCTCGGCATGCTGCCGCCCGGCGAGCGCATCGACGGACGCGCGGACATTTACTCGTTCGGCATCGTGCTCTTCGAGATGCTCACCGGCGTGCCGCCGTTTCAGGCGGACACGCCGCACGCATATCTGATGATGCACGCGTCGGAACGGCCCAAGGCCCTGAGCGAAGCGAATCCCGGCGTGACCGCGCCGCCGGAGCTCGAGGCGCTGATCTTCCGCGCCCTCGAAAAAGATCGCGCGAAGCGATTCGCGACGGCGCGCGAATTCGCGCAGGCGATCGAGCGGCTCACGCCGATGCTGTCCGACGCGCCCGGCGCGCCACCTCCGGTGCCGCTGACGGCGGAAGTCACGTACGAAGCGACGCGTGTCGCGGGGCGCATGTCGTCGGAGGCGGAGACGATCGTGTCGATCTCGGGCGACGCGCCGACGATCGAGACGCCGGCGCCGTGGGGCGCGCCGCTGGCGCGCCGTGAGGCCGCCGGCCCGGCGGCCGGCGACACGGCGGACCGGCGGTCCGCCCCACGAAAAGCCGGTCTCGCGATTGCGGCGGTGCTCGCGATCGTGATCGCGGCAGCTGCATGGTTCGTGATGCGCGACAAGCCGCAAATCGAAAAGCCGAGTGCACCTCCGGTGCAGGCATCGACCGTTCCCGCGGTTCCGGTGGCACCGGGGCATTTGGGCATCAATGCGTTTCCGTGGGCGAACGTCACCGCGATTCGCAATGTCGACAACGGCGAGAGCATTGAGATCAACGCGCCGCTCGTGACGCCTGCGCCTCTCGATCTCGCGCCGGGGCGCTACGAAGTCACGCTCGCGAATCCCGATTTCGCGAAGCCGATCACGCGCACGGTGTCGATCAGCGCGGGAGCGGATGAGACGTTGAACGTGCACTTCGCGGATCCGGAGAGCGCGAAGCTTCCTGATTTCGGGAGCGCGCCATGAAGCGCGCGCTGGTCGTTCTCGCGCTGCTCGTTGCGACGAGCGCTCACGCGGCCGACAAGTGGTTCGATCACTACAAGAAGGGCGTGGCCGCGGTGAATGGGCGGAGCTACAAGCTCGGAGTCGATCTGCTGCAGAAGTCGGTCGCGGAGATGCCGAACGAAGGAACGGGCGTGCGCGCGGGCAAGGAGATCATCGTCTACGTGCCGCACTTCTGGCTGGGCATCGCGAAGTTCAACAACGGCGACGTCGACGGCGCGTTGCGCGAGTGGCGCACGTCCGAAGAGCAGGGCGTGATCGCGCGCACCGAGTACTACTCGAAGCTGAAGGATTGGGTTGCGCGCGCGCAGACGGAAAAGCAGCGCGTCGCGCAGGATGTGGCGTCGGGTCCGAAGAAAGCGGCGGACACGGCGATCAGCCGCGCATTGGCGATGCAGGTCGATGCGCTCTCCGCCGGAGGCGATCGCAGCGAGAGCTATCGCGCCGCGCAGCGAAAACTGCAGGACGCGCTGAACCAGTTTCACAAAGCGGGAACGGACATCGACGACTACAAGGCCGCGGAGCAGATCGCGCAGCAGGCGTCGTCGCTCTTCGCCACGGCGGCCGAGGAAGGGAAGAAGCTGAAAGCGCAGCGCGCGGCGGCGCCGGTCGTGAAGCAACAACAGCCGGCGCCGAAGCCGGCCGTCGTCGCGCCACCGCCCGTCGCCAAAGTCGATACGGCACCGCCGGCGGTTCCCGTCGAGAGCGAAGCCGAGGTCGCGGCGAAGCTCGCGGTGCAGCAGTATCGCCGCAATGTCGGCGAGGCGCCGCGCGCGATCGAGCGCGCGGAATCATCCGATGCGGAACGTCTGCGCCGCGAGCTCGAGCTCGCGAAGAGCGACGCGGACTTCGATCGCATCGCGCGCGAGGCGAAGGATCGCGACGCGGCGATGGCGCAGAAGATCGCTGCGCTGAAAGCGCCTCCGCCACCTCCTCCGCCGACCGACACCGTCGGCGTCGTGAGTGTCACGACTCCGCAGACCGGCCCCGATCTTCGCGACGCGTATCGCGCGTACGCGCAGGGCGATCTCAGCGGCGCGGAACAGCTCCTCACGAAGATCGTCGAGACGCGCGCGACCGCAGAGGCGTATCTGCTCCGCGGCTGCGCGCGCTACACGCGAGCGATGCTCTCACGCACACCGAAACCGGCGCTCGACGCCGCGACCGACGACTTCAGGAAAGCGCTGCAGCGCAATCGCGCGCTGCGCCTCGATCGCCGCGCGTTCTCCCCGAAGCTCGTGGCGTTTTTCGAGCAGGTGCGCTCGAGCTCTACTTTCTGAGCTCGACGCCGTTCGCGACGAACGACACTTCGATCGCGGTTCCGTCTTCCTTGCGCGTGAGCTTCGCGCCTTCTTCCGCGAGGTGATCCGCTTCCGCCTTCGACAGCGTCTTCACTTCGGTCACGCCTTCCGCGCGCGCTTTCATCCCCTTCGCGTCGAGCGGGATGAAGAAGCCGTAGTCTTTGAACGTAACGCGGACGCTGTCTTTCCCTTCGGCAGGCGCGAGCTGCATCCAGCAGCCTTTGCGCGTGCAGGCCGCGACGATGACGCCTTCGACGACGACCGCGTCTTTCGTGTACGCCTCGGGCTTGGCGAGCACGTCGTCGAGCGAGAGCGCCTTCGTGTCTTTCGAAATCGCGGCGCCGCGCTGAATCGTTTCGTCCGCGGCGAACGCGGCGATGGCGATCGCGAGCGTCAGCGCAATGGTGAGAGTCCGTTTCATCGGGTGATCCTCCGTTGCCGATCGTACACGACAACGCGATCATTCATTCCGTATCAGCACGCGAATGCTCTCTCGCGTCCATTGCCACCGCACTCCTGAGCGCTTCGATTCTCTCCGGGGAGACGTAGCGTTGGCGGGACAACTCTTCGACGGCGCGTAGCGTCCGTTGCGCGTCCGCGTTTCGGCCGGCGGCGGCCTGGCTCATGCCGATGCGCACGAGGCTTCGCGGGTCGCCGCCGATCTTCCACGCCATCGTCGCTTCGCGAATGGCATCGTCGTATTTGTGCTGTTTGAGGTACGCGCCGGCCAGCACGTAGTGGCCGAACGCGAACTCCGGATCGAGCGCGAGCGCGCGGGTGCACTCCGCGACCGCTTCATCGAGACGACCCGCGTCCGCGTACACGCCGCCGAGCTCCGCGATGATGATGAGACTGAGCGGATCGAGCGCCTCCGCGCGGCGGATCTCCGCGATCGCCTCGTCGTAGCGCCCCATCTCCACGAGACAGCGGCTGTACCACTGGTGCGCGGTCGCATAGCTCGGATTCAATTCGATCGCGCGCTCGAACTCTTTCGCCGCCGCGGCGTAATCGCTGCCGAAGTTCATCTTGTAGTACGCGAGCGACGTGTGCGCTTCGGCGAGCGTGTCGTCGAGCTCGATCGCTCGTCGCGCGGCTTCGCCCGCCAGCGGCAACACCTCGGACGGCGGTTTTTCGTTGTAGATCGACTGCAGGATGTAGCAGTCGGCCAGTCCTGCATACGCAAGCGCGTACTCGGGATCGGCGCGGATCGCGTCGCGGAAGTAGCGGATCGCGCGCTCGAACGCATCGCCGGTGCGCTGATTCAATTCGAATCGTCCGTGCAGATACGCGCGATACGCGGCGCCGCTCGCGGTGTGACGCTTGGCGACGCTCTGCTGGGTCGCGCCGCTCAATTCGA
>Ga0075428_100006700_pt1 | contig 12814 bp, 12 predicted proteins | sample RhiMetdeltSRZDD2_FD_75291 | JGI IMG/M metagenome (GOLD analysis project Ga0075428, IMG submission 75291) | Populus rhizosphere microbial communities from Tennessee, USA - Rhizosphere MetaG P. deltoides SRZDD2 | ecosystem: Host-associated > Plants > Roots > Rhizosphere > Soil | place: USA...
TGACCAAATTGACTTCAAATGGATGTCTGCGTACATTGACGCGCCCTCGCCGGGGGTCCCCGGCCGCAGCCTGTGCCCAGGTGGCGGAATTGGTAGACGCGCTAGGTTCAGGTCTTAGTGCCGAGAGGCGTGGAGGTTCGAGTCCTCTCCTGGGCACCATCGACTCGTCGCACGCGAGCTGCAGCCGGCGCGCAGCATAGCCGGAATGCCGCCATGAATCGAATCGCAATTCCTGCGCGAGTCACCCGCGGCGGCGCGGCGGCTCGCCATTACCAGCCTCCGCTGTAACCGCCGATCACCGGCAGGATCTCTCCGCTGACGTAGCTCGAGCATTGCGCCGACGCGAGGAACACGAAGGCCGGCGCGATTTCCTCGGGCTGGGCGGGACGCTTCATCGGCGCCGATGAGCCGAACCGCGCGATGTGGCTCGCGCTCTTGTCCGAGGGATTGAGCGGCGTCCAGACCGGGCCTGGCGCAACCGCATTGACACGGATGCCGCGCGGCATCAGGTGCGCCGCCAGCGATCGGGTGAAAGCGTGGATGCCGCCCTTCGTCATCGCGTAGTCGAGCAGATGGTCACTGCCGAGGATCCCGGTCACCGACCCGGTATTGATGATCGTTCCGCCCTCCCCCATCTTCGGCACTGCGGCCTGCGCCATGAAGAAATACCCGTAAAGGTTCGTCTTCAGCGTCAGGTCGAAGTGCTCCTCGGTGAGGTCCTCGAGCCGCGGCACGTGCACCTGGAAGGCGGCGTTATTGACGAGGACGTCGAGTCGGCCGAGCGCCTCGACGGTACGCCGGACGGCCTCCTGGCAAAACGTGCGCTGGCTGACATCGCCCGGCAGCAGGATCGCGCGGCGTCCTTCGGCCTCGACGGCGCCGCGAGTCGCCTGGGCATCTTGATGCTCGCAGAGATACTGGATCGCGATGTCCGCGCCCTCGCGCGCGAACAGCACGGCCACCGCGCGTCCGATTCCAGAGTCGGCGCCGGTGATCAGTGCAACCTTGCCGGCGAGCTTCGAAGAGCCGAGGTAGAACGGAGCCTCGTACATCGGGGCGGGTTCGACCGCGCCCTCGGCACCGGGCTTTCGCTCGTGCTGGCGCGGGAGCGGAGGCTCGGGATAGCGGCGCGCACCCGCCTGCATCGCGCGCTTCGCCTCCTTGTGCGGGTGTGCCCGGTCGGCGCGCCGCACCTGGCGCTGTATCGCACGCTGTCGGGCTACCGTGCGCTTCACGGCTGCTGGCGTCTTCGGGCCGTGCTTGCGGGCCATCGTGCAACTCCACATGCGAATTGCATCGACTTCGACACGCACGACCTGTCTAGTCTGTAGGAGGCCCGCGCTTGGGATGCTCAGCCGCGTCTCACCAGTGCACGCCGCGCAGCAACGAAGCGAACATGACCGCCTCCTTCGTTGGCGGGAGCTCCGGCTTCATGGCGCCCACCTCGCCTTTCGCCGCCGCGGAGTCGGGGAACATGCGGTACGCCGTGTTCATGACGACCTCGGTGACGCGCGGCGCGACGAGATGCAGGACCTCCGCCGCGATGCCGAGCCGCGTCGCGATGCGCTTCGGGCGCGCCGTGATCGCCTCCGCGACCATGTCGGCCGCCTCGTCCGGCGTTGCGACCGGCATCTGCTCGTAGATCTTGGTCGGGGCGATCATCGGCGTGCGCACGAGCGGCATGTTGATGATCGTGAAAGTGACGCCGCGGTCGGCGAACTCGGCCGCGGCGCAGCGCGTCCAGGCCTCCATCGCCGCCTTCGACGACACGTAAGCGGAGAAGCGCGGCGCGTTCGACAGCACGCCGATCGATGAGACGTTGACGACGTGCCCGCCGCGCTCGAGCAGCGACGGCATCAGCGCCATGGTGAGGCGCACGACCGCGAAGTAGTTGAGCTGCATCGTGCGCTCGAAATCGTGGAAGCGGTCGTACGACAGGTCGATCGAACGGCGGATCGAGCGCCCCGCGTTGTTGACCAGAAAGTCTATGCCGCCATGTTCCGCGAGGATCCGCGCCGCGAGGGCGTCACAGGCCGCGAGGTCCGAGATATCGCATTCGAATGCGAACACCGCGCCGCGCTCGGCAAGCCTTGCGCGCGCGGCCTCGAGCTTCGCCGGGTCGCGGGCGACGATGACGACCCGTGCACCTGCGTCCGCACAGCGCTCGGCCGCCGCGAGCCCGATGCCTGACGAGCCGCCGGTGATGACGACGACCTTGCCGCGCACCGCGCCCGCGAGGCTGCGGTCGAGCGACAAGTCGGGGTCGAGGTGCCTTTCCCAGTAGTCCCACAGACGCCAGGCGTAGTCCTCGAGGACCGGCACCCGAATGTCCGTCCCCTCGAGCAGGCGCTGTGTGCGCATCGCGTCGAAGCGCGTCGGCCAGTTGAAGAACTGCAGGACGTCCCGCGGGATCCTGAGGTCCCGCAGGATCGTGTCGAGTACCTGCTGCAGCGGCCGGTAGTTCGCGAGCGAGCCGGCGACGCCTGCCGGAACGAGGTCGACGAGCTTCGGGTCGAGACGGAAGGCCATCGTCGGCGCGTGGCCGGCGCGCGCAAACAGGTTCAGGACCTCGCCGACGCGGCGCTGGCGCGGGTCGGTCAGGTGAAAGCACTGGCCATCCTGGCCGGGCAGATGCGCGAGGTGGTCCATGGCCGAAACGACGTAGTCCACCGGCACCAGGTTGATGTAGCCGCCCTCGAGCCCGACGAGCGGAAACCACGGTGGCAGCGACTGCCGCAGCTTCTGGATCAACTTGAAGAAGTAGTAGGGCCCGTCGACCTTGTCGATCTGCCCGGTCTGCGAGTGACCGACGACGATGCCAGGCCGGTAGATCCGCCACGGGCGACGGCAACGCCCGCGCACCAGTCCCTCGGATTCGTGCTTGGTGCGGAAGTACGGGTGCTCGAGGCCCGCCGCCTCCTCGAACATGCTCTCGCGGAAGCTGCCGTGGTAGCGCCCCGCCGCGGCGATCGAACTCGCGTGGTGGAAGCAGCCCGCCTGCACCGTCTCCGCGCACTGAATCGCGTGATCGGTGCCGACGATGTTCGCGAGGTCCTGCTCGTCGACCGTCGCCTGCAGGTCGTAGATGGCCGCGAGATGGAAGAAGTGGTCGACCTTGCCCGTGAGCCGACGCTGATCGGCCTTCGACACGCCGAGGTTGGGCTCCGAAAGGTTGCCCTCGATCGCGACGACGCGGCTCGAGCGCGCGCCCCAGAATGGGCGCAGCGCCTCGAGTTTCGACGCCGACTCCGGCCGCACGAGCGCGAACACGCGCTCGCCGCGCGCGAGCAGGCGCTCGACGAGGTAGCGGCCGATGAATCCGGTCGCACCCGTCACGAAATACGCCATCTGCGGCTCCCCGATCGTTTGTGGTTATCATTAACTGTAATCCGATGACTCCCGAAACGGAACGAATGTCCGCGGTCGATGCCGCGTGGCTGCGGATGGATCGACCGACCAACCTGATGATGATCGTCGGGGTTGTCGTATTCGATTCGCGCGTGGACTTCCGCCGCTTCCGCCGCACGATCGCAGAGCGCTTCCTTGGCTTCACGCGGTTTCGTTATCGCCCGCGCCAGGATGCGGTGACGGCCGAGTGGGTCGCCGACCCGGACTTCGACCTCGACCGCCACGTGGTGCGCGCAAGGCTGCCAGAGCCCGGCGGCCAGGCGGAGCTCGAGGCATTCGTGTCCGCGCTCGCGAGCGAAGACCTCGACCGCGAGCGTCCGATCTGGCAATTCCAATTCATCGAGCGATTCGGCGGCGGCAGCGCCGCCGTGCTCCGGATCCATCACTGCTACGCCGACGGCATTGCGATGATCCGCGTGTTCCTCTCGCTCACCGACGCCGAGCGGGAACCCGCCGCGCGCAAACCGCAGCCGGCCGCTGCGGAGAAGGCGACGGCCGGCGGCGACGGCGACTGGTTCAGCCGGCTCGGAATCCCGGGCGCGGCGCTCCTGCGCCAGGCCTATGCCGAGGGCGCGGCCTTCCTCGAGCGGGCCACTGCGATTGCGACGAATCCGGAGCAGGCGGGCGAGCTCGCGCGGCACGCACTCGGGATCGCGGGCGAGCTGACGCGTGTCGCGCTCCTCCCCGACGACCCGCAGACGCGGCTGAAAGGGCCGCTCGGAACGCGCAAGCTCGCTGCCTGGGCCGATCCGCTGCCGCTCGCCGAAGTGAAGACGCTCGCACGCTCGCTCGGCTGCACCATCAACGACCTGCTGTTGTCGACGGCTGCCGGCGCGCTGGGCGGTTACCTGCGCCGGCACGGAGAGGACACGGACGGACTCACGATCCGCGCGGCCGTGCCGGTCAACCTGCGCGATCCCGCCGCCGCGGCCTCGCTCGGAAACTATTTCGGCCTCGTATTCCTCGAGCTGCCGATCGGATTGCGCGACCCGCTCGAGCGCCTGTTCGCGGTCCATGCGGCGATGACGCAGCTGAAAGGCTCCTACCAGCCGGTGTTGACGCTCGGCCTCATGGCCGCGCTCGGCCGGCTGCCGGCGGCCGCCCAGTCCGCCGCCATCGACTTGCTCTCGACGAAGGCGTCGGCCGTCGCGACGAATGTTCCCGGACCGCAGGAGCCGCTCTACCTCGCCGGCGGCCGAATCGGCCGGCTCATCTTCTGGGTGCCGCAGTCCGGCGACATCGGGCTCGGCATCAGCATCCTGTCGTACGCGGGCCAGGTCCAATTCGGCCTGATTGCGGACGCGGCGCGCGTGCCGGACCCGGACGAGGTGGCTGCGCGCTTCCGCGAGGAGTTCGAGAACGTCGTGCTGGCGGCGCTGCTCGGGCCTTATCTCCGCAGCGGGCCGGCGGCGTAGCTACGCGAGCTCGGCCTTCGCCTGCTCGACGTCCAGTCGCTCCATCGCGTCCGCGGGCTTGCAGGCCGCGGCTTTCCGGTAGAGCTCGACGGCCTGCTTCTTCTTGCGCTCGCCGTGGAGCATCAGCAGCCCGTTCGCGTACTCCATGTGCGCGATCGCCGAACTGGGATTGAGCTTCAGCGCCTTGTCGAAATGCTCGACCGACTTGCCGGCATCCGCGCCGTACGTGAGGCGGCCGGCGAGCGCGCCGACCTTGTCGATGATCTCGGCGTGGTAGAGGCCGAGCGCGATATGGGCATCTGCGTGCTTCGGCTCGAGTGCGATCGCGCGATCGAGCGCCTTCCGGACCTTGCTGCCGATGCCCTCGGCCAGGGCTTTCACGACGGACACGCTCTGGGCATACCTTCCCAGCACGAAGGCCTGCATGTACCAGGCATTGGCGTCGCCGGGCGACTCGCGCGTCGCCGCGTCCGCGCGCGCGGCTGCCTCGAGCAACAGCCGGATCGCCGCCTTGTCGTCATCCACGAGGTAGGTCGCGGCGACGGCCGCGGACTTGTTCGCGACCGTGGCGCCCGGCGATTTCAGCTTCACCCCTTCGGCGATCGCCTTCGCGAAGTCGCCGCGGTGGAACGCGCGCCACGCCGCCTGCAGCTTCACATCAGACGGATATGGCTCGCGGTCGCCCTGGTGCAATCGTACCCAGGACTTCTTGAGCGCGTCGCCCTCGTAGGCGTACTGCGCGGCGTCGTAGGGGAACGCCGGGATCTTCGGCGCGGCCATCCTGTACTCCTTGTGCGGACGCGGTATTCTGCCGCATCGACGGCGGCCGAGTGCGGGCCCGGAGGCGAGCCATGGCAGCGAAGAAGAAAGGCAAGCTCGGCGGCGGCGGCGAGCAAAAGTCCGCGAACGACCTCCTCTACTCCGCACAGCAGATCTGGCAGGCCGGCCTCGGCGCGCTGGCCCGCGCCCAGGCGGGAGCGCCCAAGGTGTTCGAAGAGCTGATGCGCGAGGGCGGCAAGCTCCAGGGCGGCGCGCTCGACGCCGCGCAGAAGGCGGTGATGCAGGCGTTCCGCGGTGCGCAGCAAACCGTCAACCGCCGCGTCGACACGGTCAGGGAGCAGGCCGGCGAGACCTGGGACAACCTCGAGAAAATCTTCCAGGCGCGCGTTCAGCGCGCGCTGCAGCAACTCAACATGCCGTCGGCGGAAGAGATCGAGGCGCTCAGGCGCCGCGTCGACAAGCTCGCCGCGGACCTCGACCGCATCAACCGAACGGGTGGCGCGAAACGATCGTCTCGTCCCGCTCGGCGCCGGTCGAAATCATCGTGATCGGCACGCCGCAGGCGGACTCGAGCCGCGCCAGGTAGGCGCGTGCGGCGGCGGGGAGCTGCTCGAGCGACTTGAGTCCGGCGGTCCGCTCCTTCCACCCGGGCATCGCCTCGTAGCGCGGCGCGCCGTCGGCGTCGTACTCGACGCAGAGCTTCACGGGGTCGATGCCGTCCAGCACGTCGAGCTTCGTGACGCAGAGGCCCGTGATTCCGTTGTTGACGATCGAGCGCGCGAGCGCGACGGCATCGAACCAGCCCGTACGTCGCGGACGGCCGGTCACCGCGCCGAATTCCTGGCCCACGCGTGAGAGGTGGCGGCCGACGTCGTCGCCGAGCTCGGTCGGGAACGGGCCGGCGCCGACGCGCGTCGTGTAGGCCTTCACGATGCCGAGCACGTCGTCGATGTCGCGTGGCCCGAGCCCGGTACCGACCGGCGCGTATCCCGCGACCGTGTTCGACGAAGTGACGAACGGAAACGTGCCGTGGTCGATGTCGAGCATCGTCCCCTGCGCGCCCTCGAACAGCACGTTCTCGCCGCGGCGCCGGAGATCGGAGAGCTCGCGCGTGACGTCCGCCACGAGCGGCCGGATGCGCTCGCCCTGCGCGAGGCAGGCGCCGAGCGTCGCGCGGAAGTCGACTGGCGTCTCGCCGAGCCGCTTTTCGAGGAGGAAGTTGTGGTACTCGATAAGCTCGCGCAGCCGCGACTCGAAGTGCCGCGCGTCCGCGAGGTCGCCGACGCGCACGGCCCGCCGCGCGATCTTATCTTCGTACGCCGGCCCGACGCCGCGGCCGGTGGTCCCGATTTTGCGGTCGCCGCTCGCGCGCTCGCGCGCGCGATCGATCTGTGCGTGCGATGGGAGCACCAGCGGGCAGAGTGGGCTCACGCCGATGCGCTCGAAGGCCGGTACGCCCCGTCCGGCGAGCATGTCGGCCTCGGACAGCAGCGCGTCCAGCGACACGACGACGCCGTTGCCGATCAGGCAGCGCGCGCGCTCGCGCAGCACGCCGGAGGGGACGAGCGACAGCACGGTCTTCTGGCCGCCGATCACGAGGGTATGGCCCGCGTTGTGACCGCCCTGGAATCGCACGACCGCGGCGACGCGCTCGGTCAGGAGGTCGACGACCTTGCCCTTGCCTTCGTCGCCCCACTGGGCGCCCACCACGACGACGAAGCGGCCCATCGCTGCCTCAGGATCGCGCCAGCCAGATCACGGCGACGCCCGCCAGCATGCTCGCAGCTCCCGCGATGCGTAGCGCCGTGTCGTCCATCGCGGCTAGGCGCTCGAACGCGCGGCGGACTCCGCGCGGGCTCAGGAACGGCAGGATGCCCTCGATCACCAGCAGGAGTCCGAGCGCGGCCGCGAGGTCGGGCCATGCGATGTTCATGGTGTGGACCCGCTCAGCGACCCGACTGCTTCAGGTACTTGAAGAACTCGCCCTTCGGCGCGATGACGAGCACGTCGCCCGGCCTGCCGATCGAGTTGCGGTAAGCCTCGAGGCTGCGGTGCAGCGAGTAGAACTCGGGGTAGCGCTGGTAGGCGCGCGCGTAGGTCGCGGCCGCCTGCGCTTCGCCCTCGCCGCGGATCACCTGAGCATCGCGGTTGCCGCCGGCAAGGAGCTCGGTGCGCTGGCGCTCGGCCTCGGCACGGATGCGCTGTGCCTGCTCGTCGCCCTCGGCGCGCAGCTGCGAGGCCTCGCGCGCGAAGTTCTGCCGCATGCGGTCATAGAACGACGCCGAGACGTCGTCGGGCAGGTCGATCCGCTTGACGCGCACGTCGACGAGCGTGAGCCCCAGCTGGCCGACCGACTCGCCGGCGAACTTCAGGATGTCCCCGATGAATTCGGCGCGCTCCGCCGCGACCACCTGCTGGATCGTGCGCTTCGCGATCACGCCCTTGAGGCCGTCTTTCACGATCTCGGCGAGACGCCCCGCGGCCGCTTCTTCGTCGCCGTTCGTGGCGAGGTAATAACGCGCGACATCCGATACCCGCCACTTCACGAAGAAGTCGACGTTCAGGAACTTGCCTTCGCTGGTCAGAAAGGGCTCGGCCGGGTAGGTCCTGGTCAGCACGCGGCGGTCGAACTTCTGCACCGACTCGACCCACGGGATCATGAAATGCAGGCCGGGATCGAAGTCGGTCGCGACGATCTCGCGCAGCCGGAACTTGATCGCGAGCTCGGTCTCCTTGACCTGGAACATCGAGGCGGACACCAGCCACATCAGGACGAGCGCGCCGACGATCGCCTGGAACATGCCGCGGCTCATCAGCGCTCCTTCCGCGCGCGCGGGTCGTCCGCGCCGAGCTCGGTGCCGTCGTCGAGCCGGATCGTCGGCGGAGTGTCCACGCCGCGCGCGCCGCCGCGCTGCTCGAGCAGCTTGTCGAGCGGCAGGTAGACCATATTTCCCGTGCCCTCGATGTCCACCAGCACCTTTGTCGCCGAGCCGAGCACCTGCTCCATCGTCTCGAGGTAGAGGCGCTCGCGCGTCACCGCGGGCGCCTTCTGGTATTCCGCAGCGACGTCAAGGAAGCGCGCGGTGGCGCCCTCTGCGTCCGCGATGACCCGGCTCTTGTAGGCGCGCGCGCCCTCGACGACGCTGACCGCGGCACCGCGAGCCTTCGGCACGATGTCGTTGGTATAGGACTGCGCCTCGAGGATCTTGCGCTGCTTGTCCTGGACGGCCTTGCTCGCGTCTTTCTGGGCGGGCGCGACCTGCTCAGGAACTCCGACGTCCTGAAGGTTGACGCTGATCACCTCGAGCCCGGTGTTGTACGCCGCGATTGTGCGCTGGACGAGTTCTTTCGTGCGCATGCCAATATCCTGCCGGCCAGGCCCCAGCACGGTAGCGAGCTCGCTTTGGCCGATCACCTCGCGGATTGCGCTCTCGCTGACCTCGCCGAGGGTTTCCTCGGGATCGCGCACGTTGAAGGAGAACTTGACCGGGTCGGCGCGCCGGTACTGGACTGCGAGGTTGATGTCGACGAGCGCCTCGTCCTGCGTGAGCATGCGGGTGCGGGTGGCGTAGCTGCGAAACTCGGTCACATTGACGATCGTGCGCTGGTCGATGGGCCAGGGCAGCCGCATGTTGAAGCCGCCCGCCGTCGTCTTCACGTACTTGCCGAATCGCGTGATGACCGAGCGCTCGGCCGCTCCGTTCAGGTAGAAGCTGCCGAACAGGACCCAGATCGCCGCAAGCGCGGCCAGGATCGAGCCGGCTCCCAGCACCCGGCTCGCGCCGCCCGCGCCGCCGCCGCCTGCCGAGGGTGCGCCGAACAGCGCACGCAGGCGTTTCTGCACTCGCCTCAGCAGCTCGTCGAGGTCAGGCGGGCCCTTGTCGGGCTTGCGCTGCCAGGGATTTTCGTTCTTGCCAGGATCGTTCCAGGCCATCGAGGGGGCTCGGGGATATTCGGAAGTTCAGGCCGCGGAGCTCGCGGCGTCGCGCGGGAATTCTACGAAGCCCGGCGCCGCCGGACAAGGCGAAACGGCCGCGGCGAAGTCGACTCCGGCCTCGCGGCACAATTGCTCGAGCCGCTGGTGCGAGGCCTCCACGACGAGGCGCGTGTTTCCCTCCGGCAGCGGCTCTTCCGCGCGCACGAGCCGTTCTTCATAGAGCCGCGCGCGCAGGCGTCCCTGCGACGGCGGCAGCACGATGGCGAGTCGCATCGCGGCCAGGCCGAAGATTTCCTGCAGCGCCGCGCGCAGGCGCTCGACGCCCGTGCCGGATGCGGCGGAAAGCCAGACGGCAACCGGCTGGCCCGCGGCACCGCGCACCAGCTCGGGCGCGCGGCCGAGCCGGTCGATCTTGTTGTAGACGCGCAGCTGTGGAATCGCACCGGCCCCGATGCCGGCGACCAGCTCGTCCACCTGCTCGATCCGCCGCTCGCGGTCGGGATCGGCGGCGTCGACGACGTGCAGGAGCAGGTCCGCGTCGCGCGCTTCCATCAGCGTCGAGCGGAACGCGGCGACGAGCTCGTGCGGCAGGTCGCGCACGAATCCGACGGTGTCGGCCACGACGAGGTCCGGCGTATGCGGGATACGCAGCCGCCGCACCGTCGGGTCGAGCGTCGCGAACAGCTGGTCCGCGACGTACGCGTCGGCACCGGTGAGCGTGCGAAAGAGCGTTGACTTGCCCGCGTTCGTGTAACCGATCAGCGCGACGCCGGGCACCGGCACGCGCTTGCGCACCTGGCGGCCCGTGTCGCGGCGCTGCGCGAGCTTCTCGAGCTTCGCGGTGAGCGTGCGGATGCGCTTGCCGATCAGTCGGCGGTCGGTCTCGAGCTGGGTCTCGCCCGGGCCGCGCAAGCCGATGCCGCCCTTCTGGCGCTCGAGGTGGGTCCAGCCGCGCACCAGCCGCGTCGAAAGGTGCCGGAGCTGCGCGAGCTCCACCTCGAGCTGCCCCTCGGCGCTCCGCGCCCGCCTCGCGAAGATGTCGAGGATGAGGCCCGTGCGGTCGAGCACGCGCTGTCCGATCAGGCGCTCGAGGTTCCGTTCCTGCGATGGCGAGAGCTCGTGGTCGACGAGGATGACGTCGGCGGATGCCTCGCGCGCGCGATCGCGGATCTCCTCCGCCTTGCCGCTGCCGATGAAATACCGTGGCTCGGGCGTCTTGCGGTTGCCGGTGACGGTCGCGACCGGAATGGCGCCTGCGGAGCGCGCCAGGGCGTCGAATTCGCCGAGTTCGTCGGCGTCCGGCGCCTGGCCGAGACCGATGCGGACGAGGATCGCGCGTTCGCCGCGCTCAGGTCGCTCGAACAAGGGATCCTGCCGGCGCTCCGGTCAAGCGGTCTCCGAGACCGGCGCCTCTTCCTCGACGGTGTCGCCGCTCGGCAGGCGAACGTTTCGAGCCGGCACGACGGTCGAGATGGCGTGCTTGTAGACCATCTGGCTGACCGAGTTCTTGAGCAGCACCACGAACTGGTCGAACGAATCCACCTGTCCCTGGAGCTTGATGCCATTGACCAGATAAATGGAAACCGGCACGCGTTCCTTGCGCAGCGCGTTCAGGAAAGGGTCCTGCAATGATTGACCTCTGGCCATGGGTATCTCCTTGTTTTTTCTAGCACTTTCATGCCGCTCTAGGATCGTCCGGCGGCTCAAAATCGGACCGTTCCGGGCCTTGTCAGGACGCAAATGGCGTCGCCCGCATGAATCGAGTCTAGCACCTCTTTGCCGGGATTCGGCGTTCGTCCAGCCATTCGGCAACGCGCGCGACGATCCGTTCAGCGACTGCAAAATGCCCGGCGTCGTACCAGTCGGCGCCCGGCTCGGCCCGCAGCCAGGTGAGCTGGCGGCGCGCGAGCTGGCGCGTCGCGGCAATGGCCCTCTGCGAGGCGTCCTCCAGCGTCGACTCGCCTGTCAGGTGCTGCCAAAGCTGCCGGTAACCGATGAGGCGCATCGATGGCAGCCCCGCGTGCAGGTCGCCCCGCGCGCGCAACCGCCCTACTTCCTCGACGAAGCCGCGCCGCAGCATGTCGTCGAATCTCGCCGCGATGCGCGCGAACAGCACGCTGCGGTCGGAGGGCGCGAGCACGATCGGCAGGTCGTCGCGGCGCATCGCGCCACGGAGGTCCTCAGCGAGCTGGTCCGACAGCGGCCGGCCGCTCGCCTCGATTACCTCGAGCGCGCGCTGGATGCGCTGGCGGTCGCTCGGCTGGATGCGTTCGGCCGAGGCAGGATCGAGCCGAGCGAGCTCCGCATGCAGCGCCGGCCAGCCCCGCTCCGCCGCACGTACCTCGATCCGGCTGCGGATCTGCGCGTCGGCCGCCGGCAGGCGCGCGAGGCCCGATTGCAGCGCGCGGAAATAAAGCATCGTGCCGCCAACGAAAAGCGGCACGCGCCCGCGCGACGCGATCGCCGCCGTCGCGGCGCCGGCGTCAGCGAGGAAGCGTGCCGCCGAATAGCTGTCGGCCGGATCGATGAGGTCGATGAGATGATGCGGCGCGCGCGCGAGGAGATCGGGCCCAGGCTTGGCCGTGCCGATGTCCATGCCGCGAAAGACCATCGCCGCATCGACGCTCACGATCTCGAGCGGGAAGCGCTCGACGAGCGCCGCCGCGAGGTCGGTCTTGCCCGAGCCGGTCGGGCCCATCAGGAGTACCGCGGCGCCGCGCATGATCAGCGGCCGCGCAGGAAGATGCGGTCGAGCTCGGCGAGCGAGAGCCGCGTCCAGGTCGGGCGCCCATGGCTGCATTGCCCCGAGCGCTCGGTGCGCTCCATGTCGCGCAGCAACGCGTTCATTTCCGGCACCGAGAGCTGCCGGTGCGCGCGTACGGCGCTGCGGCAGGCGATGTTCGCGAGGAGCTCGTTCTGGCCGCCATCGATGCGGTGCGCGGTCCCGCCGGCGCCGAGGTCGGCGAGCGCATCAGCCAGCAGGGCCGCGACGTCTGAGCCTGCGAGCGCGACCGGCACTTCCCGTACCGCGAGCGTCGCGGGCCCGGCGCGATCCACAGTGAAACCCGCGGCGTCAAGCTCGCGGGCGTGTTGCTCTGCCAGCAGTGCTTCTCCCTCCGTCACTTCGAGCAGCGCGGGAACCAGCAGCGCCTGGCGGGGCCCTCTCCCGGAGTCCATTGCTGCCTTGAGCCGCTCGTAGAGGATGCGCTCGTGCGCCGCGTGCATGTCGACGAGCACCATCCCCTCGGCCGACTGCGCGACGATGTAGATCCCA
>Ga0075428_100006702_pt1 | contig 12813 bp, 10 predicted proteins | sample RhiMetdeltSRZDD2_FD_75291 | JGI IMG/M metagenome (GOLD analysis project Ga0075428, IMG submission 75291) | Populus rhizosphere microbial communities from Tennessee, USA - Rhizosphere MetaG P. deltoides SRZDD2 | ecosystem: Host-associated > Plants > Roots > Rhizosphere > Soil | place: USA...
CACAACCGCCCGAGCCGGTCCCCTTCTCGGGAAGCGGATGTCGAGCAGCGGGCCGGTCTCGTGGCTGAGATCGTGGAATCCAGGGTACGGCCGCAGCGCGAACCCTATCGCCGCGGCGCCGATGAGGAAAATGATCCAAATCCGACCAGAGGATTCTCGTGTCGCGAGTCTGATCCTCTCGATCCACGGATTCATCGGATGTCCCGCTGTCCCATCCCGTACATGTAGACGCAGTCCGCGTCAGCCTACATTGCCGGAGTGCGAGCGGGCGCAGGACATCGTCGTTGATCCGGCTAGGAGTCTTGAACCTGGCTCGTGACCCAAGAGTTCTGTGGGACGCCGAAGTCCTCCAGCGCCTGACGCTTCGCGATTTCAAGTGTGTCTTGCAGGAAGTCGTGAGTGCAGCGTTCACCTTCGTGGACCAGAAGGGACCAGCCCACCTCCGGAGCATCAGTGTGGATGACGAAGGTGCGCACTCCGTGCCGGGCTATCAGCCGCTTGGGCTCCTCGGTCCTCTTCGTGATCGTCAAGCTGACGAGATGCGCCCAAGCTGCGGCGCGGCACTCACGCTCAGTTTGGTTTGTCGCACTGAATGATCCACGGCGTACCAAATTGATCGGTGAGGACGCCGAATCGAGCTGCCCAAAACGTCTGCTGAATCGGCATCTGCACGACGCCGTTCTCCGCGAGCATGGCATAGATGCGGTCGGCCTCGGCCGCCCTGTCGAGATGCAACATAAGCGAAAAGCCCTGCGGAGTTTGATAGCTCGCTGGCGGCGCATCGGCAGCTCCAATGGTCTGATCGCCAACGGCAAACGTCGCGTGGTAGATCTTGTTTCCCCATTCGGGAGGGACCTCTGAAGCCGTGGGCGATTGAGCGTACGTCATCATGTAGACGACCTTGCCGCCCAGACACCGCTCGTAGAACGTCAGCGCGGCCTGGCATTGACCGTCGAACGACAGGTAAGGATTGAGTCTCATATTCTGCTCGTTTGGAGCGCGATCACGACCTGCTCCGCGCCCATCGGCTACCCATGTCCTAGGACTAAAGCGTTACCTATCTCCCCCACCGCTCACACTCGGGGCGTGCCGTCTGAGCATGCGCCACCGAGACTGAACCGCTTCAACGAAGACACGATCTGCCCTCGCGCTGAAGAAGCCAACGGGAGAATATCCCCCATTCACTGTGCGATAGAAGACAAATGCCAGCAGAGCGATCGTGAACGCGATGTTGGGCCAGCCGTTGAGGGGCCACTGCCCCGACCACTGGATCATCAGACGGTCGGAGAATGGCGCAAGGTATGGAAGCGGCCACACGTCATCGGTGCCCGGTCCTCGCGAACCGACGATGTCGCAGACGAAGTGTAGGTGGACCGTCACAACACCGACCAAGAACATCCGAAGGCGCCTCGTAGCGAGGAATACGAGCGCCAGTGGGATCGCTATTGCGGCGAAGAGACCGTGAAGCACGGCGTGATGGAACTGACCGTAGTACCAGGACTCGGGCCGACCCAGGATCTTGTTGAAACCATCGACCAGAACGCCGAGGCCGTCCGCGTCGGGTAGGACACCGCACCAGGTCACCAATGTTTGGTCACGACCACGCAGGCCAGTCACGTCAGCCAGCGACCACGATGCCAAGAAGTGCGTGACCGGACTCATACGTTTTCGGGAGGCCGGGAGAGTGCGACGGGCTAACCGCGCTGCTAGACCGCACGGCCCCGCAAGGTGCCATATTCCACCTCTGACACCCACGTCAGGTTATAGAGGATTCGCCCTGGAAGATCGGGAGGCAATTCCCCAATCCCTGGCAACACGTTAGCTGCCTCAGTTGTGTTCGCAGCACAACGATTGACGAATGCGAGCCAGGGCTCGTTCGATCGCCGCTCCGTCTCCCAGTGGTACACCGAGTCTGGACCTTCCCGCTGCGGAATCGAGCCGCTCCACGAGTGATCCCCATCGAGCACCCACCACAGTTCTCCCCCCAGAACGGCTTGCATCTGCTGGCGGAGAACATCTACAACAGCTGGCACCTGCTCCCGACGCCAGCCGAATTCACCGTTCTTTGCTCTGAAAGTGTCCTTTGTAAGCTCTTCAGGAAGCATCGTCATACCCCGTGCGATCTAACGGATCGGTGCTCAGCTGCGAGCCGCAGCGCCTCCGCGGCTCGACCGAAGCGCCTGCGTTTGACGCCAGACGGTATCACGAGGCGATCGATGCGTGCTGTGGCATCTCAGCTACAGTGATGTGATGCACTCTTCCTGCGAGAAGTTCGGCATCGTAGTGCCATCGTCGCATTTATCCGACTGAGGCACGTCACCGGGAACAAGACGGATCGCGCCGATGCCAAAGCAATGCTTGAGGCTCATCGCGACGAAGACATCCAGCCCGTTCCAGTCAAGTCCGTGCCGCAGCAAACCCTCGCGGCGATCTATCGCCTCCGGTCGGCCGCAGCGAGCCTGGGAAGAGCCTACTTCATCGCACCTCCCATCGAAGCGGATTCGGGAACAACACCGCCGGGGCCCGGGGCACGAGCCACGCCTTGCCCACGACCCGGATAAAGAAGCTCGAGGAGATCCCACGAGCTCAACAGTTGCTCCAACATCCGATCAACACGAGAGTGGGCCTGGTGAACAATCGCTCGGATTTCCTCGGGAGTGGAGGGCTTCGAAAACACGCCCTCTAGCGCTCCCGCGATCTCCTGAAGCTCGTCGCCCGACTGTGCTAGCTCTCGAGCTCTTCGGGCCGCACTCAGCGCGAGGTGCCGAACCATCGGAAGGTCGAGATGCTCTCCGGCTTCGGTAACGACGTTGTCGAGTTCGTGGGTGACCGCGCAAAGACCTTTGAGATGAAATGCCCGGGGCAGTCGGCGTGTTCTCAGCTCCGCGAAATCTGCCTTCCAATGCGAATCCGGTTCGGCGACGGACCGCTTCGTGTACTTGACCATCCCCCAAAGCAGTTGAACCTCAGTTCCAGGTCCTGCTTCCCGATGCGCTATCACCCAGAGGACGATTACTGCTGAGACGGCCGCTATGAAAAGCCAAATACCAAGTCGCTTCAGGAGCTCAGTGAGGAATTTGTCCATCGCGCCTCCCTGTGTCCAGAACTCTGCAGGCGACGCTTCGCGTGACCTCCGCTCGAGTATCGAATCCTCATATACGTCGACAGTGGCTGCGCGGCGAACACGCGGCTCTGTAGCGCCGTTTCTGGTCCAAGTCGGCACGCAGATCGTGTGCAATATCGCGGGTTGCGTCGCCGCAACAAGCCAGCGGACGCGATGCGAGCGAGAATGAAAACGGCCGCCCCTTCCGAGGCGGCCGTCTCCAACTCTTCCGAATCTCGCGACGCCTTCAGCGCTTGATCGCTACGCCCTCTCCGTCTTGATCCTCATCGCGTAGAACGACCTCCACACGAACGTCGCGGAGACCACGAAGAACAGGCCGGCGAGGACGTGGGTCACGCCGACGCCCTTCTGGCTCGCAATGCTGACCGCGAGCTCGACGGCGAGGAGGCCGAAGAGGGTGGTGAATTTGATGACGGGGTTCATCGCGACCGAGGAAGTGTCCTTGAAGGGGTCGCCGACGGTGTCGCCGACGACGGTGGCATCGTGGAGCGGCGTGCCCTTCTCCTTCAGCTCGACCTCGACGATCTTCTTGGCGTTGTCCCACGCGCCGCCGGCGTTGGCCATGAAGATCGCCTGGAAGAGGCCGAACAGCGCGATCGAGATCAGGTAGCCGATGAAGAAGTAGGGCTCGACGAACGCGAAGGCGAGCGTCGCGAAGAACACCGCCAGGAAGATGTTGAACATCCCCTTCTGCGCGTACTGCGTGCAGATCTCGACGACCTTCTTCGAGTCGGCGACCGAGGCCTTGGTGGTGCCTTCGAGCTTGATGTTCCGCTTGATGAACTCGACGGCGCGGTAGGCGCCGGTGGTGACGGCCTGCGTGGACGCGCCGGTGAACCAGTAGATCATCGCGCCGCCGGCGATGAGGCCGAGCAGGAACGGCGGGTGGAGGAGCGACAGTTTGTCGATGTTCTCGGTCAGGCCGTGCGTGAGCGCGACGATGATCGAGAAGATCATCGTGGTCGCGCCGACGACGGCGGTGCCGATGAGCACGGGCTTCGCGGTCGCCTTGAAGGTGTTGCCGGCGCCGTCGTTCTCCTCGAGGAAGTGTTTCGCGCGCTCGAATTGGGGCTCGAAGCCGAACTTGTTGCGGATCTCGTCGCGGACGTTGGGGACGTGCTCGATCAGCGACAGCTCATAGACCGACTGCGCGTTGTCGGTCACGGGGCCGTAGGAATCGACGGCGATGGTGACGGGCCCCATGCCGAGGAAACCGAAGGCGACGAGGCCGAAGGCGAACACGGCGGGGGCGATCATCAGATCCGCGAGGCCGGTGGTGCTGACGAGGTAGGCGATCGTCATCAGGAGCAGGATCGTCATGCCGAGCCAGTAGGCGCTGAAGTTCCCGGCGACGAGGCCGGAGAGGATGTTCAGCGAGGCCCCGCCTTCACGGGAGGAGGTGACGACCTCCTTCACGTGAGCGGACTCGACCGACGTGAAGATCTTGACCAGCTCGGGGATGATCGCGCCGGCGAGGGTGCCGCAGGTGATGACGGTCGAGAGCTTCCACCAGAGCGTGCCGTCGCCGAGACCGGGGATCATCAGGTACGAGACCGCGTAGGTGAGAACGACCGAGACGATCGAGGTGAGCCAGACGAGGCGCGTCAGCGGCGCCTCGAAGTTCATCTTGTCCGCCTTCTCGTACTGGCCGCGGGCCGCCGCCTCGTTGACGAAGTAGGAGAGGCCCGAGGCGATGACCATCATCACGCGCATGGTGAAGATCCAGACCAGCAGCTGGACCTGGACCGTCGGCTCCTTCACCGCGAGCAGGATGAAGGAGATCAGGGCGACGCCGGTGACGCCGTAGGTCTCGAAGCCGTCGGCCGAGGGGCCGACGGAATCGCCCGCGTTGTCCCCGGTGCAGTCCGCGATCACGCCGGGGTTGCGGGCATCGTCTTCCTTGATCTTGAACACGACCTTCATGAGGTCGGCGCCGATGTCCGCGATCTTCGTGAAGATCCCGCCGGCGATACGAAGGGCCGCGGCGCCGAGCGACTCGCCGATCGCGAAGCCGATGAAGCACGGTCCGGCGTAGGCGCCGGGGACGAACAGCAGGATGCACAGCATCAGGAACAGCTCGACCGAGATCAGGAGCATCCCGATGCTCATGCCGGCCTTGAGCGGGATCGCGTAGCAGGGGAACGGCTTGCCGCGCAGCGACGCGAACGCCGTGCGGGAGTTCGCGAAGGTGTTGACGCGGATCCCGAACCAGGCGACGCCGTAGCTGCCGCCGATCCCGATCAGCGAGAACAGCAGGATGATCGCCGTGCGGCCGAAGCTGAAGTGCTGCAGGAAGAAGAAGTAGATGAAGATGATCGAGCCGATGAACAGCTCGAGGATCATCAGGAACTTGCCCTGCTGGATCAGGTAGGTCTTGCAGGTCTCGTAGATCAGCTCCGAGATCTCCCGCATCGCTTGGTGCACCGGCATGTTCTTGAGCTGGGTGTAGATCATCAGACCGAACCCGAGCCCGAGCGCCGAGACCACCAGCCCGCCCATCAGGAGCGTGCGGCCGTTGGTGCCGCCGAAGAAGCTCACGGTCCCGAGATCGGGGAGCTGAAGGTTCGCCTCGCCCCCTTCGGAGGCGAGCGCCGGCCCGGGGGCCAGCAGGGCGACGGCCATCATCGCGATCGGAAGGAGGGTCAACAGCCCTCGCAGCCATGTGTTCCGGATCATCCGCTCTCCTCGGCTCGCATCAAGCCACAAATCCCCGCCCGTGCCGGACGAGTTCGAGTTTTGGAGGGGTTGGCCGCCCGCCGATCGGCGGACGCTTCAGCGCCCAACGGCGGGGGGTTATACCAGGAAACCGGGGGGGTTGTCAGGAGGTTGTCAGGCCCGCCGCAGGGTGACCGCCGGGCGGCCGCCCGGACCCTTTCGCACCGTCATCGCCCAGGGCTCGCAGCAGACCTCGCAGTCCTGGACCATCTCGCCGAAGGACTCCGGGTCCAGGATGATCTCCTGCCATTCCCCGCAGTACGGGCACTGGACCTGGAGGAGGTCGTCGTCCATCACGGCATACGGTAAATCAGCATCGAGTCCCCCGCACGGCCGACCGGGGTGAGCCGGTCGCGCGCCCGGGCCAGCCAGGTGGCGACGATGTCCTCCTCGACCTCGGCGCGCTGCGCGGGGGTGATGAGGCCCCGCTCGACCGCCCACGACGCCACGCTCGGGACGACCGCGTCCCCGCGCAGGCGACGGGCGTCCCCCCATTCGAGGTACTCGACGATCCGCGCCTCGGAGACCAGGCCGCGGCGGACGACCTCGCGCGCGAAGGTGCGGTCGGCGTCGAGGTAGACCCCCTGGAGGAAGGTGACGCTCACGGCGAGGAGCCGCCCCGATTCCGGGCGGACGATCGGCATGTCGGGGTAGAAGTCGAAGAACATCGCGACCTTGCGGAAGCCGATCCCGTAGGCGCGAGGATCGCCGGTGCCGAAGTAGGCGAGATCGACCTCCCGCTCGTGATGGTCGGCCATCCATCGCGAGAGGCGCCCGAGGTCCTGCCCCCAGTCGATGTTGGAATCGACCAGGTGGCGCCAGCCGCCGCGCGCCCCGCCGCCGAGCACGTTGAAGTACGAGAGGTACCCCGGCGTCGCGAAGGCGAACGACACGAAGCACCCCACGACGAGGGCCGCCGCCGCGATCCCGCGCCGGCCGCGCTCTTCCACCCACGCCGCCGCCGGGGCGATCGCGACGCACAGGAAGGGGTAGACCGGGGTGAGGTGGCGGTGGCCGATGTTGAAGCGGCTGACGATCGCGAGCACCGCGAGCACCGACGGCGCGAGCGCGAGGCACCAGCCGTCGAAGGTGATCCGCCGCGCGCGGAGGAGGGCCGCGCCGATTGCCCAGAGCGCGAGCGCGGTGAACGCGAGCGGCGTCTTCAGCAGGAAGGCTTCCGGGAAGTACCGGTACCAGCCCGTGATCGACGTCTCGCCGTCGAGGAAGGCGAGCCGGTACGCGGATTCGGCCTGGGCGTAGGCGAAGCCGAACAGGTAGGCCTCGGGGAGGAGCTTGTGATCGCGCGCGAAGACGACCGCGGGGAACGGGTGCGCCGCGTCCACGACGCTGACCCAGTCGAGCACGTACCCCGGATCGCGCGAGCCCGCGAACCGGAAGCCGTAGGCCGCCCAGATCGTGACGTAGGCGACCGCCGCGATCACCGCGACGCCGGCGGCCGCGCGGCGGAGGTCTACTTTGCGGATCCCGACTGCGACGATGGCGAGCACGACCACGATCGGCGCGAGGAGCGCGCAGGAGTACTTCATGAGCAGAGCGGCGCCGAGAGCGAGCCCCACCGCCGCCGCGCGCGTCCACGACGGCGTGACGAACCAGCGCCACAGCAGCCAGCTCGTCCCCGCGAACCCCAGCGCGGCGCCGAGATCGGTCGTCACCAGCCGCGCGTGCGCGAGCAGCGTCGGACAGGTCACCGCGAGCGCGAGCGCGAGCAGCCCCGCCGAGGGCCCCCACAGCATCCGGGCCCAGAGGTAGACGACGGTGGCGAGCAGCGCTCCGAGAGCCAGGATCGCGCACCGCGCGGGGACCAGCCGCGCGGCCGGATCGCGGCGCGCGGTCGATTCGTGCGGGCCGTTGATCAGCTCGAAGCCGAACCCCCACTGCGTGGCGCGCGACCGCGGTCCGCCGGGGGCGACCTGGGTCCCCGCCCAGAGCGAGGAGGTGTAGTCCCCGCCGCCGCGCCCCATCAGCACCAGCGGGGCCGCCGCGATCAGCTTCGCGAGCGGCGGGTGCTCCGGGTTCATGCGGAAATCCCCCGTCTCGAGGTACGACACCCCCGCCCCCAGGTGCGCCGTCTCGTCGAAGGTCACCGCGTCGCCGCGGAGCGAGAGGAAGCCGCAGATCGCGAAGAGGGCGAGCAGCGCCGGGACGGCGACGCGGTGCGGGATGCGGGAGAGCGGGATCATCGGCAACGGGACCGGTCAGTCCCGGAGGTGGTACGGCACGCTCGTCACGACCACGTTCGGCTTGAAGAGGAGCGCGCCCTTGATCAGGAGCGCGCGCTGGTTGTGGAGGAGGTGGTGCCACCATCGGGCGGGGACGAACTCGGGGAGCAGGACGGTCACGAAGTCGTCGGGACGCTCGTCGTTGGTGATCTCGATGTATTCGAGGAGCGGCTCCATGACGGAGCGGAAGGGCGAGGCGAGGATCTCGAGACGGATCCCCTTCCCCCACTGCGTCCACAGCTCGCGGATCTCCTGCGTCGCGTGCGGGTCCACGTCCACGTAGACGGCGCGCACGTCGTCCGAGAGGGTCCGCGCGTACTCGAGCGCCTGGACCACCGCGCGGTGCACGCCCCCGATCGGGACCACGACCGTGTTGTGGCGCTTGTCCGTCGCGGAGAGGTCCTTGAGGGAGAGCTGCTCCGCGACGCGGCCGTAATGGCGGTGGATCGCGAGGAAGTGGAAGACGAGGACCGGGATCAGGACGATGATGATCCACGCCCCCTCGGTGAACTTCGTGATCGCGACCACGAACAGGACGATCAGCGTCAGCGTCGCCCCGATCCCGTTGACGAGCGCCCCGCCCAGCCACCCCGGCCTCCGCTCGCGCCGCCACTTGAGGACCATGCCGAGCTGCGAGAGCGTGAACGACACGAAGACGCCGAGCATGTAGAGCGGGATCAGCGCGTGCGTGTCGCCGCCGAAGACGACGAGGAGGACCCCCGCGAGGAGGCTGAGGATGACGATCCCGTTCGAGAAGGCGAGGCGGTCCCCCTGGTTCGCGAGCTGCCGCGGGAGGAACTTGTCGCGGGCGATGATCGACGCCAGGCGCGGGAAATCGGAGAAGGCGGTGTTGGCCGCGAGGACGAGGATCATCGTCGTCGAGGCCTGGACCATGTAGTAGAACGGGCCGCGGCCGCCGAGGATCGCGCGGTTGAGCTGCGAGATCACGGTCTCTTCCTGCCGCGGGATCACCTGGTAGGCGCCGGCGAGGAGCGTGACCCCCATGAACAGCGTCACCGCGCAGGCCGCCATGATCATGAGCGTGGTGGCGGCGTTCTTGGCCTCGGGGGGCTTGAACGCGGGGACGCCGTCCGAGATCGCCTCGATCCCCGTCAGCGCCGTGCAGCCGTTGGCGAAGGCGCGGAGGACGAGGAAGAGGGTGAGGGGCGCGGTTTCGGGCGGAACGAACGCCGCGGCCGCCGACTCGATCGGAACGATCTGCCCGGTCAGCGCCTTGTACGCGCCGACCAGGAGCAGCATGCCCATGCTGCCGAGGAAGAAGAAGGTCGGCACCGCGAAGATCCGGCCCGACTCCCGGATCCCGCGAAGGTTCCCGACCGCGATGAGCACCAGGAAGGCGAGCGCGAGCTCGACGCTCTTGACGTGCCACTGCGGGAACGCGGAGGTGACGGCCGCGACGCCGGCGGCGATGCTGACCGCGACGGTGAGCACGTAGTCGAGGAGGAGCGCCGACGCGGCGACGAGCCCCGGGATCGTCCCGAGGTTCTCGCGCGCGACCCGGTACGCGCCCCCGCCCCCCGGATAGGCGTGGATCGTCTGGCGGTACGAGAAGGCGATGACGAGCATCAGTCCCGCGATCACGCTCCCGATCGGCGTGACCAGCCACAGCGACGCCGTTCCCGCGATGAGCAGGGTGCGGAGGATCTCCTCCGTCGCGTAGGCGACCGACGAGAGCGCGTCGGAGGAGAGGATCGCGAGACCGCTCGCCCTGCTGTACCGCTCGTGATGGGCCAGGTGGGAGGGGATCGGCTTGCCCACGAGCACGTGCTTGAGGGCACCGACGGCGAATCCTGGCGACACGCTTGGATACCCCCGACCGCTCCCCGGAGCGGGCCCGGCCGCGGCACGTTCTAGCAACCTCACGCGGGGGATGTCAATCGGCCCCTGCTAGACTCTCCCGCCCGTGCTGCACACGCTCATCGATCTGTTCCTCCACCTCGACCGGCACCTGGGTGAGTTCGTCGCCGAGCACGGCGCGTCCACGTACGGCCTCCTGTTCCTGATCGTCTTCCTCGAGACCGGCGTGGTCGTCACCCCTTTCCTGCCGGGGGACTCGCTGCTGTTCGCGTGCGGCGCGCTCGCGGCGACGGGGGCGCTCGATCCGCTCGCGCTCTTCGGTCTCCTGGTCGGGGCCGCGCTCCTCGGGGACAACACGAACTACTGGATCGGCAGGGCGATCGGACCGCGCGCGTTCACGGGGCGCGTCCGGTTCCTCAAGCGCGAGCACCTGCTGCGGACGCAGGCGTTCTACGAGCGGCATGGCGGGAAGACGATCTTCTTCGCCCGCTTCGTCCCGATCGTCCGGACCTTCGCGCCGTTCGTCGCCGGGGTGGGGTCGATGTTCTACCCGCGGTTCCTCGCCTACAGCGTGATCGCGGCGGTGACCTGGGTCGGCGCGTGCGTGGCGGCGGGATACGCCTTCGGCAACATTCCGATCGTGAAGAACAACTTCTCCCTGGTGGTGATCGGGATCGTCGCGGTGTCGCTCATGCCGATCGCCATCGAGTGGCTGCGGCACCGCCGGGCGAGGGACGCGTCGCTATAGACCCGCGGTCGCGGCCTCCGGGTGGGCGAGCCGCTCGTCGCTGACGATGCCGATCTTCAGCGAGTCGTCCCCCTTCTTCGCGAGGTCCAGGATCCGGATGATCCCCTCGTAGTTGAGCTTCTCCTCGGCCGCGAGGAAGAGGATCTTGTCCGACGATTTCCGGTTCTTGAACACCTCGGTGATCTTGGTCGGAAGCTGGGTGACCTCGAACGATTCCTTGTTCAGCCACACCTTGCACGCCGGGGGGAGCCCCGCGCCGAGCGGCGGCACGAGCGCGCAGTCGTTCGAGTTGACCGCGAGGATCACCGGCGGATGCTCGGGGTCCACCTCGACCGGGATCTCCGATTCCTTCGGGATCTCCAGGTCGTAGCCGCGCTGGGCCAGCGGCACCAGGACCATGAAGATGATCAGCAGCACGAGGACGACGTCGATGAGCGGCGTGACGTTGATCTCGGAGTTGAGCCCTCCGCCGCCGCCGACCTGCATACCCATGGGATCTCTCCTCGCCTGTCATCGCCCGTCAGGGCGTGGATGTTTCCTGCCTCTGGGAGATCAGCCCCACCCGCTCGAAGCCGGACTGCTTGACCGTCAGCAGGGCCTTCTTGATCTCCCCGTACTCGAGGGAGCTGTCCCCCTTGACGACCACGGTCGCGCTCTTGTTCCGCAGGAACTCTTCCTGGAGACGGCTGAGCAGCTGCCCCTCGGCCAGCTTCTCCTTCTCGAGGTAGAGATCCTTCGCCTTGGTCACCGTCACGAGGAACTCGTTCTTGTCCTCCGGCTTCTTCGGCGGATCCGAGGCCTGCGGGAGGTTCACGGCCGGCCCCCGCTGGAGCATCGGGGTGACGACCATGAAGATGATCAACAGCACCAGCACCACGTCCACGAGAGGCGTGACGTTGATCTCGGACCGGACGGCCTCGACCTTAACGTTTTGCACTCGCCGCCTCGTGCTTCTTCAGGAAGAAGTCGAGCAGCTCCGCCGAGGAGTTCGACATCTCGATCTGGAACCTCTCGAGCCGGGTGGTGAAGTAGTTGAACGCCATGACCGCGGGGACGGCGACGAAGATCCCGAACGCGGTCGTGATGAGCGCCTCGGCGATACCGGCCGACACCGACGCCAGTCCGCCCGACCCCGAGTTCGCGATTCCCGTGAACGCGTTGATGATCCCGATGACCGTCCCGAACAGTCCGATGAACGGCGCGGACGAGCCGATCGTCGCGAGACCGCCCGTCCCCTTCTTCATCTCCGCCGACGTCAGCGACACCGCGCGATCGAGCGCACGTCCCACCGCTCCCACGAGGTCGTGGCTGTCCGACAGCTCGGCCTTGTCGTTGTCGTACTCGATCAGGCCGGCGGACACCACCTTCGCGAGGTGGGACTTCTTGTAGCGGCGCGCCGCGTCGAGGGCCCCCTGGAAGTTGTTGTCCTTCAGGTTCTTCACGAAGATCGGGAGGAACTGCAAGGATTGGTCGCGCGCCGCCTTGAAGCTGCGGAACTTGTCGATCATCACCGCGAACGAGTAGATCGACAGGATGACGAGGACGATGATCACAGCTTGGCCGACCAAGCTTGAATCCATGAACATCTGAATGGGATTCATCGCGTCTCCTTGGGTCAGTGCAAAATGAAATCGACTCGAATGGTGAAATAAATGGCGACCGGCCGCCCGTTCTGCAAGGCCGGCTTGTATTTGCGCTGCTTGACCGCCTCGATCGCGCTGTCGTTGAACATCGGGTTGTTCGAGCTGAGGATGTTCACCTCGTTGACGTTTCCTTCCTTGTCGATCACCGCCTGGACGATGACCTTCCCTTCGATTCTGGCGCGGCGGGCGATGTCCGGGTAGTTGGGCTCGACCTTCTTGATCAGGACCGGGAGCGTCACGTCGGCGGTCGGGAGGATCGGCTCGTCACCCGTGCCGCCCTCGACCCCGCCCACGACCCCGCCGACCACGCCCCCCACGACCCCACCGGGCACGCCGCCCGGCACGCCGCCTTCGACTCCCCCCTCGACCCCTTCGCTCTCCGGCGCCGCGGGGGCCTCCGGGACGATCTCGGGGGTGACCTGAGGCTGGACGACCTCGGTAGGCGTCGGCTTCACGACCTCGGTGGGCTTGGGCTTGGAAGAGCCGGCGGGCGGAGGCGGCGGAGGAGGAGGAGGAGGAGGAGGC
>Ga0075428_100006703_pt1 | contig 12812 bp, 11 predicted proteins | sample RhiMetdeltSRZDD2_FD_75291 | JGI IMG/M metagenome (GOLD analysis project Ga0075428, IMG submission 75291) | Populus rhizosphere microbial communities from Tennessee, USA - Rhizosphere MetaG P. deltoides SRZDD2 | ecosystem: Host-associated > Plants > Roots > Rhizosphere > Soil | place: USA...
AGGAAACACGTGGAGGTAGGTGAACGGAAGCCCCTCCACCAGCGCCCGCGTGGCGGCAAAATCCTGCTCCGTCTCGCCGGGAAAGCCGACCAGCACGTCGGCGCCGAGCCCCAGCCGCGGAAAGGCCGCGGCCAGACGCTCGACCACCCGCCGGTACAGGGCAACCGTATAGGGCCGTCGCATCGCGCGGAGCACGCGGTCGCTTCCGCTCTGGAGGGGCACGTGGAAATGGGGCGCCGTGGCCGGAGAAGCCGCCAGCGACTCGACGAGCTCGTCGGTGAAATAGGGCGGCAGCATCGACGACAGCCGCACCCAGCGCAGACCCGGCACCCGCCCCAGCGCCCGGATCAGGGTCGCCAGCGTCGTGCGCGGGACGAGGTCGGCACCGTAGTGCCCCAGGTCGATGCCCGTGAGCACGACTTCCTGGTGGCCGAGCTCGGCCAGCCGGCTCACCTCGTCCACTATATCGGCGGCCGGCAAGCTCCGGCTGGCCCCGCGCGCGAACGGCACGATGCAGAACGCGCAGCGATGCTGGCAGCCGTCCTGCACCTTCACGAACGCGCGCGCGCGACCGCTGGGCCGCGGCCGCAACAGGGACGGTCCCGGCGCCCCCGCGACGTCACCGACGCACACGCGCAACGGCGCCACGCGCGCGGACAGTAGCGCCTCGACGAGCTCGGGCAGTCGCCCCTTGTCCGCGTTGCCGACGACGAGGTCGACCTCGTCGAGGCGCGCCACGGCGTCCGGACTCGTCTGCGCCCAGCATCCGGTGACGACGACGCGCGCGTCGGGATGAAGGCGCCGCGCGCGCCGGATCGCCTGCCGATCGGAGAACTCCGCGCGCGCCGTCACCGTGCAGGTGTTGACCACCACCACGTCGGCCGGCGCCTCGAAGGGGACGGCGACGAAGCCGCGCGCCTCGAGCCCCGCCTGGAGCTGCAGCGTGTCGACCTGATTCAGGCGGCAGCCGAGCGTGGTCAGCGCGACGCGGCGGCTCACGCGAAAGCCGGCTCCTTCAGCTGCCCACAGGCGGCGCCGATGTCCTCTCCCTTGCTCCAGCGCACCGTCGTGGTGACGCCCGCGTCGAGCAGGATCGTCTGGAAGGCGAGAATCCGGGCCAGTGGGGGCCGCCGGAAGGCGGCGCCGTCCCAGTCGTTGAACGGGATCAGGTTCACCTTGGCGCGGATGCCGCGGAGGAGCCGCGCGAGTCGCTGAGCCTCCTCGGGCGTGTCGTTGACGCCGTCGAGCATGACGTACTCGAAGAAGACGTGCTGACGGGGCGCCAGCGGATACGCACGCACCGCGGCCATGAGCGCTTCGAGACCCCAGGCGCGGTTCACCGGCATGAGGCGCGAGCGGATCTCGTCGGAGGCCGCGTGCAACGAGATCGCCAGGTTGACCTTCAGATCCTCGCGACCCAGCTTCTCGATGCCGCTCACCAGCCCGACCGTGGAGACGGTGATCCGCCGGGGGGAGTAGCCCAGTCCCAGCTTGGCGTCGGTGAGGATCCGCAACGACTGCACGAGCGCCGCGTAGTTCGCCAGAGGCTCGCCCATGCCCATGAAGACGATATGGGTCACTCGCTCACCATCGCTCAGGAGCGCGTTGGCGGCGAGGAGCTGGCCGACGATCTCCGCCGCCGTGAGATTGCGCGTGAGCCCCATGGTGCCGGTCAGGCAGAACGCGCACGCGTAGCCGCAGCCGACCTGCGTGCTGAGGCAGAGGGTGATCCGGCCGTCGTCGGGCATCACCACGGCGCTCACGCGCGCACCGTCGTCCAGCCGGAACACGAGCTTGCGGCTTCCGTCCTGCGACGGCGTCGCGCGCTCCAGATCCGGGAGCGTGGTCACCGCCCGCTCGGCCAGGGACGTCCGGAAATCGCGCGGCAGGTCCGTCATCGCGTCGAGATCGACGACGCCCTTGCGATACAGCCACCCGGCCACCTGTCGACCGCGATAGCGCGAGGCGCCGAGCGTCACCGCGAGATCTTCGAGCTCGGACGGGAGCATTCCGACGAGGTTCGAGGCTGACATCGCTGGAAGAATAACACGGGCCATCGGAGCCGCCTTTTCGCGCGGCGATGATGGGAGAGCGCTCGAAGTCCCCGCGCTAAGTGCGCGCCGTTGGGCGAGCTTCGCTGAACAGCGGAGCGCGGCGTGCAGAATGGGAGGACGGATAGACCGAGGAAGAAATCCGCGCCTCCGCGGAGTAAATCCTTCCATCGGTAATCCCCAGCTTCCGTGGGCGAGCCGTGGATAACCCTGTGCGGAAGTGACGCTCGACAGAACTTTTTCGACTACTTAGTGCGCTTCGCCGCTTCCGTAGGCACTAGCTCTTCAATAATAGGTAAATGTCGAGGAGATTCGTGTTGGTCGGACCCGACTGCACGAGCCCTCCCGACGCGGCAAGGAAGGTCGAGGAGTCGTTGTCGTCGAGCGCGGCGCGCGCGGACCGGCCTTCCGCCTCGCCGCGGCCGACGGTGGAGGCATCGACGACGCCGCCGGCCGCATCCGTCGGTCCGTCGGTGCCGTCGGTTCCGGCGGCGAGCACGACGAGGCCGTCGCCGGGCGAAAGCTCCAGCGCCGCCGCCAGCGCGAACTCCTGGCAGCGACCTCCGCGCCCCTTGCCCCTCACCGTCACCGTCGTCTCGCCGCCCGCGATCAGCGCCGTACCATCGGGAAGCGTCCGCGCGCGGGCGACGAGGTCGCGGGCCACCTCGCGCGCCTCTCCCTCGAGGCTTCGCGTGAGGAGCTCGGCGCGGTATCCGAGGCGGCGCGCCTCGGCGGCGGCGGCGTCGACCACGAGCGCGTTGTTTCCGATGACGAGGTTGGTGACGCGCTCGAAGATCGAGTCTCCGGGCTTCGGCGTTTCCTGGATGAGGCCGGCCGCGCCCGCCGCCAGCCGCTCGCGCACCGATGCCGGCACCTCCGCCGCCACGCCCTTGCGCTCGAGCACCGCGAGCGCGTCGGCGAACGTGCTCCGATCCGGCGCGGTGGGGCCCGACGCGATGACGTCGAGAGGATCGCCGACCACGTCGGACAGGATCAGCGAGACGACCGTGGCCGGCGCCGCTGCGCGCGCGAACTGCCCGCCCTTCAGCAGCGAGAGATGCTTGCGGACGGCGTTGAGCTCGTTGATCGTCGCGCCCGCTCCCAGCAGGCGGCGGGTGGTCTCCTGCTTTTCCGCCAGCGTGATGGGCGGCGCCGGGGCCGGCGTCAGCGCGGAGCCACCGCCGGAGATGAGGAACAGGACGAGATCCCCTGCCCGCGCAGCGCGCACGCGCTCGACCATCTCGAGCGCGGCCGCCTGACCACGCGCGTCCGGCACTGGGTGTCCCGCCTCCACGAGCCGGATGCGCCGCGTCGGCGTCGTGTAGCCGTCCTTGACGACGACGAGGCCGTCGACGATGCGCGCCGCCAGCGCGCTCTCGACCGCGCGCGCCATGGCGCCGCTGGCCTTGCCGCACCCGAAGACGAAGACGCGCTCCGGACACGGACGGTCGCCGATGACGAGCCGGGCGCCTTCACGGCGAACGAGGCGCGACACGAGCGGGGCGACGTCGCCGGCGGCGAGCGCCGCCTGCCAGATCGCGAGGGCGGCGTCGCGGGCGCGCTCAGACAAGCGCGCGGAGCTTCTGCAGGCGCTCTCCCGCGTCCCGGAGCATGTCGTCGGTCTTCGGGAAGCAGAACCGGATCTTGGTGCGACCGAGGTCCGTGTGGGCGTAGAAGGAGGAGCCCGGCACGGTGGCGACGCCGACCTCCTTGATGAGGTACATCGCAAACGCGTAATCGTCCTGGATGCCGGTCGCCTTCATGAAGCGGGTCACGTCGGTGAGGATGTAGTACGCGCCCTTCGGCTTCCAGGCCACGAAGCCGGCGCGCTCGACGTAGCCCCAGAGCAGATCGCGCCGCGCCTGGTACGCCTCGCGCAGGCGCACGTAGTAGTCGGCGGGCAGCCGCAGCGCGGTGATGGCGGCCTCCTGCAGCGGGTGCGGCGCCCCCACCGTGACGAAGTCGTGAGCGCGGCGGATGCCGACGCTGATCTCGTCCGGCGCCACCGCGTAGCCGACCCGCCAGCCCGTCACGGAATACGATTTCGAGATGCCGGAGATCGTGATCGTGCGCTCGGCCATCCCGGGCAGGGTCGCGATCGGCGTGTGCCCCAGGCCGTCGAAGACGATGTGCTCGTAGATCTCATCGGTGATCGCGAGCAGGTTGTGCTCGAGACAGACGTCCGCGATGGTCTGGAGTTCCGCCCGCGAGAAGACCTTGCCCGAGGGATTGTTGGGGCTGTTGAAGACGATGGCCTTCGTGCGCGGCGAGACGGCCCGGCGGAGGCGGTCGGGGTCGAACGTGAACTCCGGCGGCTCGAGGGGCACGAACACGGGCTGAGCGCCCGAGATGATGCATCCGGGGCCGTAGTTCTCGTAGAACGGCTCGAAGATGATGACCTCGTCCCCGGGGTTGAGCACGGCCAGCAGCGTGGACAGCATCGTCTCCGTCGAGCCGCAGCACACGGTCACGTGCCGCTCCGGATCGACGTCCATACCGTAGAAGGCCCGGTACTTGTCGGCGATGGCGCGCCGGAGCCCGGGCGTGCCCCACGTGATGGCGTACTGGTGGAAGTCGCCGTCGAGGGCGCGGTGAGCGGCGTCGATGAGCTCCTGGGGCGGCCGGAAGTTCGGCATGCCCTGGGCCAGGTTGACGCCGCCGAGCTGGGCGACGACGCGGGTCATCTCGCGGATGACGGACTCGGTGAAGCCCTGGACCCGGTTGGAGATCACGGGACGACCACGTCGCGTTCGATGGGATCGACCTGCACGCCGGTGGCCTTCAGCCAGGCAACGCCCTTCTCGAGCGTCGTCTCGTCCTTGCCCTCCAGCTCGAGGGCCACCCAGCCGTAGTCCTCCTTGACATCCGCCCGGCGGATATTGATCACGATGTCGAAGTCCTTCACCAGGCGATAGATGATCGGCTGCTGGATGAGGGCGGGAGGAAACGTGAGGCGAACACGCATCCGGCTCATGGCCGCGCCCCGCGACTAGCGGCCTCCCGCGATGGCGGGGACGATCGACACGACGTCGGTCTCCTTCAGCGCGGTCTTCTTGCCCTGAAGGAAGCGGATGTCCTCTTCGTTCACGTAGATGTTGATGAAGCGGCGCAGCTCGCCGCTTTCGTCCACCAGCCGCTCTCTGAGGCCGGGGAACTGGCGCTCCAGGTCGGCCACGACACCGTCAACGGTGTCGCCCGCGGCCTTCACCTCGGCGGTTCCCTTGGTCACCTGGCGCAGCGGCGTCGGAATCCTGACCGTCGGCATGTGGCGTCTCCTTTCAGCTCGTCTGCGATTTGAGATTCGCCAGCGCCTGGTCGAACGCCGACAGCGACGGCTTGATCGCGACGTGCGCGGACAGCTTCTCGTACAGCGCGTCGGGCGTCTTGAGCCCGTTGCCCGTGATGCAGATGACGATCGACTCGTCCCGCGGGATCGCGCCGGTGTCGACGAGCTTCTTGGTGGCAGCCACGGTGACGCCGCCCGCGGTTTCCGTGAAGATGCCCTCCGTGCGCGCCAGCAGCAGCATGCCGTCGATGATCTCCTGATCCGTCGCGTGCTCGCCGGAGCCGCCGGACTCCTTGGTGGCCTTGTAGGCGTAGAAGCCGTCGGCGGGGTTGCCGATGGCCAGCGACTTGGCGATGGTGTTCGGCCGCACCGGCTTCAGCACGTCGGTGTCGTCCTTGATCATGGTGACGATGGGCCCGCACCCGGCCGCCTGAGCGGCGTGCATGCGCGTCTGCACGGGGCCGTCGACGAGGCCGAGCGTCTTGAGCTCTCGGATGGCCTTCCAGATCTTGGTGATGAGCGAGCCACCCGCGCACGGGACCACGATGTGCCGCGGCGTGCGCCAGCCGAGCTGCTCCACGATCTCGAAGCCGTAGGACTTCGAGCCCTCGGAGTAGTACGGGCGGAAGTTCACGTTGACGAAGGCCCAGCGATACTTGTCGGCGATCTCCGAGCAGAGCCGGTTCACCTCGTCGTAGGTCCCGTGCACGGCCACCAGGGTGGGGTTGTACACCAGGGTGGCGAGGACCTTTCCCTGCTCGAGGTCGGCCGGGATGAAGACGTACGACTTGAGCCGCGCCTCGGCGGCGTGCGCGGCCACCGAGTTGGCGAGGTTGCCCGTGGAGGCGCAGGCGACGGTGTCGAACCCGAACTCGAGCGCCTTGGTGACGGCGACGGCAACCACGCGGTCCTTGAACGACCACGTCGGATGGCAGACGGAGTCGTTCTTGATCCAGACCTCGCGGCAGCCCAGCTCCTCGGCGAGATTCTGGGCGCGAATCAGCGGCGTGAACCCCACGTGATGACCGACGGCGACGTCGCCCTCGATCGGCAGCAGGTCCTTGTAGCGCCACATGCTCGGCGGACCGGCCGCGATCGACTGTCGCGTGACGGTTTCCTTGAGAGCTTCGTACTGGTAGTCGACCTCGAGTGGACCGAAGCAGAACTCGCAGACGTGAACCGGGGCGGCGGGATACTGTCGGCCACACTCCCGGCACTTCAACCCCTTCAGCTTCGGCATGGCGTCTCCATCGGTAGGGGAGTTGAGCCCCGAATTTTGCTGCACCGACAGCAAGACATTTGCGTAATCAAAGCAGATTCCACAGAAACTTCAAGCGGTTTTATCCCACTCCCGTATGATGCCGTGCCGTGGCTCGACTGCTTCCGCCGCTCGTTCCCCTGCTCGCATTCGGTGCCGCGTTCGCCGCGAACACGATCGGCGTCAGCATGCCGGGCTTCGACGACCATCCCGGCCAGCTCTATCGCGCGTGGCACGTGATGACCAACGGGCCCGCCCCGTGGGCGTGGAACGCCGGCTGGTGGGCCGGCTACCCCGAGCTCCAGTTCTATCCGCCCGGCGCGGCGTATCTCACGGCGCTGGTGGCGTGGCCGATGGCCGGGATCCTCTCGCTCGAGACGGTTTACGTGCTCGTGCTGTGGCTCACCTATCTGCTGCCCGGCTGGACGACGTACTTCGTGCTGGCGCGACTCACCGGCAGCGGCTGGCTCGCGCTGCCGGGCGCGCTGGTGGCCCTGACCCTCACCGGCACCTCAGTGCCGAGTGGCGTCGAGGGCGGCGTGCACATCGGCATGATGGGCGGGCGCCTGGCGTGGGCGCTCCTGCCCGTGCTCCTTGCGGCGCTCCTGCCGTGGGTGGACGGAGGGGAGCCGCGCGTGAGCCGCGCGACGCCCTGGCTCCTCGCCGCCATCGTGCTGCTCCATCCCGCTCAGCTCCCCGCCGCCCTCGCCGCCATCGTCGTCGCCGTCGTGTGGCGCGCACCGCGCGCGGCGCGAGCGCGCGACGCCGCCGGCGCCCTCGGCATGGCCGCGGCCTTGACGGCGTTCTGGACGCTGCCACTGCTCGCGCGACTGGCGGAGACGCGGGCGCTCGCGTGGGGCACGCTCTCGGTGGCCGAGCTCGCGCGACCGTTGCCGCTCGTGTTGCTGGCGCTCGGCGTCGCCGGTCTGGTCGACCGAGCGCCCGCGTCCGATGGCGAGCGTGCCACCTTCTGGTGGCTTCCGGCCGCCGCCGCCGTCACCGCCTTCGACCGCCTGGCGCTGGAGCCTCTCGGCATGCGCTTCCTGCCATCCGACCGCGTCGCGGACGGCGCGTGGATGGCGCTGGTCGTGACCGGTGGGCTCGGCGCGGCGCGACTGCTGAGGCGACTGACGCCGGCGCGGGTCCCGTTACCCGCGTGCGGCCTCGCCGCCGCTCTCGTCTTCGCGCTGCTCGCGCTGCCGACGGGCACGCTCGCGCTGCGCGCCGACATGACCCCATGGCCGGCGCTCCGAAGCATCGATCGCGGCCTGCGCCTGCCGGACTTCTGGACCGCGCTGAGCCGGCTGCCCGAAGGACGCGTGCTCTTCGTGCGCTCCGGGGTCCCGCTCGTCCACGGCCTCGACTGGTGGCGTCCCCACACACACGCCACCGCGCTCACGCCGCGCGGAAGCGGCCGCGAGATCGTGCACGGCACCTTCACCCATCCCTCGCCGATCGCCGCGCTCGTCTACCGGGGTGACACCGCTCGCGGCGCCATCACCCGGCTCGCCGAGCAGCTCGACGGCCACTCGCTGTTTGGCGAGCCGCTGAGCGCCATGAACGTGACGCGGTTCGCCGCGCGGGCCGAACGCCTGGGGATCGTCGCCGTGGTCGGCCTCGAGGACGACGTGACGGATCTCGCCTGGCTGCCGGAGCAAACGGCCTTTCGACGCCGCATCACGCTGGCGCCGTTCGTCATCTTCGCGCGCGAGTCGGCGGCGCCGACGCTGCCGACGCGCGGGGACGACGGCGTGTGGCGTCTCGGCCTGGCCGGCGAGGTCGGCACGTGGGTCGCCACACGGCTGACGTACTATCCGCTCTGGCGCGTCGAGAGCGCGGGCGAGCGGCTCCCGAAGCGACGGGGCGAGGACGGACTCCTGGAAACCCGTCTCACCCTGCCCCAGCAGACCGTGGAGCTCCGCTACCGCGCCGGCATGCCGGAGCTCCTCGGCGTCGCCCTCACGCTGGCCGCCCTCGTCGCGAGCGCGACCGCGCTCTGGAAGCCACGCTAGGCCTTCACCGCCGCGGCGCCGACGTCAGCGCACTCCTGATCCTGCTCGCCGGTGCCGCCGCCGCAGCCGATGCCGCCGATCACGCGGCCGCCGACCATGATCGGCGCCCCACCCAGCGTCGGCAGCACCTCGCCCTGGGTGACGATCGGCATCACCTGCCAGAAGCCCCAGCCCTTGGCGCCCAGCGCCGTGAGCTCGGCCGTGCTCCGCCGGAACGCCGCCGCCGCCGTCGCCTTGGCGCGCGACGTCTCCGGCGTGAGGAAGCCGGTGCCGTCGCCGCGCGCGCTCAGCACGAGCCGCCCCGCCTCGTCGACCACGGTCACCGTCATCGGCGTCCCGAGCGCGCGCGCCTTCGCCTGGGCAGCCTTCACGGCCGCCTCCGCCTGCTCCAGCCTCAGATCGATCATGCTTGGTCTCCGTCGTGAGGGTCGGGCGCCCGTGCGGTCACTCCGGCCCGATCGTGTGCGTGAACATCACGGCCCCGGCGTCGTCGACGAGCCGCACGGTCAGGCTCCCCGCGTCCACGCTGACCTCGCCGAAGTTGAAGACGCTGCCGCGGGCAAAGAGTGAGCGCGAGTTGAGCGAGATGTCCAGCGGCCGCGGGATCCCGGTGGTGGCGGAGAGCGGTCCCGCGATGAATTCGTGGAAGGACCAGTCGAGATGCGGATGGTGCCGGATGAGCTCGGCGTGGTGCACGTCGGCCGCCACGAAGATGAGGTTGCGGACAGCGCGCGTGCGGAAGGCGCGCAGGATCGCATCGCGCTCCGTCGCGAAGCCGGCGCCGTCCTGTGGAAAGCCGAGGATGTTGGCGGCCGACCAGCCATCGCGTCGCTCCGGCCGGCCCGTCGCCATCCCCAGCGTCACGCTCGACACGACGACCTTCCAGGTGGCCGTCGACGACGTCACGCCGTCCACCAGCCAGCGGCGCTGCGCCGCGCCGAGCATCGTCTTGCCGGGTCCGTCCGGAAGGGCGTTGTCGCTGCGGTACTGGCGCGTGTCGAGGATGAACAGCTCGAGCAGGCGACCCCAGCGGAAGCGCCGGTAGAGCCGGCCCGGCTCCTCCGCCGGCGACGCGATCGGCCAATAGTCGAGGAACGCCTGACGGCCGACGGGCATCAGGGGATGCGTCGTCCCCGCGAAGTCGTTGCGGACCTCGTGATCGTCCCAGATCGCGTAGACCGAAAGCCCGCGGAGCAGCGCCTGGAGCCCGGCGTCCCGCCGGTTGTAGAGGTGGCGGGCGCGGAACTGCGGCAGGGTGGAGGCGCGAAAGTTGGCGCCGGGCACCGTGTCGGGCCTGTCGCATGGCACGTCGGCGTACGCCGTGTCGCCCACGAACAGAAAGAAGTCGGCCGGATACCGTCGCATCGCGGGGAAGATCGTGTAGCCGCCGTTGACCGGCCGACAGAACCCGCCCCCACCGAGATCGCCGCTCCAGATGAAGCGCACCCGGGCGGGCTCCGTCGGATCGGGCGCCGTCACGAACTCGCCGGCGGCGCTCGCGCCGTCCTGGCTGACACGATAGCGATAGCGCGTGGCCGGACTGAGCTCGGAGACCAGCGTCTTTCCCGTGAGATCGTCGGCCGCGCTCACGCTCAGGCTGACACGTCGGGTGGCGTTGTCCGCGGGCGCAGTCTCCGGGGCGATCTCCACGGCCACCGCGCCGGGCTGCGCGCCCCGAACCCAGATCACCGCGCTGGTGGCGGTGACGTCCCCGGAGGCGACCAGCAGTTCGTCCTGCGCCAGCGCCCCCGCCATGGAGGCGGTGAGGCCCAGCAGCAGGAGGGCGAGGCCGGCGAGGCGGCTAGCGCGTGGCGCTCGCCAGATGGGCCAGGGCCTCCTGCTCGAACTCGGCCAGCGACCGGCCGAAGGCGGCCTGGAAGTTCGCCTGGCGATCGTTGCGCTTGGCAAACGAGCTGAAATAGTCGAGGAGCCGATCGTAGCCGTCGCGCTGGACGAGCTGGTCGACAAGCAGGAACACCAGCTGGTAGGTCTGCTGCGAGCCGTCACGCAGATGGCGCCGCGTGAAGCCCTGCGGAGAGCCGAGCGTCTCGAGATCGAGGCGTCCCTCGCTCAGCGCCGGATGCCGCCGCACTCCCTGCACCGCCGCCGCCCGCCGCCGCGTCAGCGTGTCGAGGCGCAGCCGCTCCAGCACGTGAAACGCCGTCCACTCCGCCATGCCCTCGGCCAGCCACTGGTCGGCGCGGCCCTCCCCCTGCGCCATCTCGATCTGCGAGACGTGCGTGAGCTCGTGGGCCAGGAGCCGCAGCCAGTCGGTGCTCGACACCGCGCCCTGGTGATGGAGCAGGAGCTGCCGCCGCTTGCCGATGCCGGCCGCGAAGTCGCTCAGCTCGGCCGCGCGCAGCCGGGACACGCGCCCGTCCTTGACGAGCCCGTCCTCGAAGATGCTTCGCGACGAGTAGACGTACATCGTCAACCGCGGCGGCACCGGAAGCCCGAGATCGCGAACCATGATGGCGGCCACGCCGCGCACGGCCTGCTCATGGGTGACGAACTCGTAGGCGCTCTGCGGAATCGGGGCCGGGGTCGCCTCCATGCTCACTGGCACCACCGTGCGGCCGCCGGCGCAGCCGCCCGCGATCAGCCCGAGTACCAGGAGGACGAGCGCCCGACGCATCCTAGACGAGCGGATCGTAATTGAAGTACTGACCCGACGTCACCAGCGGCACCAGGTGGTGCTGGAGCGTGCCCGCGAACATGTCGGCGATGCGGGCCGGCGTCCACCCTTCGTCGCGATGCACGCGCATGATCGGCCGCTCGTGGCCGAAGAGCATGATCTCCTTGCCCCGCACGCCGAAGACCTGCCCGGTGACATCCTTGGCGGCGTCCGAGGCGAGGAACACGACCATGGGCGCGATGTGGGCGGGCGACATCTGCTTCACCTTCTCGACGCGGGCCTTCTGCGCCTCCGTCTCGGTCGGGATGGTGCCGATCATGCGAGTCCACGCGAAGGGCGAGATGCAGTTGGCGGTGACGTTGTAGCGCGCCATGTCGAGGGCGGTGACCTTGGTGAGGCCGAAGATGCCGAGCTTGGCGGCGGCGTAGTTGGCCTGCCCGACGTTGCCGACGAGCCCGGACGTCGACGTCATGTTGATGAACCGGCCCCACTTCTGCTCGCGCATGATGGGAGCGGCGGCTCGGGTGACGGCGAAGGTGCCCTTGAGGTGGGTGTTGATGACGGCGTCCCACTCGTCTTCGGTCATGTTGAAGATCATCCGGTCGCGCAGGATGCCGGCGTTGTTCACGACGACGTCGATGCGTCCGAAGGCGTCGGTGACCGTCTTGATGATGGCCTGCCCGCCGGCCATGGTGGCGACCGAGTCGTAGTTGGGGACCGCCTCGCCGCCGCCCTTGCGGATCTCCTCGACCACCTCGTCCGCGGGCTTCTGCGAGGCGCCGCTCCCCGTCTCCGAGCCGCCATAGTCGTTGACGACGACCTTGGCGCCTTCCCTGGCCATCAGCAGCGCGATCTCCCGCCCCACTCCGCGCCCCGCCCCGGTCACCACGACCGCCCTGCCCTTGAGAAGCATGCCGGCCCCCCACCCTCCCATTGATAAAAAGCGCCCGCCACCATACCACACCGCGTCAAACCCCACCCCCCTCCTTTTCCCCACGTAGAGGTGCCGGTGATGTTGGGACACATTCGATGCATCAACCGGAATTCCGAGCAGAGCTACGCGAGGCGAATCACCAACCGAAGTCCCGAGCGGAGATAGGCGAGGCGAGCTACATCACACTTCGATGAGCCGCTCCGGCAACGTTTCGGATGCCCCAGCAGGCACCGAGAAGGGGCCAGATGCGAGGCGGCGAAGGAGGGGCCGACCGAGACGTGGCCCTGCCACGTCGCAGGGAGCGCCCGACTGAGCCAACGAAGCAGATGGCCCCTTATCGGTGGCTGCGTCGTGCATCAAGACTCGCCACATACGCTGCGCCAAAAACGAACACGATCGCCGTGTAATACGCAAACATCACAAACGCCACCAGCACCGCAAACGGACCATATATCTGGTCATAAACTCCAAATCGCCGGATGTACCAGGCAAACAGCTGCTTCGCGAACTCCCACAGCATGGCGGCCAGGATGGCGCCGATCAGCGAGGCCACCACGCTGGGTCGCCGCCGGGGGACATAGTGGTAGGCGAAGTAGAACATCATCGACGAGAGCGTGACGCTGAAGCCGCCCGTGG
>Ga0075428_100006706_pt1 | contig 12806 bp, 15 predicted proteins | sample RhiMetdeltSRZDD2_FD_75291 | JGI IMG/M metagenome (GOLD analysis project Ga0075428, IMG submission 75291) | Populus rhizosphere microbial communities from Tennessee, USA - Rhizosphere MetaG P. deltoides SRZDD2 | ecosystem: Host-associated > Plants > Roots > Rhizosphere > Soil | place: USA...
CGCGAGCTCCTCCGCGCCGGACGAGGTTTGGCCGACGACGAGCGCGGTGTCGTCGGAATTCATCGGCAGCGAGCAGGTGACGACGACTTTGCCCGCCACGCCTCCCGCCTGGGCGAGCACATCGTCGACTCGCGACCAGTGCACTGCGAGCAGGAGCGCGTGCGCTCCCACCGCGGCCTCGCGCGGCGTGCCGGCCCGCGCCTTGCCGGCGGCTTTTCGTGCGAGTCGCTTGAGCTTCTCTTCGCTGCGGGCGTAGCTGAAGACCACTTCATGACCTGCGCGCGCGAACAGCGTCCCGAGCTTCCCGCCCATCAGGCCCGAACCGAGAATCCCGATGCGCATGCACCGGGTAGTCTAATGAAAAACCTAACGACTTCTTGAACGCCGTGGCCGGGCGGGCTGGAGCGCGGGCGCCGGGGCGGTGGCCCAGGGCATCTTTGCGGACAAGGCGCTGGCGCTCGGCTTGCCGATCAACTCGCCGAACACCGCCTGGTTCTCGCAGCGCGCGCACACCATGACGTCGCGCCGGTCCTTGGTGAGCGGAAAGGCGGGATAGAAGTCCTCGCCCTGGCAGGCGGTGCACTTCACGAAGGTGCCGCCGTGTTTGAGTCGCATTGCGCTGAAGGTTACCGCGCGCCTCGCGGCGCCGGGCAGTAAAAACCTCACGACGCCGCAAACTCACAGATCCTCACAGGCGCGGCGCGCACTCCTTCCTGCGCGGCCTGGCAAGAAATTCTCGCGCCTAGCTCTGCCGGTTTTTCCTCTCGAGCAGGCCGATCAGCCCGTCGACGCCGTTGTTGCGCACTTCCTCGGCGAAGCTGCTGCGGTAGGTCGCGACGAGGCTGATGCCGCCGAGCCTGACGTCGAAGATCTTCCATTGCGCGCCGACCCGGGCGAGGTCGTATTCGACCGCGATCGGCTCGGCGCCCTTCTGCCGGATCAGCGACTTGACCGTCACTTCGGTGTCGCCGGCCGCCGCGCGCAGCGGCCTGAATTCGATCTCCTGGTCGCGATAGCTCGCGAGCGCCCCGGAGTACGTGCGCACGAGGAGGGTCTTGAACTCCTGCATCAGCCGCTCCTGCTGCTCGGGCGTGGCGCGGCGCCAGCCTTGGCCCACGGCGAGCTGCGTGATCCGGCGCAAATCGAAATGCGGGACGATCTTCGTCTCGATCAGCGCGGCGATTTTTGCGCCGTCGCCCGCCTGGATCGTCTTGTCCCTGCGGACCTCGGCAATCACCTCGCTCGAGAGGCCCTTCACGAGCGCGTCGGGCGCCACTTCCTGGGAATGGGCCGAAGGAACTGCGAACAACCACGCGAACGCAAATGCCAGGCTGAGGGTTTCGCTCACGGTCGATCTCCGCTCGGTGAAACGGCCGGCGGCGCGGCGTGCCGCGCCCGCCGGCTCCTTACGCGCATGGTTACAGCGCGGGGGCGATGAAGTTGTAGTCGTTCTTCCAGGGGCTGGTTTCGCTGCTGTTCGACTTTCCTTCGTTGCTGTTCGACGTCGTGCTGCGCTGTCCGGTGGTCTGGACGTTGGGCAGCGCGCGATCGTTTTGGGTGTCCTCGTACGGAGCGGAGACTTGGACCGCGAACGCGGGAGTGGCGAGGACGGCGAACGAGACGGCTGCGAGGATGCGTTTCATGTTCAGGTTCCTTTGCAAGTTGAAGTTGATTGACGACTACTGCTTTCAGTTTGGCGGCCGCGTGCTTCCGGACGGTTTCGTATCAGGGGGCACGCCATTACAGCCGCAACCGACTACTCGTGCTCGATGCGCTGCCGGTGGCTGTTCGACACGAGCCTCACGCGTTGCCCGGCGGCGAAGCGCTGCGTCGCCTCCTCGTGGAGAATCACCGTGCGGCCGTCGTCTGTGCGGATCACCAGCTCGTCGATCGTTTGCGGTCTTACCGCGTGCTCGAAGACGTTCGGCAGCAGCTCGAGAATCGGCACCTGGCGGATGCTCTCCACCGTGCCGAGCTCGTTGAAGTCGAACTCCTGCGGCGCGTAGTCGGCGGCATGGCCGGCGGATAGCGTGCCGGCGAGGATGAGAACGGCGGTCAGTTTCTTCATGCATCGCACCGTATACGGACGAGGTGTCGCAACGGTTGCATCGCGCCGGCCCTGGGTTGCGGGTGAAATGGGATGAATAGGTAAAAAAAATCCCCGACCTTCAGGGCCCTAGAGGGGAGGAGAGGGGGCGGAACCTGAAGCAGTGTCGGGGACGCGGAAATCATTCTGCTCGCGCGGCGTAGCGTGTGCATTTCAACTTGGGGGGGTGGCGTTACAGCTGAAATGAAGCCCTGTCAGCCGATCGAGATCGAGGCGTCGCTGAAGGCCTCGACCACCGCGAGACCGGAATGGGCCAGCCGGAACGAATCGCCGGGCTCCAGCACCACGTCGCGGGCGCCGTTCTCTTCGGTGATCCAGACGCGCCCCGCATGCGCGCGCACCGTGCGGCCCAGGCCGTCGCGGACCGGGATCGTCTCGCCGCGTGCGAGCAGCAGGATCTTCATTCGGCTTGCTCCTCGGTCAGCGTCATGGTGCGGAGGTCTTGCGGCCACGCGCATTCGACGCCGAGCGCGACGTCGCCGTACGGGTCGGCCGCCTTGCTTTCTTCTGCAGGTTCGCTGCCAGTGATGTCGCCCATGGACACAATCATCGGGCGCGCAGGTATCGCGCGCATTTCGGGCGCGCGGGGGTTTTGTTACAAGCGTAGCTTCAGGCGCGCTTCAGCACGCGCGCGAGCGCGGCGGCGAGCTCGCGGGACTGCACCGGCTTCTTGAGGATCGCGTCGACGCCGGCGGCGAGCGCGCGCTCGCTCATCATCGGCCCGATATAGCCGCTGACGAGGACGATCGGCAGGTCGCGGCGGTGCCGGCGCAGGGAGCTGGCGAGGTCGGTCCCGGTCAGGCCGGGCATGACCTCGTCGGTGACGACTACGTCGAAGCGCTCGGGCCGCGATTCGAATTCGGCGAGCGCCTTGGCGCCGTCGGGAAACGCGGCCGGCTCGTAGCCCAGGCGCTTGAGGGTCTCGGAAGTCACCGCCATGAGCGCTTCCTCGTCGTCGACGACCAGCACGCGCTCGCCCTTGCCGCGCACCACCGGGGCCTCGGCGTCGTCGCCGGAGACGACCGGCGACTCCACCTGCGGCAGGTAGATGGCGAAGCAGCTGCCCTTCCCCTCGGTGCTCGTAACCTCGATCGCGCCGGCCGAATCGGTAACGATCCCGTAGACGAGCGAGAGCCCGAGCCCCGTCCCCTTGCCCACCTCCTTCGTGGTGAAGAAGGGCTCGAACAGCCGCCGCAGCGTCGTGGCATCCATCCCGCTGCCGGTGTCTTCCACCATCAGGCGAGCGTACCGCCCGGCGTGCAGCGTGGTGTGCTGGAACACGCGGTCGGTCTCGACGTTGACCGCCTCGAGGCTTACCCGCAACGTGCCGCCGCGCGGCATGGCGTGGATCGCGTTGGTGCAGAGGTTCATCATGATCTGGTGCAGCTGGGTGGGGTCGCCCACGACGTAAAGCGGCGCGGCCGGCAGCCGCGTCTCGAGGCGGATGGAGGCGCCGAGCGAGCCGCTCACCAGCTCCAGGGTTTCGGCGATGATGCGGTCGATCTCCACCGGTATGCGCTTGCCGCGCTGGCTGCGGCTGTAGGAGAGGATCTGCTCGACCAGCGAGCTCGCCCGGGTCGCAGCGGTGAGCACGTTCTGGGCATAGCGGCGCTCGGAGGTGCCTGCCGCGGTGCTCTCGACCAGCATCTCGGCGTATCCCAGGATGCCGCCGAGGATGTTGTTGAAGTCGTGGGCGATGCCGCCGGCGAGGCGCCCGACCGCCTCCATCTTCTCGGCCTGGCGCAGCCGCTGCTCGAGGCGCATGCGCTCGGCGTCGGCGAGCTTGCGCTCGGTGATGTCGCGCAGGTTCATGACCACGGCCCTGATCCCAGGCTCGTGCAGCAGGTTGCTGATCGTGTTCTCGACCCAGCGCCAGGAACCGTCCTTGTGGCGAATTCGCACCTCCTGCACCACCACCTTGCCGGGGGAGCGCAGGGTCTCGTCGCGCTGGCGCACCGAAGCCTCGTGGTGGTCGGGGTGGATCAGGCTCAGGTACTGGCTGCCGCGCACGTCGTCGAGCCGGTAGCCGGTGAGGCGCTCGAACGTCGGACTGACATAGAGAATGCCGCCCGAGCTCGGCCGCGTGAGCAGCATGGCGTCGGCGCTGTGCTCGATCATGGCGCGGAAGCGTTTTTCGCTGCGCGCCATGGCCTGCTCGCGGCGCGCGAGGCCCCAAGCGGCAAGCGCGATGAGCGCCAGTACCGCGGCCGACGTGAGCAGCGTGCGCAGGCCGATGAGCCAGGCCTGGTCTTGCCACGGGGCGAGCACCGCCGACTCGGGGGCGCCGGTGGCGACGAACAGCGGAAAGCCGCGCACCGCCTGCGCCGAAACCAGCACGCGCTCGTTCATGACGGGGCTCAGCGTCCAGCCGTCGAAGCGCCCGCCGCTCTGCACCGCTTGATAGATGTCCGTGTTCTGGAAGCGCCGTCCCTTGACGCCCCCCGGATCCGGCACGCGCGTGATCATCACGCCGTCGAGCGAGAACAGCGCGATGGCGCCGCCGTTGCCGAGGTCGATCGTCTGGTACAGCCGATCGAAGCGGTCGATTTCCATGATCGCCGCGAGCACGCCGTCGAAGGCGCCGCCGAAGCCGGTGAAGCGCCGCGACACCACGAAGCGCCAGCTCGTCGCCACGGGCCCGCCGAGGAAAGGCTCGCTCAGGATCACCGGCGGGCCGCGGCCGTCCCGGTGGGCCTCGAAGAAGGCAAGCTTGGAAAGGTCCGGATCGATGGTCGGCAGGAGGTTGGTCTGGGTGAGGACCTCGCCGTTGCGGTCGAGCACGACGATGGAGGCAAGCTGGGCGACGTGCGCAAGCTCCTCGGGCATGTGACCGAGGATGGCAGCGGCCTTCGCCGCGCTGCCGTCGCGCACCGCGTCGCGCAGCACCAGGTCCACGGCCTCGAGCGACGCCGCGGTCTGCTCGGCGAGCAGGCGCGTCAGGTTGGAGAAATCGCGCTGCGCGCGTTGCAGGACGCGCTCGCGGTCGGCGCGGATATCCCAGATCGCCGAGCCCACGTTGATCGTGACGAGGATCGCGCCCAGCCCGACAAGCGCGCGGGTCAGCGAGATGCCGGATAGGGCGGCGCGGAGGCGGCCGACCGGCATCCGGCGCTACCGGACGGGCTTGCCGACGAGCTCGGCCACGGCGCGGAGGAGCTCGGCGCGCTTCACGGGTTTGGCGAGCGCGCGGTCGGCGCCGGCATCGAGCGCCGCCTGGGCGCTCAGGCCCTGGCCCGAATTGAAATGCCCGGACACGGCGATCAGCGCCACGCCGGGGTGCTCGCGCTTGAGCCAGGCGATCGCCTCGGCGCCGCACGGCCCCGGCATGAACATGTCGCTCACGATCAGGGCCGGCGGATTCTGGCCCAGCTCCGCCGTTCCCGCACAGCAGTTGGCCGCGCGGCGCACGCGATAGCCCGCGCCCTGCAGCCAGTCCGTCACCAGGTCGCGCAGGATCGCATCGTCGTCGATGACGAGGATGTCTCCAGGGCGCTTTGACGGGTCGGTAGCCACGGCGCGCATTCCATAGGATGCCGATTGCGTGTAATTTACATGCAACCTGGGGGCCAATTACACCTGTAACGGGCCCCCGCAGGGCTTTCTAGACTCCGGGCGTGAATGCAACTATGAGCACGCAATTGCAGTCTCAGGGTCATGCGGCGCTGCCGCATGTCCTCGTCGTGGACGACGATCCCACGATCCGGGAATTGGTTTCCGACTACCTCGGGAAAAACGAGCTGCGCGTGACGGCCGTGGCCGACGGCCGCTCCATGCAGGGGGTCATCCAGGACCAGGTCGTCGACCTGGTCGTGCTGGACCTGAAGCTTCGCGGCGAGGACGGCATGGCGCTCGCCAGGCGCCTGCGCGACGACTCCGAGATCCCCATCCTGATGCTCACCGGTCGCGCCGAGGAAGCCGACCGCGTCATGGGCCTCGAGCTCGGCGCCGACGACTATCTCACCAAGCCGTTCAGCACCCGCGAGCTGCTCGCGCGCATCCGCACCATCCTGCGCCGCCGCCACGCCGAGGTGCGCCAGGGCAAGCCCGAGGGCATCCGCGCCTACCGCTTCGACGGCTGGGAGCTGAACCTCAACATGCGCCGCCTCACCGCGCGCGACGGCCGGAACGTGCCGCTCAGCAACGGCGAATTCAGCCTGCTCGTGGTCCTGCTCGGCGCGCCCAACCGGATCCTCTCGCGCGACCAGCTCCTGGACCTCTCGCGCCTGCACAACGACGAGGTCTTCAACCGCTCGGTCGACGTGCAGATCATGCGCCTGCGGCGCAAGATCGAGCCCGATCCTGCGCAGCCGAAATACATCCGCACCGAGCGCGGCGCCGGCTACCTGTTCGGCGTTCCGGTCGACACCGTTTACTGAGCGGTTGGCAGGGCGGTAGCCTGCAGCCGTGAAGGTCGAAGCAGTCACGTTCATCGGCAGCGACGGGCAGCGTCTGGCGGCACGTCTCGATCGTCCGGATAGCGAGCCCGTGGCGTACGCGCTGTTCGCGCACTGCTTCACCTGCGGCAAGGACGTGTTTGCGGCGGCCCGCATCGCCCAACGCCTGACCGAGCACGGCGTCGCCGTTCTGCGCTTCGATTTCACCGGCATCGGCGCGAGCGAAGGCGAGTTCGCCAACACCAACTTTTCCTCGAATGTCGCCGACCTGGTGGCGGCCGCCGCGCACCTCGGGCACGCCTACCGCGCGCCGGCGCTCCTCATCGGTCATAGCCTGGGCGGCGCGGCGGTCCTGGCCGCCGCCCTCGAGGTGCCCGACTCCAAGGCCGTCGTGACGATCGCGGCGCCGAGCGATCCCCGCCACGTCACCGGACTTTTCGCCGAGCACCTGCCCGAAATCGAAGCGCGCGGGGAAGCCCAAGTGCAACTTGCCGGGCGGGCGTTCAGGATCAAGCGCCAGTTTCTCGCCGACGTGGCCGAGCAGAATCTCGCCGCCAGGATCGCGCGCCTGCGGCAGGCGCTCCTCGTCATGCACTCGCCGCGCGATGCGACCGTCGACGTCAGCAATGCGACCCGCATCTTCATGGCCGCGAAGCATCCGAAAAGCTTCGTGTCGCTCGACCATGCAGACCACTTGCTCAGCGCGCGCGCCGACGCCGTTTACGCGGCGAACGTGGTTGCCGCCTGGGCGGAGCCCTATATCGCCTTGCGGGTATAGTAGGGCGCCATGCCGTACTCGGTCGAAGGCAAGCTGGTGGTCGCGATCTCCTCGCGCGCGCTGTTCGATTTCGAGGAGGAGAACCGCGTGTTCGACCGCGACGGCGAGGGCGCGTACATCAACCTGCAGTTCGCGCGGCTCGACGTCCCGGCGCGCGAAGGGGTCGCCTTCCCGCTGGTCAAGAAGCTGCTCGCCTTCAACACCGCCAGGGCGCAGCGCGTGGAGGTGGTGATCCTGTCGAAGAACGACCCGGTTTCGGGCTTGCGGATTTTCAAATCGGCCAAAGGCGCGGGCTTGAACGTCGAGCGAGGCGTCTTCACGCGTGGGCGCAATCCGTACAAATACCTGGATGCGCTGAAGGCGAATCTGTTCCTGTCGGCCAACGAGGCGGACGTGATGAGCGCGCTCGACGCGAAGTGTCCCGCCGCGAGGGTCTACCCGGAGTCGACTCAGGCCGCGAGCCGGCATGCCGAGGAGGTGCGCATCGCCTTCGACGGCGACGCGGTGCTGTTCTCGGACGAGGCGGAGCGCGTCTATCAGCGCGATGGCCTGGAGGCGTTCACCCGGCACGAGGCGGCGAACGCGCTGCTGCCCCTTCCGCCGGGACCCTTCAAGCCGCTCCTCGAGGCGCTGCATCGCCTGCAGAGCGCCGCGCGCACGGAAAAAGACTTTCCCATGAAGGTCAGGACCGCGCTCGTCACGGCGCGGAGCGCGCCCGCGCACGAGCGCGCCGTGCGCACGCTAATGGAATGGAACATCGCGGTCGACGAGGCGATGTTCCTCGGCGGCCTCGACAAGGGCGCGTTCCTCAAGGCCTTCGAGCCCGACTTCTACTTCGACGACCAGCGCGGGCACATCGACTCCGCGCGCGCCCATGTCGCCGCCGGCCACGTCCCTTTCGGGGTGGCCAACCTGCGCTAGCGGCGACTCCTGGACGTCAAGGCGCCGGCCGAGCCCGGCCTTTCTGCTTGGCTTCCTGCCGCAGCCTTTTCCTGATCTGCTGCTTGCGCCTGCGGTTGCGAAGATTACGACCCGTCTGCCTTCCCATCGCTCGAACCTCTTTTCTGCAGATGTTCAGTCCACGATCGCCTGGTAGACGAGCTGCTTCACCATCTTGCGGAAGTAGGCCCGCTGCGGGCTCGGCGCCTGGGTCATCAGCACGGCCGTGAGCTGCTCCTTCGGATCGACCCAGAAGTAGGTGCCGGCATAGCCCGCCCACATGAACTCTCCCGCCGAGCCGGCGACGCCGCCCACGCCGTCGCCCTGGCGCACGGCAAAGCCGAGGCCGAACGTATAGCCCTTGGTGCCGAGCAGCAGTTCCCCTGGCTGCATCGGCTGGTTGATGAAGGTGCCGAGGTGGTCCGAAGTCATGAGCCGCACCGTGGTGCGGCTGATCACGCGCGTGCCCTCGAGCGAGCCGCCGTTCAGCAGCATCTGCGAGAAGCGCAGGTAGTCGCCGGCGGTGGAGACTCCGCCCGCGCCGCCGGAGTCGTTCTTCGGCGGAGCCGAGACGTCGATCAGCCGGTTCGGCTGCTTCGAGAAGCGGTCGGTTTCGAGCGGCTCGGCGAGCCGCACCATCTTCGCCTGCGCCACCGAGAAGCCGCTGTCGCGCATCTTCAGCGGGCGGAACAGGCGCTCCTGCAGGAAATCGTTCAGGCGCTTGCCCGAGGCGACCTCGATCACGCGGCCGAGCACGTCGGACGAGAGGCTGTAGTTCCAGGTCGTGCCGGGCTGGAACGCGAGCGGCACCTGCGCGAGCTTTTCGATCTCCTCGGAAGGCGTCAGGCCGCGCGCCTCGTAGTCCATGTCCTTGCGATAGACGCCGGCCTTCTCGAGCCCTTCCTTGACCGGCGCGTTCTGCGTGATCTCGCCGTAGGCCAGGCCCGAGGTGTGGCGCAGCAGATCCTGCACCGTCATCGGCCGCTCGGCGGGAACATTGGCGTAGCTCATGCCTTCGGGCGTTTTCGTGCCCACGCTGACCTGCATCTTGTCGAAGCCCGGGAGGTACTTGCCGACCGGGTCGGTGAGCTGGATGCGGCCGTCCTCGACCAGCATCATCGCCGCGACCGAGACCAGGGGCTTGGTCATCGAGTAGATGCGGAACACCGTCTCCTCGCTCATCGGCGTGGAGGCGCTCTGCATGCCGATGGCCTCGTGGTACACGAGCTTGCCCTTCCTCGCCACCATCACCACCGCGCCGCGGAAGCTGCCGTCGGCGACCTCTTTTTTGAGCGCCGCGCCGACTTTCGCGAGGCGCTGCGACGACATGCCGACGCTCTCGGGCTGCGCCGTGGGCAGCGGCGGCGTGGCCGCCGCGAGCGCGGCGAACGAAACGACGAGCGCAAGCCAGGCGAGCACGGCGCGCGTGGTCCACTTAACGTTCAGCATGGGTCTCCTCCCGGGATCAGGGACGGCTATTACGCGCCTGCTCGTGGCCGAAAGCAAGGCTCCGAGTTCTATTTGATCCGTCGAAACAGGCCGGGGTAGTCCAGCACCACGCCGTCTTCGTCCACGCGAAGCTCCGCCCTGAAACCGCTGCCGTCGAGGTTCTCGAACAGGTAGAGCCTTTCAGCTAATCGGGTATAGGCCTGCGGTTGCGGGTAAACCGTCAGGTCCGGCGCGAAGACCCAGGTCATGCGGAACTGCCGTCGCTCACCGACGGCCATCGGCTCGCGGCGAATCGGGAAGCTGTTGGTGAAAGGCGTCGGCCAGATATCGATATCCAGGCAGCCGTCGAGCTCATCGATAGGCCGGCCGTCGCCGTGTCGCCAGCGACCCTGCCCGTCCGTCCGCAGGCTCAACGATCTGGTGGATCGGTCTGTTGCGACCACCAACCCGGCGTCGCGCAGCCGCCACGATTGATCCCAGGTGAGCCGATAGGCGAGTCGAAACGGACCGCGCTCCTCGTCGAACGCAAGGACAACGCTGTCAGCCCCGCGCTCCGACAGAAGTAGATGCTCCAGTCCTGCGCCCTCTCGTTCCTTGTTCCAGGTTGGCGTCCAGCAGATCGTGCGGGCATTCGCCATTCGAGACCCCGTTCGCTAGCCGGCACTCTCGCCGCCGAGAAACTTGAGGCCGAGGATGCCAAGCACGATGAGCGCGATGCACCCGATGCGCAGGATGCCAGGCGACTCGCCGAACAAGGCGATACCGAGAACGGCCGCCCCGACCGCGCCCACTCCGGTCCAGACTGCGTAGGCAGTTCCCACCGGAAGTTGCCGCAGCGCCAGCCCGAGCAGCCAGAAGCTGAGCGCAGCCGCGACGAGCGTGATTGCCGTGAAGTGATGCCTGGTGAAGCCATCTGATGCCTTCATGCTGACCGACCACACGATCTCGAGTAGTCCCGCCAATAAAAGAAGCACCCAGGCTAGGCTTGGGCTGAGCGTCACCGGCTCTTCCTTCTCGCTTCTGGTGCGCTGGGATCCTCTTTGGGCGCACCGGGGGATTGATTCACCCCATCCAGACTAATGTGTTCGGCAACGATGAGCTTGCGCACACTTTTCTCCAAGGGTTCACGGTCCGCGTGTACCTAACGTCCGCGTTTTGCCGCGCCGTGCTGAGCGCGTCGCGGCGAGGAATAGGTGTCGGTCAACAACGCGCTGTTAGGCCGCACCGTTGCAGCGCCATGCTCATCTGCGTGCCGTCGTTACGTCGCTGTTGACCCAAGCGATGACCCGTTGTGGACGAGCACGATCTTGCCTGTCACACCTCCCTTCCCGAGCGACTCCTGCGCCTGTCTTGCTTCGGCAAGAGGAAGTCTCTGCGCAATGAGCGGCTTGATCTTCTTCTGTTGAAGGAGGTCAAACAGGGCGGTCAAATCCTGTCGAAACAATGCCGGTTTCAGTCGTTTGAGCGTCTGGATGCTATAGGGAACCACCCGTTTCCGGCCCGGGAATAGCCAGCCGCCGGCGATGTACACCCCGAAGATGGCGATTGCACGAAACCGATGACGACCGCCTGAACGACCTGAAGCCAATCGGCCCCCGCGCAGCGAGCCGGTGAGGCCATACGCCACGACTCTCCCGCCGGGACGCAGAGCCCTGCGAGAACGCCAGATGTGGCTGCCACCAATGCCATCAAAGACGACATCCACTCCCGCTTCCGTGAGGCGGTGAATCTCTTCCACGAAGTCCTGATTCTGGTAGTCAAGCGGGATACCGCCGAGGTCCGAAACGGTCCGCGCCCCTCTCGACGAGCAGGTGCCGTACATCTCCAGCCCAGCGAGGCGCCCAAGCTGCAATAGCGCCGTGCCGACCCCGCCTGCCGCGCCGTGTATCAGCGCGCGCTGGCCTGGTCTGACCTTGGCGGAACGATGCAGCATCTGGTACGCCGTGATGTAGTTCAGCACGAGGCTGACAGCCTCGGCGGCGTCCAATCCGGAAGGCACCGGAACCAGCTCGCGCTGCGGCAGGCAGACGAACTCCGCGTATGCACCGCTGATAGGCATTGCCGCTACGATCTGGCCAGTTTCGATTCCGGAGACACCGCCGCCGAGCCGATCCACTGCGCCGACCAGATCCCAACCCGGCGTGAAAGGCACCGGTGGCGTTTCGGGATGAATGCCCTCGCGCGCCATGATGTCCGGCAAGGACACGCCTGCGGCCAGCACTTTCACGCGCACTTCACCGTGCTTCGGCTCGGGGCACTCTTCTTCGAGCACCTGAAGCGCATCGGGGCCGCCGTAGTGAGTGACGATGATGCGCGTCTGTTTCAAAGACCTCTTTCCCCCTGGGCGGGCGCTCGAGTTTCCGCGGCCTAACGTTCGCAGCCAGCCGCGCTGCGCGGAGGCGCGTTGAGCGCCGAGCGAAAGGCGTCGGACTGCGCTGCGCTGTTAGTCGTCACGAGTGGTGCCACCAGATGCGAATAGTCCTGGTGTTTGGCCGATCCGGACCAAACTCTTGCGCTCCGAGCTCTGTGACGAAGACCTGTCGAAGCTCAGCCACCAGCTTGGCGTGTTCTTCGTCGCTGATGCGGGAGCCAGCTCCCTTCGCAACAGGGCCCTCCCTTTGGTGCGTCCAGTATGGGAGATGGAAATAAAGGACGGCCGAACCTTCGCGCCCAAACTCCACTCCTGAAACGCGCCCCGCAAACCGCTTTATTCCTTGTGCAACCGCCGGTCCCTTGAATTTGCCGTAGTCGATGGCACGCACCAATTGAGCAGCCTGCGTCGTACTCAAGAGGGGCGTCAGCAAGTGCGTTGAATAGAAACCGCGCTGTCCAAGGATGTTTGGCCCAAAACCGAGGCGAACAAACTGCTCGGCAAGAGCAATGTCTACCTCGGGCGGAAGATGGGTGATGCCTTGCGTTACGGATTGAGGCAACGGCGTTACCTCAATGGTGTAACCCGGCACCTTATGCACGTCAGGCGGCGTCTGAGCGGCTACGGGAAAAGCCCCGAGGTTGATAGTGAGTAGAAAGAGCCGAAGCGCGCGCATAGGACAGTGACGACTAACGTCCGCGTTTTGCCGCACCGCGCTGAGCGCGAGCGGCGAGGTGTAGGCGTCGGTCAACAACGCGCTGTTAGACG
>Ga0075428_100006709_pt1 | contig 12804 bp, 13 predicted proteins | sample RhiMetdeltSRZDD2_FD_75291 | JGI IMG/M metagenome (GOLD analysis project Ga0075428, IMG submission 75291) | Populus rhizosphere microbial communities from Tennessee, USA - Rhizosphere MetaG P. deltoides SRZDD2 | ecosystem: Host-associated > Plants > Roots > Rhizosphere > Soil | place: USA...
GCCCCACCTCGGCTTCCACCGCGGCGTGGGCGAGTTCGCGGCCCACCGCGTGAGCCCCGACGGGCGGCTCCTCACCGAGGACCAGTGGGCGGCCGGAGCGGCGGCCTGGCTACCCACGGACGACGACCGGTCCTACGTCGAGTCGCTGATGGTCGGCGTGCCCGCAGCGGGGAAGATGGCGGGCTGGATCGCACCACCCTCCTCGGGCATCGGCCGTCACCCGGTGGACTACGAGTACGTGCGCATGTGACGCAGGACGGAGGGGGACCCATGGAGCAGTACAACGCCGCCGTCTGGTTGCTCGACCGACAGCTCGACCAGGGCCACGGCGACCGGACCGCCTACCGCGTCGACGGGGCGACGATCAGCTACGCCGACCTGCAGAGCGAGGTGTGGCGGGCCCAGAACGCGCTGCGCGGGCTGGACGTCCGGCGGGGCGAGCGGGTCGCGCTCATCGTCGACGACGAGGCCGCCCTCCCGGCCTGGTTCCTCGGCTGCCTCCGGTCGGGGGTGGTCCCTGTCCCGCTGTCGACCATGTTGACGGCCGAGGAGCTGGCGTCGATCGTCGCGGACGCCGGTGCCGGCGTCGTCGTGGTGTCGGCCCGCTACGGCGGGCTCCTCCCGGCCCTGGCCACCGCGGCTGCGGACCTGCGCGACGCCGTGGTGCTGAGCGGCGACAGCCCGGGGCCGGGTGCGGATCACCAGCTCGATCTCCCGGTGCACCGGTGGCCCGACATCGCGGAACCGTCCGAGGCCCCGGTGGCGTCCACCGGGCCCGACTCCCCCGCCTTCTGGCTCTACAGCTCCGGCACGACCGGCCAGCCCAAGGGCGTGATGCACCGCCACGCGAGCCTCCAGGCCACCGCCGAGAGCTATGCGCGTGCGGTGCTGGAGATCGGGCCCGACGACCGCTGCCTGTCGGTCGCCAAGCTGTTCTTCGCGTACGGGCTCGGGAACTCGCTGACCTTCCCGCTGTCGGTCGGGGCGAGCGCCGTGCTCAACCCCCGGCGGCCGACGCCGCCCGACGTCCTCGACCTGGTGCGAGCCGAGCAGCCCACGCTGTTCTTCGCCACGCCGGGCTTCATCGCCGCGCTGGTCGACACCGATCCGGCCGACGACGCTTTCGCCTCGGTCCGCTGCACGGTGAGCGCCGGCGAGGCCCTGCCCGCCGACCTCCAGCGGCGGTTCCAGGGTCGGTTCGGGCACCCGGTGCTCGACGGCATCGGCACCACCGAGGCCCTGCACATCTTCCTGTCCAACACCAAGGGCGACGAGCAGCCGGGCACCAGCGGCCGCCCGGTGCCCGGCTACGACGCCCGCCTGGTCGACGAGGCGGGCCACGAGGTCACCGAGCCGGACACGCCGGCCTACCTGGAGGTCCGCGGCCCCTCGCTCGCCACGGGGTACTGGTGCCGCGACGCGGCCACCCGAGCCGCCTTCCGGGGCGAGTGGCTGACCACCGGCGACGTCTACCGGCGCTCGGCCGACGGCTACTGGACCTTCCTCGGCCGCAACAACGACATGATCAAGGCCGGCGGCATCTGGGTGTCGCCCGCCGAGGTCGAGAGCGTGCTGGTCGAGCACCCCGACGTCCTGGAGGCTGCCGTGGTGGGTGGCCGCGACCGCCACGGGCTCGAGGCCACGGTCGCGTTCCTCGTCCCGCGGGCCGGGCACGAGATCGACGCCGAGGCCATCGACGCCCACTGCCGGGAGCGGATGGCGGCCTTCAAGCGGCCCCGGCGCATCGAGGTCACCGACGAGCTCCCCAAGACGCCGACGGGCAAGATCCGCCGCTTCGCGCTCCGCGAACGACTGGCCGCCGAGGCACCGCCCGCACCGCCGTGATGCCCGCCCAGATCAGCGCCAGGATTGTGGACAATTTTGATGACAAACTGTAGGGTGCCGGGGCCGACGTCCTGCAAGGGGGGACAGCCATGACCATGGGACGCTCGAGGCTCATCGCGGTGGCAGCCGTGCTCCTTCTCGCCACCGTCGCCTGCGGCGACGACGACGACAGCGCGGCCACCGAGGACAACGGCGGCGGTCAGCCGTCCGGTGAGCCCATCAACATCGGCACGCTCACCTCGCTGAGCGGCCCGTTCACACCGTGGGGCCTGCAGGTCCGCGACGGGATGCAGTTGGCGGTGGACGAGATCAACGCCGATGGCGGCGTCGACGGCCGTCCGCTGGAGCTGACCGTCGTCGACGACCAGTCGGATCCCGACGAAGGCACGAGTGGCATCGAACGCCTCATCGACGACGAGGTGGTCGCGATAGGGGGCACGATCTCCAGCGACGTGGGCCTCGCGACGGCCCGCATCGCGGAACAGGAGGAGACACCGCTGTTCCTGGTCAAGGCAGGATCCGGCGAGATCCTGACCCGCGACAGCCGCTACACCTTCCGCACCTGCCTGCCGTCCGCGCCGATGGTGGCCGGCCCCATCGCCCAGTACGTGGAGCAGGAGGGCCTGACCCGGGTCGGGGCGATCGTCGCCGACTACGCGTGGGGCCAGGCCATCCGGTCGGCCCTGGAGGACGAGATCGGCGCCCTGGACGGCGTCGAGCTGCAGGTGGAGGTGGCTCCGGTGCCGGAGACCGACTTCACGACCTATCTCCGCAACCTCGAGTCCTTCCAGCCCGACCTGCTCGTGGCCACCGGCCATCCGCCGGGCTCGGGCGCCATCACCGTGCAGTCGGCCGACCTCGGCCTCGACGTCCCGGTCACCGGCGCCTACTCGCCCCTGGCCGAGGTCGTCGCTGGCGCATCGGACGCCGCCATCGGCCGCTTCTCGGACTTCGACTGCGCCGACTACGAGAGCGAGGACTACCAGGACCTGGCCCGCCGGTACCTGGAGCAGTCCGACAACACGTTCATGGAGGACGACGCGGTCGCCGGCTACGGCATCGTGCAGATGGTGGCCCAGGCCGTCGGCGAGGTCGGCGACGACCCGGTCGACGTCGCCGAGTACCTCCACGACCAGACCTTCGACCTGCCCGGCTACCCCTTCGAGATGGGGTGGACCGAGTGGGGCGAGCTGGCCAGCGCGCAGCCGCTGTTCTCGGTCATCGGCGAGGGACCGGCGCCGGACGGCGTCAACGAGGCCGGCGACTGGTATCCGGAGACGCTGATCCTGCCCGACCCGCTGGAACCCTTCGAACCCGAGTGACCCTCCTCGAGCTCGCCGGTCTGGAGAAGCGGTTCGGAGGGCTGCCGGCCGTCGACGGGGTGTCGCTGGCGGTCGACGAGGGCGAGATCGTCGCCCTCGTCGGCCCCAACGGAGCCGGCAAGACCACCCTGCTCCGGACCGTGATCGGGCTCGAGGCGCCGACCGCCGGGACCATCCGGTTCCAGGGCGCTGACATCACCCGCCTGCCGGCGCACCGGGCCCGGCGGACGGGCATCTCGATGGTCCTCCAGACCCCGCGGGTCTTCGAGGGGCTGACCGTGCGCGAGAACGTCGCGCTCGGCGCCCTGTTCGGCTCGGTCGGCGGGACGGTCACCGAGCGCCAGGCGCTCGACCGGGCCGACGAGGCCCTGCGCTTCGTCGGCCTCCACGCCCGCGGCGACCGCGGGGTCGGCACGCTCAACCTCCACCAGCAGCGGTTCCTGGAGCTGGCCCGCGCGCTGGCCGGACGACCCCGGCTGCTCCTGCTGGACGAGGTGATGGCGGGCCTCAACGACACCGAGCTGCACGCGTCGATGGACATCGTGCGCACGGCCCGGGACGAGCTGGGGGTCACGGTCATCTGGGTGGAGCACGTGATGAAGGCGGTGATGAAGCTGGCCGAGCGGGTGGTGGTCCTGAACTTCGGGCGGGTGCTGGTCGACGGCACGCCCCAGGACGCCATGCGCGACGCCGAGGTCGTCGCGGCCTACCTGGGAACGGCGGAGGCGGGGGTCGCCGGTGCTCGAGGTCGTTGAGCTCTCGGCGGGCTACCTGGGCGAGAACATCGTCCACGAGGTGTCGTTCTCGGTCGCCGAGCGCGAGGTCGTGGCCCTGATCGGCTCGAACGGAGCCGGGAAGACCACGCTGTTCCGCGCCATCTGCGGGCTGTTGCCGCCGTCGCGCGGCACGGTCGTCTTCGACGGCGGCCGGATCACCGGGCGGCGGGCCCACGCCATCGCGCGCCGGGGACTGGCGTACGTACCCGCCGATCGCCACCTGTTCCCGGACATGGCGGTCAGCGAGAACCTCGACCTGGGCGCCTATCCCCACCGACCGGCCCGGGAGCGCCGGCAGCTGGTGTTCGACCTGTTCCCGCGCCTGGCCGAGCGGTCCCGCCAGGCGGCGGGGACCCTGAGCGGCGGCGAGCAGCAGATGCTCACCGTCGGGCGGGCCCTCATGGCGAACCCCCGCCTGCTGCTGCTCGACGAGCCGACGACCGGGCTGTCGCCCCGGCTGGCCGCCGAGGCCTATGCCGCGCTCGGGGCCCTGCGGAACCACGGGCTGACCATCCTGGTCGCCGAGCAGCAGGTACCGCTGGCGCTGCAGCTGGCCGACCGGGGCTACGTCCTGGAGGACGGCCGCATCCAGCTCGACGGCACCGCGGCCGAGCTGGGCCAGAACCCCGACGTCCAGCGCGCCTACCTCGGGATCGCGTAGTGCCATGAAGGCGGTGGTGCTGGACGGGCTCGTGCTGGGGCTGCAGTTCGGGTTGCTGGGGGTGGGCCTGACGCTGGTCTACGGCCTGGGCGGGGTGCTGAACCTGGCCCACGGCCAGCTAGCCGTGCTCGGCGCGATGGTGGTCGCCCTGCGGATGGACGCCGGGTCGCCGGCCGTCCTCGCGGTCCTCACCGGCCTCGCGGCGGCGGGCGCGGTCGGGCTGCTCCTGGACCGCACGCTCCTGCAGGCCGTGTACCGGCGCCGGGGCGAGTCGCGGGTCCTGCTGGGACTGCTGCTGATGCTCGGGGTGGCCTTCATGATCGAGGGGTTCCTCGTGTGGCGGTACCCGATCGAATCGCTGCGGCTGCGCATCGGCGGCGACCCGGTCGACATCCTGGGCGTCGGCATGCGCACCGGCTCGCTGCTGGCCTCGGCGATCGCGGTGGGGACCGGGGCCGCGCTGGTGGTGTTCTTCCGGTTGACGCCGCTCGGCAAGGCGGTCCGGTCGGTCATCCAGAACGAGGAGGGCGCCCAGCTGTGCGGGGTCAACCCGGCCATGGTCCGCACGCTGGTCCTGGCCCTGAGCGGCGTGCTGGCGGCGCTGGTCGCCATCACCCGGTCGATGACCTCGCCGGTCCCCGTCGACGCCGGCATCGACCTCACGATCCTGGCCCTGATCGTGGCCGTGGTGGGCGGCCTGGGCAGCGTCTCGGGGGCGTTCCTGGCCGGTGTGCTGCTCGGGATCGTCAACACCGTGAGCGCCCACTACATCGGCACCTACGTCACGACGATCGTGCTGCTCGGCGCCGCCGCCGTCACCATCGTGCTCCGCCCCTCGGGCCTGCTCGGCATGGGACGGGAGTGACGGGATGGCCGAAGCCACGACGACGGAGCAGCCGGAGCTCCCGGCAACCACGCGCCCGGTCGCCACCGTCGGCAAGGCCACGGGCTCGGTGGTCCGGGCCTACGCGCCGATCGCCGTGGTCGGCGTCCTGGCCGCGCTGCTGCCGCTGCACTACGGGGACTCGCGGTCGATGATGCGGCTGATCATCGGCGGGGTCCTCTTCGCGGCCTACGTCGTGGGGTTCAACGTCATCTTCGGCAGCACCGGCCAGCTGTTCCTCTGCGTCGGCGCGCTCGCCGGCCTCGGGGGCTACGCGTCGGCCATCCTCAGCGACCGCAGCGGCCTGCCCGTGGTCCTCGCCCTCTTGGTCGCGGGCGGGTTGGCGGCGGTCGTCGGCGGGTTGCTGAGCTGGATCGCGGTCAGCCGTTCCCTGGGCGTGATCTTCACCGGGATCGTGACCCTGGCCTTCTCGCTGGCCTTCCACAACCTGCTGCTCGGCCAGCGCGACCTCACCCGGGGCGAGACCGGGCTGGTGGTCGACGCGGGCTCGGACAGCTTCCTCGGCGAGCGGGTGCCGCCGTACTACGCGCTGCTGGCGCTGGTCCTCGCCTACCTCGTCATCCACCGGGCGCTGCAACGGTCGCGGGTCGGCTGGGCCTTCCGCGCCCTCCGCGACGACGAGATCGCCGCCGAGCTGACCGGCGTCGACGTGAAGCTCTACCGGGTCCTGGCCGGCGTGCTCGGGTCGGCGATGATCGGGCTCGCCGGCGCGCTCTACGCCCACACCGAGGGGTTCATCAGCCCGTCGACCTACGCGTTCGGCGAGGTCGACGTGCGGGTCCTGGTGATGCTGGCCTTCGGCGGCATCGGGAGCCTGCTCGGGCCGGTCATCGGCTCGGCCGCCTTCACCGCCCTGGACGAGTGGCTCGCCTCGTCCAACGAGTACCGGCTGATCATCTACGGGGCGGTGATCGTCGTCCTGTTCCTGGGGTTCCCCCAGGGCGTCGCGCCGTCGGTGCACGCGCTCGTCCAGCGCCTGCGACGCCGGACGTCCGGTGCCCGCCGACGCAATTAGCCTCGCCCGCGTGGTTCATCCCGTCATCGATCGGGTCGGCACGACCTGCTGGCGTCTCATCGGCATCGGCATCGTGGTGGTCGCGGCGCTCTGGCTCATGGCGCAGCTGTGGATGCTCATGCTGGCGGTCGGGGTGGCCGTGATGTTCTCCCGGGCGCTGGAGCCCCTCGCGTCCCGGCTCAAGCGGCGCGGCTGGCCGCCGGCGCTGGCGGCCATCGGCGTGATGTTCGCGTTCTGGATCGTGGCCGGCGGGATCATCGCGGCGCTGGTCCCGGGGATCGCAGCCGAGTTCGAGGACCTGGGGCCGACCATCGAGCAGGCCAACAACGACCTGGAGGACTGGCTGGTCGAGGACAGCCCGTTCGACGTGTCCCGCCAGGACGTCGAAGACTTCCGGCGGGAGGCGGGCGACCGGATCGACGAGGTGCTGTCCCACTCCAGCAACCGCGTGGTGGACACGACGCTGGTGGTGTTCGAGGTGATCACGGCGCTGGTGCTGGCCACCATCACATCGTTCTTCATGCTCAAGGACGGCGACCGCTTCGGGCAGTGGGTGGTCTCGCTCCTCCCCCACGAGCGCCGCTCGCTGGTGGTGAGGTTGAGCCAGCGGGCCTGGGACACGCTGGGCGGCTACCTGCGAGGTGCGGCGACCCTCGGCGTGGTCGAGGGGATCATCATCGGGACGACGGTGTGGCTGGCCGGCGGCGAGCTCGCGATCCCGATCGCCGTGATCACCTTCGCCGCCGCGTTCATCCCCTTCGTCGGCGCCATCATCGCCGGATCGATCGCGGTGCTGGTGACGCTGGTGACATCAGGCATCGGCGGGGCGGTCATCGTCCTGGTGGTGGCGATACTGGTCCAGCAGTTCGACAACGACCTGCTCGCGCCGTTCATCTACGGCCGGTCGCTGAGCCTGCACCCGCTGGTGGTGCTGTTCGCGATCGCTGGAGGCAGCGCGCTGGTGGGGCCGATCGGCGCGGCCTTCGCCGTCCCGGTCACCGCCGTGGCCCTCAACGTGATCGCCGAGGCCCGGGCGGCGTCCGCCGACGGCACGCCCTTGTTGGCCACGCCGGCCGGAGACCACCAGGACCGGGACGGGCCGCCGTCGGAACGGCCGCGCGCAGAACAGCGGCTCCAGGAGGACTGACCGATCGCCGCGGACCAGCCGACGGTGGCCGACGTCGTCGTGGTCGGCGGCGGGATCGTCGGGACCAGCACGCTCTACCACCTGGCCGCGGCCGGCTGCCGGGGCGCGGTCCTGGTGGAGCGGGACACCCTGGGCTCCGGGTCGACCGCCGCTGCAGCGGGCGGGATCCGCGCCCAGTTCTCCGACGAGCTGAACATCCGGATCGCCCAGGAGACCATCGCCCGGTTCGCCCGGTTCGCCGACGAGATCGGCGTCGACATCGGCTTCCGCCAGACCGGCTACCTGTTCCTGCTGCAGGCCGGCGAGGTAGGCACCTTCCAACGGTCGGTGGCCCTGCAGCAGTCCCTCGGTGTGCCGAGCCGGCTGATCACCCCGGCCGAGGCGGCTGCCATCGTTCCGCAGGTCCGGGTGGACGACCTGGCGGCCGCGACGTTCTGTCCCATCGACGGATCGGCCGATCCGGGGAGCGCGGTCCAGGGCTACGCCGCCGCCGCCCGGCGGCTCGGCGCCCGCATCCTCCAGGGCACGCCGGCGACGGGGATCGTGGTGGAGGGCGACCGGGTGGTCGGCGTGACCACCGGCCGGGGCGTCATCGCCACGCCGACCGTGGTCTGCGCGGCCGGGGTCTGGTCCCGGACCTTCGCGGCGACAGCCGGGGTCGACATCCCGGTGCGGGCCGAGCGGCGCTACGTGCACCTGACCACCGAGGGCGGGGATCTGCCGGCGGAGCTCCCGCTGACCATCGACTTCGCCACCGGCTTCTACTTCCACCGCGAGGGGCCGGGCCTGCTGCTCGGCGGGCCGTGGGCGGCCGCGGAGGACCTGGCGCCGGTGGCCCTCCACCGGGTGCCGGCGCTGGCCGACCTGCCGATCCGGCCCGGCTGGTCCGGGGACTACGAGGTGAGCCCGGATCACAACGCCATCGTCGGCGCGACGGCGTCGCCCCGCGGCTTCCTCTATGGCACCGGCTTCTCGGGCCACGGCTTCCAGCAAGGTCCGGTGGTGGGGTGCTACCTGGCCGACCTCGCGTTGGGCCGGGAGCCCGTGCTCGACCTCGCACCGTTCTCGCTCGACCGCTTCGCGGGGTCCGGCTCCGACGCGTCCGGCGACACCGGCCCCGGGCTGCGCACGGAGGCGAACTTCGTGTGACGCGCCCGCCCTCGCTGCCCCACCTTGGCCCGGACGAGCTGCGGGAGCGGCTCCCGATGGCTCGGGCCATCGAGTCCATGCGGGCCGCCTTCAGCGACGACCGGGAGGTACCGCAGCGGCTGGCCCTGGGCGTCTCCCTGTTCATGCCGGGTCGGGTCGGGCCGCACACCGGGGTCAAGGTGGTCTCGACGGTGCCGGGCAATCCGGTCGGCCTGGTCGCGGTGTTCGGTCCGGACGGCTCGCCGCTCGGACTGGTCGACGGTCCCACCCTGACCGCCATCCGCACCGGGGCCGGCTCCGGGCTGGCCACCGACCTGCTGGCTCCGCCCGGCGCCCGGGTGCTGGCCATGCTGGGCGCGGGCGCCATGGCCGCCGACCAGGTCGAGGCGGTCCGCACCGTTCGCCCGATCGAGCGGGTGGTGGTGTGGAGCCGTACGCCCGCCCGGGCCGCGGCCCTGGCCGAGCGGGTGGGCGGCGAGGTCGCGGCCTCCCCCACCGACGCCGTTGCGGCGGCCGACGTCGTCACTGCGGCGACCCCGGCGACCGCCCCCCTGTTCCCCGCCCCCGCCCCGACGCCCGCTGAGGCCGGGCGGCGATTCCGACACTACAACGCGGTCGGAGCCTTCACGCCGAGCATGGCCGAGCTGCCCGCCGAGCTGCTGCATGCGGCCTGGGTGGTGGTCGACGACCGGGCCGCGGCGGCCCAGGAGGCCGGGGACCTGCTCCAGGCCAGCCGGACGCCCGACGCCGAGATGAGCGACCTCCTCGCCGGCCGTGCCGCTCCTCCCGCCGGCGTGCCGACGGTCTACAAGTCCACGGGCATCGCCAGCATGGACATCGCCGCCGCCGTCGCGGCCCTCACCCCCTGACCCCGAGGCACGAGCCTCAAGCGACGAGTGGGTTCTCCCAGCGCAGCCCCGGGAACCGGCCGAAGTCCGTGTCAGCGGAGCAGAGGACCAGGCCGTGCTCCATCGCGAGCGCCGCCAGCTGGGCGTCGGTCACCAGGTTGCCGGTCGCGGGAACCTCCTCGACCAAGCGCTGCAGCACCTTGGCCGTCCGCCCCGTGGCTGGCGGCACCCAGACGGGTGCGGCGGCGAGCCAGGCGTCGACGTACCGCCACGCGGCAGCGCCTGACAGCGGATCGGTGGTCACCCGGGGATGGGTGGCGATCCGCAGGAAAGCCCCGATCGTCTGCCACGGCAGTCCGACCCGACGGTCGCCGTTCAGGACCTCCTCCAGCCAGGCCGCAGCCCGCTCGTTGTGGGGACTGTCCTTGTCGACGGCGTACAGCAGGAGGTTCGCGTCGAGGAGCATCAGCTCTCGTCCAGCAGATCCAAGACCTCGCCGATGTTCGTGACGTCGACCTTCAACCCGAGACGGGTCGTCTTGTGCCGGTAGCGGCGGGCTGCGGAAGGCCTCGCCATCCCCGCCCGGGCGAGACGGTTGACCGCCTCGCTCAGGCCGATCCCCTCCTCGCGACGCAACCGCTCGACCTCCGACACAACATCATCATCCAAGGTCAACGTCGTACGCATGCGAAAACTCTAGCATCAAGATGCGCTCGCTCATTGGCGGGGTCCCCGGCGGAAGAATCGAACGAAAAGCCGGGCGGGGCGCTTGGTTTTCGGGGCGTTCTTGCGGTGGGAGAGGTGTGAGGCTCACCGTCCGCACGCCCGCCGGCGCCAGCCAGGCCTTCATCGTCGAGCCCAGCTTCACCGCGGCACAGCTCACCGACGACGCGGTGGGGCACTTCGTCGCCCGCGACCAGCTCGAACCCGGCCCGTTCCGCCTGGGGCTCGTCCGGGACCTGGCCATCGTCGACCTCGATCCGGACTCGACCCTGGGCAGCGCCGGGGTCACCGACGGCGACGTCCTCCACCTCATCACCTGCGAACCGCAGGTCGACGGCATGGCGCTGCACCCCGAGCTCCGGGACTGCCTGCTCGACGCCGAGCTGACCGTGCTCGAGGAACGGCTGGGTGGCCACGGCGTGACGGTGCGACGCGACGGTCCGTGCATCCACGTCACCGCGCCAGAGCTGGGTCGGGATCGGGTGCTGGTCCTGGATGCCACGGGCTACGACACCGAGCCGGTCGGCGTCGCCATCACCACCCCCGCGGGCACGCCGGTCTCCGGCTGGCGCTGGCCCCGGGCCCTGTACCGGGGCGAGCACCCGGTGCTGCTGCGCCCGTTCAGCTGCATCCGGGGCACGCAGGACTACCACGCCCACCCCGCCCACCGGGACGACCCCTGGGACGACCACCGGTCGCGGCTCCGGCTGCCCGATGTCGTCGACCACATCCTGCGGAAGTGCCGCCAGTGATCCCCCTGGGAGCCCAGGGGCCGCTGCTGGTGCCGCCCTTCGTCCTGGAGGAGGCCCGGCTGCACCTCGAGGACTCCGGTGTCGTCGGCGTGGAAGCCACCGGGCTGATGGTGGCCGGGGGCGACCGCGTCGCCAGCCACGTCATCTTCCCCGACCAGCGGGCCGGCCGCAGCCCGTGCTGCTGGGTGCAGGTCACCGAGCGGGGCAAGGCCGAGCTGGCCCTCGCCCTCGGCCCGGCCGACCGCTACGTGGCCCGCATCCACAGCCACCCGGGCTACGCGTTCCACAGCCTCACCGACGACCGCAACCCCGCCCTGCGCTACGAGGGCGCGCTGTCGATCGTGGTGCCGTACTTCGGGCTCGGTCTCCGGGCCGGCCTGCAGGCCTGCAGCGTCTACGTCCGCCAGTCCCGCCGCTGGATCGAGCTGGCGCCCGGGCCCCAACGGGACGAGGTGATCCGTGCCACGGCATGATCGCCGGGTCGACATGGCCGTGGCCCTGACCGGCAGCTCTCCCACGGGGGTCCGGGAGGTCCTCGACGGGACGGCGATCGTGGTGTCGCTGGACCCCGCCGAGGGCCCCGCCGCCGTCCTCGCCGCCGCGGCGCTGGTCTCGATGGCCGCCCGCGTCGTGGGCCACGTCATCGTCGGGCCGGTGCTGCTGCCCCAGCCCAACCCGTGGGGGACCCGCACCCTGCCTGCGGTGGCCGCCGTGAGCCGTCTGGAGCGCCCGACCGGCGCCGGGATCACGGCCCGCCGGATCACGGTCCGGGTCGGTGGCCGGAAGCACGGCGCCGACGTCTACCTCGGCGGCGACGACTGGACCGCCCGGGTGTCCCGGGCCGGCCCGGTCGGCATCGGCCGGTGCGTCCTGGGCGGGCCCGGGCTGCAGGTGGCGGCGGCCCTGGCCTTCGGCGAGGTCCTCAAGGACCTCCTGGCTCCCTTGGGCATGCGTTGCGTCGCCGTCCAGGACGACCTGGTCTGGAACCTGGTCGACGGCCGGCTCGGCCCGGCGCCCGACCTGGACCTCCCCGACGAGCCCGCCCGTCCCTCCCCCGTCGCGCTGCTGGGCTCGGGGTCCATCGGATCGAGCGCCGCCGCGGTGCTCGCCCTCTCCGGCCTGGGCCGGGCCGGTGGAACGGTCGACATCGTCGACCCCGACCGCTTCGACCCGGCCCGCAACGCCTACCGGTGCCCTGGCGTGCCGGCCGGCGAACGGAGCTGGAAGGCCGTGTGGGCGGCCCGGGTCCTGCGCGACGCCGGCTGGGAGGTGCGCCCCGAGCACCGGGCGATCGCCGAGTGGGCCGCGGCCCGTTCCGATCCCGGCTATCCGGGCATCGCCCTGGTCAGCGTGGACAACGTCGACGGCCGCCGCGACGCGAGCGACCTCCTGGCCGCGACCACCGTGACGGCGGGGATCTCCGGTGCGGCGCTGCACGTCCACCGCCATCACGCGGTCGACGACTACGCGTGCCCGTACTGTGAGTTCGTGGACGCCAGGCGCTGGCGCGAGCAGGCAGAGGTGTACGCCCGGCTCGGCCTGACCGTGAGTCGACTCCAGGCCCTGCTGGGCGGAGCCCAGCTGACGGTGGAGGACGTCGCGACCGCGATCTGGACCGGCGCCGTCGACGCCGGGGCGGTGCACGTGCTGCCCGGCCGCCGC
>Ga0075428_100006710_pt1 | contig 12803 bp, 7 predicted proteins | sample RhiMetdeltSRZDD2_FD_75291 | JGI IMG/M metagenome (GOLD analysis project Ga0075428, IMG submission 75291) | Populus rhizosphere microbial communities from Tennessee, USA - Rhizosphere MetaG P. deltoides SRZDD2 | ecosystem: Host-associated > Plants > Roots > Rhizosphere > Soil | place: USA...
AACTCCTGCCCGCCCGCGGGGGCGGGGGGCGTGTCGGTCTTCACCGGCGCGCAGAGCACGTTCACCAACACGACGATCGACCTCGACGCCGTCTGCAACATCGCGACCGGCGGCTCCGGCGGCTGCGCCGGGCGACCGCTGTTCATCGCGTTCACCACGATCACGGACTGCACCGTGACCGACGACGGCTGGTTCCTGGACAATGTGTCGGTGACCGCCTGCGTGCCCTGAGCGCGTGATCCAGGGGGCGGGACGTCTCGACGTCTCGTCCCCTGGTAGCATGCCCGCGTTTTGCGTCGCCGTAGGGCTCCGTGTCGATCTCGCGTTCTCATTCTCGTGGCCGCGCTCATCGCGGCGTCCGCCGGCGCGCACGCGGCGGACGACAACGCGTCGGTCTCGTTCGCGTTCGCGTCGCAGGCCGGCTCGGGGATCTACGACATCGAGGGCCGGGTCGTGCAGATCTATCGCCTTCCCATCTCCTTCATGGTGAGACCCCTCGAGGAGGGCCGGCGGTGGGGCGCGGCGGTCAGGCTGCCGATCACCTTCGGGTTCTACGACTACGATGCCGGCGAAGCGCTCCAAGGCAACTTCCCCACGCACGTCGGGACGGCCAGCTTGCTCGCCGGCGTCCGGTTCGACGTTCGCCTGACTGCGAGCTGGGTTCTCTCACCCTACGTGGATGCAGGCGCCGCGAAGGATTTTTCCGGTGACAGCCTCGTGTGGGTCTACGACGTCGGGCTGCGAAGCGTCGTTTCGTTTCCCGCCGGGACCTGGGACGGACGCGCCGGCCAGGAGCTGCTCTGGGCAGGCGCCGCGGACACCAACGATCCGTTCACGGACTGGTTCGCCGAGGCGAAGGTGGGGCTCGAGTTCCGCCGCGAGCTCCCGCTCAGCGTCGGGCGGAGCCGCGTCGACATCGGGCTGTTCGGGGCCTATCACCGGTACTTCAAGAGCTCCGAGCCGGAGTCGGTCGCGGTGACCTTCGCAGCCCCGGCGACGACTCCCGGCGTGAACGAGCAGACCGAGCTCGGCGTCTCGTTCGGCACGCGGCCGGCCCTGGCGTGGTGGAAGCTCTCGATGCCGAAGCTGGGCGTCAGCTACCTCTTCGGCGACGGGGTCTCGGCCGTCCGCGTCATCTTCGGCGAGAGCTTCTGAGCGCTCAGTCCGCCACGACCTCGATGGGCACGACGGCCCGCCGCGGGACCGCGGCGCGGACGCCGTACGCGGCGACGGCGCCGCCGATGACGACCACGAGGAGCGTCCGCCCCGCGTACCAGGCCGAGGGGTCCGTCGTCATCGGGAGCGACAGCAGCAGGATGTGGAAGCTCGTGCCGACGGCCAGGGCCAGGAATCCGATCCGGAAGAGAACAGCAAGGGCGAGCGCCGCCGTCAGCGCGCTCCACACCAGCACCGGAACGAACTCGGTCTCGTACGGGATCCCCGGGACCGTCAGCAGGAAGAAACAGGCCGCGGTTGCGAGCCACGGCCTTCGCAGGACGACACGGCTCAGCGTTAGCAGCATGAGTGTAGCGAAGGAGAGGAGCAGGGGCACGACGATGAAGCCGATGGCGCTCGCGAGCGCCTCGCGAGGCCCGCGTAAGCCGTTGAGCTGCGCGTCCAGGGGCGGGCCCGCGGGGAGATCGATGAGAGGCTCCGCGACCCCGAGGCGCGCGCACGCGATCTGGTACACCTGGTCGACCAGTCGCATCGCCACCCCGACGAGCAGGCCGAACAGCGCGTCCCGTCCGACGAGCGGATCCCGGAGCCGTCCCCCGAGCAGCCGGACCCACGACACGATCATCTCCGGCCAGAAGCGCCGGACGTACGGCTCGAGCGCGAGGTAGAAGACGCCGACCAGCGTCGCGAGGATCAACGGGAAGCCGAGGGACGCCACGACCCGGCTGACCATCGCGAGCGACGCGACGTAGTGTCCCACGAGCAGAACCCCCAGCCAGCATGCGACCAGAAGGGATGCGGCAAGGCGTGTCGCCCCCTTCCGGTCTCCCTTTCCGAGCCGCACGTTCCTCCGTGCGAGGAGCGCGCCGCCGAGCAGCATCCCGACGCTCATGACGCCGAAGGCCGCCATGGAGGCGTCGCTGAGGCTCGAGGAGGCTTCGATCGCGTCCGCGCTGCGTTTCCACGGATGGATGATCCTGAAGAACACCGGGCGGCCCCGGTTCGACGCGGCCTCGACGCGGATCGGCTCTCCGGGATCGTCCGCGGAAGTCCCCTCCCAGGCGACGCGGCGATCGGCGTAGACGGAGGGCGTCCATTGCGGGTCGACCGCGCGAAAGGCGCCGGCGTCGAGCCCGGCCTCGCGAAAGAACGCCGACCAATCGACCTCCGGCGCCGCGCCCGTCGCATCGTCGCGCTCCGCGGGGACCCGCTCCAGCCGCTCGAGCCGGCCGCGCGGGTCGAGGACCACCGTCGTCATCCCCGGCACGCTCGCCGGCGGGTCGATGAACGTCGTATCCAGCCAGAACCTGTTGAAAGGCAGCAGATGCTTCGGGCTCTGCCGGTACCAGAACACGAAGGCGGGGGACTTCCCCGAGCGGAGCCGATCCCACCGCCGCGGGGAGGCGTCGTGCCGCACCGCATAGTCGAAGTAGGCATAGTCGGAACCAAAGTCGAACGTCGCGTCGAGGGGCGGGTCTCCGGGACTGAGCGTCTGCACCAGCGTCCGCGCGCGCTCCGTCAGGATCTCGGGGGACTTGGGGAGCGGGACCATGCGGATCATCTGCGTCCGCCCCGACACCAGCGCGACGAGCAGCAGGCCGATCGCGAGCGCGGAAACGCACGTCCACGCCGTCGTCGGAGACAGCTCCCCGGCTTGCCCCGACTCCGCGACCAGCTCCGGCGACGGCGTCTCCCCCGCGGCGAGCGCGGCGGCGAGCGGGTCGCCTCCGGGGAGCGCCGCCGCGACGGCGAGCGCGGAGGCCGGCCGCTCGCGAGGATCCTTCTTCAGGCATCGAAGGATGACCCGCTCGACGGCGGGGTCGAACCCCTCGATGTGGCTCGACGGCGTCGTGGGCTGCGAATGCTGCTTGAGTCGCGCCAGCTCCCGCGGATCGGAGGCCGGGAACGGATGCCGCCCCGTGAACAGCTCGTAGAGCACGAGCCCGAGCGCGTAAAGGTCGCTCTTGATCGAGGACGGCCCGCCCGCGAGCTGCTCGGGGGCCATGTAGGCCGGCGTGCCCGCGTTCTCGTAGCCGTCGGCGGCGCCGGCCAGCTCCGCGAGGCCGAAGTCGGTGATCCTCGCCCTGCCCCGCCCGTCGATCATCACGTTCGCAGGCTTGAGGTCGCGGTGGAGGATCCCCTGGTCGTGTGCGGCGGCGAGCCCCGCGCAGAGCTGTCGCGCGATCTGGATCGCCTTGTCCCTCGGGAGGCGGCCGATCCGCCGCAGCAGGGCCGCGAGGTCTTCCCCGTCCACGAACTCCATCGAGATGAAGTGGCGTCCGTCCAGGTCGGCCACGTCGTAGACGCGGCAGACGTTGGTGTGCGAGATCTGACGAGCGATCCTCACCTCGGCGAGAAAGCGCGCGCGGCGCTCGTCGTCCCGCTCGACCGACCGAGGGAGGAACTTCAGTGCGACCGTCTGCCCGAGCCGGAGGTCGTCGGCGCGGTAGACCTCGCCCATGCCCCCGCGGCCGAGCAGGCCGTAGATCCGATACCGCTCGAGCAGGACCGTGCCCGGGAGGAAGCGCCCCTGATCGGAGGGCGAAGGCGTCGGGGGCCGGGGCTCGACGCTCCGAGGGAACGAGGTCTGCGTCGCGACGACCGACCCGCCGCCGATCGCTCCGCCGCAGCTCGGGCAGAACCGGCTTCCGAGCGGCGCGTCCGACGCGCATGCCGGGCACACGGCCATCGCGGGAGAATCGCACGGCCGCCCCGAAACTCAAAGGCCCGGACCCCGCTCGCTCTTGACGCGTGGGCCGCGCGGTCCTAGCCTTCTCGCGCGTGAGGCGTTGGGCCCACGCGTCGAAGCCCCGCCGGGAGCGAGAGCCCCGGCGAGAGGAGGTCCCGATGTTCCACTCCACACACATGTTCGGCCGTCCCTGGAGGGTGGCGTACGCGTCCGCCGCCTGCTGCGGCGATCCGGGGTTCGCGCGAGTCGAGATGTCCCCCGCGCACGAGGGCGGCCCCTGGACCGGGAGCGCGTTCGGCGTGCGGCGGCCGCTGCGCTTCCTGGCCGCGAAGCTCGAGCTCGACGACGCCCAGGTGCGCAAGCTCGCCGAGATCCTCGACGACCTCAAGACCGAGCGCGCGCAGGCGGCGGTCGATGACCGGCGTACGTTGACCGCCTTCGCGGACGCGCTCGCGGGGGAGGCGTTCGACGCGACGCGGGCCGAGGGCGGCGCCACGCTCCGGAACGAGAGCGCGGATCGTGTCGGGAAGGCGGTCGTGCGCGCGCTGGAGCGGATCCACGCGCTGCTGCGTCCCGATCAGCGCGAGCGGTTCGCGTACCTGATCCGGACCGGAGTCGTCGCGCTCTAAAGAGAAGGAAGGCGGGCGGGGCGGATCGCCGCAGCGGCGGCGCTCCGTCCCGCCTATTGCGGCGTGAGCCTCTTGAACGCGCCGTGCAGCACGAACAGCCGCGTCGTGCCGATCTGGATCTCGTCCAGGTGCCGGAGGCGAAGCGCGGTCTCGTCCTTCATCTTGCGGCCGTTGACGCGCGTGCCGTTCCGACTCGCCAGGTCCTGGATCGTGCAGACAGGGCCCTCGACCCGCAGCAGGCAATGCCGCTTGCTGACCATCTCGTCGTTCACGTCGATCTGAGCGTCGCCGCCGCGGCCGATCAGCGTCTCGTACTGGAGGATGCGATGGACGGCGTTCGGCTGGTCGCCGTCGATCACGGCGAGGACCCAGACGTAAGGCGCGCCGAACGCGGGGCGGGGCTCCTCGTGCTCCGCGGTCCTCGAATCGAACGATTCAGCCTCGTGTGCCGGCATGAGGTGGAATCTGTGCAGGCGCACCGGGCTTGTCAAGCCGCTCCGCGCTTCCGCTCGCCGTTGCGCACTTCAGCAGCACGTCTCGTATGCGGGGCGAGACCTGGTCGGGATCGAGCGCCGTCGTTCCGGACGGCGGCGGGCCGGCCCGATAGACGGCGCAGGCGTCGGCATCGCGGTCGAGGGCGATGTAGGTGAAGGCCAGGAGCCGGCTCCAGTTGCGCCGGTCCGACTCGGTCCCCTCGGTGGCCACGATCTCGCGCAGCGACTCCAGGATCTCCCGCGCGCGGTCGTACTCTCCGCTGGCGAAGCTTCGCCCGGCGGCGTCGAGCGGGCCCTCGAAGCGCGGCGAATCGGCCGGGCGAGGCGGAGGGGCGGTCTGGCCGGACGCGGCGATCACGATTGGCGGCGCCGGCTCGGCGGGCGTGTTCTTGGTGTGCGCCGGCTTCGCGGGCGCCGCGGCGGCGACGGCGGCCGGCTTCTTCGGCTCGTCCGCGGCCGTGGGCTTCTCCGACTTCACGAACGCGATCAGCGGGATCTCGAGCTCGGTGCCCACCGCCAGGCGCTTCGCGTCCTCGATCCTGCTGAACGCCTGCAGCGTCGCGGCCTGCCTCGAATCGCCGTAGAAGCGCTCGGCCAGAGTCGACAGGGACTCGCCGCGAGCGAGCGTGTGCCGTAGGACGACCGGCACGACGATGCGGGCGCCGACGCGCAGCGGCTGGTCGAAGGAGAGGCCGTTCAGCTCGGCCAGGACCGGAGCGGCGCCGGCGCGGCCGAGGTGCTTCTTGGCCAGCTCGGACCAGGTGTCCCCGGATCTCGCGCGAGTGACTTCGCAGTACGGGATCGACAGACGCTCCCCGGGGTGGATCATCTTTCCGGTCTTGCCGTTGTAGCGAAGGAGGAGATCGGAGAGACCCGAGTCCCCGTAGTACTTCTTCGCCAGCGCCGGCGCCGATTCGCCTGGGGCGACGACGTGGACCTTGTCCGCGGCCTGTACTGCGGACGCGGCGAGGAGGACGACCGCGAGCAGGAGCTTTCTCATGACGGGTTCTCCCTAGTGAAGACGTGGCGCACCGTTCGTGATTCCCCCGGCTGGAGGTCGAGCGTCAGCTCCGTCCGTCCGAGGGTCGGATGCACGAGGACGATCCGATGGCTCCCCGGCGGGAGCTCCACCGGAGCGGCGCGGGGCGTGAAGAAGCTGGCGCCGCCGTCGATGGTGACCTCGGCCCACGGCTCGGCGACGAAGCGCACGTGCGCGGGCTCCGGGGGAGGCGCAGCGGGGAGCGCCGACACGGCCGGCTCGGGGGCGGCGTTCGCGACGGCGGGGACCTCGGGTGCGGGAGCGGGGACGACGGGCGCGGAAGCGGTGGCCTCCGCGACGCGGGGCTCGGGAGGCGGAACGCTCGCCGCCGCCGGAGCGGGGGTCGGCGCGCTCGCCTTGAAGTACCGCGCGTACACCGTGACTCCCGCGATCACCAGGAGGAGGCTCGCCGCGGCGGTGAGCGCAATGCGCACCTGCCGGCGCGTCGCGATCCTGGCGCGCGGACGAGCCGCGCTCCGCAACGCGGTCCGCCCGCCGGCCGCGGTGAAGATCTTGAGCTTCCAGAGATGTTGGGCGATCTCGCTCCGGCAATCGAGCGGGGACGGCCGGCCGAGCGCCCGCTCGAGCGAGCGTCTCACCTGCATGATCGAGGAGATCCTCCGCGCCGGCTTCGCGCGCAGGCAGTTGCGAATCAGCCGCGCGAGGGCGCGCGGCGTGCCCGGCGCGATCGTGCGCAGGTCCGGGTAGCGCTCCTTCTGCATCCGCTCGACGAGGCTCTCGAGCGACTCGTCCTCCGGCCCCTGGTAAGGGGCCGAGCCGGCAAGCATCTCGTAGAGGAGGTTCCCGAAGAGGAAAACGTCGGTGCGCGGGTCCACGCGGTGGCCGAGGATCTGCTCGGGGGCCATGTACGGGATCGAGCCGACCAGGATCCCGGGACGCGTGAGCCCGTCCGCCTTGGGCACCACCGCGATCCCGAAGTCCGCGATCTTCGTGTCCCCCGTGGCGCCGATCAGGATGTTGGCCGGCTTGAGGTCGCGGTGGACGATCCCGCGCGTGTGGATCTCCTCCAGCCCGCGCGCCACCTCGAGCGCGATCAGGGCGGCGACTTCCGGATCGAGCCGGCCGAGCTGGTTGCGGATCCACCGCAGGTCGTGGCCGTCCACGAACTCCTGCGCGATGTAGTGGTCCCCGCGCGCCTCGAAGGAGTCGTAGATGCTGACGACGTTCTGGTGGTGCACGGCCGCGGCGGCACGCGCCTCGCGCTGGAACCGCTCGACGTTGCCGGAATCGTCGAGAAGCTCGCGCCGGATCTTCTTGAGCACGACCATCCGGTCCAGAGTCGGCTGGTGGGCGAGGTAGACGACGCCCATCCCTCCCTGGCCGATCTCGCGGACGATCTCGAAGCTTCCCACGCGCCGTGACGGGGCGCTGGTTGCTGTCGCGCTCACGGCTCGCCTCCGCCGCGCCGGGCCTACGACTTCAGCTCGTAGGCGTCGGGCTCGAGCTCGCGCTCTTCGATGGCGAGCAGGAAGCGCCGTCCGCCGATCTCGAAGCTGTCCCCGTGACGCAGCTCCGCGGACTTCACGGCGGCGCCGTTGAGCGTGGTCCCGTTGGTGCTCCCGAGGTCGCGGATCCGGAGGCCCGTGCCGGTGAACTCGATGGCGGCGTGCTGGCGCGACATCGCCGGATCGTCGAACGCTCGGTCCACGCCCGGTCCGCGCCCGACGATCACGCGCTCGCGATCGATCGCGAACCCCGCTCCCGCGCCCGGCCCCGACACGACCGTGACCGTCGCGACGTAGCGGTCCAGAAAGTCCTGGATGCGCGGCGCTCCGATGACCGAGCGGTGCCTACGCGTCTTTCCATCTCGCATGGTGGGTCTCCGGGGGTGGAGGCGTGCGTTGGGAACATCGCGACCCGAGGTGGGCCAGTCAAGCGCGAGGCCGGTGCCAAAAAGCGGGCGTTCGATTGCGGAATCGTGAGCGTGGCGGGGACGCGAAGATCGCGGCGATTCGATCCGTTCCCCGGGAGTCAAGGAGCGCTTGACAGGGTCTCGTCCTCGCGCGGAGCATCGCCGCGCGGAAGGGGGGATCCATGCGCCGGAGTCCGGGAGGGCTCGCCGTCTCGATCTTCGCGGCGATGCTCTGGCCGGCGGCCAGCCTCGCGCTCGATCCTCCCGGCATCCCTCCCGAGTCGCTCCGCGCGCGTCAATTCCACAGGCCCGAGCTTTCGGTTCCGACCGCGTACGTCCCCGCGGAGAGCCTCGGCGCCGAGCTCGCGAAGCGCCCCGGCTGGATGCGGCTGCTCGCGGAGGCCGGTCCGCGCGCGCGGGTCTTCATCGACACGCGCACCGGCACGCCGGCGAGCCTCTGGGCCGCCACGCCGATGATCCCCGGGCGCGGCATCGGCAACGCGGTCACGGTCAAGACGATCTCGGCGTCGCTCGGCCGCCCCGTGACGGCCGTGGACGCGGGTACCGTCGCCGACCTCGTGGCGAGGTTCGTCCTGCGCCACGCCGCGGCGATGAGCCTCGACCCGGCGCAGCTCGGGCCGGCGCGAGCAGCGCAGGTCTCGGCGGAGCTGTGGCACGTGCGCATCGCGCAGGTCGTGGACGGGATTCCGGTCCGTGGCGGCCAGATCGTGGCCGCGCTGAGCCACGGCAACCTGGTCCTGCTCGGGACCGAGCTGTGGGGGACCGCGCGGATCGGGACGACGCCGCTCGTCGACGCCGCGAAGGCGCTCGAGCTGGGGTTCGCCTACGCCGGCGGGCGCACCGCCGGCGACGCGCTCTGGAAGGACCCCACGCTCGAGATCGTTCCGATCGCCCCCACGGGCGGCGGGATCGGCCACGCTCTGGTCTGGACCTTCGGCTTCCGGCGCGGCGAGGGGAACGAGCGCTGGGACGTGCTGGTCGATGCGCACGACGGGACCGTCCTCTCCTTCGAGGACACGAACCTCTACGAGGCGCAGACGATCCAGGGGGGCGCCTACCCGCTGACGAACACGGGGATCTGCCCCGCCAACACGACCTGCGGCGTCATGCAGCCCGGGACCCCGATGCCCTACGCGAACACCGGGCTTCCGGCGCCGAACGACTTCGCCGACGCCGCGGGGGTCTTCGACTACTCCGGCGGGACGGTCACGACCACGCTCAACGGACGGTTCGTGCGGATGCTCGACACCTGCGGCCCCATCGGCGAGAGCTCGAGCATCGGCGCGCTCGACCTCGGCGGCGTGAACGGCCAGCACGACTGCACCTCCGCCGGCGCCTCGCCCGGCGACACCGCCGCCTCGCGCTCCGGCTACTACGAGCTGAACAAGCTGATCGAGATGGCGAAGGGCTGGCTCCCGTCCAACCCGTGGCTCGCCCAGAAGATCACGTCGAACATGAACATCGTCGACACGTGCAACGCCTTCTACTCGCCGGCCGACGGCACGATCAACTTCTTCCGCTCGGGCGGAGGCTGCCGGAACACGGGGGAGATCGCGGCGGTGTTCGACCACGAGTGGGGACACGCCCTCGACGACAACGACTCGGTGGGCGCGCTCAGCGTTTCGAGCGAGGCGTACGCCGACATCGCCTCGATCTACCGCCTGCGCGCGTCCTGCGTCGGCTACGGCTTCTTCGCCACGCTCGACAAGGGCTGCGGCATGACCGCCGACGGGACGGGGTTCAACGTCAACGAGTCCCTCACGGCGTCGCACTGCGCCCTCAACTGCTCCGGCGTGCGCGACACCGACTGGGAGCAGCACGCCAACGCGTCCCCGGCGACGCCGCTCGGCTTCGTGTGCACGCAGTGCACGGGGGGATCGGGCCCCTGCGGCGCGCAGACCCACTGCTCCGCGGCGCCGAGCCGGCAGGCGGCGTGGGACCTCGTGGCCCGGGACCTCCAAGCCCCGCCGCTCAACCTGACGCGTGAGGACGCCTTCGACGTCGGGGCCAAGATCTTTTACCAGGGGAGCGGCGCCATCGGCGCCTGGCACGCCTGCACCTGCGGCGGCAGCGCGAACGGGTGCGGCGCGACCAACGCCTACCCCCAGTGGCTGGCCGCGGACGACGACGACGGCGACGTGACGAACGGGACGCCGCACATGACGGCGATCTTCGCCGCCTTCGACCGGCACGGGATCGCTTGCCCCGACCCCGCGCCCGTGAACTCGGGGTGCGCCGGCGGACCGACGGCCGCCCCCGCGCTCGGCGTCACGTCCGGCGATCGACAGGCGAGCCTGAGCTGGACGGCGGTGCCGGGCGCGGCGCGCTACCGCGTCCTCCGCACGGAAGGGTACGCCGGCTGCGACTTCGGGAAGGCGATGATCCAGGAGACGGTCGGGACGTCGTTCACCGACGTCGCGCTCGCCAACGAGCGCGACTACCACTACGTCGTCCAGCCCGTCGGTGCGAGCGGCGCGTGCATGGGCCCGGTCAGCGCCTGCGCGGCGGCGACGCCGCTCGCCTGCGCCGGGGCGCTCTCGATGGACCGCGCGACGTACGGCTGCTCCGACACGATCGTGCTCCGCCTCGCGGACCACGACCTGCGGGGGGCGGGGACCCAGACGGTCGCGATCCGCTCGACCGTCGAGACGACCGCCGAGATCGTCACGCTCGTGGAATCCCCCGCGGGCTCCGGCAAGTTCCAGGGGACGATCGCGACGTCGTCCGATTCTCCCGCGGCCGACGGGATCCTCGAGGTCGCCCACGGCTCGACCGTAACCGCCGAGTATGTGGACGCCTCGTCCTGCGGAGCGTCGGGCGTCCTGATCCAGCGCGGCGCGGCGATCGACTGCACCGGAGAGGCCTGCTTCGGGACGCTCGCCCTCGACCGGACGACCTACAGCTGCTCGAGCGGGATCCAGATCACGGTCGCGGATTCCGACCTCGCGGGGCAGGGGGTCGCCACGGTCGGCGTCCGCTCCACGGTGGAGGCCTCCCCTGAGATCGTCGCGCTCACCGAGTCGCCGGCCGGATCGGGGACGTTCGTCGGGTCGATCCTCGCGACCTCGGCGGCGCCGGCCGCCGACGGGAAGATCAGCGCGACGAACGGCTCGACCTTGACCGTCGAGTACCTCGACGCCTCCGCCTGCGGCATCCCGAGCGTGACCGTCCCTCGGACGGCGATCTTCGACTGCGCGCCGCCGCTGATCACGAACGTTCGCGTCGAGGGGATCACGGGGAGCACCGCGGTCGTTCGGTGGGACACGAACGAGCCGTCGACGAGCTTCGTCACCTACGGGGGCGCGCGGCCGCCCGGCACGACCACGCCGACGCTGCCCGCGCTCGTCACGAGCCACGCGGTGAGTCTCACCGGGCTTCCCGAGTGCGCCACGCAGTACTACAGCGTCGGGTCGGCCGACGTCTTCGCGCAGCAGTCGGTGGCGAACAACGCCGGCGCCTTCTTCCAGTTCGCCGTCGGCGCGGACGTTCCCGTCTCGGTCACCTCGACCGACCCACCGGTCCCGCTCCCGCCCGGCCCACCGTTCACGGCCATGGCCACCATCCCGCTCGCCGACACGCGCACGATCGTGGACGTCAATGTCCGGTTCAGCATGAGCCACACCTTCGTCGGCGTCACGAACGTGTTCCTGCGCCACCCGGACGGGACCGTGGTGACCCTCTCGAATCACCGCGGCGGGACGGGGGACAACTTCATCGACACCGTCTTCGACGACGAGGCCGCAGTGCCGATCGGAAGCGGGGCGGCGCCGTTCACCGGATCGTTCCGGCCGGACGGATCGCTCGCGTCCCTCGACGGCAAGAGCGTCCAGGGGACCTGGCAGCTCCAGGTGTTCGATGACGTCTCGGGGGCCGGCGGCACGATCCAGGACTTCGATCTCCTCTTCACGCTCGCGCAGCCGTGCGCCCCTCACGCCATCGAAGAAACCTCGACGCGCGCCTCGGATGCTTGCGCGGCGGGCGGAGCGGGGAACGGCGACGGGTTCTGGGATCCCGGGGAGAGCGCGGCGATCCGGGTCACGCTACGAAACGACGGCCAGGAAGACCTGACCGGTGTCTTCGCCACGGTCACGCCGGCGACGGCCGGCGTGGCGATGATCGACGACTTCGCGAGCTTCCCCGATCTCCCGCGAGGCGCGACGGCCGAATCGCTGAGCCCGCACTTCACCGCGTTCCTTCCGACGGGGTTCGCGTGCGGCGCTCCGATCGCGTTCAACGTCTCGATCCGCACCGCCCAGGGGACCTTCGGCGATGCGTTCGGGCTCGGAACCTCGGGCCGCATCATCCCGGCGGGAAGCGCGACCACGATGCTCGAGACGTTCGCGTCGGGGATCCCCGCGACGTGGACGATCGAGGACCGTGGGAACGGTGGAGGCGCCGCCTCGACCTGGACGACGAGCAACCCCGGGAACCGGACCGCGACCCCCCCGATCTCGAGCCCGTTCGCGATCGTGGACAGCGCCGCCGCGGGAGCCGCCGCCACCCAGGACGAGCGGCTCTACACGCCTCTCCTGAACCTGTCCGCGGCCGTCACCGTCACGCTGGAGTTCGACTCCTGGTTCTCGTTCAAGGCGGGAGGTGGCGACGAGCAGGGGGAGGTGGACGTGGGGTCGTCGTTGACCGGCGGAGACCTGGTCAACGTCTTCCGCTACCAGAACGGCTCCAGCGCGAACCCCGACCACCGGACCCTGAACATCACGAGCCAGGCCGCGGGGGCGCCGGACGTCCAGATCCGGTTCCGGTACGACAATGGCGCGTTCGACAACTGGTGGATGCTGGACAACGTGAAGGTGAGCCACACCTTCGCGGCGTCGTGCACCGTGGTGCCCTGCGCGCAGGTCACGGCCCCCGGCGAGGTGCTCCA
>Ga0075428_100006711_pt1 | contig 12801 bp, 8 predicted proteins | sample RhiMetdeltSRZDD2_FD_75291 | JGI IMG/M metagenome (GOLD analysis project Ga0075428, IMG submission 75291) | Populus rhizosphere microbial communities from Tennessee, USA - Rhizosphere MetaG P. deltoides SRZDD2 | ecosystem: Host-associated > Plants > Roots > Rhizosphere > Soil | place: USA...
CGCGCCCATGTTCTCGAACTTGTCCTTGAGCTCGATTTCCTTCGCGACGGACACGCCGTCCTTGGTGATCGTCGGCGCGCCGAAGCTGCGCTCGAGCACGACGTTGCGGCCCTTCGGGCCAAGGGTGATCTTGACGGCGTTCGAAAGTATGTTCACGCCGTTCACCATTTTGTTGCGGGCGTTCTCGCCGAAGCGGACGTCTTTGGCTGCCATGATTGGATTCTCCAGTTACGATATTCGTGGGTCGATCAGGCGACGATGCCGATGACGTCGTCTTCGCGCATGTGCAGCAGGTCCTGGCCTTCGAGCTTGAATTCCTGGCCGGAGTACTTGCCGAAGAGGATCTTGTCGCCGACCTTGACGCCGATTGCGACCAGCTTGCCGTTGTCGTCGGTCTTGCCGGGCCCGGCCGCGACGACCTCGCCCATCGACGGCTTTTCCGCCGCCGTGTCGGGGATGACGATGCCGCCGGCCGATTTGCGTTCCTCTTCGAGACGCTTGACGATGATGCGATCGTGCAGGGGACGAAGCTTCATTTTTTGGTCGCTCCTAGTGGAAATACTTGAAATACAGACATTTACGCGCGACTTTCCGCGGCGCTGACCCAGTGAGCCGACAGCCTTCAGGAGACTGTTAGCACTCAATGATTGCGAGTGCTAATAGTAGCGCGCGGTTTCGGGTAATTCAAGGGCGAGGCGGGCTAAATTTTCAGGGTTTCGCCCGGACGGGCCGGTGTTCCCACGACTGTCAGGGTCATCTTGAGATGTCACCCGACGTGGCCTACACTATGACGATGGCATCCCATCGGATCGCAAGGCCACGATGATCGCGCCCGCCCATGCAGGACACCTCGCCACGCTTCGCGCGCTGATTCGCGAAGGCGCGGCCGAAGGCAGCTTCGACCGCGAGCTCGCCACCGATTCGGCCGAGACAACGCTGTTCTTTGCCAATCTGCGGCAGGCGCTGGTAACCGGCTACTTCGTCGTCGAGGACGCCCGCGGCGTGCTGTCGCGACGGGCGGTGCCCGGCTACGTCTACTGGCCCGAGGATCGCAACGACCTTTCGCAGCCGGTCGGCTTCGGCCTCTTCCGCGCATTCGGGGACCTGGGCTACGAGCTTTGGCTCACCGGCGTGTCGTCGGCGTGGCGCCGCAACGGCCATGGCCGGGCGATGCTGACGGCGCTGCTCGCCACCCCTGCCGGACGGCTGGCGTGGGTCGTGCGCGTTCAGCATCGAAGCGGCAGCGGTGCGGCCATGGAGCGTTTGCTCGCCGAGCACGACTTCGCCCGCGCCCGCGAAACCGAGACCACGCGCTGGTATCTGCGCAGCGATGCCCCCGACGCGCTGCGCATGCGCGTCGTCGACGCGCCGATCGCGACGCGCACGGTGCACTAGGGCGTCGCCGTCGCGGCTGCCTGCGGCAGATCGGCCGCCTGCCAGCCGCCGCCCAGCGCCTTGATGAGCGCAATCGTGGCCGCGAAGCGCCGCCCCGCGAGCTCGACGCTGTTACGTTCCGCCTGCAGCGCGACCGCCTGCACGGTGACGACGTTCAGGTAGCCGACGATCCCCGCCTTGTACTGATTGGTCGTCAGCTCGACCGACTCGCGCGCGGAGCGCAGCGCCTCCGCCTGCACGCGCGCCTCCTCTGCCAGGATCCGGATCGCCGCGAGCTCATCCTCGACGTCGCGAAACGCGTCGAGCACCGTCTGCCGGTATTGCGCCACCGCGGCGTCGTAGGCGGCGACCGCCTCGTCGCGCTGCGCGGCGCGCAGGCCGCCGTCGAACAGCGTGCCCGCGAGCGACGCGCCGAGCGACCAGAAGCGGTTCGGCAGCGAGACCCAGTCGCCGAGACTCGCCCCGACGAAGCCGCCGCCCGCCGACAGCGTAAGCGACGGGTAGATCGCGGCCGTCGCGACGCCGATCTGGGCGTTCGCCGCGGCTACGCGGCGTTCCGCGCCGGCGACGTCCGGACGCCGCTCCAGCAGCTCCGACGGGACGCCCACCGGAACCGCCGGCACATCGGGCACGACCTGCCGCTCGGCGATCGAGAAGTCCGCGGGTGCCTTGCCGACCAGCGCGGCGATCGCGTGCTCGAGCTGCGCGCGCGTGTTCGCGATGTCGATCAGGTTGACCTTCGCCGACAGCAGCTGCGTTTCCGCCTGCACGACGTCGGCACGCGCTGCGACGCCGGCGTTGTAGCGGTTCTGCGTCAGCGTCATCGAGCGCTCGTAGGCTTCGACCGTGTTCTGCAGCACGCGCCTGATCCCGTCGGCGACGCGAAGCTGCAGGTAGTCGAGCGCAAGCTCCGACTGCAGCGAGAGCTGCGTATTGGCGAGATCGGCGGCGGACGCCTGCGCGCCGGTCTCGCTTGCTTCGACGCTGCGGCGGATGCCGCCCCACATGTCGACTTCCCACGTGACGTCCGCCGACGCGGTGTACACGCTCGCGGTGCCGCCGCCGCGCGAGCTCGCGGCGCGCGCGCGGGTGCCGCCGAGGCTCGCGCCGACGCCGGGGAAGAGCTCGGCGCGCGAGGCGCGCACGGCGGCGCGCGCCTGCCGGTAATTCGCCTCCGCCACACGCAGCGTCTGGTTCGCGGCGATCACCTGATCCTGCAGCGAGTCGAGCTCCGGATCGCCATAGACCTTCCACCAGGCGCCGCGCGGCGCGGTGTCGGCCGGCTGCGCGGGCTTGTTGGGCGGCAGCTCCTTGTATGCGGCGGGCGCCGGCGCCTCGGGGCGCACGTAGTCGGGACCGACGGTGCACGCCGCGAGCGCGAGCGCGCACAGCGCGGCGAGAACGGGACGGGCGCGGAGGATCATCGGACCTGGCCCGTCGCGAGACCGGTGTCCGCCGCAGCGCGCCGGGAGAATCGGGCGATGCACCACAGGCGGAAGCGGTCGAGATAGAGATAGACGACCGGCGTCGTGTAGAGCGTCAGCAGCTGGCTGAATATGAGGCCGCCGACGATCGAGATGCCGAGCGGCCGGCGCAGTTCGGCGCCGTCGCCGGCGCCGAGCGCCAGCGGCAGCGCGCCGAGGATCGCCGCCATCGTCGTCATCATGATCGGCCGAAAACGCAGCGCGCACGCCTGGCGGATCGCCTCGTCGGGCGGAAGCGCTCCGCGGCGCTCGAGGTCGAGCGCCACGTCGATCATCATGATCGCGTTCTTCTTCACGATCCCGATCAGCAGGATCACGCCAATCAGCGCGATCAGGCTGAACTCGGTCTTGAACAGCAACAGCGCGAGCAGCGCGCCCACGCCCGCCGACGGCAGGGTCGAGAGGATCGTGATCGGGTGCACGTAGCTCTCGTAGAGCATGCCGAGCACGATGTAGATCGTGATGATCGCGGCGAGGATCAAGAGCGGGCTCGCGGCGGCGCTCTGCTGGAACGCGCGCGCGGCGCCGGCGAACGTGCCGTGCACCGACGTCGGCACGCCCAGGCGCGCCATCATCGTGTCGATCGCGGCGGTCGCCTCGGACAGCGAAACGCCGACCGGGAGGTTGAACGAGATGGTCGACGCGGCGAACTGCCCCTGGTGGTTGACCGCGAGCGGCGTCGACGTCGGGCCGTACGTGGCGAACGCCGACAGCGGAATCTGCGCGCCGTCGGCGCTCTGCACATAGACGTCCCTCAGCGTGTCCGGGCTCTGCCAGTATTGCGGCGCAGCCTCCATCACGACGCGATACTGGTTCAGCGGGTTGTAGATCGTCGACACCTGCCGCTGCCCGAACGCGTCGTTCAGCGTCGTGTCGATCATCCGCGTGGTCACGCCCAGGCGCGACGCCGCATCGCGATCGATGACGAGCGTGGTTTGCTGGCCCTTGTCCTGCTGGTCGGTATTGACGTCGACCAGCTCCGGGAGCTCGGACATCGCGGCGCGGATCTTCGGCTCCCACGCGCGGAGCTCGGTGAGCTCGTCCGCCTGCAGCGTGTACTGGTATTGCGCGTTCGCCTGACGCCCGCCGATTCGGATGTCCTGCACCGGCACGAGGAAGAGGTTCGCGCCGGGCTCGTGCGCGAGCTTGCTGCGAAGCCGCGCGATCACCTGGTCGGCCGACAGGTCGCGCTCGGCCCGTGGCTTCAATCCGACGAACATCGATCCCGAGTTGCGCTGCCCGCCGCCGGTGAACGCGACAACGCTCTGGACCGCCGGGTCGGCGCGCACGATCTCCACGAAGCTTGCGAGCTTCTCGCGCATCGCCTGGAACGAGATCCCCTGGTCGGCCTGGACGAAGCCGATGACGCGTCCGGTGTCCTGCTGCGGAAAGAAGCCCTTCGGCACGACGACGTACAGGTAGACGTTGAGGCAGATGGTGGCGAGCAGCACGAGCATGACGACGGGGCCATGGCGCAGCGCCACGGCCAGCGAGCGCTGGTAGCCGCGCGCGACGCGCTCGAAGATGCGCTCCGACGCGCGATGGAACCGGCCGTGACCGCCCGGCAGCGGCGGTCGCAGCAGCCGCGAGCACATCATCGGCGTGGTGGTCAGCGATACCGCGAGCGAGACGACGATCGCCGCCGACAGCGTGATCGCGAACTCGCGGAACAGGCGCCCGACGATGCCGCCCATCAGCAGGATCGGGATGAACACCGCGATGAGCGAGAGGCTCATCGACAGCACGGTGAAGCCGACCTCGCGCGCGCCCTTCAGCGCCGCTGCGAACGGCCGCTCGCCGCGCTCGATGTGGCGCGACACGTTCTCCAGGACGACGATCGCGTCGTCGACGACGAAGCCGGTGGCGACCGTCAGCGCCATCAGCGACAGGTTGTCGAGCGAAAAGCCGCACAGGTACATGACGCCGAACGTGCCGATCAGCGACACCGGCACCGCCACGGCGGGGATGACGGCGGCGCGCAGGTTCCGCAGGAACAGGAATACGACCATGATGACCAGCGCGAAAGCGATCACCAGCGCGCGGCCGACCTCCTTCAGCGACGCGCGGATCGTCGGCGTCCGGTCCTGCACGACCTTCATGTCGATCGCCGCGGGAATCGACGCGCGGAGCTGAGGCAACAGCCCGCGCACGCGGTCGACCGTCTCGATGATGTTGGCGCCGGGCTGGCGGTTGATGATGAGGAGTACCGAGGGCTTGCCGTCGGCGGAGCCGGCGTTGCGCAGGTCCTGCACCGAATCGCGCACTTCGCCGAGATCGGAAAGGCGCACCGGCGAGCCGTTCCGGTACGCGACGATGATCGGCATGTACTCGTAGGCCTTGTGCGCCTGGTCGTTCGCGCCGATCTGCCAGCGCCGATCAAAGGCCTCGACGGCGCCCTTCGGCCGGTTGGCGTTGGTGTTCGCGATCGCCGCGCGAACGTCCTCGAAGCCGACGCCGAGCTTGTTCAGCACGCTGGGATTGAGCTCGACGCGCACCGCGGGCAGCGAACTGCCGCCGACGTTGACCTGTCCGACGCCGTCGACCTGCGCGAGCTTCTGCGCAAGGATCGTCGACGCGGCGTCGTACATCTGCCCCTGCGTCATCGTGTCCGACGTGAGCGCGATGATCAGCACCGGCGCGTCGGCGGGGTTCACCTTGCGGTAGGTGGGATTGCTCGGCAAGCCGGTCGGCAGCGTGCTGCGCGCCGCGTTGATCGCCGCCTGCACGTCGCGCGCGGCGCCGTCGATGTCGCGGTCGAGATCGAACTGCAGCACGACGCGCGTCGAGCCGAGCGAGCTCGACGACGTCATTTCGGTGACGCCCGCGATGCGCCCGAGCGCGCGCTCGAGCGGCGTCGCCACCGTGGCGGCCATCGTCTCGGGACTCGCCCCCGGCAGCGACGCCTGCACGGAGATCGTCGGAAAGTCGACCTGCGGCAGCGGCGCCACCGGCAGCTTGAAGAACGCGACGACGCCGGCGAGCACGACGCCGAGCGTCAGCAGCGTGGTCGCGACCGGTCGCGCGATGAACGGTGCGGACACGTTCACGAGCGGCCCGCGGGCGGCGCGACGCTTTCATCCGCGACGCGCCCCTTCGCCGCCGTGTCGACGCGCCGCGCGATGCGGTCGAAGGCGAGATAGATGACGGGCGTGGTGAACAGCGTCAGCAGTTGCGACAGCAGCAGGCCACCGACCATGGTGATGCCGAGCGGGTGACGCAGCTCCGACCCGACGCCGGTACCGAGCATCAGCGGCAGCGCGCCCAGCAGCGCCGACATCGTCGTCATCAGGATGGGGCGGAAGCGTAGCAGGCACGCCTGGCGGATCGCGTCGTGCGGCGCCTTGCCCTCGTTGCGCTCGGCGTCGAGCGCGAAGTCGATCATCATGATCGCGTTCTTCTTCACGATGCCGATCAGCAGGATGATGCCGATGATCGCGATGATGCCGAGGTCGTTGCCGGAGATCATCAGCGCGAGCAGCGCGCCGACGGCCGCGGACGGCAGCGTGGACAGGATCGTGATCGGATGGATAAAGCTCTCGTAGAGCACGCCCAACACGATGTACATGGTGACGATCGCGGCGACGATCAGCAGCACCGTGTTGGTGAGCGACGACTGGAACGCGAGCGCGGCGCCCTGGAAGCTGGTGGCGATCGACGCGGGCATGGCGATCTCCGCTTCGATCGCCTTGATCGCCGCGACCGCCTCGCCGAGCGACGCGCCCGGCGCGAGGTTGAAGGAGACGGTCGCCGCGGGGAACTGACCGACGTGGTTGATCGCAAGCGCGGTCGCGCGCTCGGAGACGCGCGCGATCGAGTCGAGCGGCACCTGCTTGCTGGTCGTCGATGCGCTTCCGGTCGCAGCGTTGCCGGGCGCAGCGTTGCCGGTCGCCGCGGTGGTGGCCGTGACATAGATCTGCGACAGCGCATCGGGACCGAGCTGGAACTCGGGCTTCACCTCGAGCACGACGCGGTACTGGTTCGACTGGGTGAAGATCGTCGAGACGAGGCGCTGGCCGAACGCGTTGTAGAGCGCGTTGTCGATCGCCATCGGCGTGATGCCGAGGCGCCCGGCCGTCTCGCGATCGATGTCGACGTACGCCTGCAGGCCGCGGTCCTGCAGGTCGCTCGCGACGTCGGTCAGCGCGCGCGACTGCGACAGCCGCTCGACCAGCCGCGGCGTCCACTCGGACAGCGCTTCGGCGTCCGCCGACTCCAGCGTGAACTGGTACTGCGTGCGCGAGACGCGGTCCTCGATCGTGAGATCCTGCACCGGCTGCAGGTAGAGCCGAATCCCCGCGACATCGGCCGCGCGCCGCTGCAGCTCGCGCGTCGTCGTTTCGAGGTCGGTACGCTCGCCCTTCGGCTTCAGGTTGATCAGCATCCGGCCGGTGTTGAGCGTCGTATTGACGCCGTCCACGCCGATGAACGAGGAGATGCTCGCGACCGCCGGATCCTGCAGCAGCGCGCGCGCGAGCGCCTGCTGCCGCTCGGCCATCGCGGCGTACGACACCGACTGCGGCGCATCGGTGATGCCCTGGATCGCGCCGGTGTCCTGCGGCGGAAAGAAGCCCTTCGGAATCGCGATATAGAGGACGATCGTCAGCACGAGCGTCAGCACGGCGACGATGAGCGTCGCGCGCTGGCGCGCGAGGACCCAGTCGAGCGCCGTCGCATAGCGCGCGATCAGGCCGTCGAGGACGCGGTGCGCCACGCGCTCGAAGCGCCCCTGGCGGCTCTCCGGGACGCGGCGCAGAAGCTTTGCACTCATCATCGGCGTCAGCGTCAGCGAGACGAACGCCGAGATGAGTATCGCCACGGCGAGCGTGATCGCGAATTCGCGAAACAGACGGCCGACGACGTCGCCCATGAACAGCAGCGGGATCAGCACCGCGATCAGCGAGATCGTGAGCGAGATGATCGTGAAGCCGATCTGCTTGCTGCCCTTCAACGCCGCCTCGAGCGGCTTGTCGCCTTCCTCGATGTAGCGCGCGATGTTCTCGATCATCACGATCGCGTCGTCGACGACGAAGCCGGTGGCGATGGTGAGCGCCATCAGCGTCAGGTTGTTGATCGAGAAGCCGGCGAGGTACATGACGCCGAAGGTGCCGACGAGCGACAGCGGCACCGCGATGCTGGGGATCACCGTCGCCGGCAGCGTGCGCAGGAACAGGAAGATCACCATCACGACGAGCGCGACGGCGAGCAGGAGCTCGAACTGCACGTCGCGCACCGACGCGCGGATCGTGGTCGTGCGGTCGGTGAGTGGCGTCACATCGACGCCGCCCGGCAGCGTGGACTGCAGCTGCGGCAGCAGCCTCTTCACGCGATCGACGACCTCGATCACGTTGGCGCCCGGCTGCCGCTGGATGTTGACGATGATCGCGGGCTTTTCGTTCGCCCATGCGCCGAGGCGCTTGTTCTCGGCGTCGTCGATCACGTCGGCGACGTCGGTCACGCGCACCGGCGCGCCGTTGCGGTACGCGATGATGAGGCTCTTGTATTCCGCGGCGGAACGAAGCTGGTCGTTCGCGTCGATGGTCGACGCGCGGCTCGGGCCGTCGAAGCTGCCCTTCGCCTGGTTGACGTTGGCGCTGGCGATCGTCGTGCGCAGGTCGTCGAGGTTGAGGCCGTACGCGGCGAGCGCCTTGGGATTCGCCTGGATCCGCACCGCCGGCCGCTGGCCGCCGGCGAGGCTCACGAGCCCGACGCCTTGAAGCTGCGAGATCTTCTGCGCTACGCGCGTGTCGATCAGGTCGTTCAGCTTCGGCAGCGGGATCGTCGCCGACGAGACCGCGAGCGAGAGGATTGGCGTATCCGCCGGATTGACCTTGCTGTAGATCGGCGGCTGCGGCAGGTCGGACGGCAGCAGGTTCGACGCCGCGTTGATCGCCGCCTGCACTTCCTGCTCGGCGACGTCGAGCGTGAGGTCGAGGCTGAACTGCAGCGTGATCACCGACGCGCCGCCGGAGCTCGTCGAGGACATCTGGTTCAGTCCCGGCATCTGTCCGAACTGCCGCTCGAGCGGCGCCGTCACCGACGACGTCATCACGTCGGGGCTCGCCCCCGGGTACAGCGTCACCACCTGGATCGTCGGGTAGTCGATCTCCGGCAGCGCCGCGATCGGCAGTACGCGATAGGCGATGAGGCCCGCGAGCAGGACCGCGACCATCATCAGCGAGGTCGCCACCGGCCGGAGGATGAACGGGCGCGACGGATTCATTTGCTTTCGCCGCCCTTGCCCACGCCCCCCTTACCCTCGCCGCCGCCGTTGCGCCTTTGCCCGTCGCCCTTGGTAGCGCGCGGCGTCGCCGGCGCCTGCGCGCTGCGGTCGATCGGTTCGATTTGCGCGCCGTCCTTCAGCTTGTCGAGACCGTCGACGACCACGCGCTCGCCGGGCGACACGCCGCTCTCCACCACCGTCGACTCGCCTTCGGCGGGCCCGAGCTTCACCGGCTTCACGCCGACCGTCTGGTCGTCGTTCACGCGATAGACGAACGCGCCGACCGATCCGCGCTGTATCGCGGCGGTGGGCACGATGGTCGCCCCCTTCAGCACGTCGACCAGCATCCGCACGTTGACGAACTGCTGCGGAAAAAGCGCGCCGTCGGCGTTGCCGAACTCCGCCTTCAGCTTGACCGTGCCGGTGGTCGGATCGATCTGGTTGTCGACGGTCAGCAGCTTGCCGCTCGCGAGCTTCATCCTGCCGTCGCGATCGTACGCGTCGACGGGCATCGCGTTGCCGCCCTGCGTGCGCTTGCGCACGGCGGCGAGCTTGTCCTCGGCGATCGCATAGACGACGTCGATCGGGTCGATCTCGGTGATCACGACGAGGCCGTTCGTGTCGGCCTGACGCACCATGTTCCCGGCGTCGACCTGTCGCAAGCCGGTGCGCCCCGATACCGGCGCGCGGATCTTCGTGTACGAAAGCTGGAGCTTGGCGTTGTCGAGCGCACCGCGATCCGCCTCGATCGTCCCCTGGTACTGGCGCACCAGCGCGGCTTGCGTATCGACCTGCTGCTGTGCGATCGAATCCTGCTTCAGCAGCGTCTGGTAGCGCGCGAGATCAATCTCGGCGTTCGCGAGCTGCGCCTGGTCACGCGCGAGCTGGCCGTTCGCCTGCGTCACCTGCACCTCGAACGGTCTGGGATCGATTTCGGCGATCACGTCGCCGGCCTTCACCATCTGGCCTTCCTTGAACAACACGCGCGAAAGCTGGCCGTCGACGCGCGGGCGCACGGTCACCGTGCTTCGCGGGGTGACGTTGCCGAGCGCATTGAGGTAGACGCTGAAATCGGCGGTGCGCACGACGGAGGTGGCGACAGGAAGCGGGCCGCGGTTGGCGGCGTCGGGTCCGCCCTTGCGAAGACCCCCGGCCGCCCCACCCGCGGCGCCCCCCGCAGCCGCGGCGCGCGTGGCCTCGCCGTTGCCGGACCCCTTCAGCCAATACCATCCGCCGGCCGCTGCCGCGGCGACGATCAGGGCGGCGACGGTCCACGTAACGGCGCGGCCGCGGCGGGAAAGCGCGGCGCTGTTCTCGTCTTCAGGGGAGCTCATGGCGGGATGTTTTCGGACGTTATGGGCAGGCCGCTCACTGCGGCGCGCGCCGCTTGTCGCTGTTGTGGGACGGGCTTTCGGGTCAGAACGCGGACAACGCTATTTTGTTCTGCCACATCAGGGAGTTCCGCTCGTCGGCCCGGCGAAAATTGCAAGCAAACGTTACCGGAAAAACGCCGCCATTGCGGATTTTTGCCGTCGCGGGCGGCTATGCGATATCGGCGCAACACCGATTCTGCGGAATTGTCGTTTTGCAACAACCTCCGGGGGCCATTTCTGTACCGCTCGTAGGTTTGGGAATCGCCATGACGCTCGCATGCGCTATCGTCATGGCTGAGTCGTCACCGCCCGTCACGGACATGCTCCAACCCGCCCACGTCGGACACCTGGCGTTGCTTCGAGCGCTGATTCGCGAAGGCGCCGCGGAGGGAAGCTTCGACCGCGAGCTCGCAGCCGAGTCGGACGACGCCGCCGAGTTCTTCGAGAAACTGAAACGCGCGCTCGTCACCGGATATTTCGTCGAGCAGGACCCCCGCTCGGGCCGGATCGAGACGGTCGCGGTGCCGGGCTATGTCTTCTGGCCGGACGATCGCCATGGGGGGATGCCGCCCGTGGGCTTCGGCCTGTTCCGCGCCCTCGAGAGCGGCTACGAACTGTGGCTCGCCGGGCTGGAATTCACGCAGCGCGGCGGCGGCCACGGCCGTTCGCTGCTGGCGTCGCTGATGTCGACGCCGCCGGGGCAGAAGACCTACGTGGTGCGCGTCCAGCGCGCGTCGCGGTACGTCGCGACCGTGACGCATCTGCTCGACACGCTCGGGTTCGATTCGGTCGGCGACACGTCGAAGCTGCGCTGGTTCGTCCGCCGCGATGCGCCTGTTGCGTTGTCGGCGCGCATCCGCGCCGCGGTCAACGCGCGGCGCGCACCGAGCTCGTAGCAAACCGCCTCGATCAATCCCCCGCGGCGCGCGCCGCCTTCCCGATCTTGATCGGGATGCCGTGCTCGACGTCGTGGCCCGCCGCGACCCACGCGTCGAGTCCGCCGGCGAGCGGCCGCACGCGCTTCAATCCCTTCTTCAACAGGATCTGCGCGGCGCGCTTCGCGGAGGCCTCGTTCGGGCAGTTGCAGTACACGATGATCTCGCGGTCGACCGGAAAATCGTCGGCCCTGGCGACCTGGTCGAGGTCGAGCAGCGCCGCGCCCGGAATGTGCGGGCGCGACTGGTGGGCCAGGTTCGAGCCGATGTCGATGACGAACGGCCGCGGATCCTCGCGGAGCCGCTCGCGCAATTCATCGATCGAGATCAGCGCCGAATCCACATAGCGCGACAGCCGCCAGCGCTGCCAGCCTTTGTAGCCGAGGTAGAGCGCGAAAGCGACGCCGACCGCCGTGGCCGCGAGTGGCGCGTTGTTCGTCATCCACGTCAGCGCGACTTCGATCTCGCGCGAGAAGACGAGACCGACGCCCATCGCCGCGCCCACCCACAGCGAGGCGCTCGCGAGCGACGCGACGGTGAACGCACCGACCGGCATCCTGAGCGCACCAGCAATCGGCGGGCCCACGGTCGAGAACCCGGGCACGAACTTCGATACGACGACCGAGAAGAATCCCCACTTCTGGAAGATGCCCTCGGTCTGGCGCACGCACGTGTCCGGCGACAGCGAGACCTTGCAGAGGAAGCGCAGCACGGGATAGCCGTAGCGCCGACCCGCCCAGAACCACAGCAGGTCGGCGATCAGCGACGCGCCCACCGACAGCGCGAACGTCGCCACGCCGTTGATCCGGTTCATGGCGGCGAGCGCGCCCGCGATCATCATCGTCGGCACCGCCGGGATCGGCAGGCCGAGCTGCTGCAGCAGCACGTTGAACCCGACGAGCAGGCTCCCGTGTTGTTCCAGCTGGTTCAGGATCTCGTTCACGTAGGGCCTCCCGCCGGACCGCCCCAAGGGAGGCCTGCTCCCCCTTCGGGGGCAGCGAACGAAGAGAGCGTGGGGGTCGTCATCTAACGCCGGATATCGCCGAAGTTGCCGCTCTGGTAGTCGCGGATCGCCTGGTGGATTTCCGCTTCCGTGTTCATCACGAACGGGCCGTAGCGCGCCACCGGCTCGTTCAGCGGCTCGCCGCCGAGCACGAGCAGCCGCGCCGGCGCCTTCGCGTCCGCCGCGTTCGACACTTCGACGGCATTGCCGTCGCCAAGGATGACGAATCCACCGCTTTCCACGTCGTGATGCGAGCCGACGCGCGCCGCGCCCTCGAACACGTAGACGGCGGCGTTGTACGACGCCGGCGCGGGCAGCACGACGCGCCCGCCCGGCGCCAGCGTGACGTCGAAGTACTCGATCGGCGTGCGCGTTTCGACCGCGGCCGAGA
>Ga0075428_100006713_pt1 | contig 12801 bp, 12 predicted proteins | sample RhiMetdeltSRZDD2_FD_75291 | JGI IMG/M metagenome (GOLD analysis project Ga0075428, IMG submission 75291) | Populus rhizosphere microbial communities from Tennessee, USA - Rhizosphere MetaG P. deltoides SRZDD2 | ecosystem: Host-associated > Plants > Roots > Rhizosphere > Soil | place: USA...
CGGCGGCAGGTGCTGGAGCGCGGCGACGAAGGCCAGGCGGACCGACTCCCGCGATTCGGCGAGCTCGGCGGGATCGGCGTCGGCCGGCACGATCCGGTCGTCAGGGAACGGGAGGATCCACGTCGCCTCGGCGAGCGGATCCGGCAGCGGCGTGTCGGCGGACCTCGCCGGCGTGAGTTCCATCGGCCGCGCGCGACGTTCCTTGCCGGTCAGCATGTCGAGGCACACGTTCGTCGCGATGCTGTAGAGCCACGAACGCAGCGACGAACGTGCCTCGAACGACACGTAGCTCCGCCACGCGCGCAGGAACGTCTCCTGGACCGCGTCCTCGGCCTCGAACCCGGTCCCGAGCATCCGGTACGCGTACGCGGTGAGCTCGGTCCGGTAGGGCTCGAGGTCGGGAACCCGCGGTTCGACGGCAACGATCGGCTCGGTGTCCAGCGATCCCTCCGGGGCGGCCTCTGCCCTCACCCTACGACCTCGGCGACGCCGCCGGCCTCAGCCGAGGGCCGGTCCGACCGATACATGAATCGCTCAGGCGGAAAGGTTTTCGAACGATGCGAGCGGGCACCGCGAACCGGTTCCTCTTGCTGATCGTCGGCCTCCTGGGCCTGTCCGCGCTCACGGCGATCGTGCGCGGCGACCCGCAGGGCCGAGAGCTCTTCGGGGGGTTCGTCTTCGTCGCCGCCGTGTTCGGCGGCATGTGGTGGCTCTCGCAGAAGTATCGCGTCGGTCCGCGCCGGGAGTCGTTCGAGGACCAAGCCCGCCGCGCCGGTCTCCGGGCCGAGGCGGGGGACCCGTTCCGGCTCCTGGACGCCCCCTTCGCGTTGTTCGGACGCGCCGCGTCGGTGCGCGACATCGAGAACACCGCGAACGGGATCCGCGGCGGCGAGCGGGTGGTGATCGCGGACTACTGGTACGCGCCTAGCTCGGACCCGCAGCGCGACGACTACCGCCGGTACAGCTGCGTGTTGACCGAGACGCCGCCCTGGTGGACCGACGTCTCGGTCATGCCGAAGGGGCTCGCCGACGTGCTGCGATCGATGGTGCCGCTCTCGGATCTCCGGACCGAGTCCGAGGAGTTCAACCGGCGTTTCGACGTTCGTGCGGCCGACCGTCGGTTCGCGAACGCGCTGCTCGACCAGCGGATGATGGCGTGGCTGCTCGAGCAGGCGCCCGACTCCGGCTTCGAGATCGTCGCCGGCCGCCTCATGGTGTTCCGTGCGCGGGCCAGGGCGAGCCTCGACGACGTCGCCCGCGCGCTCGAGCTCGCCGACGGGTTCTCGCAGCGCGTTCCCTCCGTCGTCCGAACCGGCCCATTCTGACGGCCACCGGCCTCGATCCCCGCCGCCCCTTCCGGGTATGTCACACGGGTAGGCCTGATCCGTCTCAAGGGATGAGGCCATCAAGCTGAAGGAGGCGATCGCATCATGCGACGCACGAACCGCGATCCTCTCGACCGGTTCGCCGAGCAGCGCACCGTCCTGCTGTCGAGCTTCCGGCGTGACGGGAGCCCGGTCGGCACACCGGTCAACATCGCCGTCGAGGACGACCACGCCTTCGTCCGCTCGTTCGATGCGGCGTGGAAGGTGAAGCGGATGCGCCGCAACCCGATGGTCGAGGTCGCGCCGAGCACGTTCGGCGGCAAGCCACAGGGTCCGCCCACCCGACTCCGGGCTCGACAGCTCGAGGGCGCGGAGGCGGCGCACGCAGCGGACCTCATCGAGGCGAAGCACCCGATCCTCCAAGGGATCCTCGTGCCGCTCGGTCATCGCGTGAAGCGCGTGCGCACCCTGCACTTCGAGCTCACGCCGGTCGGGACGTAAGGCGACGGCGGAGGGGGCGCCGCCGAAGGCCGGGCCGGCATCCCCCTCCGCGTGGGTCAGATCCGCCGGCGGTACCGGACGATCGCGAGCGGCGCGAACACGGCCACGATCACGACCATCCAGATCACCGCCTTGAGCAGCGGGTCGGCGACGGCGCCACCGAGCATCAGCCCGCGCGCCGTGTCGATCACGGCCGTGATCGGGTTCGCGTTCACGAACGCCTCCAGCCAGCCCGGCATCGATTCCGGAGGGGCGAAGGCCGAGCTCGCGAACGTGAGCGGCAGGATCAGCATGAAGCCCCACGTGTTCACCGACTCCGGCGTCCGAGCCGTGATCCCGAGGAACGCCATCGGCCAGCACATCACCAGCCCGAAGACCAGGACGAAGACGAGCGAGCCGATCGCGCCGGCCGTCCCCCCGCCGAAGCTGAACCCGAGGATCATCGAGAAGCCGGTGATGATCACGATGCTCCAGGCGATGCGTGCGCCGTCGGCCAGGATCCGCCCGCTGATCACGGCAGAGCGCGCGATCGGCAGCGAGCGGAACCGGTCGATCACGCCTCGCGTGAAGTCGGCGTTGAGCGCGAGAGCCGTCGTGAACGGCAGGAAGCAGACGGCCTGCACGAGGATCCCGGGGAGGGCGTACTGCAGGTACTCCTGCCACGAGCCCAGGATCGCGCCGCCGAACACGAACACGAACAGGACCAGGAACATGATCGGCTGGATCGTCATCTCGACCAGCTGCTCCGGCGTCGCCTTGATGTGCAGGAGGTATCGCCGAGCGAGCTGCAGTGTGTTCGAGACGAGGTTCGGCCGCACGCGAGGTGCGAGGGTCGCAGTGCTCATGTGGGCCTCCTCTCATCGGTCGAGCCTTGCTCGAGGTCCTCGACCCGCTCCTCCTCGGCCACGTGGCCGGTGATCGCGAGGAACACCTCGTCGAGGCTCGGCCGCCGCAGCGACAGGTCGTCCACGGCGATGCCGGCGTCGTCGAGCTGCCGCACGGCCTGACCGAGGGCGGACCGGTCGCGGATCGACACCGAGACGAGCTGGCCGTCGTTGTGGGCGCCGTCGTCGCCCTCGGCCAACGCCGCCAGGATCTTCTCGGTCGCGGGCAGGTCGGCCGGATCGGCCGGCTGCGCCTGGAGCACCTGGCCGCCGATCCGGGTCTTGAGCTGCTGCGGCGTTCCGGCCGCGATCACCTTGCCGTGGTCGATCACGACGATCTCGTCGGCGAGACGGTCCGCCTCGTCGAGGTACTGCGTCGTCAGCAGCACCGTGGTGCCCTCCGCGACGAGGGTCCGGATCATGCCCCACAGCTCGAGACGGCTCCGCGGGTCGAGCCCGGTCGTCGGCTCGTCGAGGTAGAGGAACCGCGGGCGGCCGACGAGGCTGGCGGCCAGGTCGAGCCGGCGGCGCATGCCGCCCGAGTACGCCTTCACGTACTTGCCGGCGGCGTCGGACAGGTCGAACGCCTCGAGCAGTTCCTTCGCGCGGGCTCGCGCCGAGGACCTCGAGGTCCCGAGCAGCCGCCCGAGCATGAAGAGGTTCTCCTCGCCCGAGAGCAGCTCGTCGACCGCCGCGTACTGGCCGGTCAGCCCGATCAAGCTCCGCACCTTCGCCGGCTCGTGCACGACGTCGTAGCCGCCGACGATCGCGCGCCCGGCGTCGGGCCGCAGCAGGGTCGACAGGATCCGGATCGCGGTGGTCTTGCCGGCGCCGTTCGGCCCGAGCAGGCCGAACACGGTGCCCTCCCGGGCGACCATGTCGATGCCGTCGAGGGCTCGTACCTTGCCGAAGGTCCGGACCAGGCCCTCGGCCTCGATCGCTGAAGTCGACATACCTACCTCCCTCACCTCTTCGTTGCGTGGACGGCTCGACGAACGCCTACAGGACTGACGACAACTCGAGACCTCGGGACGTTCCGACATTCATCGGTTTGGGCATGATGTCAGAACAATCCGGTCATCTTCTGGCCGGTTTCTGTGAGAACCTCGGACGATGCGGGCCGACCGACTCGTCGCCGTCCTCCTGCTCCTGCAGGCACGCGGCCGCGTCACCGCGGCCGAGGTCGCCGAGGAACTCGAGGTCTCCGAACGCACCGCCCGGCGCGACCTCGAGGCCCTCGCGATGGCCGGGATCCCGGTCTACTCGCAGGCGGGCCGGGGCGGCGGGTGGTCGCTGATCGGCGGCGCCCGCACCGACCTCTCCGGCCTCACAGCCGCCGAGGCCCGGACGCTGTTCCTCGTCGCCGGGCCGTCGGCCTCGGCGACGCCGGCGATCAAGGCTGCGCTCCGGAAGTTGGTCCGGGCGCTCCCCGAGCCGTTCCGTGCGGAGGCTGAGGCCGCGGCGTCCGCGGTGGTGATCGACCCCGCGAGCTGGGACCGGACGCAGTTCCCGCCGCCCGCGCATCTCGAGGCGCTGCAGCACGCGGTCGTCGACGGCGTCCAGATCCGCATCGTGTACGCGAGCAGGAACTCGCCGGAGCGCGAGCGCCTCGTGCATCCGCTCGGTCTCGTCTCGAAGGCCTCGGTCTGGTACCTGGTCGCGGGGACCGACGCCGGCCTCCGAACCTTCCGCGTGAGCCGCGTGCGCTCGGTCGCGCCGACCGAAGATGCGGTCGACCGGCCCGAAGGGTTCGACCTCGAACAGACGTGGGAATCGGTGAAGTCGGAGCTCGACGAGCGCCGGGTCGGCTACCGGGCGAGGGCGTTCGTGGAGGCTGAGGCGGTCCCGTGGCTGCGCTCCGACTTCGGGACGCGGCTGTCCGTCACGGAGCTGCGCGACGATCGCGGGCGGCTCGAGGTCGAGCTTCGGAGCTGGTCCGGGCACACCCTCGCGGGGGAGCTCGCAGCGTTCGCACGGTGGGTCGAGGTCGTGGAGCCGGCCGAGGTCCGCGACGAGCTGGCGAGGATCGGTGCCGAGCTCGCGAGCCGCTACGGGGGTCCTGCCGGAGTGTGAGCCCCCGACCGGGGATGCTCGGCGGAGCATCTTCCGTTCCCCGGGCGCCCCGATATCGTCGCCTGCCTCGCGAGCCCGAGGGTGCGGACATGCCCGGAAGATCTGTTTCGAACGGCAACGCTCCGCGCGGCTCGCGGCTGGAGATCCCGAGAACCTCCTGGAGGAGGCGCGGGTCGAGCCTCCGTACGTATTGGTCGGGACCTCGGGGGGAGGGTCATCACGGCAGGCTACGCGCTCCGGCATCCGCGCGACGTCGCGGGCTTGGTCTTCATCGACACCGGGTCCCCGTTCCGCAACCCGCCACGCCCGATCGTCGAGGAGACCACCTGGAACCATCCGTCGAACGTTGAGCAGCGGGACTACCTGCAGGTCGAGAAGGACGCGTGGGCGGCCCGGGGGCAGATCGGCCACATCCCGGTGTCGGTCGTCACCGTCGAGTACTCACCGGCCGACATCGATGCCTCACCGTTCGCCTCGGAGCAGGCGATGATGCGAGACAACGTCGAGGCGCAGCAGGGGTGGCTCGTCCTCAGCCCATCGGCCGAGCAGATCGTGGTGCAGACAAGTCATGCGGTCGAGGAGGACGACCCGCAACTCGTGATCGACGTGATCCTTGACGTCCTGGAGGCTGCACGAGGGCAGAGCTGACGAGCGGTCGACGACCCGGACGTCGGGTGTCGTACCCGGTGTCTGCTTAAACCGCCGGCGCAGAAGTTCGTGATCCGGCCCTGACGAGGAACCCGCCGCCACAGGGGGCTACGCTACTCGCGTCCGTCCGCGTTCCTCGACGGAGGTGATGGCATGGCCGAGCGGGTCGACGATCTCGAGCGGGCTCGTGATGCCGTCGAGCGGCGATCGTGGTCCGAGGCGTACGCCATCTTCGAGGAGCTCGAAGACCCGGACCTCCTACCGGCAGAGTGGGAGTCGTTCGCCGATGCTGCATGGTGGACGGGCCGTCAGGAAGAATCGATCGCGGCGCGACAGAAGGCCTACACGAGCTACGCGGACGCCGGCGACGAACGACGTGCCGGGTGGATGGCCGCGCGCCTGTGCATCGAGCACTTCATCCGCGACGAGCCGGCCGCGGGCATGGGCTGGCTCGCCCGGTCCAGGCGGCACGCAGCGGGTCTCCCCGAATGCGTCGAGCTCGGATTCATGTCGGTCCTCGAGGCCACGGTACTGCGATACGGCGGGGATCTCGCATCCGCGGGGCCGCTCGCCCAGCGCGCGACCGAGATCGGCGAGCGGTTCGGCGACCGAGACCTGCTCGCGTTGGCGATCCACACGCAGGGGCTGATCCTGATCGCCCAGGGGTGCGTCACCGAGGGCGTGCCGCTGCTCGACGAGGCGATGACCTCCGTCGTGGCGGGCGAGGTGGGCGACTACTGGGCCGGTGCCGTCTACTGCAACGTCATCGCCGCGTGTCTGGAGATCGCGGACGTGCGCCGGGCCGCGGAGTGGGCCGAGGCAGCGAGGGCGTGGTCCGAGTCGATCCCGTCCGAGTCGCTGTATCCGGGGCTGTGCCGGGTCAACCGGGCCCAGGTCGCGAGCCTGCGTGGGGAATGGTCGCTGGCGGAGGCCGAATCGGTGCTCGCCACCGAGCAGCTCATGATCACGAACCCGCCGCTGGCCGCGGAGGCGCTGTACGAGACCGGCGACGTGCGCCGGCGCCGGGGGGATCTCGCCGGCGCGGAGGCCGCATTCGAGCGGGCGCACGAGCTCGGCTTCCAACCGCAGCCCGGGCTGGGGCTGCTCCGGCTCGCGCAGGGCAAGATCGACGCCGCCCTGTCGGCGCTCCGGTCCGCCGTGGCCGCTCCCTCCGGCAACCGGCTGCGCACGGCGCGGCTGCAGTGGGCACTGGCCGAGGCGGCGCTCGCCGCCGGTGACCTCGACGCGGCGAGGTCCTCGGCCGACGAGCTCGACGCGATCGCTCGAGACTCGGACGCCCGGGTCCTGGAGGCATCCGCGGCCACGGTGCGAGGGTCGGTCCGGAGCGCCGAGGGCGACCTGCCCGGTGCGGTCGCGAGCCTGCGGCACGCGTCGGCGCTGTGGCAGGAGCTCCGGTTGCCGTACGAGGCGGCCCGCGCCCGTATGCAGCTCGGGCTCGCGCTCCGAGCCGCGGGCGACGACGACGGCGCCCGGATGGAGCTCCGTGCCGCCCTCGCCGCGTTCGAGAAGCTGGGCGCGTCACGCGACGCGGCGGCCGCCTCCGACCTCCTCGGCGGACCGACGGAGCTGCCGCGCGGGCTGACCGCCCGCGAGGCCGAGGTCCTCCGGCTCGTGGCGGCCGGCAAGACGAACCGCGACATCGCGGTCGAGCTCGTGATCAGCGAGCACACCGTGGCCCGCCACCTCCAGAACATGTTCGTGAAGCTCGGCGTCTCCTCGCGCTCGGCGGCGACGGCGTTCGCCTACGAGCACGGCCTCGCCTGAGCCCGCTTTCGAGGCCGAGTGGTGATACCTCACCACTCGGACGCTCTCGGAAGTTGGCGTGTTCGGGCGATGAGCGCCGGACACCCCAGGCCTACCGTCGACCTCGGAGCAGAGCGAAGGAGGCCGAGATGGACGGCACGGGGTCGGAGCGGTTCGACACGGTGGTGATCGGGGCCGGCCAGGCGGGCCTGTCCGCCGGCTACTACCTGAAGCGGGCCGGCCGGTCGTTCGTGATCCTCGACGCGAACGCGGAGGTCGGTGGGTCGTGGCTGAACCGCTACGACTCGCTGCAGCTGTTCACGCCGAGGTGGGCGGTGCGGCTGCCCGGCTGGCGATTCCAGAACAAAGACGTGCGGTACCCGTCGAGGGACCAGATGATCGGGTTCCTGCAGGAGTACGCCGAGCGGTTCGACCTGCCCCTCCGGACCGGCGTCCGCGTCGAGCGGATCTCCCGCGGGGGCGACGGCTTCGTGGTGTCCACCGACGCCGGAAGGATCGAGGCGGACGACGTGATCGTGGCCACGGGCGCCAACCGGGATCCGAGGGTCCCCGCATTCTCGAGGGAGCTGGATCCCGCGATCGTCCAGCTTCACTCCAGCGAGTACCGCAACCCGTCCCAGTTCCGGGACGGCGGGGTCCTCGTGGTCGGCGCCGGCAACTCGGGCGCCGACATCTCGCTCGACGCCGTGACGGGGCACCCGACGTGGCTCTCGGGCCCCGATCGGGGCCACATCCCCGTCAACATCGACACGTGGATCGCCCAGAACGTCGCGTTCCGCCTGATCCGGTTCGTGGGCGTGCACGTCCTGACCGAGCGGACCCCGATCGGACGTCGGTCGAAGGCGAAGCACCAGGGCGACCCGCTCGTCCGTGTGAAGCCGAAGCAGCTCCTCGCGGCGGGCGTCGAACGCGTGCCGAAGACCGTCGGGGTCCGGGACGGCAAGCCGATGCTCGAGGACGGCCGCGTCCTCGACGTCGCGAACGTGATCTGGGCCACGGGCTACCGTCACGACTTCTCGTGGATCGACCTGCCGATCCTCGGCGAGGACGGCGAGCTCGTGCACGAGCGCGGGGTCGCGACGGGCCAGCCGGGCCTGGTCTTCGTCGGCCTCTCTTTCCAGTACTCCGCCGCGTCGGACGTGATCCCCGGGGTCCCCCGGGACGCGAAGTACGTAGTGGAGCGGCTGCTGTCGCGGGACCGAAGCGACGTGGGACGGGAGCTCTCGGCGGCGGCCTGAGTTCAGCCCGCCGTGCCGTCGATGATGCGGTGCGTCGAGGTCCAGTTCGTCGCCCAGGTCTGCCCGCCGTCCCAGGAGAACGACTGTTCCCACGTGCTCACGCCGTCGTCCAGCACCCGCCAGTCGAACCGAACCTTCGTGTCCCGTCCGGCGATCACCTCGTCGCTCAGGAACTCGCCTCGCGCGCCGTCGAACCCGCCCTCGACCGGCACGCCGATGTCGCCGGGGAAGCGCGTCGAGGCCCACCAGATCCGCCACCGCCTGGTCTCGGGCTCGAACAGCCGGAGCGTGAAGCCTTCGAACGGCGCGCCGCTCGGCGGCATCGCCGCGACGGAGAAGGTGTCGACGTTGCCGAGCCCTCCGAGGATCGGGTAGGCCTCGCCCTCGGCGTCGAACTCGACCCACTCCGTCGCGTCGGGGTCGAGCGTGTCGACGAGCTTGCGGTTATGGATCCGGCGCCGCCCGAACAGGAAGTCGAAGTCGTGGCGTCCGTCGTTCACGGTCTCGGTGTCCTGCATCGTTCCCTCCTTCGCTCGACCGAGGTGGCATCATGCCGGGGGAACATGGTCATCTTCCGGCCGCTTCTCCGGAACGGGGTTACGCCGACGAACGCTCGAGCGGCGTCGGGAACCGGAGACGCAGGCGGACGTCGCCGAGCCAGTCCTGGAGACGGTCGCGCTCGCGTTCGATCGCGCGCCGGGTCGCCGCGTCCACACGGGACAGGAGCCTGAGCACGACGACCCCGTCGTCGTCCTGCCACCAGCCGCCGACGATGCGGCCGTTCGACCACACGGTGGGCCCGGCGTTGCCGTTGCGATCGAACAGCAGCGGGACGTGCTGCTCCCGCAGGTACCAACCGCGCTCCTTCCAGCCCATCACGGTCGGGTCGAGGCCGGGCAGGAGCGCCACCCACGGCTCGGGTTCGTCGACCGGATCGAGGTCGTCGGGCAGCACGTAGCCGGTGTCGTCGCCGATGCGGACCGTCTCCGCGCCGACGGCCTCGAGCGTGTTCGACGTGAGCCCCGCCGTCCACCCGGTCCACCATCGGATGTCGCGCATCGTGCCCGGGCCGAACGTCCCGAGCCACCGCCGTAGCAGCTCGGCGCTCGCTGCCTCGTGGTCGAGCTCGGGCAGCGGGCGTTCGAGCCAGGCGTCCATCAAGGCCCATCGGTACTGGCCGGACGCGAACGTTCCGACCGGCCGGGCCCGCGACACCTTGCCCTCGATCGACAGCAGGAACAGGATCCGCGTCGAGCCGCCCATGCTGCCGGCCCACGTGGTGCCCTCGCCGTAGGTGAACCTGACGCCGAGCTCGGGGACCTCCTTGGTGAGCTCGCGGCCGGCGGCCTCACCGCGTTCTCGGAGGACGTCGAGCGTCTTCGCGCTCACGCGATCGATCCACCGCTCGCCGCCGCCCGGGCGCACGTGGCCGTACTCCTCCAGCCACCGCGCGAGGCGCTTGCGTTCCCGCGGCACGAGCGCCTTCGTGCAGGCGGCGTCGATCGCCGCCGCGAGGTCGAGCGGCACGACGAACAGCGTCCGGCGCATCCCGATCATGCGGAGCACCGACCGCCGCTCGTACAAGGCGTCCTCGAGCTCCGCGGGCGCGAAGTCCTTCACCCTCGCCCACGACGCGAGGTACGGCGTCGGCGGGTCGCTCGAGTGCAGCCCGGCGAGGTCGGCGGCCACCCCCTCCGCGGACGTCGCGGGCGCGGCGAGGTGGTGCCGAAGGCCGAGGCGCGCCCGCCGTTCCGCGACGCCGATGCGCCTCACGACGGTCCGCCGGGGAGCCACTCGTAGAGCGCGTCTTGCGTCTTCTCCTCGTTCGCCGAGCCGTCGGTGAGCTTGACGACCTTCAGGCCGTGCCGTTCGTAGAACCGGCGCGCGCCGGCGTTCGCCTGGAACACCCAGAGCCGGAACCCGCCGGGCATGCGCGCCTTCGCCCGTTCCAGCAGCGCGCTCCCGATGCCGCGACCCTGATGGTCGGGGTGCACGTACAGGTGCTCGAGGTGGTCCCCGTGCGACGTCGCGACGAATCCCACGATCGCGTCGCCGACCTCGGCCACCGACACCTCCTGCTCGGCCATCACCGTGTTCGTGATGAAGTCGGCCGTCTCCTCATCGGTGTGGAGCTTCGGCAGGAACGTCAGCGTGCCGAACGACGCGATGAACACCTCGGCGACCGCGTCGGCGTCCTTGGGCGATGCCGCCCGGATCCGGACCTCGCTCATCGGTCCATCATCGAGGACGCGGACGACGTGCGGGTCAGGGCTCGGTCGAGCCCGACACCGCCGAGGCCGGCGGCCTGCGCGGCGTGAACAGCCACGCGTCGAAGAGCTCGTCGAGCTGCTGTCCCGACTCCTGCTCGGCGAGCGCGATGAACTCCTCGGTCGTCCCCGTGCCGAACGCGTTCGTCTCGTTCCACGCCCGCAGGGTGTCGAAGAACGCGACGTTGCCGACCTCCTCCCGCAGGGCCTGCAGGGTCATCGCGCCGCGCGTGTACACGGCGTCGTGGAACAGGTCGTCCGGGCCCGGGTCCCCGACGACCACGCGCCAGAACGGATGTTCCGCGGGGATGCCGTCGAAGGTGTCCCGGAGCCGCTCCCGCGTCGTGCCCTGTCCCCGGTCCTCGGACCAGAGCCACTCCGCGTACGTCGCGAAGCCCTCGTTCAGCCAGATGTGCTGCCAGCGCTCGACCGCGACCAGGTCGCCGAACCACTGGTGCGCGAGTTCGTGGACGATCACGGGCACCGCCCCGGGGAAGTACCACCGGGGATAGATCGGCCGGGTCTGCGTCTCGAGGGCGAACCCCAGCTTCCGCGAGTGCGTGACGATCGCGCCGACGGACTCGAACGGATACGTGCCGAACCGCGACTCGAGGAACGACAGGATCGCCGGTTGCCGTGCGAGCGCGTCGTCGACCCGGTGTCCGAGGTCGCGGTGGACCGCGTCGATCAGCGGCACGCCCGACGCGGTCTCATCGAACCGGAGCCGGAACTCGCCGACGTCGACCGTGGCGAGGTAGCTCGCCATGGGTTCGCGCACCTGCCACACGTGCGTCCTCCGGTCGCCGTTCGACGCGACACGTTCGCGCACGCCGTTGGCCACGACCTGGAGGCCCGCCGGGACGGTGACGCGGAACGAGTAGGTCGCCGGGTCGGTGGGGTGGTCGTTGACGGGGAACCACGTGGCCGCGGACTCGGGCTCGCCCGCGACGATGAAGCCGTCGCTCGTGTGGATGAAGCCGGAGGGGATGGTCGTCCCCGGGAGGACGAACGGCCTCGGCACGCCCCGGTACCGAACCTCGACGGTGAACGGGGCGCCGTCGGCGAGCGGCTGTGCGGGCGTGATCTTCAGGTCCTGCGTGGTCCGCGACCACTCGGCTGCCAGCCCGTCCACCTCGACCGAGCCGACCCGCAGCCCGTTGAGATCGAGGCTGAAGCAGGAGAGCTCCTGCGTCGCGAGCGCCTCGATCGTCGCGATGCCGCGCAGGACGTTGCTCGCGGGCGCGTACCGGATCGCGAGGTCGTAGTGCTGCACGTCGTACCCGCCGTTCCCGTAGCGGGGGAAGTACGGGTCGCCGGCCCCGAGCGCGCCGGCCGTCGCCCCGTCCCCGCACCGAGGCACCCCCTCGGGCGCGTCCGACGTCCCCGCGCCCGTCCGCGGGAACACCACGGAGAAAAGGAGGAGCGCGAGTGCGACGAGGATCCGTTCGAGGGGCACGTGGTGCGCCTTTCGGTCTCGGGCGTGATCCGTCTCGGATCCGACGACGTTAGGCGGTGCCGCGAGATGCGTCCATCCCGCCGGCGCTCAGCCGAGGCGGGCTGCACGCAGCGAGAGGTAGCGGCGTTCGGGGAGGCTCGAGGTCCTCCGCGCCGCGAGCCGGTAGGCCTCGCGGGCTGCCTCGACGTCGCCGGCGAGCTCGAGCAGGTGCGCGCGGACGGCCTCGAGCCGGTGGGTCCGGGCCATCCGGTCGTCGTCGTCGAGCGTCCCGAGCACCGCGAGGCCGGCGCGCGGTCCCCGGACCATCGCGACCGCCACCGCCCGGTTCAGCGTCACGACCGGACCCGGCGAGACCTGCTCCAGCACCTCGTACAGGGCGAGGATCTCGGTCCAGTCGGTCTGCTCCGCGCTCGGCGACTCGTCGTGCACCGCGGCGATCGCGGCCTGCAGCTGGTACGGGCCGACGAGGCCGGTGCCGAGCGTCCTCGTGACGAGGTCGACGCCCTCCGCGATCTGCTCGCGGTTCCACAGGTCGCGGCGTTGCTCCGCGAGCGGGACGATCATCCCGTCGGCGTCCGTCCGCGCCGCCCGCCGGGCGTCGGTGAGGAGCATCAGCGCGAGCAG
>Ga0075428_100006717_pt1 | contig 12798 bp, 19 predicted proteins | sample RhiMetdeltSRZDD2_FD_75291 | JGI IMG/M metagenome (GOLD analysis project Ga0075428, IMG submission 75291) | Populus rhizosphere microbial communities from Tennessee, USA - Rhizosphere MetaG P. deltoides SRZDD2 | ecosystem: Host-associated > Plants > Roots > Rhizosphere > Soil | place: USA...
TGACCCGTCTAGTCTGTAATTTCTGTCATGACAGAAATTACAGACTACAAAACAGCAGGCCCGACTCCGCTTCCGCCGGCGGTACAGCAATTCGTCCTGCACTGGGGAAACCTCGGGGACCGCTGGGGCGTGAACCGCTCCGTCAGCCAGATCCACGCGCTTCTCTACGTCGCGGACCGCCCGTTGACCGCGGAGGAGATCGCGGATTCCCTCGGCATCGCGCGCTCCAACGTGTCGAACTCGCTGCGCGAGCTGCAGGCATGGAACCTCATCCGTGCCGTGCCGGTCCTGCGCGACCGCCGTACCTTCTACGTCGCGGAGACCGATCTCTGGACGCTCGTCTCCCGCATCGCAGCGGGGCGCAAGGAGCGCGAGCTCGACCCGGCCGCCGCCGCCCTGAAGGAATGCCTCGAGTCCGCCGAGCGCGACCGCGAGGCGAGCCCCATCGTCACGCGGCGCCTGCGGGAAATGCTCGAGTTCGTCGAGCGCACGAGCCGCTGGTACGACCAGATGATCCGGCTGCCGCGCGCGCAGATCACCGCGCTCATGAAGCTCGGCGCCGGCGTCGTGCGCCTGCTCGACCGGGGCGGCTCGAAGCGCGGCGGGGAGTCGGCAGCCGCGCGCTAGCTTTCAACCACAGGAGGGTGCCATGCAAGAACTCTACTCACTGGTCACCGCAATCGCCGTCAGTTTCACGGTGAGCACCGCGATCCTCCTCGCCCTCGTCAAGCCGTTACGGCAGCTCCTCGGCTTGATCTGCCAGGGAGGCGAATCAACGTCGTTCTGGGTCAGCTTCACGACCGTGATGCTGTACGCGACGCCGCTCTTCTTCGCGCTGCTGTGGACGCCGTTCTACGACGTGTCGAGCATATCCGCGATCCGCACGGCCGTGCTCGCGGCGCTGTTTGGGTCCATCGGCGGCGTGATCATCATCGGCCTCAAGATCGCCGGAGCCCGCAAGATATAGCGGTCATGATGCGAGGGAGGGAGCCGATGCGACGCGCGCAGGAAGGAAGTCATCCGGATCGCACGCTGCAATCGCGCTCCGCCAGCACTCACGGCTCATTCCGGCAGCTGGTTACAGTCGAGGAATGGCGCCAGCTGCCGGCGCCGGTGCAGGCGAGGTTCGAGCGGGAGCTCGCACCGGGCGACTCGGCGGCCTTCGTCGGCGAAGTCGCCGAAACCCGCATGACGGCATTCGGCTGGCTCTGGGCGCAGCTCGCGCGCCTCTTCGGCTCACCGTTGCCGCTCAAGGCGCTGGCGAGAGTTCCCGCTGCCGTCGTCGTGACGCAGGACGCGCTCAATCCCATGCAGGCCTGGACGCGGCTCTATCACGAGAACGGGAAGCTCCCGCAGGTCATCTGCTCGACGAAGCGGTTCGCGGGGCCGACCGGGCTCGAGGAGTGCGTCGGCGCCGGCATCGGCATGGCGCTCGCGGTCAGCGTGGAACATCGTGCACTCGTCTTTCGCAGCACGGAGTATTTCTGGCGCTGCGGCGCGTTGCGGCTCTGCATCCCGGACTGGCTGACGCCAGGCCGCATCGCCGTAATCCATCGGGAGGAGCGCGCGGGGCGCTTCAGCTTCACGCTCATCGTGACGCATCCGTGGTTCGGAGAGACGATCCACCAGGTGGCGTTTTTCCGGGACGCCTGCTGATGACCGCCGGGCGCATCGTCGTTTTCGACGGCTACTGTCACGTATGCAGTGGAGGCGTCCGCTTCGTGCTCCGCCACCCGGTCGATCCACCCTTTGAGATGGTTCCAATGCAGAGCGAGCGTGGCCGCGCGCTCCTCGCCGCGCATGGCATCGATCCGGAGGATCCGATGACCTTCCTCGTGATCGACGGCAACCGCGCCATGACCGAGTCGGACGGGTGCATCCACGTCGCGGCCGCGCTCGGCGGGATCTGGAAGCTTGCGGCCGCGGGCCGCGCGATGCCGAAGCCCTGGCGAGACTGGATGTACCGCGTCCTCGCTCGCAACCGTTACAACTGGTTCGGCAAACGCGACACCTGTTACCTGCCTTGAGTTGCGTCAGCGACTCGACTCGTAGCGGATCGCGAAGCCAGCCAGCTCGTTCATGATTTCCGCGCGCGTCAGCAGGCCGATGCAGGGAAATGCCCCGCGCGTCTCGAGCGGGGCATACCCGGGGAGCCTGAGGAGTTTCTTGACGACGAGTGCCGCCGGCGCGGCGGGCACCTGCGGTCCGTCGCCGCTCTCGGCGATGAGAATCGCGCTGCGGGAATCGGAGCGTGCATTCTTGTCGCGCGTGAGTACCTCCACGTGCATCGCGCCCGAATCCGTGCCGAGCGCATCGAAGAAATCGGCAATCTTCAGGAATGCTTTCGCGCAGCGGGTCAGCCGGGGAAGCACGCCGAGGCGAACGCCGCGCGACAGGCCGGACAGCATGAGGTGCAGGCCGCCGATCTCGAATCCGGCGCGAATGCTGGCCGCTTCCAACGCCGGGTAGCGCCTGCGCCAGAGTGCGCGCTCGGGCGTGTCGACGTTCGACAGCCATCGCTTGCCGACCGGCGCCGGATACTCGTGGCTCGTCAGGTCTCCCCACCCATACTCCGGCCGGTTGCCGCAGATCGGCGGAATCGGCTTGCCGCAGTAGCTCAGGATTGCGCTGACCGTCGCGACGCCGCGGGGCGCGCGGTGGCCCGGCGAAATGCCGACATCGATCGCGACGACTTCGCGCGGATTCGGCGCGAGCTCGTCGACGATGGCGGTCGTGAATGCAGGCAGAGTGGAGGCACCGCTGATGATCGCGACGTTCTCGAGCCGGGCCGCGGAATCGAGCGACGCAATCTCGACGGCCCGGGCACGCGCATCGGCGATGTCGACGTAGTGGATGCCGCGCTCGGCGCATGTGCGAGGCAGGGCGAGGTTGCGCGTCTGGAACGGGCCCAGGGCGTCGACGACGATCGCCGGTTTCTGCGCGATGATCTGGGTGATCGCGGCGGGCCGGGACATGTTGACAGCCAGGAGCCGGGCGCGGTCCGCACCTATCACGCGCACGGTATTGCCGGCAGCGACAGCATTGCGGCCCGCGACGATCACGTCGATCGCGCCAGTTCGCGCGAGGTTGGCCGCGATGCGGCGGCCAAACACGCCGTAGCCACCAAGGATCAGTACGACGGGCAGCGACACTCAGTCAGTCTACCGAAAACACTTCTTCCAAAATCACTCCTACGGAAATACGTGTTCGTCCGATAGACGCGGGACTATCTTCCGTATCTGCTTGAATTTCCCGCAACGGATCGGCCTGCACGGGGTCAAACCGTCAGAGGGAGTTCACATCAATGCTGGAGCTGATCATGGCGCTTTCGCTGTCGTCCCCTGTATTCACTCACAACGGCTCGATCCCGAAGATCTACACCTGCCAGGGCAAGGACATTTCCCCTGCGCTCAGCTGGAGCGGGGTACCAAGCGGCACGAAGAGCGTGGCGCTCATCGTCGATGACCCGGACGCGCCGGATCCGGCTGCGCCCAAGCGCACGTGGGTGCACTGGGTCGTCTACAACATCCCGCCGGAAACAATGGAGCTCAAAGAGAACGTGGAAGGCTCGAAACTGCCGAATGGGACGCGCGAGGGCAAGAACGACTGGGACCGGATCGGCTACGGCGGACCCTGCCCCCCGATCGGCCGCCACCGCTACTACCACAAGCTCTACGCGCTCGACGTCGTGCTGCCGGACCTCAACCAGCCGACCAAGGCGGATCTCCTGAAGGCGATGGACGGGCACGTGCTGGAAGAAGCCGAGATGATCGGCACGTACCAGAAGAACTGATCGATTCCCGGCGGCGGCGGCCGTCGGGGGAACGGCCGCCGCACCCGCTCGCGGCGGGTGCTCCAAAGATAAGCGCGCGATATTGCCGGATGATGACCGGCGGATTTCAGCCTTGCTTGCGCAGGCGCGCCGTCTCGACAAAGCCGCGCCGGCAGGCATTGCACGGCGAGACGAACGAGTAGGGACCTTCGCGCGCCGCGCCGATCACGATCATCGCCGTGCCGATCGGATACTCGTCGATGACCCGGCCCTTCGTGCCGGGCGCGTCGATTACGGCCGAGTCCTGGGTGAGCGTCATGATGCCGCCCGATGCGACGTCAACCGCGTGGTCCTTGTAGTCGATCCAGGTGCGGGCGTAGGCCCTGCCATTCCACACGTAATGCGTGTACTCGCTGCAGGGCTGCTTGCCGCTGCAGCCGCCGACAAGCTCCGCGTACTTGCCTTCTTCGGACTTCAGCACCTGGATGCCCGGGCCGTCGTCGGCACTGATGGCGCCGAGCTCGACCCAGGCCTCACCGCGCTTCTTGTAGAGCAGGAACGGGCAGCCGGTGCTGCCGCAGGCGAAGGCGCCTGGCACGCCCACGCAGTCGAAGTTGTTGACGAGGTCGACGAGCACCTCCGCGCTTGCGTCGCCGTCGACGTCGAGCGACCAGGCCTCCGAAGGCACGCGGGCCTCGATCTTGCCGCCGCTACCGGTGCATTGTCCGCTCAGGTAGTCGAGCGAGAGCAGGGCGAAGGAGGGGCAGCGCGTCGATTGCGCTTCCTCGTCGGCGAGGCAGGCGGCGAAGTCGAGCCGCTTGGTGATGGTCGCGGGCGCGCCCTGGGCGGCCTTGTCGACGACCGCGCTCCTGTCCTTGTTGATGCGCGTGACGTCGCGCCCCGCGTCGTCGCCGCAGCCGGCGAGGAGAACCGTTGTCGTAAATAGCGCGATCAGGATCCGCATGCCCCGCCCTGCGCCGGCCCAAAGAAAGGGCGGCGCCGTGCGCGAGCGTAACCGGGGTGTCAGCCCCGGGTCAAAACGCTAAATGCTGGTATTGAGACGGAATACCGTCAGGCGGCGTCGGACCGCGGCATCGACGGCTCGAGGGCGAGGTCGACGCACTCCGCGTTCGAAAGGCGGCGCGCGACGTCGTCCCAGTTGACGAGCTCCCAGAACGCCACGATCCACTTCTCTTTCTTGTTCCGGTACTGCAGGTAGTACGCGTGCTCCCACATATCCATCACGAGGAGCGGCACGGTCGCGATTGCGCTGCGGTCCTGGTGGTCGTGGATCTGCTCGATGAGGAGCAGGTCCTGGGTCGTGTCCCAGGTCAGCGCGGCCCAGCCCGAACCCTGCAGTGCGGCGCCGGTTGCTCCGAACTGCCGCCGAAACGCATCGACGCTGCCGAAGGCAGACTTGATGCGGGATTCGAGTGGGCCAGATGGAGGCGCCCCCTTGTTCGGCTCGAGGTTGCGCCAGAATATCGAGTGCAGCAGGTGGCCCGAGTAATGGAACGCCAGGTCCTTCTCGAGCTGGTTGATGCGGGCGAAGTCCCCCTTTCCGCGCACCTCCGCGAGCGTCTCGAGCGTCCGGTTGATACCGTCCACGTAGGCCTGGTGGTGGGCCGAGTAGTGGATCTCGAGGAGCTCTGCCGAGTACGCCGGTTCCAGCGCATCGTATTTGTAGCCGAGCGGGGGAAGCTTGAACTTCTGGAAATTGCTCATGGCTTGTCGCCGCAACGAAAAGGGGACGGTCACATCTACAGATGTGACCATCCCCTTTAGAGGGCTCAGTTCTTCTTGCGTTCCATGGTGGGACGGCTGCCCGGCGCCTCATCGAAGGTGCCCGTATCCAGCGAGCCGGCGAAGCGCTCAATCTGCTTCTCCGCCTCGTCCTTGGACACGCCGTAGACTTCCTGGATCCGGCCCGCGAGCTCCTCGCGGCGGCCGTCGATCACGTCAAGGTCGTCATCCGTGAGCTTGCCCCACTGCTGACGTACCTTCCCCGAAAACTGTTTCCAATTTCCTTCAATCCGATCCCAGTTCATCAGCTCACTCCTTGAGGCTTGTTGCCGCGGGAAATCCGCAGCGTGCTCAAAGAGCATGGTCGATGGAAAAAACGCGCTCTGTAGGACTACTGCGTGTTGCCGCGTAAGTCCTGCAGTTGGTTCTGCGCCTCGGCAAATGCGGCATTTGCCTCTTGTTCGCACTGCGTGCGCACGACTTCCGGCTGCGACTCGCAGCGATCGAGCGCCTTGTTGTGATCGGCCGCGGCGCTCGCGATCCCGACTTCGTAGCTCGGCGGTCCAGCCGGCGCTCCCGATTCCTCGGGCGCGAGGATCGCGGGCGCGAGCGGTGAGCTGGAATCGTCCAGGCCGGCTTTTTCCGCGGCCTGGTCGGCAGGCCCGTCGCCGCAGGCGGCGAGAAGACACAGCGTGGCGAGTGAGAGTCCTTCCCTGATGTTCATTACTGGGTACCTGTGCTGCGGATCCGCAGGAGCGGGAGCGTGAAGCGGCACTCGGTGCCGACATTTGTCCCGAGCGAGCGAACGGTGAGGTCGCCGTTGAGCGACTGGATGCGGTGGCGCATGCCGAGGACGCCTTGTGACTGGGGCGTTTCGAGCCGCGACTCGTCGATGCCGACACCGTCGTCACGCACGGTGATGTTGAGCTGGTCGTCGTCGGCCGTGACGGAGAGGAGCACGGACTTCGCCTTGGAGTGCTTCATGATGTTCATGAGGCACTCCTGCACGGCGCGATAGATCGCGATCCGCGCGTCGGCCGAGATCTCCGGCATGATCTCGGGATAGTTTTCCTCGCAGGCGATGCCGGCCCGGCGCACGGTCTCGTCCACCAGCCAGCGCAGGGCGGCGACGAGGCCGACGTTGTCGAGCAGCGTCGGGCGCAGGCTCTCGATGATGCGGCGCTTGAGCGCGAGGCCGTCGTCCATGCAGCGCAGCACGCGCTCCCAGCGCAGCTTGTTGGACTCGGAGCCGTCGTCGAGCCGCTTGCGCAGCCACGACACGTCGATCTTCGTCGCGACCAGGAGGCCGCCGAGCTCGTCGTGCAGCTCGCGGGCGAGCGCGGCCTTCTCGCGCTCGGCGACTTTCTGCAGGCTGCTCGAAAGATGGAACAGCATTGCGGTGCGCTGCTGCACGGTGCGGTCGAGCTCGCGGTTGCGGTCGCCGAGGTCCTGGGTCTCCTGCGCGCGGTTCCGGAGGTCCCGGCCGAGCAGTGCGCCGATCAGGACGACGAGCACGAGGGAAAGGAAGGCCGCGGCGCCAAGAAGGACGCGCGAGGTCCGAAGGTCGCGCTGCGAGCTCTCGCGTGCGGCGTCGAGCCGCTCGCTTTCGCGGTCGTACAGGTCGCGCAGGCCGTGACGGATGTCCGTCATCGCGCGCTGGCCGATGTCCGTGTCGAGGAGCTGCAGCGCTGCCGCGCGGTTCACCTCGCCGTAGAGGCGGAGCGACGTCTGCATCTCGCCGACCTTCTTGCCGGCGATCGAGCGCAGTCCCTGTGCCTTGGCGGCATCCTCTTCCAGCCTGGATTCCTTGAGCCGCGTGACGATACGGTCGAGCAGCGGATCGAGCCCGCGCACCGCTGGATCGAAGTTGCGCAGGTAGCGCGTGTCCTCGGTCAGGAGGAAACCGCGCTGGGCGGTCTCGGCATCGAGCAGCAGCCGGAGGTAACGCGACAGGAGCGCCTGCCTTTCCTCGGCCGCAGAGATGACCTGGCCCGCCTCGTGCAGGCGCTTGTAGCCGGACTCCGCGACCATGAAGAGGGTCGCGATGAATGCGATCCCGAGCAGGATCGGGGCAAAATGCAGCCGGGAGGCGGGCAGGGTGGCCATCCGCCTCAATCTATAGCCATCTCCGTGAAAATAAACATCGGATTAAAGGCCTACGTAGGCACCCTCCTACAGCCGCCGTAGGCATCTCCGGATCGTCATGCCGACACCCGATGTGCGAATTAGGGGTTAACTTTCAGTAGGATGAGACTCCCATGATGAGCGCCAGGGTTTTGATTGCAGATGACCATGCCGTGGTCCGGGCTGGACTCCGGCAATTGCTGGGCGAGGACAACACGGTCGGCGAGATCGGCGAGGCCGCCACCGGCCAGCAGACCCTCGAAAGGCTGCGGGAGAGCCCTTGGGAGCTCCTGATCCTGGATATCGGGATGCCGGACCGCAGCGGCATGGATATCCTCCGGCACGTCCGGTCAGGCTACCCCGACACGCGGGTCCTGATCCTGTCCGGATTCCCGGAGCGGCAGTACGCCATCAACATGCTGCGGGCCGGCGCGCATGGGTTCCTCGGGAAGGAGAGTGCGCCGGACGACCTGTTGAAGGCCGTCCACGTGATCCTGTCGGGACGCCGCTACCTGAGTCCCACGATGTCGGAGCTCCTGATCTCCGAGATCGACAATGGCGGCGCCGACCGGCCGATCCACCAGCAGCTGTCGAAGCGCGAGTTCCAGATCTTCTGCAAGCTCGCGAGCGGCAGCTCGGTCTCTGAGATCGCCAAGGAGCTGTGCCTGTCCGTGAAGACCGTGAGCACTTACCGGAGCCGCGTGCTCGAAAAGATGCACTTCAAGACCAACGCCGACATTACGTCCTATGCGCTGCGGAATGGCCTCATCCAGTAGCGATATCGATAACGTGACCCTTCGCGTTCTGCTGGTAGAAGACTCGCGCGTGCTCGCCGAGCGCCTGCGAGAGTCACTCGACGGCCTCGAGCAGGTCGAGGTCGTCGCTTCGGTGGCGGACGAGACCGCCGCGGTCACGGCCGCGCGTGAGAACCACGTCGACGTCATCATCCTCGACCTGCAGCTCAAGGAAGGCACGGGCTTCGGCGTGGTGCAGCGGCTCGGCAAGACGCGGCCGAAGATCATCGTGTTCACGAACTACATGCTGCCGGAGTACCAGCGCCTCGCGAGCTCGCTCGGCATCGAGTACTTCCTCAACAAGTCGATCGACTACGAGCGGCTGCCGCAGCTGCTCGCCGAGATCGGCGCGGCTCAACCGCACTAGGTTTTCAAGGGGACGCTCACCTTGAATTCAAGGTGAGCGTCCCCTTGAAAAAGACGGGCCCGCGTCTTTCGACGCGGGCCCCAGGTGCAAAAAACGTCAGCGAACCGTATCGAGTGTACGAGGGGGGTCAGTACGACTTGACGCTCAGCTCGTTCTTGACGTCCTTCACACCAGTGACGGACCTGGCGACGTTGGTTGCGGCTGACTTGGCCGCCGCGTTGTCCACGAAGCCGGACAGCGAAACGACGCCTTCCTTGGTCTCCACGTTGATCTGGTGAGCCTTGGTGTCAGGGCTCTCGATCAGCGCGGCCTTGACCTTCGCAGTCAGGATCGAGTCGTCGATGACCTCACCGGCCGACTCGGATCCACCCTTGACGGTCAGGTCGTTCTGCACCGACTGCACGCCGGACACACCCCGGGCCACTTGACCCGCCTTCTCCTTCTCCTTCGCCGTACCGACGAAGCCGGCCAGCTTGACCACGCCGCGATTCACGTCGACGTTGATCTCCCCGGCCTCGGTGACGGGATCGGCCACGAGTGCCGACTTCACCTTCGTGAGCAGCGCCGCATCATCAACCTGCTCCCCCGGCGCCCTTTGAGTCCGGGTCGCCGAGCAGGCCGCCATGAGCATGGCGCCGCTTGCGATCAGGGCTACAAGTGTCTTATTCATATCTGCGTACTCCTAACGGGGACTCCGTAAGCTTCAAGTAGGGCCTGGCAGATCGGCGGCCGCCTTGGCAGCCTCGTAATCCGCGTCAGCCTGGTCCTTGCAAGCCTTCTGCTGGTCGCCCGGCAGCGCTTCGCAGCGCTCGACTGCGACCTTATGGTCGCCCTCGGCCTTCGCCATGGCGGTGTCTTCCTGGTTTTCCATCGCATCCTTGTTCGCGTCAGCCTGCTCCTCCGCGACGTCCTGCGACGCCTCGCTCTGAGCCTCGGCCACGTCGGCCTTCGTTTCCGCGGGATCCTCGGCCTTGTTACAAGCGCCGAGCGACGCTGCGAAAGCGCCGGCAATCAACATCGTCAATAAACGGTTCATCTCACCCTCCTGCTATCGAAAATCATTACCTACCTGAGTGTGGATCCGGCCGGACGGCCATAATGTCGGTACCGAGCGCGGCCGATTGTCGGTGGGACGCTTACGTCGTCCGACGCAGACAATCGGGCCACGCCGTCGGACTCAGAATCGGAAGGCGCCCGTGAGCCAGAGCGCGTTTGAACTGTCGGCGTTGTTGAAGTCGAACTGCTCGTACTCGAGGCGCAGGTTAAAGCGCTCGAACAGGTTGGCGCCAAAGCCCGCGCTCCACACGAACGTGCTGTCACTGGTCGTATCGCTCGCGATGACGGTACCCGGCCCCGTAACGCGCGCATTGATGTCGTACCAGTAGTAACCGGCCTTCGCGAAGGCCTCGAACGTGTCGCCGATTGGCAGCGTGCCGACCACGTACGGTGCGAAGCCGTCCGTCTCCACCGTCAGTTTCGTGTCCGGTGCGATCGTGTCGTCGGGGCTCCCGAGGTTCACGTATGCGCCTTCGACCGCGACGTACGGGCTGAAGCGATAGCCGACGAAAGCCTTCCAGGCCGTGTCGTCGGACGAATACTTCTCGATCGTCGTTACGACGTCGTCCGGATCGTCGATGTCGAGCTTGAACGTCCCGACGCCGGCGCCGGCGTAGAAGCCCTGCGCGTTTTCCTGCGCCTGCGCGCCCGCGGCGAATGCCAGCGACAAAGCGGCGAGGACGGCCGTGGTGCCGATCTTCATATGTACGCTCCTATGTGAAAGTCCGCGCGCAGAACATTGCCTTGCGCGGAAAGCGCACAGAGTCGGCGCGGAACCCCCTCGTATGGTCGGACGTCGCCCGGGGGCGATGTCAGGGGCCGCGACGTACCAGGCCCATGACGAGCGCAACGCCCGCGACCACCAGGAATATGAAGAAGAGCACTTTCGCGATCTCCGCGGCTCCCGCCGCTATCCCGGTGAACCCGAACAGCGCCGCAATCAGGGCGACGATGAAGAAGATGAGTGCATACCTGAGCATGGCGCAAGAATTACGGAGCGTCGCCATGCGCAGACATCGGCGGATCCGAGCGCCGGTTGTAGGCGGCCGCCTATAAGATTCGTTTTATTGCCAGCGGAGCGAGAGGCAGCTCATTCCGCCGTCGATCTTGCGGTATTCTGACATCTCGAGCGGCACGGTCTCGAAGCCGAGTGACTCGATCGCTTCCCGCGTTCTCGGGTAACCTGCGGCGACGAGCACGCGCTCGTTGATGCGCAGCGCGTTCGCTGCATAACGCTCATCATGCGGCACCTCGACGATTTCATACGCCGCGATAGCATTGCCGCGCGGCACGTCGGCGGTCGCGAGCATGCGTCCCTCGCCGAGGTAGGCGAGGCCGGTCTTCAAGTGGAGCAGCGAACGAACTTGGCGGATGTCGACGATGTCCGAACGGTAACCAAGGTCGACCAGGAAGCGCTCAAGCGCGTGCGCACCGGCCTCGTTGGTGCGCGCGGAGAGACCGATCAGGAAATGCCCGTCCGCCTCGCACACATCGCCCGAGTCCAAGGTGCCCGGCGCCGCGATGCGCGAGATGCCGGGAAACAGGCCGCGCAGCGCGGCCTCGATCACGTCCACCTCGCCGCGGCGCGACGGCGCGCCGGGACGGGTGATGATCGCCCCGCGCGGCGTGACGATTGCCGTGTCTTCGACGAAACAGCCGTCGGGGTAGCGCGCATCCGCGGGCAGGACGGTGAGCGAAAGCCCGCAGTCGGCGAGCGCTTCGCAATAGCGCTGGTGCTGGACGAGCGCGACCGAGAGTTCCGGGACGCCTTCCTTCGCCTCGGTCAGCGCGGACGCCAGGTTCTCGCCGGGCAGCCGGAGCAGCGCATGGGTGAACGTCATTTTGTGAGTTTAAAAGTGTTGCGATGCAAAAAGAGGCATCCGCTTTCTTGCCACCGGCGTAGTATTTCGGCCGGGAGATCGGTCTCCTGACCGACCGGGGCGGCTGACTGCAAAGCCGCCGCACGATTTGAGTTGAAGGCGGTCGGGTTGCCGGCCCGGCTTTTTATACTGATGTAAGTAGAGAGTGGAGGACTTTGACAATGGCTATGAATCGTCGTGATTTCGGTAAGGTCATGCTGGGCGTAACGGGCGGCTTGATCGCCGGCTCGCAGCTCGCGAACGTCGCGTTCGCGGGGGAAGAGAAGCCGGCTGACATGTCCAAGGTGCCCGCGCATGACTGTGCCGGGAAAAACGCATGTAAGGGCCAGGGCGGATGCAAGAGTGGTGACGCCGGATGCGCCGGCAAGAACTCCTGCAAGGGCAAGGGCGGCTGCAAGGTGCCCGTCGATCCGTCGCATACGAAGGGCTGACGCTTAGGCAGGAAGCCATGCTGCCACCCGGGCCCTCAGGCCCGGGTGGCAGCGACTTTGAGTGCCTGAATCTCTCATGAGCCGGCCGACGATCGATTCGACATCTGCCCGCGTGCCCAACCGCTGGTGCCTGCCGGACCTTGGCCTCGGCGTCGGCCTTCGCACGCAGCATTTCCGGCACATCACCGAGAAGTGGCCGGAGATGGACTGGTTCGAGATCGTGTCCGAGAACTTCATCGACACGGAAGGCCGGCCGCTCTACTTCCTGGACCAGATCGCCGAGCGCTATCCGATCGCCATGCACGGCGTCTGCCTCTCGGTCGGCAGCACCGACCCGATCGACTTCGCATTCCTCGACAAACTGAAGGCGCTCTCGAAGCGCGTGAAGGCGAAGTGGCTCGGCGACCACATCTGCTGGACCGGCGTGAATGGCCTGAACGGCCACGACCTCTATCCCGTGCCGTACACGGAGGAGGGGCTCCGCCACATGGTGTCGCGGGTGAAGATCATCCAGGACTACCTCGAGCAGCCGCTGGTCCTCGAGAACCCGTCGACCTACCTGACCTTCCGGGCGTCCTCGATGCCCGAAGAAGAATTCATCGCGCGCCTCGCGCTCGAGGCGGACTGCGCG
>Ga0075428_100006718_pt1 | contig 12798 bp, 11 predicted proteins | sample RhiMetdeltSRZDD2_FD_75291 | JGI IMG/M metagenome (GOLD analysis project Ga0075428, IMG submission 75291) | Populus rhizosphere microbial communities from Tennessee, USA - Rhizosphere MetaG P. deltoides SRZDD2 | ecosystem: Host-associated > Plants > Roots > Rhizosphere > Soil | place: USA...
CCTTGGTGTAAGCTGCACGGCCGGTTCCGCGTGCCGAAGCCGGAGCGGCGCGGCGGTTGCCGCCAATGACGTGCGGAGCACCGACGGGCGAACTGCAATCGCCGTGACGCCGTCACGCTGGCGATGAAGTAGGCAGCTCGGCTGCCGGGCCGAAGCCGGGCCGTGCCAGCTTCACACCAAAGTTAGCCTGCACCACTTGGGCATGTTCGCTCGACGCATGGATGACTGACTATCTGGCGAGGCGGTCACAAGGTAGCTGCTACAGCTGGAAGTGCTAGAATCTGCCCATATGGCGATAACCACCGAAAGAGACGCAGCAGACAAATTGAAGGATGCTTTAAGAGTTGCGAGCGAGCATTTGCGTTCGCGCGAAGGAGCGCACCTCGGGCTCTCGTCTCTTGCGGAAGTTATCGAGTCACTGATGACTCACGGGAGATCGCAGCAGAACACCGACGACGTGTTGAAGGCATTGGCGTATGCGTTTGAGTTATCGGTAGTACTCGCCGGCGCGCTGGACATCCCGTTGGAAGACATTTTGGCTGCGCACGACGAAGCTGCCGGATATCTGCTTGGTCGTCCCGCCCAAGAATCGACGCGGGACGACGTTGTAGATACAGATCAACTGCTGCGAATTTGGCAAAGGCAAGGCGACGAGAGCCGAAAGAGATCCGATTTGCTTGAAAACCAGTTGGCTACCTTTCGCAATAGGGTCGATACACGCCTAAATGACATGCAGTCGGCGCTCAGGTCATTGCAACTGGTCGTTGCAAGAATGGCGGGAGCCGGAGAGATACGGACTGTCCGCGAGTTACCAGTGAGAGTTTACGCGCCCGAACCAGAGCGGGGCCTGCTGATCGGAGCCGTTGAACAACTCGTGCACGCCGTGGGATTTGAGAATGGCTGACGATATCCCAAAAAAGGGAGCGCCCGGTAAAATCGCCCGCTGGTTTGCGAAATCGAAAGAAGCACTGACTTCTGAGGAGGTCGTAGAGCGTCTCAAGAAAGTTGAGTACGCAGTCGAGTCGCAACAGATCCGCAAGCCAGAAGCAGAAGCGAATCTTGCTCTCGGCAAAGCAGTCGGTGAAGTTCTGACGGCGCTAGCCAACACACCAGAAGCTGCAATCCAAATCGATACGCTACTCATCATCAAAGCGAAAACGCCATCGGGAGAGAGTGCCGTTTTCGTTCGAACCATGAGCCAGAAGGAATTGGCGATGCTTGAAGCTAATCCCGGTCTGCTATCGGTCCCGGCGGACCTATTGAGATTATTTGCGATTGAGCATTCTCTCGAACCGAAGAAAACGGACTATATCGAAGGCCGAACGTTCGGAGATTAGCTGACTGATCGCATTGTCACCAACGGGTTCCACCTGTCAGGCTAACTTACAGCTATGAGCCGCCCAAGAGATGGACCCTCTAGTGGTGATGGATTCATCTATTCACAGATCGAGTCGTAAGGCATGAGCTCATGACTTGCGCTCCGCGTCCGCCAAGACGGCGCGTTTGCGGATGCCGCGCTGATCTCGCCTGCGTTGCGCGGAAGGGCGTCGGCGGTGACGCCGACCGGCAATTCGCTTCGTGGAGGTGAGGGCGGAGGATCCGGCGCAATCACACAATGACGTGACGGACGAGGTGAAGGTCACGCTTTATTGTGCGCGCGTTCGCGGCAGGCGTCGCAATCCGAGCCAGACCGACAGCACGATGGCCCACCAAAAGACGACCGTGCTCAAAACACCGACGCGATTCGGAGCGTGAACACCGAACGATTCGAGTCCGGCCTTGACGAAATGCCCGGGAAGAAACACGAGACGAGGCTCGGCACCGAAGAGCAGCAGTGCGCCGATTAGCACGACCGCCAGGGTCGGTGCGAGGACGAAGACCGCGACGAAGGTGAAGGCGGGGCGCGTCACGACGCATCACTCCGCGGTCATCGGGCGCAGTCGATGCCACACGCGAGCGAGACGCTCGCGGCCGAAGAAGATCCACAGCGCGATGAGGATTCTCGCCAGCGATGCGAGCGCATCGGGGAACCGAGACGTCCAGAGCAGCGATCCCGCGTGCATCGTCGTATCGCCCGCTCTCACTTCTTTCCAGATCCCCACGAGCAACGAGAGAAACCTCGGGACGTCGTCGATCAAGACCCACAACGCGATCGCGCCGAACACCACCGTCTGGATCTGCACGGCCTGCGGCGATTCGTCGGGCGCGGAATCGAGCACGCGGGCGATGGCGGCGGGACGCGCCAGCAAGACAATCGCGGCCGCGATCTGCGCGAGAAGGACCGCACCGCTCGCGGGCAGCCATGTTTCTCGCGGCATCACTTCACCGGCGGTTGGAATCGTGAGCTGCTGAACGATCTCGACGATCGTGCGCGTCGCGCCGAACAGGAACAACAGTCCGATGCCGCGGATTGCGGCGAGCGCGAGCACGCCGGTGTCGCTTTCCGCGCCTCGCACGATCCACGCCGCGATCGGGCGGCGGAAGACGATCAATGCGATGCCAAGGATGAGGATGACGAGGTAAAGCCGCGCCGCGATCCCGAACAACCCCGTGATGGCCCAGGAGAGTCCGTAAAGCGCGACGGCGAGGACCGCAATTGTGTTCCGCATCGGAACAGCTTACGCCCTGGAACCGCATCGGAGCTCAAGGCTGATTATTGCGATAGGACGCCTGGGCCTTCGAGTACCACGCATCGCCGGTGATGTTGTCGACCGAGGAGGCGAAGCCGGCCCACTGCATACTCACGAGGGGCGGGAAGACATAATGGATGACCATTTCGAGCGTCACTGCACCGAAGCGCTGTCCCTGCGGAAGGGACTCGTGAATCATCGACGCGCCGGGAAGCGTAATGTCTCGCGCGAAGTGCGCGCTGTCTTCACCCGTCGCCGTGACCGTAAACGTGCGCGACTCTGCGGCTAAGTTCACAATGCCGTAGTTCGTACGGAAGTTTGCGTCCTGACGCAATCCATAAACCCACGCCGGAATCGGCTGCAGATCGTCCGTCCCCGGTCCGGTCAACGTCGTGCCGTACACACCTTGTGAATACGTACCGAGCCCGCTCCGCGTCGGAGTCCAGGTTCGCGCGAACATGTCGATCCGGCCGTTCTGGTTCGTCGATCCATCGCCATGGATCGCACGCGCCACAATGGCTCCGAGTCCGGTTTGGCCAAGCGTCTTCGTGACGAATCGCGGGAAGAACGTCGTTGCGCTCGGCGCCGGCATCATGGTGTGCACCGGCACCGTAATGCTTCCGCTGCGCCCCTGCGGCAACCAGAAGAACGCGACGCGTACCGCGGAGCCCGTCCGATTGGCGATCGTGACGTCCGTTTGGAACTGCGTTCCGAATGCACCGGGAACATCACCAGCTTCGCGCGCCGTCTACGCCGCGGTCGCCGCAGCTTCCGAAGATCGACGCACCGCCCAATACGTTCCCGCAATCACGAGCAGAACGGAGATCACCTGCGCGACGGTGAACGGACCGAAGAAGCGATCGTCTTTCGCGCGCACGATCTCGACGAGGAACCGCTCGATGCCGAGCAGGATCAGGAACACTCCCCACGCGCGGCCGCGCGGATGCTCGCGGCGATTGAGCCAGAGCAGGATCGCGAACATGACCAGCGCGGCCGTCGTTTCATAGAGCTGCGTCGGGTGAACTCTCAATACCTGGTATCCGGGAATCGACGGATCGACGGGGACGCCGAAGTCGCGCAGTGAATCCGCGGTGGTCGGAGGCGCGCCTTTCGGAAATGCCACGCCGAACCATGCATCGGTGGGACGGCCGTAATCATCGCCGACGAGAAAACATCCGATCCGGCCTAACGCGTAGCCGATCGCGAGCGCGGGCGCCGTCGCATCCGCAGCGGTGAGAAAGTCCACGCGTTTGCGCCAGATCAGCCACGCGCAGGCGAGAAACCCGCCGATCAGCCCGCCGTACCAAACGAGACCCGCGCGATCGAAGAGCAGGTGCCAGTCGCGAAAGAGAATCGCGTAATAGATCTTCGCGCCGACGATTCCGCCGAGGGCGGCGGCGACGACCATCGAAGAGGCGAGCTCCTCATCGAGACCGTACTTGCGGAACTGCCGCGCCAGCACCCATCCGGCGGTGATGAACGCGAGGAACATCATCAGCCCGAACGTGGTGATCTCGAAATTCCCGACTTTGACGAGGGTGGGCCACATGCGGGGCGGAGGATAGCATTGCGAGGAGACGAGTCGGCGAGTCGCCGATCACCCCACCGCGATCGCCGATCCTACGAATGGGATGACGGCCGCGTAGTTGATCATCGCGGGCTGCAACGGCGATGCGCTGGCGTCGCCGAATTGGGTGACGCCATGAGGAAACAAATCGCGGAAGTCGTAGCGGTGTTTGGCGTGCTCGAAGGTTTTGCTCCAGACCACCACGGACGAGAAGACGTTCGTGGTCACGAAGCTGTCGACGGTCACACCGGCGACGATGCTGACGCGGCGAAACGTGGCGATGCATTCTCCGGCCGCAAAGGATGCGGGATCGTCGAACGTCGCGCGCGGTTTCGCGTTGTAGAAGATGCTGAACTCGCCGACCGGATCGATGCCGATCTTGAGATCGCCGTTCTGGATGTTCCTCGCTTGGAACGGCGTCGAGGCAAACGTGAAGTGCGCTTTCGACTCGTGGATCTCGCGGCCTTCGAACAGATCGCCGATCACGTTCTGGAGATGGATGAAGTAGCCGACATCCTGAATCGCGGAGTCGCTGAGCGACACATAAAAGCGGCCCGTGACGTACCACGCGATCTCCGCGGGGCGCACGGCCTGGGTCATGCGGTCGCTTTCTCCAGCTGCGCCTTTTGATCGGAGATGAAGCGGAAGACGTCGACCTTCCCCGCCTGGTCGAGATGTTGCGAGACTTCGAAGAGCTGCACGGACAGGAGCGTGTTCAGTCCTTCATCGAGCACCATCTTGCGTTTCTCGAACGGCAGCTCGGAGATGTTCGCGATGAGCATGTTCTCGTCGAAGCGGCCGTATTGATCGAAGAACACGCCCGACCAGAGCTCGTCGGTCTCCGCGTTCTGCAGGATGGTCATGAAGATGTCGCGGGCCTGGTCTTCGCCGACTTTTTTCTCCAGCGCCTCGAAGAGCCGGCCGAACATGTCGTTGTACGTGGAGATGACTTTGAGCAGCTCCGGCGAATCCTCGACGTCGAGGAACACCGGACGGAATCCGCGCTCTTCGTGCACCGGCTCGATGAGCCGCGCGGTGATGAGCTGAAAAAGAATGCGCGTGACTTCGAACTCCGTCAGGTCCGAGCGGCCGGTGAGCTCGCGCACGTTCAGCTTGCCGTCGATGTTGTTGAAGACCGCGATCTCGATCTCGTTCATGTCGAGCGCGCGGAAGTCGGGATTGACGCCCTGCACTTTCGTGAAGACCACGTCGAGGCTCGGGATCTTCTCGCGGATGCGCGCCGACTCGTCGAGGCGGCGGATGCCTTCCATGATCACGCTCGAGGTGTTGATCTGGAGCATGATCCGCTCCTGCGCCAACTCCTCGGCCGAGTCGTAGAACGCGAACTCGCCGTCTTTCCACGCGAAGAGCGAGTAGATGATCTCCAGGACCTGGTTCTTCACGCCCCACCAGAGATCCTTCGGCGAGATCGCGCCCATCTGCACGAGCACCTTGCCGTGACGCAGCGCCGGCGTGACGCGGCGCTTCGACTCTTCGTACTGCTCCGGCGTGATCTTGCCGTTGCGCAGCAGGAACTGCCCGAGGGAATGCTCGGTCGAGCTCGAGCTCGCGAAGGCGATCTCTCCGTCTTTCCAATGGATCGTGCGCTCGAGCGCGCCCTGGCTCACCACGAGCTTCCCGCTCTGGCGAATCATCGCCGTGAAGCTCAGCACGTCGGGGAGTTGGATCTTGGAGAGATCGCCCTGCAGGATTGGAGTTTCGGTGCCCAAAACGGTCACAACAATGACATGGGAAACCGCGTGGTTTCAAGCGAATTCCGCGTGTTTGTTCTCTTCAGTCTATCCTTCGCCGCGAAGCGGCGGAGGATCTCCGGTTATCCCGCGGCGACCATTCCGACATGCGTAACGCTTACGTCTACATCGTCTCGAATCGGTCGCATCCAGGAGAAGAATCCGAATTGGCTGGATCTCTCACCGCGACTGCACTGGTCGTCGTCGTTGGGATAGCTCGTCGCGGGATAACCCAGAGATCCTCCGGCGCTAATCGCGCCGAAGGATAGACTTTACGAGCGGCACAACCCGATCGATCTCCGCTTCCGTATTAAACCGACTCAACGAAAACCGCACCGTCGCCCGCGCATCCTCCGGCGACAGTCCCATCGCGAGCAGCACTGGACTCGGCTCGACGCGTCCCGATGAACAGGCGGATCCGGTCGAGGCCGCGACGCCGGAGAGGTCGAGGGCGATGACGATGCCTTCGCCGTCGGCGCCGTGAAAGGTCACGTTGCTCGTGTTGGGGAGGCGTCGCACGCCGGCGCCGTTGATGGTGAAGTCGAGTGACGATGCGCGCAGTTGCGATTCGAAGTGATCGCGAAGCGAGGCCACAAACGTCGCGGCGGAAGGAAGAGCAGCGGCGGCGCCGAAGGCAGCAGCGAAGGGAACGTTCTCCGTGCCCGCGCGGCGACGTCGCTCCTGCGCACCGCCGACGATGTGCGAGCCCATCGTGATCCCGCGCCGAACAAAGAGCGCGCCGATGCCTTTCGGTGCATGCAGTTTGTGGGCGGACAGCGAGAGCGTGTCGCACTGGATCGACTCGACATCGATGGCGATCTTTCCCGCCGCCTGCACCGCATCGCAATGAAAGTGCGCGTTGCGCTCGCGGCAGGCGCGGCCGATCGCTTCGACCGGCTGCACGACGCCGGTCTCGTTGTTGGCCATCATCACCGTGACCAGTCGCGTGTCCTCGCGCATCGCGGCGATCACGTCGTCCGCAGACACGAGTCCGTCACGCGATGGACTCACGCGCGTCACTTCGCATCCGCGACGCTCGAGCTCGCGAACCGCTTCAGCCACCGAGGGATGCTCGATCGAAGAGGTGACAATGTGGCAACGACCGGTCGTGGATACCGCGCCGAAAATCGCGGCGTTGTTAGACTCGGTCCCGCCGCTGGTGAATACAAGGTCTCGCGCGGTCGCACCGACCAGTCGGGCGACCGACTCGCGCGCGTCTTCGATCACCCGCCGCGCAGCTTGGCCTTCTCTATGAATCGACGAGGCGTTACCGAAGACATCCCGCAGCGTGCTCTCGAGCACCGAGAGGACCTCGGGGTGAATCGCCGTCGTGGCGTTGTTGTCGAGATAGATCCGCATATGAAAAAGCGTCTGCAGTCTGCAGTGCGCAGTTCGCAGGAGAGTTTCGCCGATCGCAGGTTTGCCGGCTGGTCCTGCAAACTGCGAACTGCGACCTGCCTACTGACCTTCGCGTTCGCTACAACCATTCTCGGTCAGACCGATTCCACACCGAAGGACAAACAGAGTCCGCCGGACGTCTTGCGCAAGCTCTCGAAGCGTGAGCGCCTCGAGAAAATCAAAGGGCTCGACGTACGGCATCAGGATTTCGTCGGCGACGTCGAGCCGATTATCGTGCCGGCGGAGCTCGACACGTTCCTGATGCTCGAGACCGACGCGCAGCGCGATTCGTTCGTCGACGACTTCTGGCGCCGCCGCGACGCCGCGGGCGGATCGCCGACGATCTCGTTCCGAGACGTGTACTACTCGCGCCTCGAGGTCGCGAAGGAGCGCTTCCGCAAGATCAACACGGACCGCGCGAAGATGTTTCTGCTGCACGGCCCGCCCTCGGACGTCGTGCGCGCCGACTGCTCGCGCCTTCTGCAACCGATCGAGATCTGGAAGTACTCGCAGATGCAGGGCGTCGGTCAGGGCGTGCGCCTCCTCTTCTACAAGCCGCGCTACGCGAACGATTACAAGTTGTGGAATCCGATCGGAGGTGCAGTCGCACTGGCCGAGCTCACCGCGGCTGACGTCATCGCCGCGAGCGCCGCGGATCGTGCCACCCCTCGCGACATCAGTGAGTCCTCGAGTCCGTACGCCTATCTCAGCCGCATCCAGCTCGAGTGCCGCGACGGCGACGAGATCATGCGCGCGATCACCGGCATGGTGCAGATGCGGATCGATCTGCTGAAGCTCTTCGAACCGCCGCAGATGAAAGAGGAAGACGCGGCGAAGATGCTGCGCTCAGTTGTCATCGCCAATCCGAAAGCGCCGAAGCTCGCGACGGACTTCAGCGTCGCGTATCCCGGCAAAGAAGGCAGCCGCACCGATGTGCAGTTGACCCTGCTCGTGCCGCGCGAACAGATCTCGCCCGCGGAGATCAGCGGCACCGAGGTGTACACGATCGATGTGACCGGAGAAGTGCTCAGAGACGGGAAGCTCTGGGAGAAGTATCGCTATCGATTCGATTTCCCCGGCGACTTTCGCGGCGACAAACTGCCGATCGTCATCGATCGCTACCTCCGGCCCGCGGAGTACCTGTCGCGCATCAAAGTGATGGATGCGAACAGCGGCGCGGAGGCGGTGGTCGAGAATGCGCTGAAGGTGCCGGAGGTGTTCGTGCCGGAGCCGGTGCAGGTGGCGGCGGCTGAAGAGATCGCCCCTCACCCCGACCCTCTCCCCGCCGTGAGCGGGGAGAGGGAGACGAAAGAACCTTCACTGAGGATCGTTCCGCCGTCGGGCGATCCGGTCAGCGGGATTCAGACGATCGACACGATCATCAGCGGCGAGGGGATCAAAGGCGTCGAGTTTTCTCTCGACGGGAAGAAAGTGGCGGTTCGGCGGTCGGAGCCGTTCGCGCTCGATTTCGATTTCGGGATGGTGCCGCAGACGCGGCGCATTCGCGTCGTCGGTCTCGACGCGCAGGGCAAGCCGCTCACCGGCGATGAGCTGACGGTGAACACCGGGACCGATCCGTTCCGCGTACGCATCGTCTCGCCGCGCATCGCGCCGCGGCTGGCCGGGACGGCGCGCATCGCGATGGACGTGCGCGTGCCCGAGGGAGAGGAGCTCGCCGCGCTGGAACTGTTCTGGAACGAGCGACGGATGGCGACGCTGTACGACGCGCCGTTCGTGCAATCGATCGAGATTCCGCCGACTGAAGGCGTCGGCTACATCCGCGCCGTCGCGACATTGAAGAACTCCTCGACTCCGCCGGTCGAAGACGTGGTGATGATCAACACGCCGGCGTTCATGGAAGAGCTCAACGTGCATCTCGTCGAGCTTCCGACGACGGTGCTCATCGGCGGTAAGCCGGCCGATCACCTCACCGAGAAATCGTTCAAGATCCTCGATGAGGGAAAGCCGGTTCCGATCGCGAAGTTCGATTACGTGAAGAACCTCCCGCTCTCGATCGGCATGGCCTTCGACGTCTCCGGCTCGATGGGCACGCGCCTCGACGAAGCGCAGAAGGCCGGCGCGGAGTTCTTCGAGCAGGTGATGAGGAAGGGCGACAAGGCGTTTCTCGTCGCGTTCAACAAAGACGTCGAGCTGGTGCAGAAGTGGTCGACGCGCATGGCCGACATGCACGCCGGCCTGGCGCGGTTGCGCGCGGAAGACATGACCGCGCTCTATGACGCGGTCGTGTACTCGCTCTACAACTTCCAGGGCATCCGCGGACAGAAGGCGCTGATCCTCATCAGCGACGGCAAAGACACCGACTCGAAGTTCACCTTCGACCAGGTGATGGACTACGCACGCCGCGCCGCTGTTCCGATCTACGCGATCGGCATCAGCATCAAGGGAACGGAAGTCGACGTCCGCTATCGGTTGAACAAGCTCGCCGCGGAGACCGGAGGCTCGGTTTACTACATCGAGCAGGCGCGAGAACTGCACAAGGTCTACGACGAGCTTCAGACCGAGCTCCGCTCTCAATACATCCTAGGCTTCTACCCACCGGCCGACATCAAACCGGGCAGCAAGTGGCGCGAAGTCACGGTGCAGTCGGCGGAGGGGAAGGTGAAGACGGTGAAGGGGTATTTCCCATGAGAAACGTCGAGAGTGGCCCGTGGCCCGTGGCCCGTGCTTTGTCGTCCAGGCGAAACAGCTCGGGCAACGGGCAACGGGCCACCAGGAACGTGCGACAACTTCTACTGTTCCTCCTGGCGATGCTCGTGGCAGCACCCACGTTCGCCGCCGACGATCCCACGCCCCTCACCCGCCGCGAGCGCAAGGATCGCATCGCGAAGTTGGCGGAGAAGCACCGCCAGTTTCTGATGGACGTCGATCCGATCATCACCGATTCGGAGCGCGATACGTTTCTGCGTCTGGAGACGGATCCGCAGCGCGATGTGTTCATCGACGATTTCTGGCGGCGGCGCGATGTCGCGCGCGGCACGACGAACAACTCCGCGCGCGCGGAGTACTTCGCCAATCTCGAGTTCGTGAAGGACACGTTCGGACAGGTCTCGTCCGATCGCGGGCGGCTGTATCTCGTGCACGGCCCGCCCGCGGCGATGGTCGACATCAAGTGCGAGAAGTATTTCGTGCCGCTGCAGGTATGGCATTACGACTTCCTGCCCGGCTTCGGTCACAACTACAACGTTCTCTTCTACATCCCGCGCAATCAGCGCGAGTACCGTCTCTGGAGACCGTATCCGAACCGCGTCGAGAATCCGTATCTCGAACTGATCGGAAACTCCATCGAGTCGAGCGGCCGGCTACCGCAGAACCTCTGGATGGAGTGCGAGAACGGCGATCTGCTGAGCAAGGCGCTGTTCCAGATGATGGCTGACTGGATGCGTCTCGAGCGGATGTACGATCCGCCGCAGATCAACCGCGAGGAAGTGAATCGCATCCTTCGCTCGGTCGTGCTCGCGACGCCGGGCGCGCCGAAGCTCGCCGCCGAGCTATCGGTCAAGTATCCGGCCGGCGACGGCAGCAAGACCGATGCGCAGCTCACCGTGCTCGTTCCCCGCGCACAGCTCAAGACCACGAGCGCAGGCAACGCGACCGTGTATTCGATCGAAGTCGTCGGCGAGATCCTGCGCGACGAGAAGCTGTGGGAGAAATATCGCTATCGCTTCGACTTTCCCGGCGATCTCAAAGACGAGAAACTGCCGATCGTCATCGATCGCCTGCTTCGCCCCGCAGCCTATGTCGCGCGATTGAAGATCATCGATCCCGCGTCCGGCGCCGAGGCCATCCTCGAACAGAGCCTCGAAGTGCCGGAGGTCGCGGTCACCGCGAAGCCGTCCGAAGAAACGGCGGCGCTCAGCGTCATCCAGGAAGAGCTGCAGTCGACGCGCGCGCGCGTGCGCATCGTGCCGCCGAACAACATCGACGTGATCACCGGCTACCAGACCATTCAAACGATCGTGAACGGCGCCGGGATCAAGGCCATCGAGTTCTGGCTCGACGGAAAGAAGATCGCCACGCGGCGCGCGCCGCCGTACACGCTCGATCTCGACTTCGGCACCGTGCCGCGCGGCCGGCGCATTCGCGTCGTCGCGCTCGACTCGCACGATCAGCCGATCACCGGCGACGAGATCGCCGTCAACACCGGCACCGATCCGTTCCGCGTGCGCATCGCCTCGCCGCGCATCGCGCCGAAGCTCAGCGGACCGACGCGCGTGGAGCTCGAAGTCCGCGTGCCCGAGAGCAAGGAGCTCAGCGGCGTGGAGCTCTATTGGAACGAGACGCGGATCGCCACGATGTACGACCCGCCGTTCGTGCAGATGGTCACCATCCCAAGCGACGACAACGTCGGATACCTGCGCGCGGTGGCGACGCTCAAGGACTCCGACGTCGATCCGGTCGAGGACGTGGTCATGATCAACACGCCCGACTACATGGAGACGATCGACGTGCATCTCGTCGAGCTGCCGACGACGGTCCTGCGCGACGGCAAGCCGGTGAACGGTCTGGAGGAGAGCGCGTTCAAGGTGCTCGACGAAGGACAGGCGGTGAAGATCTCGAAGTTCGAGCACGTGAAGAATCTCCCGCTCTCCATCGGGATGGCGGTCGATCAGTCCGGATCGATGGATACGCGCATGGCCACCGCACGCGAGGCCGGCGCGGCGTTTTTCCAGAACGTGCTGCGCAAGGGCGACAAGGCGTTCCTCATCGCCTTCGACACGCAGCCGCACGTCGTGCAGAAGTGGTCGACCGAGGTTTCCGATCTCCACTCCGCCCTCGCAAAGCTGCGCCCCGAGGAGTCGACGGCGCTGTACGACGCCGTCGTCTACTCCCTCTACAACTTCCTCGGCGTGAAGGGTCAGAAGGCGCTCGTGCTCGTGACCGACGGCAGAGACACCGCGTCGAAGTTCACGTTCGAACAGGCCATCGAATACGCGCAACGCGCGGCCGTGCCGATCTATATCATCGGCATCGGCATCCGCGGCGTCGAGGTCGACGTGCGCCTGAAGCTCAACCGCTTCGCCGCCGAGACCGGCGGCACTTCCTACTACATCGACAACGTCACCGAGCTCTCCCGCATCTACGCCGACATCGAGAACGAGCTCCGCTCCCAATACGTCCTCGGCTTCTACCCTGCGCCCGAAGTGAAAACCGGCGGCAAATGGCGCGAAGTCACCGTGCAAGTGGCGGATGGGAAGGTGAAGACGATCAGGGGGTATTACCCGTAATTGTTGTTGGTTGGCGGTTGGCGGTTGGCGGTAACGTTGGGGATCTAACGCCTTCTTGGTGCTGGGGTGTTGGGTGTTGGGTGCTAGGCGGTTTCACGCCCTGAGGCACGGTTCGGGCGCAGAATAGTGTCGGTTGTTAAATGCTGGACGCTTGCGGTCTCGCGCAAAACCGCCAACACCCAACACCCAGCACCCAACACCTCCGG
>Ga0075428_100006719_pt1 | contig 12797 bp, 11 predicted proteins | sample RhiMetdeltSRZDD2_FD_75291 | JGI IMG/M metagenome (GOLD analysis project Ga0075428, IMG submission 75291) | Populus rhizosphere microbial communities from Tennessee, USA - Rhizosphere MetaG P. deltoides SRZDD2 | ecosystem: Host-associated > Plants > Roots > Rhizosphere > Soil | place: USA...
CGATTCAATCGATAGATCCCGAGCTGCCTGTGTTCCGGGTCATGACGATGGAGCGGATGGTTGCCGATTCGATGACCCAGCGCCGCTTCGTGATGACTCTGGTGGGCGTCTTTGCTTTTGTCGCGTTGACTCTTGCGTCGGTCGGCTTGTACGGCGTGATGTCATACTCGGTGACGCACCGCACCAACGAAATCGGCATACGGATGGCGCTGGGTGCGAGGGTGACGGACGTGCTTGCAATGGTGATTCGCCAGGGGATGATTCTGTCACTCGTGGGCGTTGGTATCGGGGTTGTGGGCGCCTTAGTTCTGACCTGGTTTATGCGGAGCTTGTTGTTCGGCGTTAGCGCCGCCGATCCATTGACCTATGCCGCGGTTGGGATGACGCTTGCTTTAGTGTCGTTGCTGGCTTGCTATGTTCCAGCTCGAAGGGCGACTAAGGTAGATCCGATGGTAGCACTGAGATATGAGTAGCAATGTCTCACAAGCAACAAAGGTAACCGCGCAGCGGTGTCCTATCGATAGCCGTGCGATATTGGCAAGGTCGGTGCGCCGGTAGCGGTTACCGGCTAGTTTCCAGAATCGATAGGTAACCGCTAAGCGGCCCAGAGAGCGTCCCCCAACGTCCACACTATCGAGAGGACACCGCTACGCGGCGAGGAAAACGCCAAACACTCTGTCCATACTCAGTTTGCGAACTCTATCATCGAGGGGCCGGCGCAAGTCAAAAAGAACTCCGATCTGCTTGCCGCTTCCGGGAATCTCAACCGATATTCTTCAGCCCATCGGATTCTGAAATCCTCCGCACGATCGGCTTTCAACAAAGCCCAAACGCTGCCGCCAAAGCCCGCGCCAAAGGCAGACGCGGCGACCGCCCCCAGCTTGCGCGCGGATTCAGCAAGCGCAATCGTTTCAGGAACCTGATTGCCCAGGCAGCGCGTGGCGCCCTCCTGAGAGCGGTCGACGAGCACTCCTACTTTAGCCATGTCCCCGGCAATCAGGGCCTTTGTCACACCAGGAATGAGTTCAGTGCTTTCGACAAAGCACTGCTCGAGGCGATTGAGCAAGTCGTCGGTCGCAAACTTGGAGTCGCTTGACGCAATTATCGCTTGTCGAATCAGGTCCGGAGCGCCAGGCGAGCTGACAGCCGCAGCCATCAAAGTCGCGTCCGCTCGGCCGCTGGACCGCCGCCAGATTGAGAGCGCTTCGGCCGCGATGAGTGATACCCGATTATATTTCTCAAGAGCCGAGCCGGTCTTATCCGCCGAAACACCGCTGACCCCGATCACGAAAACCAAATCGGCGGGCAGCGGCACAGAGCATTCGTACCGCACGGGACAAAAGGAATACAGGCTTAACTGACCCGGATGGCAGCAAAGAATCGCTGTGTGATCCTGGCTTCCGCCAAAAGTGCCGACGCCTTTCCTGCCTGCGAGCGATCCGAAGCTCTGGCCGTTCTCTATCGTGCCAAGATACCCCGCAAGGTCTTCAAGACTGTTGATCTCGCGTTTGTACTCATCTCTCCGATCCAGTGAATTGACGCGTGCAAGCACAGCGAAGATCCCGATCATCAACGCGCTTGAGCTGCTAAGCCCGGCAGCCGGGGGCAAGTCGCTTATAAACGCTATGTCCGCTCCTCGCAACGTTCCAGGAAAGTTTTGAGCGACCCGGCTTGCCACTGTCATCGGATAGTTCGACCAATCGCCGGCTGGTGGGTTTAACGCGGGGCTCATGCCGAACTCAATACTCTCGGACCGGGCTGTGTCGGTTATGCGAACATTCCCGTCATCGCGAGCTGAGGCTGTGACGCAGAAGCCGCGTTCGAGCGCACAGATCAAGCTTCGGCCTCCGGCATAATCGGTGTGTTTGCCCAGAAACTCGATCCGCCCCGGAACAAAACAACAATAAGTGTCCTCGCTCGACGCCCCCCCGTCGCGTAAAGAAGAAGCAGCTTTGACAAACAAGCGCGCCTTAACCTTTGCCTGAGCTGCGCTCAAACCCGATGACACTAACCTTTGTCGAACGCCGGCTTCATCCATGACTGCTCGACCAAATGCGCGGCAGCACTCGAGACAAACCAAACAAGCTCACTGCAAGGATCAACGCCCAAACCAGACCCTGCGCGGTTTTGCCGTAGAGAAAACTTCCAGTACCAAAAAGCGCTGCATACACAAACGCACAACCGAGAGTCCAACCAAGCAACGACTCCGATAGCCGATCCGGCGAGCCGCTCGCCCCAGCCTCGGCTCGAATCTGCCGCCAACCGGGTCCTGCGGGCTGAACGAGTCTATAGAATTCAATCAACTTCGCGCGATCCGCCGGCTTTGTAACTAGCGTAACTGTAATCCAAACGATCGTGGTTGCGGCGACCGTGATCACCAGCGACACGTGAGAGGCGATGTTTACATTCATTTTACCGGCGACAAAGAATCCAACGGCGATCAGGAATGAACTGACCATTGCGGCTATCTCACTCCACGCGTTTATCCGCCACCAGAACCAGCGCAGGAGGTAGATCAAACCGGTTCCCGCCCCGACCGAGAGCATCAGATCAAAGCTCTGCTTTGCCGAATCCAGGACAAAAGTCAGCAGAGCGGCCAGAAGCATGAGAACAGCAGTAACAACACGGCCGATAAAAACATAATGCTTTTCGGTTGCATCTTTTTTTATAAAGCGTCTGTAAAAGTCGTGCACCAGATATGAGGTGCCCCAGTTGAGATGAGTTGATAGCGTCGAGACATACGCCGCCAGCAATCCGGCTATCATCAATCCCATGAACCCAGCCGGTAGGAACTTGAGCATCGCCGGGTAAGCCATATCGTGACCGATCAGGCTCGGATCGACATATGGAAAGGTGCGCTGAATGTCGGAAAGATTCGGATAGATCACCATCGACGCCAATGCGACGATAATCCACGGCCAGGGTCTCAACGCGTAGTGCGCGGCATTGAACAGGAGCGTCCCCGCCAGAGCGTCCTTCTCGCTTTTGGCGGCAAGCATTCGTTGAGCGATATAGCTTCCACCGCCCGGTTCGGCTCCGGGATACCACACCGACCACCACTGAACGGCAATTGGGATTATCAGCACCGATAACGTCGTTCCCCAATCACCAAAATCCGGAAGCAGGCTCAGAGTTCGGGGATCGATCTTTTGAAACAGTCCGCTGAGACCTCCAACCTCAGGCTGTTTCAGCGCAAAGTAGGCGGCGGCGAACGACCCGGTCATCGCGATCCCGAACTGAATAAAATCGGTTACCAGGACTCCCCACAACCCCGACGTCGCCGCGAATGCGATATTCAACACCGCGCAGATCAACAGAGTCCGGGTCATCGGCCAACCGAGGACCACGCTTGCGATCTTAGCCGCGGCCAGGTTAACCGTTGCCATGATAACGCAGTTGAAAAACAGACCGAGATAGATCGAGCGAAAGCCTCGCACGAAACTCGCGGCCTTGCCGGAATATCGGATCTCATAGAACTCGAGATCAGTGAGCACGCCCGAGCGTCTCCACATCCTCGCGTAGAAAAAGACAGTCAGCATCCCAGTCAGCAGAAATGACCACCAGAGCCAATTGTTGGCAACGCCGTTTTCCCGGACCATATTGGTAACGAGGTTGGGTGTATCGGTGCTAAAGGTGGTGGCGACCATCGAAACACCGATAAGCCACCACGGAGCGGAACGTCCGGAAGTAAAGAACTCAGCGGTGCTCGATCCCGCTCGTTTGGCTAGCAACACTGCGGGGAGAAACGAAATCGCGATTGAGACTACAACGATCAACCAGTCAAGCGAGGTGATGTGCATTTGGTTCGTCCTGTGAGGCCTAAGGAAACGGCGGCAGCAGCTTACCAAATCAAGCCAACCGATGAAAACTGAGGTGATACTTGGATTGCGCGCCATTTATTTGGAGTGCGCCGCCCTTTTCGCGGTGGGTGACAGTCGAATGCGCGGCGGCGCTTTTGTAGTGTGGGGCTGACACCCAGAGCGCACGCGAGTTATGCAAAAGCGCCGCCACGCATGCGAGAATGGTCAAATGCGGAAAAGGGCGGCGCACTCCAAATAAACAGCGCGCAGTCCAAATGAACTCGCCGCGTTTACATCCTCGATCGAATTCCATTATGCTCGCGGCTCTGACCTGCGATCCTAACGGAGAACAATCATGAAAAACGGCAGCTCAAGAATATCTCGTCGCGACCTGATCAAGTCGGCAGCGATGGCGGGCGCAACGCTCGGACTTACCGAACTTCGCGCGGCCTCAACAGTGGCTGAAGAATCGATCCTTCCGTCGCCGTCCGGTACGGTAATCGGCATGAAATTCGAACCGCGCTCGGTGATTCGAGTCGGAATAATCGGAGTCGGCGCGCGCGGCGCGGGTATGCTCCCAAACTTTCTCGCAGTCGACGGCGTGCAGATCACCGCCCTGTGCGACATCGTCAAAGACAAGTGTGTTAATGCACAGCAGGTAATCGCCAAGGCCGGACACAAGGCGCCGTCGCTGTTCGTTAACGGCGAACGCGATTTTGAAAACCTGTGCAAACGCGACGACATTGACTTCATCTACATCGCGACGCCCTGGGATTGGCACGTTCCGATGGCGGTTGCAGCAATGAAGAACGGAAAGCACGCCGGCGTCGAGGTGCCCGCTGCTGTAACCCTCAAGGAGTGTTGGGAGCTTGTGGATACGTCGGAGCAAACGCGCCGCCACTGCATAATGATGGAGAACTGCTGCTACGGCTACAACGAGATGATGGTGTTGAACATGGTGCGGGCCGGTCTTTTCGGCGAGCTCATCCATGGAGAGGCCGCTTACATTCACGATCTTCGCTCGCTTCTGTTTGAGGACCAGAGCGAAGGCTTGTGGCGTCGTTTTCCACACGTGACACGCGACGGCAATCTATATCCAACCCACGGGCTGGGTCCGGTTGCGCAGTATATGGATGTGAATAGGGGCGACCGATTTGACTATCTTGTTTCGATGAGCTCGTTATCGGTTAGCCTCGGCGAATACCGCGAAAAACACATCCCGGCCGACAGCCCAAAACGTAAAGAGAAATACAAGTGTGGCGACATAAACACCAGCATGATCAAGACGGCTAAAGGGCGAACGATCATGCTTCAGCACACCGTCAGCACGCCTCGAACATACGACCGGATCAACCTGATCTCCGGAACGAAGGGAGTCTTCCGCGATTACCCTGCGAGACTGTACTTCGATGGACAGGAAGGCGGCGAGAAGTGGACGGATCTCGATAAACACAAACCGCAATACGAGCATCCGCTTTGGAAGAACATCGGCGAGCTGGCACGCAAACGCGGCGGTCACGGTGGGATGGATTTCATAATGGTTTATCGGCTGATGCAATGCATGCGTGAAGGACTCGCCCCCGATATGGACGTATACGATGGCGCTTCGGTCACCGCGCCGGGCCCGCTGAGTGAAATGTCTGTCGCGCAAGGCAGCGCTCCGGTTAAGTTTCCTGATTTCACGCGAGGAAAGTGGAAGGAATCGCGTTAAGAAAAGTGGGTTCGTTGACCCAGTCTCGCTGGCGGTTAAGACTACTTACACACTCCACACTTGCCTTTTCCTGCGTTGCAGTGAGCGCAGTACTTACAATTCTTGCAGGCTTTGCACGGGTCGGCGCCTGTGCAGGTTGCGCTCATGCCACCCAGGTTCTCCGGCATCGAGAGGGCGACCAATAGACCCAGAACCCCGATAGCAATAATTCGTTTCATGAGACGTCTCCTGAGGCGTAACGAAGGGATGGGCAGCCTATAGTGATTTTTGCTACGAGTCAACGTCGTCACCGTAACGGGCGCGATGAAAAACTGGGACTGAATACACCAACTACAGTTGGTGGCTACCACCAACTTCAGTTGGTTGCTGGAGTTTGGACATTTCGCTCGCCAATTTCAGCAAGACAACAAAGGATAACCGCGTAGCGGTGTCCTCTCGGTAGCTTGCGCGGTTACCGCCAACGCAGTTTGTCGACGCGAGTCTAAGGTTTTGTCCAACCCGCAACTGAAGTTGGTGGTATTCAGTCCCAGTTTTAATCACACCCAGCCGTAACCGTTTGCGACCGTAATGTTGTTCACTGCGGGCATTGTCGCGATACGACAGTCAAATTCAGGTCTGACCCCGGTTGTCCTGTTCTGACGTATGCAAGGCTCTTAACCTTCTTTCAATAATTCCGCCAAAGGATTTCGCATTGGCTCGCCGGCAGTCTCCGTCATGTCCTTTGTGGGACTCAGTCCTCACGGATTTCTCCGAGAGCAAGAAAGGAGCTTCGCATGCCACTAGCCCGCTATGGAGTTTTAAAAGGAAAGGCAATCGCTGCGAAACGAGAGGACAACCAGTCCACTCCCCATTATCAGGTTCATATTCTCGCCGGCAGTGTGCATTACCGCATAGCGGTGAATGTAAAATCCTCGAAAACCCCGCCCGACTTGCTGTATTTGTTGAACGACAATTTCCAGCATCCGATCACCGCCCATCTTCCGGATCTCTCAGAAGGCTTTAACCCGGAATCGAGCGCACCGGGAGGAAAGGCCCTGGATTACATCCGCGCAAATCTATTCGACCGCGTCGATATGAAGACTCTTCCTGCGAGCCTGCCTGGCCCGAATAATGATCTGAGCGACCAGCTCGAGCATTTCATCGAGCGGGCGATTCAAGAGCCGGACGCGACGGTTTATTCCTTTGGCCAGCGTTGGGGACCGGAGGCGACTACCAAGGACAAGATATTCAACTTCCTCCCGGGAAACGGCATTCACGACATTCATATGAACCAGGGAAATGTCGCCCCGTTTTTGGGCGATGACGGCGTGTGGCAGGACGGAGGTCTCATGCTCCAGTTCCCGTCGACGCAGCAGTGGGTGGCGGTCTTTTTGGCGTTTCAGTCTCAATCCTGGCACACGGATGACACGACGGGTCACACGATACCTGGCACGACTCCGGGTCCCGAACCAGGTCCTACGGAGCCCGATCAGCAGGTTCGCATCGTGGGTGCGCTTGTGAATCCGGTTGGCGGTGCGCCGGAACGCGAAACCGTCACAATCCTGAACGCGTCGCCGAGTGCAATTAATTTGAGCGGATGGCAAATCGCAGACAAACTCAAGCACAAGCAGACTCTGTCCGGCACAATCAACGCTGGTGCAACGTTGGTCGTTGCATTGCAGCCAACGGTGCAGCTCGGCAATAAAGGCGGGATCATCACAGTGCTCAACAAGGCGGGGCTGAAAGTTGACGGCGTGTCTTACACTGAGGCCCAGGCCAAGAAGGAGGGCTGGACAGTAGTGTTCTAGCTGACCTGTGGGGGAATGATGGAGCCGGCGAAGGGATTCGAACCCCCGACCCTCTGATTACAAATCCGCAGCGATTGTACAATGGTAAACGTCAACACACAAGAAGTGTCGATTTTCCTGGCTTTTTCGCAGTTTTTTGTTTCTTCCCGTTTGGTGATGTGTGTAGAATGCGCGATGGAGGTGTAGACGGAGGTGTAGACGATGGCCAACTACGTCGAGCGCAACGGAAAAATCTATGCGCGCAAAGTGTACCGGGATTCGAAGGGCAAGAAGAAGCAGATATGGCGTGTCGCGGAAAGCAGATCAGATGCAAAGCAGATCGTCCGTGAGATCGAAAACGAACTACAGAGAGGGACAGAGAGCTTTGAGAACCGCGACACCTTGAATGAGTTCTTGGATAAGTTCCTCGATACCGCAAAACAGACAGTATCTCCGCGGACCTATGAAGATTATGTGGGATTGTTTCGACTCTACGTGCGCCCCGCGCTTGGTACAAAAAAGCTGTCTGCAGTGCAGCCACTGGAGGTACAGAAGTTTGTGAATGGAATGGTAAATCGGGGCTTGTCTCCACGTACTGTGAGGTACACGCATGGTGTGTTGCAGCGTGCATTCAAGCGGGCGATTAGATGGAAGCTGCTGGTTAGTAATCCGGCTTCCGAGGTTGAGCTTCCCAAGAATGTCAGACGGGAGATGACAAGGCGAAGCGGGAATCAATTTGCGACAAGACCAGCAAGCTGGCTCGTTCTACGGTTAGGTGGAATTTATGACTCATACAGGCGTTGCTCTTATGATCGCTTCCTTGCTTCTTGTCAGCGCTGGCACCCAGGGTCGCAGCGCAGGAATTGAAAAGGAGACAATAGCCGGTACCGTCGTCGCTTATGATGTGGGTTTACAACTTTCGAATGGCTCGTGTCGTCAGACGATAATCGTCCGCACAAGGAAGGGTATCAACCAAACGCAGGAAAACGACTACATAATAGTTCGCTTCGAGGCCTCTTGTATGAAGCTGATTCCCGAGCGAATTCTCAAAACAGCGCCCCAATGGAAGTTCTCTCTGACACGTAACGTCAATTGTGATGAATTGCTAGACGAGCTTCTATATATGAAACAATTGAATCCGACAGGTGACGTTTACCGGTATCCACGCGTCACGTTCGTTCCCAGCGCAGAGGGAGAAAAGGTTCCTAGGGATAAAAAGCTGCGGTGCTATTTGCTCCAGCCAGGTGGACTCGAGCCGCCTCTGAAGGAACGCTGATTACTGGAGTGGTCGTAGGGCCGGATGGCCACTCTGACAACGGCGCGCCTATGTGCGGCTCCGGTATGCTTATCAACATCTTGTGGTAGAGGCTGACGATCAGGGCCGCTTCACAATTCCGATCTTTGCAGCTCCAGGTATGCAGTGCAGGCAAAGTTGAGGCTCGGGGATCGTACGGTATACGGAGAGCTTGTGCAGTTACCAGCAGCCGGAGAGGTTAAACCACTTAGGTTAGTCATCAAATGATGCTCGGATCACGCTTGGTATCACAGACTCGGTAGCCATATCTCGCTGAATCGCATTTCTAACCACGACGGAGGCTCCCATGACATTGAAACGACTGGTTACACTTTCATCAGTGCTCCTCGCTCTCTTGGCTCTGCCATTAGTAACGAAAAGAATTGAAGCTCAGGCTCCATCCATAATTTCTGGCAAGTTCTACAAGTTCGATGTCATTGCGGCAAGTAATGAGGCGCCTTTGACAAGCGTTCTACCTGCTCCTTCGATTAACGACAATGGTGTTGTGTCCTTTATAGGCCACACTGGGGGAAACAATGTCTTCATCAGCAATGCTCTTGGCACTTACACGAGTCTCAACGCGCCTGGGACGAATAATATTCTCGAGGGCAATTGCCAGATTAATAACTCAAAACAAATAGCAGTCGTTGAGAGAGTCGGGGCGGAGCGACAATTGAGAATATGGGATGGCAACACCATGCGACCAATCCGCACAGGTTTAAGTTTGCGGGAGTTGACCAACTTCCAGAGAGTCGTGCGTGAGATCTGAAGAGCCTTGCCGGTTTCGGATATCGTATAGGTGAGCTTAGGAGTGTCTGAAGTAGTACTCATTGGGAAAAGTTCCTTTCAAGATTTGGCCAGGAGCCGACGTTTCAGGAACCTCTCCACGGACGGAAGGACGCGCAGTTACTTAATTCTTTCTCTTAATTCTTTTCCGCTGTCTGCGCTGTTTGCCACCTTAGCACAGAAAAAACTATGTCATCAAGAAAAATCCGAAAGATAGTTCGTGGGTGTAGACGAAGGTGTAGACGGCAGAAAAAGCTATGTCGGTGAGTCTCTAAACTTTTGATTCTATGGAGCCGGCGAAGGGATTCGAACCCCCGACCCTCTGATTACAAATCAGATGCTCTACCAACTGAGCTACGCCGGCTTCGATAACTGAACAAGGCTGTCAGCATACAACTGAGACGAGGTTGAACCTATTTGCTGATTCCTTCGCGAGAACTATATCTAAAAACCATCTCACCGAAAACCCAAAAGTTCTACGAGGAGGCGTTCGTGTACTTCAGAGTGCAGAAAAGACCGCAATACAACTAACCAATGCGCGGAAAAACCTTGATGATTTTCAGGTTCCCATGTGTCGTCTGCCCAGTACCGCCAAAGTTAGGAGGGCCCGAGATTTTTTTCGATTAACCTCTACTTGTTCATTTCAGAATCCGTTACGTTGAACACTCAACCCAAAACAAACGGAATCCAAGAACTTTGAATCCCCGAGTTTGGCGCGCGCCCAACGCTTTGTTATCATTCGCGCGATATGCGAGGATTCGCGTTCGCCCTCGTGAGGCGGTTGCTCATTATCATCCCCGTGCTCTGGGCTGTAGTCACCCTCGTCTTCCTTCTTATTCACATCGTCCCAGGCGATCCCGCGCGCCAACTCGTCGGCGAAAACGCAACCGAAGAGCAATATCAAATTGCCCGCGCTGAACTTGGAGTGGACAATCCTCTCGCTTCACAATACGTCGAGTACTGGCAGGGACTCGCTCGCGGCGATTGGGGCACTAACCCGGTGACCAGACAACCGGTGCTCGAGCGAATCGTGGCGCGCTACCCCTCGACGATCAAGCTCGCTCTGGCGGCGATGTTGATCGCCACTCTGATCTCGATCCCGCTGGGCGTAACCGCTGCCACCCATCGCGGAAGCTTTGTCGACACTCTATCAACGCTCGTCGCGCTGCTTGGAATCTCACTTCCCAGCTTCGCGCTCGGGCCGCTGTTGGTTCTCGTTTTTTCCGTGAACCTCGGATTGACGCCGGTGTCGGGCGCCGGCGGTTTGGACAACCTGATCCTTCCGGCGGTAACGCTCGGAGCCGCGATGTCCGCGATTCTCACTCGCATAGTTCGATCGAGCGTGCTCGAAGAGTTGAACGAAGACTATGTGCGCACCGCGCGAGCCAAAGGGCTCCCGGAACGCACCGTGATCTACAAGCACGTTTTGAAGAACGGGCTGATACCGGTGGTCACCGTTCTTGGCCTCCAGTTTGGAGTGTTGTTGGCCGGAGCCATAATCACCGAACGAGTCTTTTCGTGGCCCGGTGTCGGGAGCTTGCTGGTGGACAGCATCAGCGAGCGCGATTACAAGTTGACGCAAGGCTGCATACTGGTGATCGCGGCGACCTATGTCTTGGTCAACTCCGCAACCGATATTGTGTATCGATTTCTGGATCCAAGGATCAAAGTGGATTAATAGGTCCTATCGGTCCTATTCCCTTATGAATAGAGTCGCCAAATTCGGAATCGCAGTGGCCTCGGTGCTGGTTCTCATGGCCGTGTTATCGCCGCTGCTCGCCTCCTGGGAGCGCGTACAGAGTCAGGATCTGGTATCCAGGCTCGATTCGCCCGATCGCAGTCATCTCATGGGCCGCGATCAACTCGGCCGAGACGAGCTGGCTCGCATCATCTATGGAGCGCGAGTCTCTATGCTTGTCGGGCTCTCGGTAGTCACCATCTCATCCATCATAGGAGTGCTGATCGGGGCCTTCTCAGGTTACGCCGGCGGATGGATTGATCGAATAGTCTCAGGATTCCTGTTCAACGTGTTCTTATCGTTCCCCGGAATATTGCTCGCGATCGCTATGGTTGCTTTTCTCGGTCCCAGTTTGAGGAACCTGATCGTTGCGCTTTCGGTGATCGGTTGGGTCGGTTACGCCCGGCTGATGCGAGCCCAGGTGTTAAAGGTTCGTGAGTATGATTTCGTAACGGCGGCTCGAGCGCTTGGGGCCAACAACACTCGAATCCTGCTCAAGCACATCCTGCCAAATTCGATTCAGCCGTTGATCGTCCAGGCCTCGCTGGGAATGGCCGGCGCAATTTTAGCCGAAGCAGGCATGAGTTTTTTGGGATTAGGCGTTCCGGAACCGATCCCTTCCTGGGGGAAAATGATCGACGACTCGCGAGAGTTCTGGTTCACCGCCCCGCACCTGTTTGTCTTTCCAGGGTTGATGATTGCACTGTCGGTGCTTGCATTCAATTTTATCGGGGACGGTTTGCGCGAGAAGCTCGATCCTCGACAACAGCCGCGATGATCAGGTTGCGTGTAATCAAACGCCGAATGCTTCTTTATTAACAACGTAGGGAATCTTTGAAGCGTCACCCTGGTGATGGCCTTCGATTACATCGATCACTGCTTGTACCGCGCGCCCCGCCATCCCGACATCAGGATCGGGTGAAAGCCGAGTCTCTCGAGTTCCCGAAGCAAAATGGTGAAAGAGTCGTAAGCGGTCCCTCAGTGCCGAATCGCGTAGCGGGCTCTCGGCCGGTAGCGGCTCAGTCTCGTAGACATCGAGCGCCGCCCCGGCGATCTGATCGTTCATCAGCGCGTGATACAACGCGTTCTCGTCAACCACCGGACCGCGCGAAGTGTTGATCAGGTAAGCGCTCTTTTTCATTCTCCGAAAAGCCTCAAAATTCATCAAATGATACGTTGGAATTACCGACTCTCCGCGCATCAACAGCGGCACGTGCAAACTCACATAGTCGGCACGCGCAAGCGCGTCTGAGAACGAAACGTAACTTACCTCGCGCAGCTTTTTCGAGAAACCAGCTTCGAATCTCAAAGCCATTTCCCGCGCAGCGTAATCGACAAACCTCTCATCGTTAACCTGGGAATCGTAGAGCAAAAGGTCCGCGTCCAACCCGATGCACTTTTTCGCGAATGATTTCCCAATTCGACCCGTTCCAATGACCGCGATCGTCTTCCCGGTAACTTCGTCGCCCAGAAACGGATGATAAGGATGCCAGGAACTCCATTGATTGTCTTCGACCAGCTTCTCCGACGAATAGAGCTTGCGCGATACCGCTCCCATCATGAAAAAAGCGAACTCTGCGGTCGCCTCTGTAAGCACGTCCGCGGTATTCGCAAAAGGTATCCGGTAACGATTAGCAGCTTCGCGATCGATATTATCGAAGCCGACCGCAATCTGAGCGACAATCCGAAGCGTACCCGCCCC
>Ga0075428_100006724_pt1 | contig 12793 bp, 10 predicted proteins | sample RhiMetdeltSRZDD2_FD_75291 | JGI IMG/M metagenome (GOLD analysis project Ga0075428, IMG submission 75291) | Populus rhizosphere microbial communities from Tennessee, USA - Rhizosphere MetaG P. deltoides SRZDD2 | ecosystem: Host-associated > Plants > Roots > Rhizosphere > Soil | place: USA...
GGCCGCTCTCACCTCCCCAGCCGCTCGGGCCGGCCGGGTCACTCTCGACGAGCCGCGCCGGTCGGAGGTCGGCCAGGATGGCGGCCCGCTCGTCGTCCTTGAGGAGCACGTCCAGCGGGGCGACGATCGCCCCGGCGGCGATGCCACCGAGGACGACGGTGACGAACTCGGGGCGATTGGGGATCGCGACTGCCAGGCGCTCGCCGGGACGCAGGCCGCCGGCGAGAAGGCGCCGGGCGGTGTCGTCGACCCGATCGACCATCTCACCGTAGGTCAGCGAGCCGCCGTCCCAGCGCAGCGCGATCCGCTCGGGATGCCGGCGGGCAACGGCCGCGATCAGGCCGGCGAAGTTCTCGCTCACCGGCGGGTCAGGACAGAAAGTCCTCGAGGCGCAGGCGCTGCCACACCTCGGGGGGCACCCGGTGGCGCGGCGTGTAGGCGGCCAGGCTCGGCTTGGCGGTGGCGTCCACGCCCCACTTGGCGGTGTAGCCGTCCTCGCGGGATGAAGGGTCGAGGTCGGAGCCGCGCGCGTTGGTGATGATCGTGATGTCGCGATCGGGCTGGCAGCGGGTGGCGATCGCCCAGTTGACCTGACGATCGTCGAACACGTCCACGTCGTGGTCGACGACGACCACGCGCTTCATGTAGAGATCGGCGCCCAGCACGGCCATGATGGCGTTCTTGGCCTGGCCGGGCAGCCGCTGCTCGATCGACACGTAGCAGGTGAACGGCCCCGGCACGCGCACCGCCTTGATCGAGGGCACCATGGCGCGCACCGCCCGGTAGAGGTTGGCCTCCATCGGGATCGTCGACAGCAGCATGTGATCGAGGTGGGCGACGGTGATGTCCTGGAACATCGCGTCCCGCCGGTGGGTGATCGCCGTGTAGCGCACGACCTCGCGCTGCCGCTCGCCCAGGCTGTAGCCGGTGAACTCGCCGAAGGGGCCCTCGGCCACGCGCGCGGCCGGCAGGATCTCGCCCTCCAGTACTAGCTCGGCGTGAGCCGGCACCAGCACATCCGAGGTCTCGCACTTCACCAGCTCGAGCGGCTCGCCGAGCAGGGCGCCCATGATCGCGCGCTCGTCCTCGTCGATCGAGCCGATGGCCAGGGCCCCCAGCGCAATGGCCGGGTGCACGCCGATGGCGAAGGCCACCGGCAGCGGCTCGCCCCGCGCCTCGGCGATCTTGGAGAACTCCCACAGGTGCTTGCCGAGCGTCAGATGGATGGACGTGGTGTCGCGCCCCTGGAGCATCAGGCGGTTGTAGGCGCAGTTCCAGGTTTCGCTGGCCGGGTCCTTGGCAAACGAGATGGCGGCGGTCACGTAGGGGCCGGCATCGCCCTGGTGGTGAACGATCTGCGGCAGCGTGCCGAGATCGACGTCCTTGCCGCGGTGCACGACTTCCTTCACCGGGCCGGAAGCGACGACCCGGGGCGGGATCGGGCGCTCCATGGCGCGCAGGTAGGTCGGCAGCATGGCCTCGGGAGCCGCGCCGATGGCGGTGGCCAGCCGTGAGCGGCTGGCGTGCAGGTTGGTCAGCACCGGGAAGGCGCTGCCCTTGACGTTCTCGAAGAGGACGACCGGCCGGCGGCGCGCTTCCTTCTCCAGCTTCACCACCAGGGCCGTGATCTCGTAGGCCGGGTCCACCGGCCGGGAGATGATCTGGACGTCTTCGGGCCGGCTCCGCTTGACGAGGTCGAGGAAGGTCCTGAGGTCTTGCGCCATGTCCGCTCCTTGAGCTGCGGACGATGGTATCAGACGAGGCGGCGCGCCATCGCCTCCCGCACGGCGCGCCGCAGCGTCTCGATCTCGAGCGGCTTGCGTAGCAGCGTGAACTGCAGCCGGTCGCGCGCGTCGTCGAGATCACCGATGGAGGCGGTGAACAGGATCACCGCCACCGTGCGGTTTTCGTCGCGGATGCGCGTGACCACGTCGATTCCGCTGACGCCGGGCATGGTCAGATCTGTCACGATGACGTCGTAGGGGGCCGCCTGGAACCGGCGGAGCCCTTCCGCCGGGCTGTTGACCCCGTCGACGTCGTAGCCCCACGACCCGAGCAGGTCGCAGAGCAGACTCAGGACATAGCGGTCGTCGTCGATGACCAGCGCGCGCGGCGAGCGCGTGGTGAGGACGACGCCTTCTGACGACCGCTCGGTACTCGGATTGTAAATTTCCATGACGCTCGCAAGGTAGGTCGGGGGACGTCCCCGAATCAATGACGACGACAGCCGCCAAATACGCGGGTCCTACGAGTTTCGGTGCCGGAGAGCCGCGTCACTGCACGCTGTCGCGCTCGACGTCCCAGCATGCCCGCCAGAAGCGGGCCTCGTATCGACTACCTCGCTGCGGCGCCGCGCCCTATCGGTCGAATTTCAGTTTGTGGACGGGCGTGGACAAGTGGATATCGCGTCAGGCGACCGGATTCGAGTCTTTCTCGTCGGTCGAGAGCCAGCGAATCTCCAGCGCGATTGCATCGAGCAGCTCCGCAACGCGTCCGACCCAGTCGCCGTACCCGGCGGTCACCAGATCCTCACGCGCGCGCCAGAGGTGCTCGCTGGCCTCCGCGAGTCCGACCAACCTCCGGACGTCGATCATGGCATGCGCGTTTTCGCCGGTGGCGCGCTGGCTGTCAACAGGAAACTCATCCACATATCCCCGCTCATCCACAGGGAGTAAAGCTCGGTGGATCACACACATACGTGGCACTGACAACTGCTGCGCGCGTGCAGTGTTCGAGAACGTTACAGCTTGTAGAGCCTCCGCGCGTTGTCCGCGAGAATCTTCTGCTTCTGCGTGTCGTTGAGATCGCCGCGCTGGCGAATCTCGTCGATCGACGCCGGCCACGAATGGTCCCAGTGCGGAAAGTCCGAGGCGTACACGATCTGATTCTCGCCCACCAGCTTCACCGCCTGCGGCAAGAGCCACTCGTCGGCCTCGCACGAGAAGTAAATCTTGCCCGAGCGCACGTACTCGCTCGGCTTCTTCTTGAGCACCGGCGCCTCCGCGGCGCGCTTGGCGTACTCGTCGTCCATCCGCTCCATCCAGTACGGCGCCCAGCCGCAGCCGGCTTCCAAAAACGCGATCCGCGCGTCGGGAAACCGCTCGGGGATGCCCTCGAGGATGATCGAGGTGATCTGGCGCATCTGGCCGAAGGCGTGCGAGACAGTGTGGGCCTGGATGAAGGCGGGGAAGAGATCCACGCCGGCGCCACCCAGATGCGAGCCGGAGGCGTGGATGCCGAGCATGGTGTCCAGCCGCTGGGCTTCCTCGTACACTGAGGCGTACCGGCTGTCGCCCAGCAAGTGAGTGCCGTCAGCGGGGAGCATGGCCCCGGAGTGACCGAGCTCGCGGACCGCGCGGCGCAGCTCGGGCCCGCACGCCTCGGGATCCTGCACCGGCATCAGCGCGACCGCCTTGAGGCGCGGGCTCACCTTGATGAACTCCTCGTACATGAGCGTGTTGTAGGCGCGGCACAGCGCCACCGCCCACTTGCGGTCCTTGATGAAGCTCATGAAGAGGCCGAGCGTGGGGTAGAGCACGACCGACTCCATGCCGCCCTTGTCGAGGGCGCGCAGCCACGACTCGGCATCGCCGGCGGCGTCGCCCAGCGTCCCGAGCATCCGGCGGTCCCAGCCGTCCCACGCGTAGAACGACGACACGCCCGGCCGCCGGCGGTAGGGCTCGTCCAGGTACTTCGCCACCTGCTCCTGGCTCTCGGTCACGTGGCCGTCGGCGTCGATGATCGTCATCGCTTCATCCTCCACTTCGGGATCGCCTCGGGATTGATCACGTGGGCGGGCGGCTCGCCGCGCCCCACCGCCAGGATCTGCTCGAGGGCCAGCGCGAGGTTGGCCCGGCGCCCCGCCTCGCTGTGGCCGATGTTGTGCGGGGTGAGGATGAGCCGCTCAGCGTCGACGTCGCGGTAGGGGTGCGGGTTGGGCAGCGGCTCCTGGGCGAAGGCGTCGATGGCGGCGCCGGCGATCCAGCGCTCGCTCACCGCGCGCGCCACCGCGGCCTCGTCGACCAGCTCGCCGCGCGCGGTGTTGATGAGGATCGCGCTCGGCTTCATCGCCCGTAGCGCTTTTTCGCCGATGATCGCGCGAGTCTCCTCGGTGAGGACGGCGTGGACGGTGACGATGTCCGACTCGGCCAGCAGCGTGGGCAGATCGACCAGCGTGACGCCCGCGGCGGCGGCACGCTCGGCCGACACGTAGGGATCGGCCGCGAGCAGGCGGACGTCCCAGCCGGCCAGGCGGCGGGCCACGTGGGTGCCGATACGGCCGAGGCCCACGATGCCGACCGTCTTGCCGAACAGGAAATCGCCGCGGTCCTCTCGCCGCGCCCATTCGCCGCTGCGCAGGCGGCTCTCGCCGCGCTTCACACGCTTGAGCAGCATCAGCAGCAAGCCGATGGTGGCCTCGGCCACCGCGATGAAGTTCTCTTTCGTGGGGCTGTTGGCCACGAGCACGCCCAGCCGCGTGGCCGCGGGGACGTCGATCTTGTCCACGCCGATGAAGGGCACGATGACGAGGCCGAGGTGCTCGGCGTGCTCCATGACCGACGGCGTGATGCGCTCGAGGTGCGAGGCCAACAGGACGTCGGCGGCGCGGACCTGCTCGATCAGCTCGGACTCGGCGTAGGCGCGCCGGCCCGGCATGTCGAGCGGCCGGCCGATGATGACCTCGTGGCCGGCGGCCCGCAGCGGATCCAGCTCGTCCGGCGCCCCGCTGGGGCCGGTGGCGATGACGGTCAGCCGGCGGGCCGTCACGGCTTCTTGCAGATGACGTTGAGCAGGGCCTGCCGCTTGTCCTCCCGCACGGCCTTCAGCGCGCGGGCGATGGCGTCCGGCAGCGCCGCCGGATCCTCGACCCGCTCGGCCCAGGCGCCGGACGCCTGAGCGATCATCTCGTAGTCGGGCGCCGGCTCCAGCTCGCTCATCGGCATGGTGCCCGTGCGTACCGCCCAGCCCTGCGGCGCGTGCGAGGAGACCGAGCGCTTCACGGCATTCCACACCCGGTTGTTGAAGATCACGTAGAGCACGGGCAGGTTGTGCGCCCGCGAGGTCCAGTGCGCCGCGGTCGGCGTGCCGAAGATGTACGCGCCGTCGCCCACGCAGCAGATGACCGTGTGCTCGGGCGCGGCCAGCTTGGCGCCGAGTGCCGCGCCGAGCCCCCAGCCGAGCCCCGAGGCGGGCGACTGGCTGAAGTAGCTTCCGGGCATGCGCAGGGTCGTCTGGGTGGTGTCGAGGTCGTACTCGTTCACCACGATCGTCTTGTCGTCGATGACGTCGCCGAGACAGCGCGAGACCCAGGCCATGTCGATCGGCCGGTCGTTCTTCACCGCGGCGGCCTTCGCCGCCCAGCCGTCGACCTGACGCTTGTGCTCGGTCTCCCACCGCGCCCGGCGCGGGGCCAGCGTGGCCGGATCGAGAGCGCGCCGCTTCACCGCCTCGGCCAACGCGTTGAGCGTGAGCTGGGGCGCGCCGGCCAGGCCGATGTCCACCGCGAACCCACGGATCGGATACCGCGAGAACAGCGGATCGTGGCCGACCTGGATCACGGGCGTCTCGGGGCGCGGGGACTTCAGCGCGGGGAACCACGGCGCGTCCGCTTCGACCACCAGGATGGCGTCGGCTTCGACCAGGTGCGGCCCCGAGTCGTGACCGCAGAACAGGGGGTGATCGTACGGGAAGTTCAGGTGGGTGCCGTTCTGATCGAAGACCGGCATGGCCAGCGCCTCGGCCAGGGCCACCAGGGCGGCCACCGCGTCGGGATTGCGCCCGGACGACTTGGTGATCACGATCGGATTGCGCGCGCCGGCCAGCATGTCGACGGCGCGTTCGATGTCCTTGCCGTCCGCCACCACGCACGCCGTCGGCGTGACACGCGGCGGATCGAAGTACTCGATCTGGCCCAGATGCTCGGACAGCACCTCGCGCGGCAGCGTGAGGTACACGGGGCCCTGCGGCTCGCTGCTGGCGATGGCCAGGGCCCGATCCACCACTGTCTCGACCTGACTACCCATGCGCAGCTCGTAGTCCCACTTCACGAACTCGCGGACCATCGCGCCCTGGTCGAACGACTCCTGCGCCCAGTGGATGTGCCGGTTGCGCGAGCCCGGCAGGCCGGCCTCGGTGATCGGCGTGCGGCCGGCGGTGACCAGGATCGGCGCGTGCGACCGGGCGGCGTTGATGATGCCGCCGAGCGCGTTGGCGGTGCCGACGACCACGTGGACCATGACGATCTGCGGCCGGCCCGTGACCATGGCGTAGCCGTGGGCCATGCCGACGGCGGTGATCTCGTGGGGGATGGTGAGCGGCCGCGGCAGGACCTGGCCCTGCGCGGCGCGCTTGGCGTAGGCCTCGATCAGCGGCGCGAAGTCGGTGCCCGCGTTGCCGAAGAAATACTCCACGCCGCGCGAGGCGAGCAATTCCAGATACGCTTCGGCGGCACTCTCGACCGACACTTTCTTGAGCATGAGATCTCTCCTACGGGGTCAGGAGCTTCTGCTGGAGCTGGTCCAGCGAGGCGTTCCACCCGCCTTTGTCCTTGAAGAACCGGATCGCCGCCGGATGGTAGGGGATGGTGGCTTCGGGATCGACGAAGCGATCGCGCGTCCACTCCTTGAGCAGCGGATGAATCGGTCCGAGCTCGGCGGCGCCGTCCCAGATGGCCTTGAGCACCGCCTCCACCGCCGCGTCCGACACGCTCTTGCTCGTGACGAGGTACGTGTCGTAGGCCAGGAAGCACGTGTCCTCGACCACGGCGGTCGCGGTGCCCGCCTTCACGACGCGACCGTAATACCCCGGCACCGCCTTCTTGAGTCGGGCCTGGCCCTCGGGCGAGCAGTCGATCGAGACGTGACGGACGCCGACGGCCGTGTCGGCCTCCTTGGTCTTGGCCGCTCCGAGCGCGTGCTCGGTGACGTCGGCGCGACCGGCCACGAGGGCGTCCACGCCGTCGTTGACCGCGGGCACCGGGATCACCTTGACGTCGCTCCACGTGTAGCCCGCGCTCGCCAGATGGCCGAACATGTTGTACCAGACTGCGAGGTGCGCCGGATATTCACCGGTCATGCGCTTGCCCTTCACGTCGGTGACGCTCTTGATGGGCGAATCCTTGCGCACGAGCAACCCGACCAGCAGCGGGGAGCCGCGCTGCACCAGCCGCACGTTGGGCGAGAACTGGAACGGGTTGCGCCCGCCGATCTTGTAGCTCGGGCCGCGGTAGGCCAGTCCCATGTCCACGGCGTTGACCGTGCCGAATTCCATCTCGCCCGTGTTGAGCAAGGGCAGCATCGTGCTGGTGCCGGAGTGGGGCTGCACCACCATCTGCACGCCGGTGGCCTGGGTCACGACCTTGGCCAGGCCGCTGGCCACGGCATAGTAGCCGGTGCCGGGCGGATTGGCGCCGATGGTCACCGATTTCGGCGGCTGTGCGGTGGCCGGCGCGGCCAGCAGCGCGACGAGGCCGGCGACGGCGATGGCGCGGGCGAGGGATCGCATGCGAACGTCCTCCGAATTCGGGGTGGCTGGAGCGGCCATAGCCTAGGCCGCCCGCTTCGGGAAGTAAAGTCAGTCCCGGAAGTAGAGTTGAAACGGCTTGCCGAGACCGTAGCGCGCCTCCCGCACGGCGACCCGGCAGCTCTCGGCCAGCGGCTCGGTCAACGAGCCGCACGCCACCGCGGCGGCGGCTGGCTGATAAGCGGAGAGAATCTCCATCGCGCCGTTCACGCACATCACCCGGTCGTCGGCGTCGCCGGCGGCGCAGATCTCGCCCAGCCGCTCCGGCGCGGCGTTCAGGGCGCCGAACTGGGTGGCGCCGAGACCGTAGAAGCAGCCGCGGCGCAGCGGTGGCGCGAGCGGCAGGCATTCGGCCGCGCCCGCAGCGCCGACGTTGCCGGCGTGCCCGGCCAGGAGCGCAAAGCCCTGGTACTTGTAGCAGGCCGGCGGGTACTCGGTGTACGTGTCGCACGGAAAGTGGCGCCCGCCGCCCGGCCGCCGCGCGCTCACGTGCTCCATGAAGACGCCGCTGGCGCAGTAGTAGGCGAGCGGACGAGGCGTGAAGGCGCCGCAGTGACCCATCGCCACCGCGAGGTCACCGGCGTCCAGGACCAGCAGCGCGTGGCCCACGCCGTGCGCGCAGTTGCCGGACTCGATGCCGCCGGCGGGTCCACCCGGTGCGCAGAGATCGCGGATGCGCGCGCGGACGTCGGCGACCGTCGCGTGCTTCCACGCCGTATCGTTGCCGTCGCCGACGAACGCCGCCATCAGCACGCCGTGGGTGCAGCCCACCGTGCAACGGTCGCCGCACACCGCCAGCGCCGCGCCCACGTCTTTCGTCTTGCCGAGAATCTCCTTGCCGAGATCGTGGCCCTCCCAGTGGCAGAAGCCGCTGCGCGTCTCCAGCGCGTCGAGCAGCCCGTCGGCGCCCAGGACGAGGAGCCAGCGGCGCAGCAGCGCGCGACGTGCTTCGGCGTCGACGGCCGCGTACTCGGCCAGGAACTTCGCGCGCAGCGCCGGATCGCTCCGGCCCGGCAGGTCCGTGATCGTTCGCAGCACCGCCCGGTGCTCGCCGGCCTCGGGCGACTGCGCGAGCGCCTCGCCGGCACCGACCGCGCCGGCGGCGAGCGCGAGCAGGACCGCGAGGGTGGCCTTCTCCGGCAGGCGGCGCGTCACCGCCGACCACTCGGTGATGATGAGCAGGCCGCCGAATAGCAGGCCCGCCGCGTCGAAGACGAGCGCGGGGACACCGGGTACTGGCGGCATCATGAGGCTGAGCCCGGCCGCGATCGTCCAGGCCCGGCGGCCCCAGCCGAGGGGACGGAACAGGTAGCCGGCGCAGCCGATGCCGAGCAGGATGACGCCGAGCGAGGCGGTGAGGACGGCGAGCGCGATCTCGGTCAGCGTGCCGCGCAGGAGGAGCGCGGGATGGAAGACGAAGACGAACGGCACGACGTACGCCACGATGCCCAGCCGCATCCCGGTCCAGCCCGTTTGCCAGAAGTCCGACTTCGCAATGGCCGCCGCGGCGTAGGTGGCCAGGCAGTCCGGCGGCGTGATGAGCGACAGCATGCCGAAGTAGAACAGGAACAGGTGAGCGGCCAGCGGAACGATGCCCATCTGGGCCAGCGCCGGCCCCACCAGCACCGCCAGCGTGATGTAGACCACCGTCGTCGGCAGCGACATGCCGAGCAGAATGCTGACGACCGCCGTGAGCACGAGCAGCAGGAGCACGTTGCTGCCGGCCGCGCTCATCAGCAGCATCGGCAGCTTGGAGGTGAGGCCGGAGAGCTGGAACGCCCCGATGACCACACCGGCCAGCGTCGTGATTGCGACCAGGTCGAGCATCGTCCGCCCGGTGGCCTCGACCGCGTCGAGGATGGCCCGCCCGCCGGGCCGGGTCGCCTTCTGGATGGCGCCGACGGCGAAGGTCGTCACCATCGCCAGCATCCCGGCCTTGCCCGCCTCCCAGCTGGCGAGCATCAGCGTGTAGATCAGCACGCCGAGCGGAACGAGAAAGACCCAGCCGCCCCGCATGATGCCGCGCAGGCGGGGGATCTGCTCGCGCGGCAGCCCCGCCAGGCCGAGCCGGGCCGCCTCGAGATCGACCTGCACGAAGAGCGCGAGGTAATAGAGGCAGGCGGGGATGGCGGCGGCCAGCGCGACCTCCGCGTACGGGATCGCCAGGTACTCGGCGATCAGAAACGCGGCGGCGCCCATGACCGGCGGCATGATCTGGCCGCCGTTGGATGACACGGCCTCGATGGCGGCGGCCAGGTGCGGCGGATAGCCGGAGCGCTTCATCATGGGAATGGTGATCGCGCCGTCCACGACGACGTTGGCCACCGCGCTGCCCGAGACCATGCCGTAGAGGCTGGACGACACCACCGCCATCTTGGCCGGCCCGCCGCGATAGCGGCCCATGGCCACCAGCGCCACGTCGGTCAGGAACTTGTCGCCGCCGACGGCGTAGAGCGCCTGGCCGAAGAAGATGTACGCGACGACGACGGTCGCGGTGACGGCAAGCGGCAGCCCGAGAATGCCGTTGGTGTCGAGGTAGAGATAGACGACGATGCGGCTCCAGCTCGAGCCCTTGGCGTAGAGCATGCCGGGGAACAGCCAGGCGAGGTTCGCGTAGAGCAGGCACGCCAGGCCGATCCACATCAGGGCCCAGCCGGCCAGGCGGCGCACGCCCTCCAGCACGAGCAGGATGACGGTGCCGCCGAGCACGACCTTGTCCCAGGTGAGCAGGCCGAGCTCGTAGGCGATCGTCGGATACAGGATGGCGACGTAGCCGCCGACCACGAGGCTGGCCACGACCAGGATCCAGTCGTACCACGGCACCACGTCGGGCGGCGCCTGCGGTCGCGCCTTGACGGAAAGAAACACGGGCGCCAGGCCGAGACCCAGGAACAGGCCGAGGTACTGCTCGTTGAAGATCGCCCACGGCAGGTAGTGATGGACCTGCGTCGCCCACAGCCCACCGACGATGGCCAGCGCGATGAGCAGCGCCCGCTCGATCGTGCGCGGGGTGCCGCCGAGCGTGCGCCACTTCGCGATGATCTCGGTCACACCGCGGGCAGTGTACAACCGGGCCCAGCGATTGCGGTAGAGTAGGGCGCATGACGGGCGGACGCGTGCGCGGCGGCTTCAACCAGTACGGCTTCACCGTGGGCATCCTCATGCTCGACACGCGCTTCCCGCGCATTCCGGGCGACATGGGGAATGCCTCGACCTTTCCGTTCCCCGTGCGGTATCACCGGGTGACCGGGGCGAATCCCGATCTGGTCGTGCGCCGCGGGGCCGAGGGGCTGCTGCCCAACTTCATCGAGGGCGCGCGGGCGCTGGAGCGCGAGGGCGTCGGCGCCATCACCACCAACTGCGGCTTTCTGATCAAATACCAGCAGCAGCTCGCCGCGGCCGTCTCGGTACCCGTCTTCACCTCCAGCCTGCTCCTGGTGCCGCTCGTCCACCGCATGCTGGGACCCGGCCGGCGGGTCGGCGTCATGACCGTGAGCGGCGCGACGTTGTCGGCCGAGCATCTGGCCGGCGCCGGCATCGGCGCCGACGTGCCGCTGGCGGTGGTGGGGATGGAGGGCGAGAAGGAATTCACCCGGGTGATGCTCGGCGACGAGATGGAATTGGACGTCGACCTGGCCCGGGAGGAGCACATCCGCGTCGCGCGCCGGCTGGTAAGCGAGCACCCGGATATCGGCGCGATCGTGCTCGAGTGCACCAACATGCCCCCCTACGCCGCTGACATCCAGCGCGAGACCGGGCGGGCGGTGTTCGATATCGTCTCGCTCGTCCGCATGGCGCACGACGCGCTCGTAGCCGGCCGACCGCCCCGTTCGGCCTGACCAATCAGGCGCCCGCTGCTCGACTGACAGGTCTCGCCGGAAGCGGTTGAGATTATTGAGTTGCCGGGACGGCATACCTTCCGGTATAAGGTCCCGAATGAGTCACACCGGGCGAGAGCGAATGGCCCCGACCACGGAGCCTCCCCACCACCCCTCGCCGTCCGAAATTGGACAGCTTCCGGCGTCCGGTCCCAGCCGTTTCCAGACGCGTACATCTTGCGATTCAGAGAGATACACCCCGCCGCTTCCGCGAACGGGGAAGGGGTGAACTGCGACGACAAGGAGGTCACGCAATGGCGACGGCTCCCGCGGCAACGCCCGCGAGGCGAGCTCCCAGCGGGGAGCTCAGTGACGCGCAGAAGGAGGCGTACTGGCGGTACAACGTCAAGCTCACCACGATCCTGCTGGCCATCTGGTTCGTGGTGACGTTCCTCATCTCCGGGATCTGGGCGGGGTACCTCAACCAGTGGACGATCCTCGGCTTCCCGCTGGGCTACTACATGGCGGCCCAGGGGTCGCTCGCGATCTTCGTCATCGAGATCGCCATATACGCGTACCTCATGAACCAGAAGGACGAAGAGTTCGGCATCCGCGAGGAGGGCTGAGCCCCCATGAGCCTGGACAAGATCTTCGGTCTCTACACGGTGCTATTCCTCGGGATCACCGTCCTCATCGGCATCGGCGAGAAGCTGGGTCTCTTCAGCAACCAGATGATCGGCTGGCTGTTCATGGCCCTGTCGCTGGCTATCTACGTCGTGATCGGCGTGCTCACCCGGACCTCGAACCCCGACCAGTACTACGTGGCCGGCCGTAACGTGCCGGCCTTCTACAACGGCATGGCCACCGGCTCGGACTGGATGTCGGCGGCCTCGTTCATCTCGATGGCGGGCGCGCTCTCGGTCCAGGGCTTCTCGGGCCTCGCCTACGTCATGGGCTGGACGGGTGGCTACCTGCTGCTCGCCGTCTTCCTCGGCCCGTACCTCCGTCAGTTCGGCGCCTACACGATCCCCGACTTCCTCGGCGCCCGTTACGGCGGCAACATGGCGCGGGTCATCGGCGTGGTCGCGGCCATCGCCTGCTCGCTGATGTACCTGATCGCCCAGGTCACGGGCGTCGGCTTCATCGTCGCCCGCTTCATCGGCATCGACTTCAATGTCGGCGTCTTCCTCGGACTGATCGGCGTGCTGTTCTGTTCGGTGCTCGGAGGGATGCGGTCGGTTACCTGGACCCAGGTCGCGCAGTACATCATCCTGATCATCAGCTACCTGGTGCCCGTCGTGTACCTGTCGTGGCAGATCTTCTCGATCCCGATCCCCGAGCTGACCTACGGCCAGCTCCTGCAGCGCAACAATGCCGCGGCCATCGCGGTCACGCGCGACCCGAAGGAAAAGGAAACGCGCGCGCTCTGGAAGAAGGACGCCGACGACGCCAAC
>Ga0075428_100006727_pt1 | contig 12788 bp, 7 predicted proteins | sample RhiMetdeltSRZDD2_FD_75291 | JGI IMG/M metagenome (GOLD analysis project Ga0075428, IMG submission 75291) | Populus rhizosphere microbial communities from Tennessee, USA - Rhizosphere MetaG P. deltoides SRZDD2 | ecosystem: Host-associated > Plants > Roots > Rhizosphere > Soil | place: USA...
AACACCGACGCGACGGCGAACGCGGCGCGCCGCGGCCGATTCGCGGCGGCCGCGCCTCGCAACACATTTCTCGAGGAGCTGACCGCGTTCATTCCCGCAGCTCCGGAGGAAGCTCGGTCGCGGGCGCGCGCCGCCGCAGCGCGCTGTACACGACAGGGACGAAGATCAGCGTGGCGACGGTCGCGAGCAGGAGGCCCCCGATCACGACGCGGCCGAGCGGGGCGTTCTGATCGCCGCCCTCACCGAGCCCGAGCGACATCGGCAGCATGCCGAGAATCATCGCGAGCGCGGTCATGATGACCGGCCGGAGCCGCGTCGTTCCGGCCGCCATCGCCGCGCCGTGGGCGTCGAGATGCTCCTCGGCGCGCTGCTCGTTCGCGAACTGCACGACCAGGATCGAGTTGCTGGTCGCGACCCCTACGCACATGATCGCGCCCATCAGCGCCGGGATCGAGATGTTCGTCTGCGTGACGAACAGCATCCACAGGACGCCCGCCATCGCGCCGGGCAGCGCCATGAGGATGATGAGCGGGTCGAGCCACGACTGGAAGTTGACGGCCATCAGCAGGTAGACGAGGACCACTGCGAGCACCATCCCGCCCGCGAGCGCCGTGAAGCTGGAGCGCATCGTCTCGGCCTGGCCGCGGATCGTGATCGACGTGCCACGCGGCAGCGTCGGACGGACCTCGTCGACGATGCGCTCGATGGCGCTCGCGACCGACCACAGATCCGCGCCGTCGGCCGCCGCGAGCACGTCGAGGACCGGCTGCACGTTGTAGTGGCTGATCACGCCCGGCCGGACGTTCGGAGTGATCGTCGCGAGGTTCGTGAGGAGCTGCGGCCGCGGCTGGTTCGGGAGCGCGATCGGGCTCGAGCCGAGCGCCTCGAGCGAGTCGATGCGGTACTGCGGCGTCTGGACGACCACGGGGTAGTTCACGCCCGTCTTCAGGTCGAGCCAGTAGTTCGGCTGTGCCTGCGCCGTGCCCGAGAGGGACACGAGCAGGTTCTGCGCGACGTTCGACTCGGTGAAGCCGATTTGCCTCGCCATCCATCGGTCGACGTCGACGTCGAACTCGGGATAGCGCGGCACCTGCTGCAGCCGGACGTCGACCGCCCCGGGGACGGCGGCGATCCGCCGCACCAGGTCCTCGGCGATCGCGAGGTTGCGCGGGTCCCGGCCGACGAGCTGGACGTCGATGGGCGCCGGCAGCCCGAAGTTCAGGATCTGCGACACGATGTCCGCAGGCTGGAAGAAGACGACGAGGTCGGGGAAGCGCGCGGCGAGGATCTTGCGCAGCTCGCGGGCGTAGGCTTTCGTCGACCCGTGCTCCGGCGCGAGCGCGATCAGGATCTCGCCGTCCGCCGCCGCGACGAGCGAGGCGTCGCTGAAGGCGAGGTTGATGCCGCCCGCCGGGAGCCCGATGTTGTTGATCACGGTGTCGATCTCGTCGGCCGGGATCGTCTGGCGGATCACCTCCTCGACCTCGGCGAAGCGCCGCTCGCTCTCCTCGATTCGCGTGCCCGCCGGGCAGCGGATGTGCAGCCGGAGCTGGCCCGCGTCGACGCTGGGGAAGAAGTCGCGGCCGATCAGCGGGAAGAGGCCGAGCGAGAGCGCGACGAAGCCGGCGAAGACGCCGGCGACGCGGCGCCGATGGTCGAGCGCCCACGTGAGCAGCTCGCGATAGGCGTCGCGGAAGCGCTCGAAGCGGCGGTCGAAGGCCTGGTGCACCGACCAGATGGGTCCCCCGTCGGTGGCGGTGTGCTCGGCGCCCGGGGCGTGCAGGTGCGCCTCCGCGGGGAGCAGGTAGCGCACCATGGTCGGCACGACGGTGCGCGAGAGCAGGTAGCTCGCGAGCATCGCGAAGACGACCGCCTCGGCGAGCGGCGTGAAGAGGTACCTCCCGACCCCGGTGATGAAGACCACCGGGACGAAGACGATGCAGATCGAGAGCGTCGCGACGAAGGCCGGCGTCGCGATCTGCTGCGCCCCGTCGAGGATCGCCCGGATCACGGGCTTTCCCATCCCGAGGTTGCGGTTGGTGTTCTCGATCTCCACGGTCGCGTCGTCGACGAGGATGCCCACGGCGAGCGCGAGCCCGCCGAGCGTCATCACGTTGAGCGTCTCGCCGAAGAGCGAGAGCGTGATCACGGAGACCAGGATCGCGAGCGGAATCGACACCAGGATGACGAGCGTCGAGCGCCAGGAGCCGAGGAAGAGCAGGATCATCAGGCCGGTCAGGGCCGCCGCGAGCGCCGCCTCGCGCACGACGCCGCTCAGGGCGGCGCGCACGAAGACCGACTGGTCGAAGAGCGGCTTGACCTCGAGCTCCGGGGGCAGCGTCGCCTGGATCCGAGGCAGCGCGTCCTTCACGCGCTGCACGATGTCGAGGGTCGAGGCGCTGGGCGTCTTCAGGACGGTGAGCAGGGCCGAGCGCCGGCCGTCGACGTGCACCTGGTTGGTCTGCACCTGGAAGCCGTCGCGGACCTGGGCGACGTCGCTCAGGTAGACCGTCGCGTCGCCGACCTGCTTCACCGGGACGTCGTTCAGCGCCGCGATCGCGTCGGGCGAGGAGTTGGTGCGGACGTTGTACTCGACGCTGCCGATCTTCGCGGTGCCGGCGGGGAGGATCACGTTCTGGGCGCCGACCGCCGAGGAGACGTCGAAGGCCGAGAGCCCCTTCGCGTAGAGCGCGGTCGGATCGAGGTCGACCATCATCGACCGCACCTTCCCGCCCCAGGGCAGCGGCACCTGCGCGCCCTGCACCGTCGCGAGCTGCGTGCGGATGAAGTTCAGGCCGTAGTCGTAGAGCTGCTGCTCGGAGAGCGTCTGCGACTGGAGCGCGAGCTGGAGGATCGGGACGTTGGACGCCGAGTAGCGGATGATGAGCGGCGGCGTCGTCCCCGGCGGCATGACGCGCAGCAGGGTCTGGTTGATCGCCGTCACCTCGGCGTTCGCGGCTGCGATGCTCGCGTCGGGCTGGAAGAAGACGCGGATCAGGCCGACCCCCGCGAGCGACTGCGATTCGATGTGCTCGATCGAGTTCACGGTCGTGGTCATCGCGCGCTCGGAGATGGTGACCATGCGGCCCTCCACCTCGTTCGGCGAGAGGCCGGTGTACTGCCAGATCACCGAGATGACCGGAATGTTGATCTCGGGGAAGATGTCGATCGGCGTGCGCGCGATCGTGAGCGCCCCGCCGATGGCGATCAAGAGCGCCATCACGATGAACGTGTACGGCCGGCGGAGGGCGAGGCGGACGATCCACATGGCGATCCGTCGACCCAGGGAGCAACTTCGGTGCCAATCCGCGCCCCCGTCCGCTCCGCGCGGGCGACCGCGCGTGCCGAAGGCTCGTCAGATGCCGACCCTTCGGCATCGCTAGACTGCCGCCATGGAGCTCCACGGGACCCGAATCTCGCCGGGCCTGGGCATGGGCAGGGCCTGGATCGCCGCCGACGTCCTCGATCGCCGCGAGGCAGCGGGGCGGATCGAGGCGCACGAGGTCGATGCGGAGCTGGAGCGGATCCGCCGCGCGCTCGCGAGCGTCGGGGCGGATCTCCAGGAGACCGCGCGCCGCGTCAGCGAGCACTTCGACCCCGGCCTGGCCGAGATCTTCCGCGCCCACCAGATGATGCTCGACGGCCTGCTCGCGTCGCACGAGTTCGAGAAGGAGCTGCAGGCGTCCTCGCTCCCCGCCGAGGACGCGGTGAGGAGCGTCTTTCGCCGCTGGGAGGCCAAGTTCGCCGCGCTCGAGGTCGAGACCTTTCGCCAGCGCGCCGACGACGTCGTCGACCTCGCCCGGCGGGTCCTGCGCCAGCTGGAGGGCGCGGAGGCCTCCGGCCTCGCCGCGATGCCGGCCGGCAGCATCCTCGTCGCGCAGCGCCTGCTCCCGTCCGACCTGGTCGCACTGTCGCGATGCGACGCCGCGGCGATCCTCGTCGAATCGCTGGGGCAGGGCTCGCATGCGGCGCTCCTGGCGCGCGAGAAGACCATCCCGGTGGTCGCCCAGCTCCCCGGACTGCTCGGGCAGGTGCGCCGCGGGGACGAGGTGCTCGTCGATGCGTTTCGCGCCGTCGCGGTGGTCTCGCCGAGCGCGGAGACGCGACTCGACTTCGAGCAGCGCCTCGAGCAATCGCGAGCGAACCTGTTCCGCTGCCGGGGCGAGTGTCGCAAGCCCGCGATCACCCGCGATGGTCAGACCGTCCGCGTCGAGGCGAACCTCGGCGCGGGGGAAGCGCCCGAGCTGCTGCTCGAGAACGGCGCCGACGGCGTCGGCCTGTTCCGGATCGAGCAGCTCTATCTCGCGCGCGAGCTGCCGCCCTCGGAAGACGAGCTCTTCGAAGAGCTCGCACGGCTCGTGGCTCCGCTGCGCGAGAAGCCCGTGACGATCCGCCTGCTCGACATCGGAGGCGACAAGACGATCCCGTCCGTGCGTCTGCCGATCGAGCCGAATCCGGCCCTCGGCAAGCGGGGCGTGCGCCTGCTGCTCGATTATCCGCGTCTCCTGCGCGCGCAGCTCCGGGCCCTGCTGCGCCTGTCCCGGGCCCAGCCGATCCGGATCCTGGTCCCGATGATCACGCTGGAGCGCGACATCGAGCAGGTGCGCGAGCACCTGGTCGGCGTCGCGGGCGAGATCGGAGTGCAGGAGCTCCCGCCGCTGGGAGCGATGATCGAGACGCCGGCGGCAGCGCTCACCACCGCCCGGATCGCCGTGCACGCGGACTTCCTGTGCGTGGGCACGAACGACCTCGCGCAGTACACGCTGGCCGCCGGGCGCGACGACGAGACGGTGAGCCAGTACTACGCCGACGACCACCCGGCGCTGCTCCGGCTGCTCGCGATCGCGATCGCAGAGGCTTCCGGCAGGCCGATCACGATCTGCGGCGAGCTCGCCGGTCGCGAGGAAGCGATCCCGGCGCTGCTCGCGATGGGCTTCCGGGGCCTGAGCATCGCTCCGCGGCTGATCCCGACGACGAAGGAGCTGATCCGGTCGATCGAGCTCTCCGCTTCGGGCCTCGCCTAGCGGTGCGGGATCGCCTCAAGCCGGCGCGGGCGACCCGGGCCGGAACCGCCGCTTGTCGATGCCGTGGCGGTCGATCTTCGATTCGAGCGTCTGCCGGGGGACGCCGAGCCGCGCCGCGGCGCCCAGCGGACCCGCGACCCGGCCGGCGCAGTCCCGCAGCGCGGCTTCGATCAGCTCCCGCTCCTGGTCCGCCAGGGTGCGCTCGAGCGGCCGCGGCGAGGCCGCCGCCGCGACCCGGGTCGGCTCGTCGCCCAGCCAGGCCGGCTCGCCGCCCAGCCAGGCAGCGTCGATCCGGAGCGCGCCGTCGTCGGCGAGGATCACGGCGCGCTCGATCACGTTCTGGAGCTCCCGGACGTTTCCGGGCCAGTCGTGCGCCTGCAGCCGCTCGAGCGTCGCCGCGTCGACGCGCCCGAACCGCCTGCCGATCCGCTTCGAGTAGTGCTCGACCAGATGCTCGACGAGGATCGGGATGTCGTCCGGGCGCTCGCGCAGCGGCGGCACGCGGATCGGAACCACGTGGAGGCGGTAGTAGAGATCGCGACGAAACGCGCCGGAAGCGACGGCGGCCGCGAGATCGCGGTTCGTCGCAGCCAGCACCCGGATGTCCACGCGCGTCGGCCGGTTGCTCCCGACCCGCTCGAACTCGCGCTCCTGCAGCACGCGCAGCAGCGCGGTCTGCGCCTCGATCGCGAGCTCGCCCACCTCGTCGAGGAAGAGCGTGCCGCCGTCCGCGGCCTCCATCCGGCCGATCCGCCGCTGCACCGCGCCGGTGAAGGCGCCCCGCTCGCAGCCGAAGAGCTCGGAGGCGACGAGCGAGGACGGAATGGCGGCGCAGTTCATGCGGATGAAGGGCTGCGCGGCGCGCCCCGATCGCTCGTGGATCGCGCGCGCGACGAGCTCCTTCCCCGTGCCGGTCTCCCCGAGGATCAGCACGCTCGCGTCCGTCGGGGCGACCTTCGCGATCTCGACGAGGACGCTGCGCAGCGCCTGCGACGAGCCGAGGATGCCCTCGACCGCGCCGCGTTCGCGCTCCGTCCGCGGAGCGCGGATCGCGGAGCCGCGATGGCCCGACCGGGCGGCGACCTCGCCCGCTCCGGGCAGGCCGTGGATGTGTCGTGCCGGTCGATCCGGGAGAACCAGCTGGGACGCCATGTCGACCCCCGTGCGATGGGGCGGCTTCGGTGGCCTGCCTCGCGCCGTGAGCCAGGCCGTGTCTCGCTCGCCCGCCGACGAGTCTGGGCCGCGCGACCCGGAAGCGCAGTCAATCGCGGTGAATCCGCGTGAAAAGGCGCGAAGGGAGCTCCCGCAGGCGTCGAGGCGGAAAGGCCCCTGGGGATCCCCGCGCGGAATGTGCGGTCGACGACACAAGCCGCTCGCTCCTGCTGCGCCCGTTGCTCGCTCGACCGTGGCAGATATCCTCACTTCACCACGCCGCGGATCGCCCAATGACGGACGACCGCGACGGGCGCGCGCCCTCGGGACAGGCGTATGGCCGATCTCGAACCGCCGCCGGGTCCGGCTGACCCGGCCGAGGCGTCGATCTCGTTCGGATCGTTCCACCTGCATCCGGCCCGTCAGCTGCTGCTCGACGGAGATCGCCCGATCGCGATCGGCGGTCGCGCCTTCGACCTCCTGCTCGCGCTGGTGGACCGCGCCGGCGAGGTCGTCACCAAGGAGGAGCTCGTCGACCGCGCCTGGCCGGGGATCTCCGTCGACGAATCCAATCTGCGCGCCCAGGTCGCGGCGCTGCGCCGCGCGCTCGGCGACGGCCGCAACGGGGTCCGCCTGGTCGCCACCGTGCCGGGGCGCGGGTATCGATTCGTCGCGCCGGTCTCGCCCGCCGATCGCGCCCGGGAGCCGGTCGACGTCGGCGCCTCCCGGCGCGCGCTGCCGGCGCGCCTCACGCAGCCGATCGGCCGCGCCGACGTCGTGCGCGCGATCGGCAACCAGCTCACGCGACGCCGCCTGGTGACGATCGTGGGAGCCGGCGGGATCGGCAAGACGACGGCCGCGCTCGCGGTCGCCGAGGCGCTGCTGGCGGCGTACGAGGACGGCGTCTGCTTCGTCGACCTGACGCCGCTCGCCGACGCACGCCACGTCCCGGGCGCGCTCGCCTCGGCGCTCGGCCTGTCGATCGCCCCCGACGATCCGACGCCGGCCGTCGTCGCGTTCCTGCGCGAGCGGCGCGTGCTGCTGATCTTCGACGGCTGCGAGCACTTCGTCGCGGCGGTCGCGGTGCTCGCCGAGCAGGTGCTGCGCGGCGCGCCCGACGCGCGCGTGCTCGCCACCAGCCGCGAGCCGCTGCGGGCCGACGGCGAGAGCGTGCATCGCCTGGCGCCGCTGGAGGTGCCCCCCGCCCAGGCCTCGATCGCGGCCGCCGACGCCCGGACCTTCTCGGCGGTCGAGCTCTTCGTGGAGCGCGCGGCGTCGTGCATCGACGGCTTCGAGCTCTCGGACGCCGACGCGCCGATCGTCGCCGAGATCTGCCGCCGCCTCGACGGCCTGCCGCTCGCGATCGAGCTCGTCGCGCGCCGGATCGATGCGTTCGGCGTGCGCGGCCTGGCCGACCACCTCGACGACCGCTTCCGGCTGCTGAGCCGCGGCCTCACCACGGCACCGCCGCGCCAGCGGACGCTCCAGGCGACGCTCGACTGGAGCTGGGAATGCCTGCCCGAGGACGAGCGCGCGATGCTGAGCCGGCTCGCGATCTTCGCCGGCAGCTTCACGCTCGAGATGGCGAGCGCGATCGTCGGCGATGCGGGCGGCACCGATGCCGTCGACGGCGTCGCGAGCCTGGTCGCGAGATCGCTGGTCGCGGCCGAGCTGGGCGGGGCGGCCGCCCTCTATCGGCTGCTCGATACGACGCGCGCCTACGCGCTCGCCAGGCTGGTGGCGAGCGGCGAGTACGACCGGATCGCGCGGCGTCACGCCGAGAATCTGGTGGCGGTCATGGAGCGCGCGTCGGGCGAGTGGGGGGAGGCGCGGCACCTCTCGGAGTGGACGAGCCACGGGCGCCAGATCGACAACCTGCGGCGCGCGCTGGACTGGGCCTTCTCCCCCGGAGGAGACGCCTCGATCGGCGTGCGCCTCACGATCGCGGCGATCCCGCTGTGGCTGCAGCTGCCCCTGATCGAGGAGTGCTTCAGCCGCGTCCAGCAGGCGCTCGAGAGCGTCGGGTCCGGGCCGAGCCGCGACCCCGATGCGCGCCACGCGACCCAGCTGCTCGAGGCCCTGGGCCGCGCCCTGGCGACGGGCTTCGCGCCCGAGGCGACCGCAGCATTCGCCAGGGCCCTGGAGATCGCCGAGGGCTTCGGCGACACCGAGAATCGGCTGGGGATGCTCTTCGGCCTGTGGACGTGCCGCTTCCTCGGCGGGGAGCATCGCGCGGCGCTCGACCTGGCCCAGCGCTTCTGCAAGCTCGCCGAGACGGCGCCGGAGCCCGCCGACCGCTTCATCGGGGATCGCCTGCTCGGCATCTCGCTGCACTACCTCGGAGATCAGGCGCAGGCGCGGCGCCACCTCGAGCGCATGCTCGACGGCTACGTCGCCCCGACGAGCCACGCGCCGACGATCCGGTACCAGTCCGATCAGCGGGTCCTCGCGCGCGCGATGCTCGCGCGGGTCCTCTGGCTGCAGGGGCTGCCCGCCCAGGCCGTGCGCGCCGCGCGGCGAACGGTCGAGGACGCCCGGGCCACGGGACATCCGATCTGGGTCGTCAGTGCTCTCACCCTCGCCGAATGCCCGATCGCGCTGCTCGTCGGTGACCTGGCCACCGCGGAGCGCTCCGTCGACTCGTTGCGCGACCACTTCACCCGATACCGGCTCGGTCCGTGGGCCGGCAGGGGTCGCTGCTTCGAAGGCGTGGTGCGCGTCGCTCGCGGCGACGTCGAGCACGGGCTCGACCTCCTGCGCGCCGGGATCTCCGAGGCATCCGGAAGCGGGAACCTGCGCGTCGACCTGCTGCTGCTCGCCAGCATGGCGGAGGCGCTCGGTCGCAACGGCGCCTCGAGCGAGGGCCTCGCGACGGTCGACGAGGCCCTGGAGCGCTCGGAGCGGCTCGACGAGCGCTGGTGCATGCCGGAGCTGCTGCGCGTCAAGGGCGAGCTGCTCCTGCGCGACGCGGGTCGGCGCTCGCCGCAGCGCGCCGAGGCCTGCTTCCAGCGAGGGCTCGACGCCGCGCGCCGGGCCGGGGCGCTCGCCTGGGAGCTGCGCTGCGCGACCAGCCTCGCCCACCTGTGGCGCGAGGCCGGTCGCCGCGGCGATGCGCGCGAGCTGCTCGCCTCGGTCCACGGCCGCTTCAGCGAGGGCTTCGAGACCGCGGATCTGCGGGCGGCACGGCGGCTGATCGACGCGCTCTCCTGAAGGCGATCCGCCGTGCGGGGGGAGCCTCGATGAACGTCCTCGAGTTCTCGGCCGTCGTGTGGCTCGGATCGCTGGCGGCCGGGTTCCTGGGCGCGCTCTCGGGGCTCGGCGGCGGCGTCGTGGTGATTCCGATGCTGACGCTCTTGCTGGGCGTCGAGATCCGCTATGCGGCGGGCGCCGCGCTGATCTCCGTGATCGCGACCTCGTCCGGCGCCGCGTCCGCGTACGTGCGTGAGGGCTACAGCAACCTGCGCGTCGGCATGCTGCTCGAGGTCGCGACCAGCATCGGGGCCGTCGCGGGCGCGACCCTGGCCGCACACGTCGCCGGGGCCAGCATCGAGGTGATCTTCGGCGGGGTGCTGATCGCGTCGGCGGCGCTCTCGCTGCGCCGCCACGCGGAGTCGACGGGTCGGGAGCCGCCCGATCCCCTGGCGGCCCGGCTCCGTCTCGACGGCGCGTACCCGACGCCGTCGGGACCGCAGGCCTATCACGTCCATCGCGTCCCGCTCGGGTTCGCGTTGATGTTCGTCGCCGGCGCCCTCTCGGGCCTGCTCGGCATCGGCTCCGGCGCCGTCAAGGTGCTGGCGCTCGACACCGCGATGCGGCTGCCGTTCAAGGTCTCCACGACGACGAGCAACTTCATGATCGGGGTCACCGCCGCCGCGAGCACCGGCGTCTACCTGCGCAACGGATTCGTCGATCCGGGCCTCGCCATGCCCGTGGTGCTCGGCGTCCTGCTCGGCTCGCTCGCCGGGGCGAGGGCGCTGCCGCGGCTCGAGAGCCGCGCGCTTCGCCAGGTCTTCGCGGCGCTGATCGTCGCGCTCGGCGCACAGATGCTCTGGAGCGGCGCCACCGGCCCGGGCGCGCCGTGACGGCGCGCTGGAGCGACCGCCAGGTGGAGCAGCGCATCGGCGCGCTGCTCCGCGCCGGCGTCGCGCTCGCTGCGGCGATCGTCGCGCTCGGGGCCGCCCTCTACCTGGCGCGCCACGGTGGGGAGCTGCCGGCGTACCACGTCTTCCGCGGCGAGCCTGCGCCGCTGCGCAGCGTCGCGGGCATCCTCACGCGTGCGCTCGATTTCCGCGGCTCGGGCGTGATCCAGCTCGGCCTGCTCGTGCTGCTCGCCACGCCGGTCGCGCGCGTGGCGCTCGCAGCGTACGCCTTCGCGCGGCAGCGGGACCGCCTCTACCTCGCCGTCTCGCTCTTCGTCCTCGCCGTGCTGCTCTACAGCATCGCAGGCCCGGAGCGCGCGCCGGTCGCCACGCATCGCGCCGCCGCGGCGAGCGCGCTACCCGCGCCTCTCGCGGCAGGAGCAGGCGCAGCTGCTCGCTTTCCTCGATTCGCTCCGAGCTCGCGGACCGTCCCACGCGCCTCGGCCCTCGACGCGGCCCGCGCTCCGCCCGCGCCTGCGGCTCCGGAGGGCGTCGCGCTGCGGGTCGGCGCCGGCGCTCCGTCGAGAGCTGCCCACCGCCGCCGTCTCGCGGTATCCTCCGGGCATGACACTGCCGGTCGTGGTCCTGGCCCGGCACGGCGAGACGGCCTGGAGCCTCTCCGGCCAGCACACCGGGCGCACCGACCTCGCGCTCACCGCGCGCGGCGAGCTCAACGCGAAGCGGCTCGCCGAGCGCCTCGCCGGCGCGACCTTCGCGAAGGTGTGGACGAGCCCGCTGCAGCGCGCAGCGCGCACTTGCGAGCTCGCGGGCTTCGGCGCCGTCGGCGAGGTCGACGCCGACCTCGTCGAGTGGGACTACGGCCGCTACGAGGGCCGCACGAGCGCGGAGATCCGCGCCGAGCACCCCGACTGGCAGCTCTTCCGCGACGGCTGCCCGGGCGGCGAGACCGCCGCGCAGGTCGGCGTGCGCGCCGACCGCGTGATCGCGCGCGCGCGCGCCGTCGCGGGCGACGTGCTGCTCTTCTCGAGCGGGCACATCCTGCGCACGCTCGCCGCGCGCTGGCTCGGCCTCGAGCCCGCCGCGGGCCGACTCCTGGTGCTCGACACCGCCAGCGTCTCCGCGCTCGGCTACGACCACGGTCGCGCCGAGCCCGCGCTGCGGCTCTGGAACGACACCCGACACGTCGAGAGGTGAAACCATGCCGGCGACCCGCGCGCTCCACGACCTCGGCCAGAGCCTCTGGCTCGACAACATCACCCGCGAGCTCCTCGACGGCGGGACGCTCGCGCGCTACATCGCCGAGCTCTCGGTGACGGGTCTGACCTCGAACCCGACGATCTTCGACCACGCGCTCAGCAAGAGCCACGCCTACGACGCCGCGATCCGCGCGAAGCTCGCCGCGGGCCGCCTCGGCGAGGAGCTCTTCTTCGACCTCGCGCTCGAAGACCTCGGCCGCGCCGCCGACCTGCTGCGGCCCGTCCACGAGCGCACGGCCGGCGTCGACGGCTGGGTCTCGCTCGAGGTCTCGCCGCTGCTCGCCCACGACACCGCGAGCACGCTCGCGGCGGCGAAGCAGCTCTTCACGCGCGCCGGCCGCGAGAACCTCTTCATCAAGATCCCCGGCACGCGCGAGGGCGTGCCGGCGATCGAGGCGGCGATCTTCGCCGGGGTGCCGGTGAACGTGACGCTGCTCTTCTCGCGCGAGCACTACCTCGCGGCGGCCGAGGCCTATCTGCGCGGTATCGAGCGGCGCATCGAGGCGGGCCTCGATCCCGTGGTGGGCTCCGTCGCATCGCTCTTCGTGAGCCGCTGGGACGCCGCGGTCGCGAGCGAGGCGCCCGAGGCGCTGCGGGGCCGGCTCGGGATCGCGATCGCGAAGCGCACCTACGCGGCCTACCGCGAGCTGCTCGCCTCGCCGCGCTGGCAGCGCGCGCAGAACTTCGGCGCGCGCCCGCAGCGCCTGCTCTGGGCCAGCACCGGCACGAAGGACCCGAAGGCGTCGGACGTGCTCTACGTCGAGACGCTCGCCGCGCCCTTCACGGTGAACACGCTGCCCGAGGCGACGCTGCTCGCCTTCGCCGACCACGGGGCCGTCGGCGCGGCGCTCCCCGCCGACGGCGGCGACGCCGAGGCCGTGCTCGCGCGCTTCGCGAAGGCGGGCATCGACGTCGCGGCGCTCGCCACGCGCCTCCAGGACGAGGGCGCCGCGGCCTTCGTGAAGTCCTGGAACGATCTGCTGGCCGTCCTCGCCTCGCGCTGCGAGGCCCTGCGCGGCTGAGCGATCGCTGGCATCATCGGGACCGGGAGGCGGATCGCCTCCGAGATCCGTCCCGGAGGTCGGGCGTCACCTCGACCGACCGGGACCAGCAGTCTCCGCGCTCGTAGCCGCGCACGGCGCAAGCGAAGGCGCGCAGCGAGGCGGAGCCGAGCGGAGTCCAAATGAGCCGTGTACGAGTCCTGGTCGGGACGCGCAAGGGTGCGTTCGTGTTGACGTCGGACGGGCAGCGGCGGC
>Ga0075428_100006728_pt1 | contig 12787 bp, 11 predicted proteins | sample RhiMetdeltSRZDD2_FD_75291 | JGI IMG/M metagenome (GOLD analysis project Ga0075428, IMG submission 75291) | Populus rhizosphere microbial communities from Tennessee, USA - Rhizosphere MetaG P. deltoides SRZDD2 | ecosystem: Host-associated > Plants > Roots > Rhizosphere > Soil | place: USA...
GGTGGCGGCACCCTGATAGGTCGCCAACAGGATCGGGAAGACGGCATCGGCAACGACCAGGGCTATCTTCGAGGCATGTTCGAAGCCGAGGATCAAAACGAGCGCGGGGTAGAGTGCGATTTTTGGCACCGGGGCCAGCACGCGCAGCAGCGGCCGCAGCAGCGCTTCGAGCCTGCGGTTGCCGGCGGCGGCAACGCCCAGCACCACGCCGACCACGACGGCAATTCCGAACCCGGCAAAAAGGCGAAATAAGGTGGTGGCGGCGTGCTGCAAGAACACGGGATTGTGCAACTGTTCGAAGAGGCGCGCGAACACTGCCGACGGCAGCGGCAACAGTGCCGCGGGTGCCCATCCCGCGGTGGCGATGCCATGCCACAACGCGATCAGGCAGACGGGCGGCAGCAAGCCGAGCACAATCTGCCATGTGCGCTCGGCGCTCAAGCGGTCCCCACGGCGATGTCATGGCCGGGTTCGGCCCAAGCCACAAGCTTGGCGCGCAACCGCTCAAACAGCAGGTCGAGGACAAACCCCAGCACCCCGATAATGACGATCATGGCGTAGACGCTGGCGTATTGCGCCATATCGAGGGCATTGAACAGAATGCTGCCGACGCCCGCCTGGCGCGCGATCATCTCGCTGGTGACCATGGTGATGAGCGCGAGCACCAAGCCGGTGCGAATGCCGACAAAGATTTGTGGCAAGGCGGCCGGCAGTACGATCCGCAACAGGCGCGCGGCAGGCCTCATTCCCATGGCCGCGGCGGACCAAATCAGCTTCTCTTCGATGGCGCGCGCGCCCTGATAACTATGGTAGATGACCGGCAAGCTGACGCCCAGGACGATCACAATCGTCTTGGATGCATCGCCGATGCCGAGCCACAACATAATGATCGGCATCAAGGCGGCCTTGGGAACGGGATAAATCAGCATCAGCAGCGGATTGAAGACCGCGGCGACCCTTGGGCTGCGCGCCATGGCCAGCCCGAGGGGTATCGAAATGAGCAAGGCCAACACGAAGCCGGTCAGCATGCGCCGCAGCGAGGCGGCAATATTGAGGAGCGCCTCGCGGTCGCTGAGGATCGCAGGGAGCTCGCGCAAGGCATCGTAAGCCGGCGGCAGGCCATTGATGTCAAGGACACGCGCGGCACCTTCCCACGCCGCCAGCAGGGCGAGGCAAGCGAGCAGTGGCGGCGCAGCCGAGGCGGAGGAAACCTTGAGGCTCATTGCCGTCCTTGGGCCTGGGTGTCCATCAGCCCCTCGATTTCGACAACCAAGGTCTGGTAACGCCTATCGACCAGCAATTCGGCGCGCCGGCGCGGACGCGGCAGATCGATGTCGATCTTCGCCTTGATGCGGCCGGGGGAGCGGGTGAGCACGACCACGCGATCCGACAGGAAGACAGCTTCCTCCACACTATGGGTGACGAACAGCACGGTTTTGCGATCGCGTTCCCAAATCTCGAGCAGCTCGCGCTGCAGACCCGTGCGGGTATGCGCATCCAGCGCGCCGAAGGGTTCGTCCATCAGCAGGATTTTCGGGCCATAGGCGAGCGTGCGCGCGATGGCGACACGTTGCTTCATGCCGCCCGAAAGCTGCTTGGGGTAAAAATCCTCGTAGCCGGCCAGGTGCACCAGTGAGATCAGGGCGCGGGCTTTGCTCTCGGCTAGCGCCTTGGGCACGCCCTGCTCGAGCAGTCCGTACATGACATTGCCGAGCACGGTCTTCCAGGGAAACAGGGCAAACTCTTGGAACACCGGGCCACGATCGGGTCCGGGTCCCGTCACCGCCTTGCCGTTCACGACAACCTTGCCGCTACTTGGCGGCACGAAGCCGCCGACCACGTAAAGCAATGTCGACTTGCCGCAGCCGGAAGGCCCGAGAATGGAGACGAATTCGCCCTCGCCAATGCTGAGCGAAAGATCGCCAAGGGCGAGATGGCGCTGGCGCCGAGTAGGCTCGAACGACTTGGTCAAGCCTTCGATCACGATCATGTCGTTGGCCGCTCACGACCTCAACGGCGCCGGCGTCGCGCCCCCTATTCGAGCGGGGCGACGATGCTTGGATGGTGAAACTGGGCGACGTCCAGCTTCTGCTTGATCATGCCCGTTTCAGCATAGATGTCGAGCATGGCCTGAATGCCGGCAAAGTTGGGCGCGGCGCCGGGCTCGCGTGCAAAATCGTTGGGCTTCAGGAGATAGGTATCGAGGACTTCGATGGGCGCCTTGACGACCTCGTTGACGACCTTGAGCGTCTCGGCACGCTCGGCGAGCGCCTTGCGCATGCCGGCGGTGAGATCGCGCACATAGTTCTTCACCAGCTCGCCATTCTTGTCGACGAACTCCTTGCGGCACACCTCCAGGATATGCACGATGTTGGGCTGCTGATCGGCGAGCGCAAACAGCTTGCGCAGACCACCCTTGGCTTCGGCGCGCGCCGCGAACGGCTGGTTGAGGACGCCGACATCGACCCGCCCGGCCCGGATTGCGTCCTCCGAACCCGGGAACCCGGTCTCAACCAGCTTAATATCCTTCTCGGGATCGACGCCATTGCGCTTGAGCAGCAGAAACATTGGGCCAAGGATGCCCGAGCCGAACACATTGGTGCCGACGCTCTTGCCCTTCATGTCGGCAATAGACTTGATCGGGGAATCGTCCTTGACCGCCCAGTAGACCGAAAAGCTGCCGGGACGCTCGCCGACGTGTTGGGCGATGATGTAGGCCTCGAGTTTGGCCTGCAGCGCCCCGTTGGCCAACGATAATGGCGCCTGGGTCGAACAATCGAGCGCGCCCGCCACCATGGCCTGAACCATCGGCGCGGTCCCTTGAAACTGGGTGAACTCGATTTTGTAGGTCTTGCCGAGATTGGGGAACTGCTCAGGCCGGCGCATGAGCCAATATTTGCTTTCCTCCGCCGGAATGGTCCAGCCGACCCGGATCGTCGGCTCCTGCGCGGCGGCGGCGAGGGACAAAGACGCGCTCGCCATAGCGGCAAGAACGCTCGACAAGCATTTGGACATTGCGATGGTTCCCCTTGCTGGTCCGGCCCCGGACCCAAGCCCTGCCAGACGCTCGCAAACCCTAGCAAAGATCCCGGCAGGCGTCGCGAGCATCGTTGGCGTTTGCCTCGCCGCCTTTTTTTCCGATTTCCAAGCCAAGGCTTGCCCATTTGGCAAATGCGGGGGCGCGCGGGACGGCAGCGGGGGCCGGCGCTGAGGCGATGCGGCGGCGGACAATGGCTGCCGGCCGGCGGCCGGCGGGAGCGAGCGGTTCGGGGGAGCGCCGCAAGGACGGTCGAGGTGAGCGATGCCTTTTGTCCGGCGCTCGAGGCAACTATGCTTTCTTTCGCGGCCAGCTTGAGCGGGCCCGACGGGAAACAACCACATGCACGTCGTCATTGTCGGCGCTGGGATCGGCGGACTTGCACTCGCGCTCATGCTCAAGGCACGCGGCATCAAATGCCAGATCTATGAGGCCGCACCCAAAATTCGTGAGCTTGGGGTCGGCATCAACGTGCTACCGCATGCGATCGCCGAACTGGCCGAGCTTGGGTTGCTGGCTCGGCTCGATGAGGTGGCGGTCCGCACGCGCGAGCTGATCTACGCCAACCGCTTCGGCCAGGAAATATGGCGCGAGCCACGCGGGGTGGAGGCCGGCTATCAGGTGCCGCAGTTCTCGATCCACCGCGGTCACTTGCAAGGCGTCCTGCGCGATGCCGTATGGCAGCGGCTCGGTCGGGCCGCGGTACGTTGCGGCCACACCTTCCGCTCCTTCACGCAAGAGGAGGGCGTCGTCAAGGCCCGCTTCACGGGCGCAACGGGTTCACGCCTCACCGTCGCCGCTGATGTTCTGGTTGGCTGCGACGGCATTCATTCGGCCGTGCGGCGGCAGCTCTACCCGCAAGAAAGCGGCCTCAAGTGGAACGGTGTTTTGATGTGGCGCGGGGCTACGCTCGCCAAGGGCTTCCTCGACGGGCGAACGATGATTGTCGGTGGCGGCTTCAATAACAAGCTGGTGCTCTACCCGATCGGGCGCGGCAAGGGAGGAAAGCAGCTGATAAACTGGGTCGTGACCTATCGCATGGGCGACGGCTCGAACCCGCCGCCGCGGCGGGAAGATTGGAACAGGCGGGGCGTGCTCGACGAAGTGTTGCCACACGTCGCACGCTTCCGTACGCCGCACGTCGACCTCGTCAAGCTCGTGCGCGGTGCGCCGGCATTCTACGAGTACCCAATGGCCGACAAAGATCCGCTGCCGCGCTGGACGTATGGCCGCGTGACGTTGTTGGGTGACGCCGCCCATCCGATGTACCCGGTCGGATCCAATGGCGCGAGCCAGGCGATCTTGGACGCCCGTTGCTTGGCGGATCAGCTCGTTTCGGCCGAGCACGGCCGGGCGGCGCTCAATGCCTACGAGGCGCAGCGGCTGCCGACAACGGCCGAAATCGTACGCAACAATCGCCAGGGCGGGCCGGAGGGGGTGATCGACGAGGTGGAGCGCCGCGCCCCCGATGGCTTCAGCGACATCGACGAAGTTCTAAGCCGTGCCAAACGCGAAGCCATCGTCAAAGGCTACGCTCAGCTTGCCGGATTTGCCAAAGAGCAGGTGAACAGGACTAGGCGCGCGCAAAGCAGCAAAGCTGCAGGGGAGGCTGGCAGCGCACGCGCCTCGCGAAAAGCTCGCTGATCCCGCGCCCTCCGCACGGCATCGCCCAGCGCGGCGCGCGCGCGCGCTGCCTAGAGCGTCATATAGCCGCCGTCGACGCGCAAATCGGCTCCGGTCACGACACTCGACGCATCCCCCGCCAAGCATAAGTGGTGGCGGCGATCTCGTCCGCCTGGCCGAGCCGCTTCAGGAGATGCGAGGGGCCCGAAATTCGCCGCGCCGTTTCCACATGAAGCGCAGCTGCAGGCGCCGCCTCTCGAGGCGCCCGGGAACGCCTGCGGTCAGGATCTTTCTGCCTTGCCGCGCTCGCAGCGGATTTGTCCGGGCAGGCGACGATGGCACCGAGGCAAAGGCAACGGCCATGGCCTCACCGATGCCCGAGCCGGCGCCCACCACCAGGGCGGCGCGACCGTTCAAGGGAAGCGGTCGCTCGTTATTCAAGCGCGCTTCGGCCCTGGGGGTGGCGGCAGGAAGTTGACATCGTGCAGGGCGGCGAGCCGCGTAACCTCGGCCGGATCGGGCACCCCATCGATCTTCTTGAAGAGGTCGAACAGCTTGCCGGTCGGCGACACCCAAAACAAGCACTTGATCGGCTGGTCGCTCTTGTTGAACAGCCCGTGCATCACCCGCATCGGCAGTCGGATGAACTCACCGGCCGAGGCGGTCGCCTCCTTGCCGTCAAGAATGAGATCGAAGCGACCCTCGAGCACGTAGATAAACTCGTCCTGATTGACGTGAATGTGCGGCGGCACGAAGGTTCCGGGTGGGAGCAGCGCGTGCCAGGAAAAGGCGGTTTCGCTCAGCGCCTTTGGCACATAGGTCTGACCGAGGATGTTCCAGGTCAGATTGTTGATGCCCTTGCCCGCCTTGGTGACGCCTGCGGTCATTGCTTTCATCGCCCGTACTCCTGCTCTGCGGTCGTTAGATCGAAAGGTAGCGCTCGCGCGCAGTCACATCCGCGGCGAGCGCCGTCGAGCTGCCTTGCCACACGAGCCGCCCCTTCTCCACAATGTGATGACGGTCGCACAGACGCAACAGGGCATCGACATTCTTGTCGATCACGAGGATCGACAAACCCTCGCGCTTGAGGGCGGCAAGCCCTTGCCAAATTTCCTGGCGGATCAGCGGTGCCAGGCCTTCGGTAGCCTCGTCGAGCACCAGCAGCCTCGGATTGGTCATCAGGGCGCGGCCAATCGCCAGCATTTGCTGCTCGCCGCCGGAGATCTGGTCGCCGAAATGGCCGCGGCGCTCGGCCAGCCGCGGCATAAACGCGTAAACGCGCTCAAGCGTCCAGCGCTGCCGGCTGCCGCGGGTGGCGGTGGCCACCAGGTTTTCTTCAACCGTCAGGGTAGGAAAGATCTGCCGCCCCTCCGGTACCAGGCCGATGCCGGCCCGGGCGATACGGAAGGGTGGCGCGCCTGCAATGCTGAGGCCGTCGAAGGCGATGCGGCCGCCGCTTATGGGCAGAAGTCCCATCAGGGCGCGGACGCTGGTGGTTTTGCCCATGCCGTTGCGGCCGAGCAGGCTCGCCACCTCGCCCGCGCCAACGGTCAGATCGAAGCCGAACAGGACCTGCTGGTCGCCGTACCCGGCCTGCAGCCCCGAGATGGTAAGGAGCGCCGAACTCATGTCGCCTCACCAAGGTAGGCGGCGCGCACGGTCGGATTGGCGCGCACGGCCTGTGGCTCGCCGGAAGCGATGATACGGCCGGCAACCAGCACGGAGATGCGGTCGGCCAGCGCAAATACGGCCTGCATATCGTGCTCGACGAGAAGAATGGTGCAGCGGCCCTTGAGGGTTTTGAGCGTGGCGACCAAGCGCTGCGTTTCCTCGATGCCGGCCCCTGCCATCGGCTCATCGAGCAGGAGGAGCTTGGGCGCCTGGGCAAGCGCGATGGCGATCTCGAGCCGGCGTTTCTCGCCGTGCGACAGCGCGCCGGCGGGGGTGTCGGCGCGCGCCGCAAGTTCGACGCTGTCGAGGGATCGCACGGCGGCCCGGTTGAGGGCCGCTTCGCCGGCCGCGGCTTGCCAGAAGCGAAAGCTCGACCCGGAGCGCGCCTGCACGGCGAGCGCCACGTTCTCGAGCGCCGAGAAATGCGGCAACACCTGGGTGATCTGGAATGAGCGTGCGAAACCCAGATGCGCGCGGGCGGCCACCGACATCCGGGTGACGTCGCGGTCCTCGAAGACGATGCGGCCCCTGTCCGGGGCCAGCGCTCCGGAAATCTGGTTGATCAGGGAGGTCTTGCCGGCGCCGTTCGGGCCGATGATGGCGTGCGTTTCGCCGGCCAGGACCTCGAGGCCAATGGCCTCGGCGACCCGCAATGCGCCGAAGGACTTACTCAAGGCTTCAAGCTTCAGAACCGCTCGCTTCATCGTCGCCACCAGCGCTCGACGGTGGTTTTTAATCCGCGTTCGGCCAGCGACGCCAAGGCCTGCCGGCCGCGGCCAAGCGCCATTTTCGCTGGCGCGCAAGCGGCGCGAGCCTTTTCGGCGACCCGTTTGCAGAGGTGGGCCGGTCGCAAAAAAAGCCGCCGGCCCGCGCGGCGGCAGGAACGTGAGCGCTCGAGGCCGGCGCCGAGGAGGTGGCGGACCAACCGGGGTAAAGTGAGCGGCGCCCGGGCGGCTGCTTCCCGCCGTCGGCGGCAAGCGGCTATGGCACCGGCGATCCCGCCGCTGGCGAACAGCGCTGTCAGCACCAGTGCCGGCCCGAGAATGACCTTCCAGTGCTCGGTCAGCCGCGACAGGGCTTCCTCCAGCAGCAGGAACGCCAGCGCGCCCAGCATGGGACCATAGAGCGTGCCCGTGCCGCCCAATAGAACCATGATGATCAGTTCGCCGGAGCGCTGCCAGTGCATATAGGCGGGGCTGACAAACTCCGCCTGGTTGCCAAGCAGGAAGCCCGCAAGCCCGCAAAGCGTGCCGGCAATGACGTAGGCGGTGAGGCGGTAAAGGTAGGGCGTGAAGCCGATCGCCTGCATGCGCGTTTCGTTGTCCTTAAGACCACGCAGCACGCGGCCAAAGCGTGAGGCGATGAGGCGGCCAACGCCGAGGTAGGTGGCGATCAGCAGGGCGAGGCAGACGTAAAAGAAGGTGAGTTGGTCCTTCAGGATGTGCCTGCCCAACACCATGGTCCGCGTCGGCCAGCTGAGGCCATCATCGCCGCCGTAAGGGGCAAGCGAAGTGGCGATGAAGAACGCCATCTGTGCGAACGCCAGCGTGATCATAATGAAGTAGACCCCGCGCGTGCGCACGGCGATTGCCCCGGTCGCCAGGGCAAACACGGCGGAGGCGGTAAGCGCGGCGGGCAGCGCGATGCACAAGGTGCCAAGGCCGTGGCTGGCAACGATTCCGGCAGCGTAGGCACCGATGCCCAAAAACGCTGCGTGTCCAAATGAGACGAGGCCGCCGGCCCCGATCAGCAACTCAAGTGACAGCGCGGCGATGGCAAAGATCACCGCCCGTTCGCCGACGAGAAGCAAATAGCTGCTAGCGATGCTGCGGCTCAGGAGCGGCAAAAACGCCAGCAGCGCGAACAGGCCGGCCGCCAGGCGCTGGTCGAAGCTGAGCGCACGAGGCGCGCTTGGCGACGCAGCCGGAATGCCGCGCATCGCCGCTGGCATTAGGCGCGTCCCTTGGCGGGGAACAAGCCAGCGGGCCTGATGGCGAGTACGACCGCCATCAGCAGATAGATCGACATGGAGGCCAGTGCGGGTCCAATGACCCGTGCCGTCGTCGGCGCCAGGACGAAGCGCAAGACGTCTGTCATAAAGGAACGCCCGAGCGTGTCGATAACACCGACCAGCACCGCTGCCAGGAAGGCGCCACGGATCGAGCCGATGCCGCCGATCACGATCACGACGAATGCCAAGATCAGAATCTGATCGCCCATACCGGGCTCCACCGACAGGATCGGCGCCACCATTACCCCGGCAAAGCCGGCCAGCATGGCACCGAAGCCGAACACCACCGTGAACAGCCGCTTGATGTCGACGCCGAGGGCCGACACCATTGCCGCGTTGGTGGCGCCCGCCCGCACCAACATGCCAACCCGGGTCGAGGTGACGAACAGATAGAGGCCGGCCGCCACCAGCACGCCGGTGGCGATGATGGCGAAGCGGTAGACGGGATAGCGCAGCCCGTCCATCAGCGGCACCGATCCCGACAGCAGGTCGGGGATCGGCATGTTGAGGGGCGCCGCACCCCAAAGCAGTTTTACGCCCTGATTGAGGAGCATGATGATGCCGAAGGTGGCGAGCACTTGCTCCAGGTGGTCACGCCCGTAAAGGTGGCGAAAGACCAGCAGCTCGAGGAGGAGGCCGAACAGCAGGGACGCCAGCAGGGCAAGGAGCACGCTGAGGAAGAAAGTCCCAGTGAACCCGTAGGCCATCACCGCCAGGTAGGCACCCAGCATGTACTGCACACCGTGCGCGAGGTTGATGAAATCCATCACGCCAAAGACAAGGGTGAGGCCTGCCGCCACGAGAAATAAGAGGATGCCGAGCTGCAGGCCATTGAACAATTGCACGACAAACAGCGAGGCAGACATCGCGAGACCCTAGGCAGCGCGGCAGACGCGGCGACGATATTTCCCAGATCGGGCGCGCAACAGGTTGCTCGATAACCGGCCGAGCTCCCGCGAATGGGTTTCCGTCGAGATCAGGGCTGGCCTACTTCAGCGGACAATCGCCGGCATAGCTGTCGACGGCATTGGCGAACACCTTCTCCACGATCTCGGTCTGGAACTTGCCGTCGGCGCGCTTGGCAACCCGCACGAGGTAAAAATCCTGCACGGGAAAACCATTGTTGGCGAACTTGAAAGCCCCGCGCACGGACTTGAAATCGGCCTTTTGCAGCGCTGCGCGCAGCGCCTCCTTGTCGGCGAGCTGTCCCCCAACGGCCTTGACGGCGCTGCCGATCAGCTGCGCGGCGTCAAAGGCCTGCATGGCATAACTGCCCGGGACATAGCCATACTCCTTTTCGAAGTCCGCAACGAACCGCTTGTTCTCGGGCGTGTCGGTATTGGGGGCCCAGGTCATGCCGGAGAAAAAGCCGACGGCGGCGTCCTGTTGGGCAGGCAGGGTCGATTCATCGACGGTGAAGACCGACAGGAAGGGAAGGGTCTCGAGTCCGGCCTGACGATATTGCTTGACCAGGTTCACGCCCATGCCGCCAGGCATGAAGACGAAGACGGCATCGGGCTTGGCGCTGGCGATCTTGGCGAGCTCGGCCGAGAAATCGAGTTGGCCCAGGGGCGTGTAGACCTCATCGGCGATCTCACCTTTAAAGTGCTTCTTGAAGCCGCCGATCATGTCCTTGCCGGCCTGGTAGTTGGGCGCCAGTAGAAACGCTTTCTTGTAGCCCTTGTCCTGCGCGTACTTGCCAAGCACCTCGGGTGGCTGATCGTTCTGATAGGAGGTGGAGAAGAAAAAGGCAGAGCAGCCCTTGCCGGCGAGTGGTGAAGGCCCAGCGTTCGGACTGATCAAGAATACCTTGGCCTCGCTGACCGGCTTGTGGATTGCCAGCAGGATATTGGAGAACACGGGGCCAACCACGAAGTCGACCTTGTCGCGCTCGATCAATTGCTTGACCTTGCCGACGGCGACATCGGGCTTCAGTTCGTCATCCTGGACGATGACGGTGGTCGCCAACCCCCCGAGCTTACCGCCGGCATGCTTGACCCCGAGATTGAAGCCGTCGCGCAACTGTCCACCCAACACGGCCTGGGGGCCCGACAGCACCGCCATGATGCCGATCTTGAGCTCCTGGGCCTGGGCTGCGGCGGCGAGGGCAATTGAAGCTGCCAACAGGCCTGGAGCCGCGAGCCAGCGTGTCGTTGTCATTTTGTTATCCCAATCCCTCGCGGAGCCGCTAGGCCGTGGCCACACCGTTCCGCAACCGTCCCGCCCGGGACTTTAGGGCCACCCCGTGGCGGCGGCAATGTCGGGCTGCGGCCCCGCTGACCGCCGACGCCGGCCAAGTAAGATCGGCGGGCGGCGTCATCCCGGTGCCACCGGTGTGGGATCCGTGCGGGGGGTCCGTGCGATGGGCGCGCCAAGACGTCGCCCGCCCGCGGCCGGGCAACCGGCGAGGACGCCGGCCCGAGGTGGCGCGCGCCCCCCGTCCTCGGGCGGTCGCGCCAGTCCCCTTAGGCTGGGGGCGGGCGGCATGGCGTCGTTTGCTCACGTGCAGGGGCGCCGGCGTGCGGCGCGGCGACCTGGACGAGGCTCACGGCCTCGTTCTCGCAACGGCGCAGCGGTGCCAAGCGCATCGAAAGCGATCTGCTGCGGCCTATTCAGATATCAGGGTGCCATCGCGCAGGTGGAGCAGGTCGAGAAACTCTCGAAGCCGCCTTTCCTGGTGACCGATCAAATGCCACGGCTCCGCCAGCATCCCCTCGACCATGACCTTGGCTTCATGCCAATCATCGTGCAGGCAGGCATGCACGAAGTCCTCGCGTGCCCGTGTGCCGGCGCAGTGTCCCGAAATGATCTCCGCGATCACGGGGGCAAGGTCATAGACAATTTGCATTGCAACCTCGTCGAACGGCAGCGCCGGCCCGCTGCTGAAACAAAGAACGGCGCCTTGCGTTCCGCTGCCTCGAAAAATGCATGTAATGTCAAACGTTTACGTGTGGCGGTTCAGTTGGCGCCTAGGCCCGAGACGTTGTGCCGCTGGGTTTGATAGGGAACCTTTGCCGCGGCCTATTGTGCGCGGGGGCGCCCGCAGGGACGTGGAGGGAGGGGGATGCGCCGGCAACGCGCGGGCCTCTCCCTTGACCACCGCAAGAGGCCGAATTGCCGAGCCTAGCTTTGGGGCGAGCCTGGGGCGCCGCCTTGAGCGGCGCCCCAGCCGTTCAATCCGTTCAGCGGCCTTCGTAGGTGATGGTCCAGATCACACCCGACTTCGGCACCGTGTACATTGGGGGGGTCAACTGGTAGTCGGTGAAGACCTCGCCGTAGTCGACCACGTACATGGTGCGCCCATCGTTGCTGAACACGACCTTGTTGGGCCGCTCCAGGCCACCGCGATTCTCCGGCTTCTGATAGGCATTGGGACCCGGCTCGATGTTCTGGGCGAAGGCTGACCATTTGACGCCCGCCGGCTCGAGGAACTCGACGCGCAGCACCAAGGGCCAGGTCGGCACCAAGCTCTCCGGGCCGGTGTCGAGAATGCCATAGACGGCGCCGAACAAATTGTTGTCGGCGCCGAAGTTACGCGCGCTCCAGGCGATGCCATCGATGGGATTGTTGGTGTCCCATTCGAGTACCGGGTTGATGTATCCGTTCGGGTTCGGGTTGGCGGCAATCAGCGGCACGCCGCGTACGCCGTCGACGTGGAGCTGGAACTTGTAGGGCACCATCTTCGGCACGAACGGCTTGTCGCCGATGTAGAGCTGCGGCAAGGGCCGGTCGACCGGATTGCCGCGGTAGGCTTGCCACGCAAAGCGCTTGTTGGTGACGAACCCGAAGCCTTCCTTGTCCGGGAAGCCGGCATCTTGCCCCTGTTGCGTGACGATAAAGAGCTTCTCGGGGGCATTGGCGATGCGCCGGTGACCGAGGTCATTGCCGCCGTTGTCGGTCACGGCAAGGGCGTTCGCAAACTTGCTTCCGGGCGGACCGAAGGCGACGCCGGCTTGGTTGCGGAAGCCCATGGCATAAACTTCCATCTTCTCGTGCGGGTAGATGCCATCGGCGCCCTGGTCCGTCATCTTGACGCGCATCACCGAGCCACCGCACGGCACCTGCTTCTTGATGATCATGCCGGGTTTTGCCGCAACCCCGACCGGCAATAGGGCTCCGGTCATGCGCCCATCGGAGGAGCGCACGTTCAATCCCGTATGCTCAATGTCGCGGCACACCGGATCGTGCGGGGTGGTGCCGTGGCCATCCTGATGCTTCACCCAGAAGGGATCGTTGGGAATGTCCGTCCAACCATGGTTGTCCGGATCGGCAAAGCCGCTGTTGCTTGGAAGGCCGAGCGCAAAATAGATGTAGCCGTCCTTGCAGGTGATGCCGCCGTTGCGGTGATCGCCGTTGAACAAATCCTTGATGATCAGCTTTGGCTGAGCGTTGACATTGTCCATCTCCCAAATCTTCTCGCCGTATTCGGGAATGTAGGTCTTGCC
>Ga0075428_100006729_pt1 | contig 12786 bp, 9 predicted proteins | sample RhiMetdeltSRZDD2_FD_75291 | JGI IMG/M metagenome (GOLD analysis project Ga0075428, IMG submission 75291) | Populus rhizosphere microbial communities from Tennessee, USA - Rhizosphere MetaG P. deltoides SRZDD2 | ecosystem: Host-associated > Plants > Roots > Rhizosphere > Soil | place: USA...
TCTACACAGAATTTCAGGACATCCGCGAATATCGCCAGGCAGTCGAGGCTGCGCGCGCCTCCGGTGCAATGATCTTCCTCGCCACGCCTCGAATCCAGAAGCAAGGTGAGGCTGGCATCTTCCAGGCACTGCTGAAGCACAGCGCCGACGGGATCCTGATCCGCAACCTCGGCGGCCTGGCGTTCTTTGCCGAGCGGCAAGTGCCGATGGTGGCCGATTTTTCGCTGAACTGCGCCAACGACCTGACGGCCCAGCTTCTGACCGAGTGCGGCGTGGAGCGTATCACCCCGTCGTACGACCTCAACCGCGACCAGATTCTGGACTTAGTTTCCGCCGTCGATCCGGCGCGGCTGGAGATCGTGATGCATCAGCACATGCCCATGTTCCACATGGAGCATTGCGTCTTCTGTGCGGTCCTCTCGCCGGGAACCAACAAGACCAACTGCGGCCGGCCGTGTGACACGCACCAGGTCGAGCTGCGCGACCGTCTGGGCATGGAACATCCACTCGTGGCCGACGTCGGCTGCCGCAACACGCTGTTCAATGCCGTGCCGCAGAGTGCCGCCGAAGTCGTGCCGCTCCTTCAGCAGCAGGGCGTGCGGCATTTCCGGATTGAACTGCTCCATGACTCTGGTCCGCAGCTCAAGCGGACGCTCGATCTCTACCGCGACTTGCTGGCTGGTCGTGTTCCCGGCAAGGAGGTCTGGAGCCGCCTCAAAGCCGCCAATCGGGTCGGCGTCACCCGCGGGACGCTGGAGGAACGCCGCGACCCGCTGGCGATCTTGTAAAACCATATGCAGCCGCGGCTCGTCTTAACCTGCATGAGGCTTCGCTATTCGCTCCGCGCCTTGTTCGTCGCCGTGACGCTGGTCTGCCTGGCCATCGGCTGGCTGGCATTGCCGACGCTACGGGCGCGGGCATTTGTATCGGCCATGGGAGACGAGGATTACGCCGCCGCCGAAAAACTCTTCACGAACCAGCAGGACATTTTCCCGGGCGACTGGAAAGATCACCGGCACTTTGAGCCCCGGGTGTTTCTAAAGCCGCTCACCTGGCACGACCTCATCAGCCGAGAGCGACAGATTACCGTCGGCGTGGCATATGGCGACGGCTCCGGCATCGCCTCCTGCACCGTCGAGATCAAGGCCACGGCCGACGGCCTGGAAAAAGGGATGGCGCTGCCATAGGACGCTGTCAGCGGCGCCATTGTCGGCGGCCAGCCGACATTGTGATCCTTGCGCAGCGACCGCACTGCTACGATCGGCATTGCCGCCATTCTCGGAACAATCCTCCAGGTCCATTGTGGTGTGCAGAATTTGCCATGCTGGCGACGATAGCATGGGTTGTTCCTCGCTCCGCCCTCTGTCCCCGAGCACTCCATGGGTTCGCCTACTCGCAAGCCGACTGCCGTCCCCGCCGCCAAGGGCGCCAAAGCATCGCGCCGCATTCCGGCGGCACAAACGCCGCTGGAGACGTACCTGCGGGAGATCAACGAGACGGCGCTGCTCACGGCCAAGGACGAACGGGACCTGGCAGCCCTGATTGCCGACGGGGACGTAAAGGCCCGCGACCGGATGGTACGCGCCAATTTGCGGCTGGTGGTGAACATCGCCCGCGGCTACACGGGCAAGGGGCTATCGCTTCAGGATCTGATCGAGGAAGGCAATTTGGGCCTGCTGCGGGCGGTCGAGGGTTTTGATCCGAACATGGGGACGCGGTTTTCGACCTATGCCAGCTACTGGATCAAGCAGTCGATCAAGCGGGCGCTCATCAACTGCGCCAAGACGATTCGCATTCCGGCCTACATGGTGGAACTGCTTTCCAAGTGGCGGCGGGCCAGCGCCCGGCTAACTGAGGAACTGGGCCGCACACCGACGCCTGAGGAAGTGGGGCGCGTGCTGGGACTGCAAAAGAAGAAGCTGCCGATCATCAAGAAGGCGATCCGCATCTACAACGCCACGCCGCAGACCGACCAGGCCGAGACAGGCTGGTCGCTGGGCGAGATCGTGATGGACGAGCGGCTCAAGAATCCTGAAGAGGAGCTCGTCGAGCACGACGTTCTCAAGCTCGTGCGGGAAATGCTCACCACCATGGACCCCCGCGAAGCCACGGTGCTGAAGATGCGGTTTGGCCTGGAGGACTGCGAGCCACACACGCTCAAGGAGATTGGCGAGCGGCTAGGCCTCACGCGGGAACGGGTGCGGCAAATCGAGACCGAGGCCCTGGGCAAGCTCTCCGAGGGACTCAAAGATCCCCGCGAGCGGCTGATCGAGGCAGAGGAGATGATGGACGTATGAATCTACGCCGCTTTCTTCCCCTTTCCCGATCCCTTCGTCGCGGCGGCGCGTTTTTGGATGTCCACGATCGATAGCCGCTGCCACATGCGGCCCCCTTGCGAGTCAGTCACCTCCTGAAAGATGATCGTCCCGGCGTGCAGCATCCGCGGCATCCAGGTCCAGGCTCGCGCCAAGGCATTTCCGTCGAGATTGCGGGAGATGAGAAGCAGGTCGGTACCGGTTAGGGAATTGGCCGTGCGGTAGAGTGCCGTCTGGGCGTCCCCGGGAACGAGCTTCACCTGGACCTGATCGCGCCGCAGCTCGGCAAACGCCTGCTTCAGCGGCAGTGCCGGCTGATCTTTCGGGCGCGATTCGAAAAGGTCGATGCCTGTGTAGCGCAGCGGCAGGCTATCTTTCCGCCAGGCAAGAGCGTCCCACAGCCGCCGAGTGCGGGCCAGGTCCGGCAGGCCGATTTCAACGACGGTGCGGATCGGCTTGCCGCTGAGTGCCCGGTACAAGGAGCGGTCCGAAGCCGGCTTGGAGAAATAGAGCAGCCAGGTGCGCTGGATCAAGCGGCCAAAGAACAACATCGCAGTCCTTTGCGAATGAGGCCGAGGAGGCATTTGACGGATGAAGGACACCCGTGCTACATCTCTTTCGGCGCTTGGCGGGGGAGCGATTCACTGGCTGCCGCCGAATGCGGTATGCGTAGCTGGCGGCAATTGTCCGGTATTCTGTGCGGCAAAGAGCGCGTGGGCAAAATCTGCCGGTCGTAGCGCCTGAAGGGCAGGCTGGCGCCTGGGCACTGAGTGGCTCGCTAATCGTCCTCATCTTCCTCTTTACGCTCCGGCACGCCAAAGACGAAACCCGCCCGCACGGGCGGCGGCATTGCCGACTGCGGCCCTTTCACGCTCCGCCACACGACCTCGTTCAGCAGCAGGTCGTCCGCTGCGTCCTCCCGGCTCAGATCAAACGTTTCCGACAATTTGCTGCCCCAGGCGGAAGCGAGATTCTTGTCATCCAGCGAGACGTTGGCCGGCAGATGCTTGTACGGCGACAGGTCGGCCTGAGCTTGAAACGAGCGATACATGGGCAGCGCCGCCGCATCGAACTGCGTCATCGGCTTCAGGCCCAGGATCAGCTCGATCGTTCTGAGCATGCTGGCCGTTGAGTACATGCTGGAATCGACGAATCGGCGCTTCGTATAAGGGCTGATGACGAACGCGATCGTGCGATGCGCGTCAACATGGTCCGAACCATTCTGGGCGTCGTCTTCGACCACGAAAATTGCCGTTTCTTTCCAGAATTTGCTGCTGCTGATCGCCTCGATCACGCGGCCGAAGGCCAGGTCGTTGTCGGCGACCATCGCCGTCGGCGTCGGCTTGCCTTCCCGCGTGCCGTAGGTGTGGTCGTTGGGCAGCCGCACGATCTGCAGCCGCGGCATTTCCCCTTCGGCCTCAAAACGCTTCAATTCCGCGATGAAGCGGTCGGCTCGCTTCTGGTCCGAGTAGTCCAGGTCGTACCCGTGGTACAGCGGATCGAAATGACCTTCCAGCGACTTCACGCGGGCCTTGGCCGGCTGCCCGGGCGTTTCCGGGTTGGCGATGAATTCTCCGTAGCTGCGGTAAGTGACGCCGGCCTCGGCGCACCGATCCCAGATGTACCCTGTCGAAGGGTGGGCGATCGTGAACGAGCCCTCCGCGGGATACTTGAGCTTCCCTTCGCGACTCCCGCGGTAGAGCAGCGGCCAGGTCTTTTCGACGAAGTCGGTCGCGTATGCCGCCATGCTCCATTCGTGCCCGTCGGCGCTGACCTCGCTTTCGACGTAGAAGTTGTCGAGCAGGACAAACTGCCGCGCCAGCGCATGGTGGTTGGGGGTGATTTTCTCGGGAAAGAGACACAGCGACGGATCGCCGTTGCCTTCGCGGAGATCTCCCAGCATTTGATCGTACGTGCGGTTTTCTTTGATGATGTAAATGCAGTACTTGATCGGGCACGGATTGCCGACCTGGGCTGGAATCGGATTGTCCGCTGCCCGCGGCTGTACTTTGAGACTGCCGCCCGTCGCCGGCCGAATGGCGCCCACAGGTGCGAGATCTTCCCGCAGCGGACTGCACTCGAACGCCGTGCGGGTGTAGCGAGCCATCTGCTGTGGCGACGGGGCGTCAATGGCCGAGAGGGTGCCGCGGAACAAGCCGCCGATGTATTCGCGGACCGTTTCCGGCGCTTCCGTGCCCGGCCGCGGCCCCCCGCGGTTTGCCTTGCTCATCAGCCCTTTTCCATTGGCGACGTAGATCTTGCCTTCCGTGCCAAAGCGGACGCTCGTGGGATACCAGCCGACCGGGATAAAACCAAGCGACCGGCTGCGGCCGCGCTGGCCCACGTCAATTACCGCCACGTTGTTGTTGTCGGCGTTGGCGATCAGCAGCACCTTCTCGTCGGCCGAGAGGGCCAGGCTATTGGGCGTGCTGCCGGCGGGCGCGTGGGGATAGAGGGCACTGCCGATAATCTCGATGGTCTTGCCGGCTTGTGTGTCGATGACGCAGGCCGTGTTGCTGTTGGCACAAGCCACATACAGCAGGTCCTGCTTGCCGGTGAGCAGCATTTCGGTGGGATGCGGCTGCGTCGGCCAGGTGGCATCGACGGTGCGAGTTTCCAGGTTGATCACGGCGACGCCGGCGTGTCCCCACAGGCTGACATAAAGCCACTTGCCGTCCGCCGACGGCAAAGGTGCATAGGGATAGTCCCCTTCCTTGAGCCGGATGTGCACGAGCTTCGTCGGGTCGTCGAACGGGACGAGCGCCACCGTGTCTCCCCACGGATTGGCCACGTAGAGGGTTTTCCCATCGGCACTCGCGGCCACTCCCGCCGGCACGAACTTGTCGGTCGGCTCACCAATCTTGATCGTGCGGTGATCGCTCAAGTATCCCTTGGCAAACGCGAATTGATGTACAAGCTCCTTCTCGCCGCCGCTGGCAAAGAGCTGCGTTCCTTCGGGATTGAAACAGAGCCCCACGAACGTCTGAGGGATCACCACCCGCGAGACGACCGCCAGCGAAGTCAGGTCCACGATCACGACCTCGTGCTCGCCGTAGCCCGCGTGCAGCACGGCGGCATAAGGCTCCCCTGGGTGTAGGGCTATGTTCACCGGGAAATCGCCCAGCTTGAGCTGCTTTCCGGCCGGCTGAAGCGACCACTGCGTGGGGAGCAGAATGCGGCCGCCGCTTTGCATTCCGGGAAGGAGCGGCCCCGTCGCGCGCACCGGTATCGGCGTTGCCGTGTCGCCATCACCTGGTTTGGCATCCTGCGACCAGGCAGGTCCGACGAGAGGAAACAGAGCCAACATCAAGCCCGGCCAAACGCAGCACCTGCGCATTGGAAAATCCTCTACTTCGTTGATCTTGCCGTCCAGTGACACGCCATTCAACCAACGGACGGTCTTGTCCGATAGCCCCGCTACGGACAATTCACGCGCCACACCTACCTGGCCGAGCGCGGCCAGAGGCAAACAAGGCAGCCATCGAAAACGCCCTGGCCAACCATGGCGAGCCGATCCTGGCGGCAATCATGGCGCTGGCCAGCGCGTGCCGATAACCAACGTGTGCAGACACGCACTCAGGGGTGCTGGAAATGTTCAGGTTCACGATTCGAGACATGTTCTGGCTGACTCTTTTTGTCGGCTTTTGCCTGCATGCTTGGACCGAACGGTTTTCTCGTGACGCAGCCTGGTATCGGCGTGTGCGGGAGGAAGCTATTGACCGCGCTGCGGCAGAGGCGCGCAAAGAAGAGGCCGAGACGAAAACCAGGATCGCCAAAGATAGCGCCGACAAATTCGCACGGGCGGCGCGCCAGTTTCAGGATGATTTGTTTAGGGCACGGCATCCGGGTGTGCCGGTCAATGGCGATCTGGCTTTGCCGCCCGAATGCCCTTAGCGAACATGGCGCTAGTCAACGCGAGCAGGCGCGTCGCCTGGATGGCTGGTATTCGGTACTGGCGCAGCGCTCGCCGTAGCCGGCCCAACCTACAGATTGCTGCCTAATCCCTAGCTGCCCCAAAAATCGAAACACTCCTATCCGCTGCCGCTTGACCACTTTCGCCGAGCCGATCACGGGGGCTGGCTCTCGATTCCAAGATTGGAATCTTCTTCTTCAACAATGGTAAGACGCCCTGAAACTTGCCACAGCGCGCGTCGCGTCAGTTGCTCAACCTTTGTCGCTAGCCGCTCCCGGTCCACCCGCCACGCGACCAGCACGGCGGCGAGCATGATCAACCACAAAAGATCGCGGATTTTGAAACGCACGGGAGGCTCCCTGCATTGAATGTCGGTACGTATTTTCCCCGGAAGAGCCGGCCTGCTACGGATCATCTAGTTGGACTCGATCCATGCGTTCCTCAGCGCGCCTAAGGCGAAAGTTGGCCGCCCGTGGTGTTTAGCAGATTCGGCAGCGGCGGAAATGCAAGAAACGCCACCAGGTTCCGCCCGCGTCGAGCTCAATTGCCATTCGGAACAAGGCAAGGGCTATTGGGCTGCCCGGCAGCCGCGCAGCGCCCTTTGAGAGGTGGATCATAAATGCCTCGGTGTTGATTTTGGAAACAATATCTCCATTGGCGTCGTCTAGGCAGTGGGTCGTCGTACAACTCCTCTCAGCGAATGGGGTCGCTCTATGCATGCACTGCAAACTCACTGGTCGGCTGCGATGTCGGCACTTGTCACCATTGCCTGCATCGTGTTCGCGCAGCAGGCGCAAGGCGGCATCCTCGGGATATCCTCTGCGGAAGTGAATCTGACCAATGCCGGCGAGGCGCAAAAACAATGTGCCTGGTCCGATCCTGCGAGAATCCAGGTTGGGGCAAAAGGACTGGGATGGGGAACCGCGGCGGAAGAGGGCTCGCGTGACTTCTGGCTTCAGACCACTGAGCCATTAGCGCTGGGCGAATCGTGGCGTCCGACAAGCTCGGCAAACGTGCGTATGACCATCGACCACGTGGGGACGCCAGGCATTCTCTATGTGCGCCATAGTCCAGATGCCAGGCACTGGTCGGAATGGCAAATGGTTCCAGCTGCCACTCCCCTCAAGGATGAAAAGGGCCAGACCTTCCAGGGTGAGATTCGGGTACCCTACCGCGAACAAGGGCCGTATCGCGACCTCCTGCAGGCATACTCCCGCCGCGAGGACGTTTCGTGGGCGAGTGATGAAGAGGCGTTCGTCAAGGAACTGGTCGCGAAAGACTCCGAGTACTTCCAGCGGCAGAAGCCGTTCATTGGCTACGTTCAGTTTCTGTACGAAACCCAGTTGCACGGAGGCGAGCGGATCAAGGGAATCAAAGCCGAAGTCTCTTGGGCCATCGGTGGTGTGCATGCTGTGCCGAAGAACCCTGACGTCTACAAGTCTCGTAGCGGACCATGGCGGTTCAAAGCAGAGTAAGCGCGGGGATGCTGCACGACGCCGGCGTTTTCCAAATCACTCGACATCATAGACATTTCGTCTATTGACCGCGCGGCCGGCTCCTCCTCCTGATCCATCGCGGACACGGGCATTCCGTGACCGGGCGTGTTGGCATACAGGAGCCAGTAGGCAACCGGAATAACGAATAAGGTAAAGAGCGTCGAAGCGAAGAGCCCGAAGATCAGTGTCCAGGCAAGGCCCGAGAAGATCGGATCGATGATGATCGGGACGGCACCGAGCATGGCCGCCGTAGCCGTCAATAGAATCGGTCGCAAGCGTACTACGCGGCTCTCCATGATGGCATCGAAGAGCGACCGTCCGCGTGCCAACGACAAGTGGATGAAGTCCACGAGGATGATCGAATCGCGGGTCACGATGCCCGAAAGGGCGATCATGCCGATCATTCCCGTGGCCGTGAAGTAGACCGGATCGAGATAGCCGCCGACGTGGTTTGCGCTCAAAACATTGAGCAGCCAGAAACCCGGCATCACGCCGAGGATCGTCAAGGGAATTGCCAGCATGACCACCAGAGGGATGACGAACGACCTCATTTGTGCCACGAGCAAGATGTAGATCCCAACCATTGCCGCACCAAAGGCCAACCCGAGATCGCGGAATACGTCGAGCGTGATTTTCCACTCTCCCTCGCCGGCAAAATCCACCGTGAAACCCGGCGGCAGCGCCCACGCAATACCGCTGCCGCTGGATAGAAAGGTTCGATCTGCGACGGGCCTGGCCGAGATGTCAGCCAACCATCCGTTGCCAATGTGTTTGGCATCCACGGGCGTCTTGACGCTGTCGGTCTTATCTGACAAGACATCGACCACGACGTCTGCCGGCGGCCGCCCGGCAGTTTCCGCGAAGACATAGGCCACGCGCTCGAGGTTCTTGTGGTAGATCATCTGATCCACGCGGGTCGAATCCCAACGTCCTAGCTCGGCGAGGGGAACTAATTGGCCTTTGTCCCCCTTGACTCGCACGCGGGCCAGGTCGGCGGCACTGGTCCGTTGGTGCACCGGGACTCGCAGCTGGATCCGCAGAGGATTTCGCTCGGCATCATTCCGCATCAGACCCACGGTCGCTCCACGTAGGACGGCCTGGAGGGTACTGGCGATCTGGTCAGCCGAAATGCCGCTGAGCGCGGCTTTCTCCGTATCCGTGACGAAGGTCAACTTTTCTTGCGCTGCATCGCGTACGTCGTCGTCGTCGACAACGCCCGGTTCGACCGCCAGACGAGCCCGCAGCGTATCGGCGGCGAGCAACAGATCCTCGTAGCGGTGATGCGGCTGTCCATAAACCTCCGCCACGACGCTCGCAATGACTGGCGGCCCGGGAGGTGTCTCGACAAGCTTCATACGCGCCTGGTGCCGGCCAGCAATTTCTTGGAGGTCATTCCGCATCCGCAGGCCGATCGCATGGCTCTGCAAGCTGCGGTTCTTTTTGCCCGCCAGATTGATCCGTATGTCGGCAACGTGATCGCCTTGCCTGAGATAGTAGTGGCGCACGAGGCCGTTGAAATCCATTGGCGATCCCAGGCCGACGTAGCTCGTGTAGTCTGCGACTTCGGGGACTTTTGCCAGGTAGGCTTCGATCTCACGCACCGCTGCGTCCGATCGTTCCAGCGTTGTCCCCCGATCGAAGTCAAGAACCAACAGGAGTTCGTTTTTGTTGTCAAACGGCAACATTTTGAGTGGTACGATGCGCAGGGCCGCCAAACCCATCGCACCTACTGTCAGCACCAGGATGCCCACCAGAAACGACCAGGCCACGAGCCGCGATCGAAGCAAGGGAGCCATCAAAGGGTAGAAGACCTTGTAAAGGGCCGACTGCTTGACGGCGTCCAGGTCGTGTGGATCGTGGTGGGAATTGACTTGCGTCCCTCCCGCGCGATAGTTGCGACGCAGTCCGTGATAGGCGAGCCAAGGAGTGATCGTGAAGGCCACGACCATCGACATGAGCATCGAGACTGGGACGTTGAGCGCCATGGGACGCATGTAGGGACCGATCATCCCGGTGATGAAGAACATCGGCAGAAAACTGACGATGATGGCCAACGTCGCGGTAATGAGCGGCGCACGAATCTCGGCCACAGCGTCCAGTACAATCCGACGAGTCGCCTTCCTGCGCAGCGCGAAGTGTCGGGTGATGTTTTCCACGTCCACAATGGGGTCATCCACCAGCAGCCCCAGCGACAGGATCAGTGCAAAGAGCGTGACTCGATTGATCGTATATCCCAGCATCAGATTGGCGGCCAGCGTCAGTCCGAAGACGACCGGCACCGCGACCGCCACGATCAGCGCCTCGCGCCACCCCAGCCCGATGGTCAGAAGCGCGACGACAATCAAGATGGCAACGGCCAATCCTTCGAGCAATCCGTTGACCTTGTCGTTCGCCGTCAGACCGTAATTGCGGGTGACAATCATTTCGACGTCACTCGGCACGATTTTCTGTTTCAGTTCTTCGGCCTGCTTGAGCACGGCGTCGGCGACCCACACGGCGTTTGCGCCTTTTTTCTTGGCTACCGCGATGGTCACGGCCGGCTGGGCGCCGCCATTTTCGTTCGAATTTGCAGCGGTGTGCTCGAGCTCGCCCAAAATCGTGCCGGGAAAATACTCGTGCTTTGTGAATCCACGCGCTGGTCCCCACCCGTGGCGTACATAGCCTGCCAATTCATCGGGCCCGTCCTCGACCTGGGCCACATCCTTGAGAAACACAGGCCGACCTTCGAATACGCCGACGACCAGATCGCGCAGTTGGCGCGCATCGTCAAAGGGTTCGCCGGCATCCACGCGGATCAGCCGGTCGCCGGTGCGAAAATCACCGGCCGTCTGCCGGACGTTCGTGACCTGGATCGCCCGCTGCAACTCCAACGGCGAAACGTGATATCCTGCCATCCGGTCCGGGTCCATGAGCACCTGGACCACGCGTGGCCGACCGCCCACGACGTACGCCCGCGACACCTCTTGGATTCCCGCCAAGCGCTGGGCAAGTTCCTCGGCCACACGGCGGAGCGTCATATCGTCCGCAGATTGGCTCGCCAGCGTCAATGTTGTTACCGGGACATCGTCGATTTCAACAGGCTTGATGACCCAGCCGGTCACCCCGGGCGGCACCGCGTCCAGGTTTTCGTCGATCTTTTTGTAGAGCTTGACCAGGCTCCTCTCGCGATCCTCACCGACATAGTAGCGAACGGTGATGATTGCCTGGCCTTCGCGGCTCATGGAGTAGACAAATTCCACGCCGTCGATCTGAAAGAGAATTTTCTCGAGGGGCGTCGCGACCAGTTGCTCAACTTCGCCGGCAGAATGACCGGGGAAGTTGACGTAGATATCGGCCAGCGGCACGACAATCTGCGGGTCCTCTTCACGCGGCGTCAACCACAGAGCCGCCAACCCTAGAATCGTTGCCAGCAAGATCAAAATCAGTGACAGGTGCGAGTCCAGGAAGATCTTCACGATCTTATTCGTGAAGTGGTGTTCCTGGTTCGAGCCGACAACGTCGTGTGCAGCCATGGAGCTATTCTCCTTCGCGCAGTCCAGACAGCACTTCGACGTCGTCGCCGATCGTCCGTCCCAGTCGAACAGCCCGTCGGCTGACTGCACCATCGATTGCCAGGTTGACCAGTTGCAATTGCCCGACGCTTTCTACCGCTTGACGCGGGACAACCAGAACCTGCTCTTCGTCGAGCGGAATCAGGATTCGCCCGAACGTGCCGCTGTAGACGCCCTCCGGGCAAGGCCCGGTGACCTTGACCTGGAAGGCTCGGCTGCTGGACTCTGCTTCCGGCACAATCTCGCTGATCGTGCCAGTGCAACGCTTGTTGAAGTTCTCAATCTGCACTTCAATCGGCTGGCCAACCTTCAGTCGGAGCGCAAGCGACTCGCGGACGCTGGCAACGAGCTGCATCCGTTTGGGGTCAAAGAGCGTCGCCAGCATTTGTCCCGGCGTCACCATGTCGCCCACATCGACTTTCTTGTCGATCACGATTCCGTTTATCGGCGACCGGATCGTGGCCCAATCGAGCGTGGCCTGGATTTCATTGATCGATTCCCGCGCGCGGCTGAGTTCCGCGTCGGCTGACTTAAGTGCTGTGGCGGCTCGCTCATAATCCTGTCGACTGACGGCCTTGGACTTCAGCAGATTAGCCGATCGATTCGCATCCGCCTCCGCTTGCACGCGGCCTGCCTCCGCAGCATGGAGCACCGCCTCGGCCTGTCGGCGCTTGGCCCGCAAATCCATATCATCCAAGCGCACCAGGACGTCTCCTGCCTTGACGACCTGACCGGCCTTCAGGTTGACTTCAACCACGCGTGCCAGGAGCCTGGCCCCGATGGTGGTTTCATGCACGGGCCGGATGGTCCCCACGGCCGTCTCGACCCGCGGCAGCCGAACCAGACGCGCCTCGGCAATGCTGCCGGGCGCCTTGTCGTCGCTTGCGGCGACGCGTTCTGTTTGCATCGATACCTTGGGCGCGAACTTGCCCGCCAACCATAAGAGGAGCACCGTTACGCCAACGGCAAATACGAGCAAGATCGCCGCGCGGCTGCCCCAGACGGCCCACTGCTGGCGAATACTTCTATTTGTGTTCATGTGTCACCAATTCCGTGCGTCAACGGTGTGTTAACAAAAACCACCCTGTCGCAGGCGTTACCAAAAGCAGCCATACGCCAGGGCACAAGGCCAGGTCGCAACGGCTCAAGCGCCGGACCGTGCGAGGTTCAAACGGGTGAAGTATCGAGTGCCCCGAAGAGACTACAAGTTGACTTGCGGTACACGTCCAGGTTGACTTCACGTACACTCCGTTGCCAAACGAACATGAAGACGAGCGAGAAATTGACACGCCAACGAGTGAGTGAAGCGGCCGTTCGCTGTGCCCCGTCGCTGATTCTGTCCGCTAAACGGTGGGTCTTTCGGTACAGAAAGTCGAGGTTCAACGCCAGGGGCCGCAGATACGCCGGATGTTCGGCAAGCGCGTGCCGGCGATAGAGCCGCCGAGCGCCACCTCGACATTGGGCCAAGGCGACGCGCGCTTCGGCCTTTGGGTGACCACGTGACTGTCGCG
>Ga0075428_100006730_pt1 | contig 12784 bp, 12 predicted proteins | sample RhiMetdeltSRZDD2_FD_75291 | JGI IMG/M metagenome (GOLD analysis project Ga0075428, IMG submission 75291) | Populus rhizosphere microbial communities from Tennessee, USA - Rhizosphere MetaG P. deltoides SRZDD2 | ecosystem: Host-associated > Plants > Roots > Rhizosphere > Soil | place: USA...
CCGCACTCCTATGACCCAGACGCCTACAAAGGCCGCAATCTCATCGAGCGTATGTTCTGTCGCCTCAAGGATTTCCGGCGGATCGCCGCCCGTTACGACAAACGCGCTGACGTCTTCCTCTCAACAATCCTCTTGGCCGCGGCTATCACATGGTGGATCAATTGAGTCCGAACCCTAGAAGTAGGTCAGTCGGTACCTCGCCAGGATCAGACTTGCAAACAAGAGAAGCAACGGTGGTCCAAGGCGTTCCAGGGGGATGAGGTCCCGGAACGATCGAGCGACAATCAGGCAGCCAATGGGCGACAGGAACGCCCAGAGTCGATTCGTCTCGCCATGATTGTGGGCCAGACCGACCAGCCCGAGCAACAGACACAGCCACGCGATCGCAATGAAGTCGATCGAATCGGCAACGGCCGTGAATACCCGGTGGATAGAGCGCGCCTGCTGCGCCAGCACGACGATCGTCTGCGCCAACCCGAAGGACAAGAAATACCCAAACAGGTTCGCCTTCACCCAAAAAAGGTCGTACTCGCTGGCCCTCCAGTCACGCTGGATACTTCTCGCCATCGTGTACCGCTCAATCGGATGAAAGTGCATCCACTCGTAGAGGCACACCAGAAGAACGCCGCAGACCAGTGAAAACACGGCCAGCATTTGCACAACGTCCAACGCGGCACTGCGACGTGCTTCTCCACGCCTAAGCCGGGCCATCATGGCGAGACCGACGTACGCACCCAAGAAAGCGAGCAGCGACACCGCCGCAAGCGTCATGTAGAAATACAGAATGAAGATGGCCGCTGAAGCCGTTATATACTCGATACGCCGCTGCGCCATTCCAATCAAAAACAACACCAGGCAGGCACACGCGAGAAGCGGAAACAATGCGAAATCGAGGTGTGCGACGTTCAGGCCGATCGCCGGAACGAACAGGTACAGAATGGCGGCGAGTGCACCGACGGTGTCATCCGCAAACACGCGGCCGACCCAAAACAGCAAGAAGACCGGCAGATACGTCAGGAGTGGAAACAGCACAAACATCAGTGCCAGCAGATACCGCAGTTGTTCCAACTGCGCGGCGTCGAGCTTGTCGCCCCGCAGGACGACCCACGAGTGTAGTGACGAGTCACGGGGCGCCAAGACCTCAAGGAGCGGACGCATCAGGACGGAGTTGGCAACGACGTTCAGGATACGGAAAAAGACGATGACTCCTGGCCCCTTGCTCGCCGCAAAGGGTCGAAAGGGCGAGACCACGTACGAATCATAGTTCTGGAGCGTCCCACGCAGGTCCGGAATCGTCACCGCCGACACCAGAAATTCGCCGTGACCGGACATCACGGCGCGCTCGTGAAACGCGTTGCGTCCATGCGAAATGCTGCAGATGAGGGCTACGTGCAGAGTAATCCCGAGGACAAAAATCGCGGAAATGGTGCGACACGGGCGCTCCAGCAGCTCAGGGAATCTCCTTGCGGCGCTCATCAGCACTAATGCGCCGGCCAGCAGCAAGAGAGGCAAGACGTAGCGCCGCAGTGGGGGCGTTGCACCAAACGCCGCGGGCTCGGCGAGCGGATAGTACCGGAAAAAGGTCGTTCGCGGACGCAACAGCACGTAGGTCTGAAGGAACACCGCAATGAAGAAGCCGATGAGAAAAAGACGCTCACAAAGAAACGACGCCCTCGGTTGCTGACCGCTGTGCATGATGCTGACGCTTATACCGTGGATTGTGACGACACCCTGACGGCGACCTTTCACGCGCCGGCGATTGCTCGGAGCATCACGCCGGACCGGCGAGCGCAGGACGGGTGCGCCTTGACTTTCGAGGTCGGTAGCCAATCAAGCGATACGCCGTATTTCTCAGCGACGGCCAGCATATCCCGCTCGCGGCGGTACGCCACAAGCCTATGGTTGCCCCCACGTTTAGAGAAACCAGAATTCTCGAAGGTCATATTTGCACCTTATCCCTTTGGGCTGAGAGCCCAACCAGCGCGGTGCCTTAGGCCTACTCCAGCCTGCGGCGCAGCCGTGCGTTTGGATTCCTGCGTGCCGCGCGCCGATCATGATGATTGACCAGAACCATCGCAACTCCGGTCCTGAATACCGCCTTCATAGATGGCCTCCCATCTCCAGTCTATGCCGATTGGGCCGATGCGCATGATCAGAGACATTTAGAATCCAACGCTAAAACCAGTTCCCAAGGGACAGATATCATTGCAGCGTCGCGATTTAAAACCGGGAATGGATCAATGCATGCTATCGCTGTTCGTCGCCGAGCAAGGCATCGACCATTGGAACCGATGATGCTGACTGGACTAAAAAGCCCTTTATCAATCGAATAGAAAAGCTGCGCATCTTACGACCCCGGAAGGGGCGTTTCGTTATCCGCTGCCTGGATAGTCCGGCTCCGTGTGGCGCTGGTCGTATCGCCCTCGCATTTTCAATGACAGCATAAGCTTCGGCAACAGCGTCGAGCACGTTGAGCAGGTATCCCGCGACGATCTCACGCAGCTTCGGTCGCGACATCGGCCCTCGAGCAATGGAATGGCGGAAGCTTTCGTCCGTACGATCAAACGCGAATACGTTCGTGTCAGCCGACCGTAGTGCTTCAGCTATCGACCTGGATCACCCACTGTAACGAGGTTCACCCGCACAAGGCTCTCGGATATCGTTCACCCTGTGGGGCATCGCAGCTCGCGATAGTCCGTGACACGTGTCCGGTCATCCGCGGGCTACAACACCCAGCAGGGAAATTTCACCCCCCAGTGTTGCAGGGACAAGCAAAGCACCAGCAGCGTCGGCAGAAATCGGGTCAGGTGCATACCCCCAACGCACTGCCGGGAGGGGAAGGGATGTGGTATTTGGCTTGTGCGGCGCCGCAAAACATCACAAGATGCTAGGCTTGGTGCATCTCCTTAACCCAGCCAATGCTCGAGTAGGTTTTATGTGGGACAAATCAAAGCAGGGGTCGGCGGGGTAATCCGGCCGCGGCGCGTCCTCGGTGCAACGAGCGGAGGCGGTGGTCAATCATTGGACTGCGTAAAATGACGAACGCATTGCCAGATCGCTGGCGCGCCATCGGCCCGTATGTCGCAGCGCTTCTCATTTTTTTGACCTCTCGCATGGTCGTGTACTTTGCAATCCAGTTTGCGACCCGCTTCACCCCTCGCAACAACGTCGAAGCATGGGACGGCGGTACGTACTGGTACCACCATCTGCTGCGATGGGATGCCAGCTGGTACTACTCAATTCTATTGAACGGATATCATTTTAGTGGCGACAATCTCGTCCAGCAGCCGGTCATCTTCTTTCCGCTGTATCCGCTGATCGCCAGATTCGTGAGCTTCGTTCCGGGCGTGGACGGTTACAAGGCCCTTCTCATTGTCGCCAACGTCGCGGCCGTGCTCGCCGTGCTGGCGCTCTTCAATTTGGTGCGAGCCGATCGTGGAGACGAGGTCGCACTTACGACGGTGGCCTTCCTGAGCTTTTTCCCAACCTCATTCTTCCTGTCCACCGGTTATGCCGAATCGCTGACACTGTTGCTGATGCTCTGCTTCTTTCTGCTGCTGAGAAAGGAGTATTATATCGCCGCCGCCACCGTCGCCGGGCTAGCGCTGGCGGCGCGCGCGACCGCCATACTGCTGCTGCCCGTGCTCCTATGGGAATTTTGGCGCCGGCGTGGAAACCACCGCAACCAGATTTTCCTTTACGCACTGCTTTCGATGCTCGCGACATCCGGCCTTTTAGTCTACATGATTTTCTTGTGGGCGGCCTTTGGCCATCCGCTGGCGTTTGCAACCAATCGGGCGGCGTGGATGGGAGGCAACACGATCGGCACCGGACTGCTTGATGCGGTGATGCTAAAGCCGATCCAGCTCAAATTCCCTTGGAGTCTCGGCCCAACCCTCTGGGATCCTTGGTTTTTCGCGAGCTTCTTTCTGCTGAGCGTCGTATATTGGCGACGGCTGTCGCCGTCGCTCGCGCTGTTCGGCTTGGGAGTCGTGTTGCTGCCGTATCTGATGCTCAGCGGCGGACAGGGATTTGTCGGGATGTCCAGATTCCTCCTCTTGGCGTTTCCCGTGTTTATCATCGCAGCGGACTTAACCAAGGGTCGAGTGTGGTTCGGGGCGAGCCTGCTCGGGCTCTCCGCCGCAATGCTCTTCGCGTACACCGCCATGTTCTCGCAATCCTACTGGGTAGGATGATGGTGGTCTTCTCAATGCGTCGTTCCGCGAAAAAATACTGGACGCTCGCCACGCGAGATGCCGACGGCGGCGCTCGGCCACGCGGTCACCCAACGCGGTCGCATAGCGCGATCTACGCCTTTCCGCAATGAGGCGGCATCACACTTGACTTCTCCCGACCTGGCCAATCTCGGAATGTGGGTCACGTCGGCGCACACACATGGTTCGGCTCCGCGTTCTCCAGAAACTGCTCGTCAGGCTATCTCAGGAACTGAGACCACCTCTGGTCAGTCCCCAATGTGAGGTTTGGTATTACATTCCCACACCTGATACGAATGACCGTTCATTATCTGCCGATAATTGCTTAAGAATGTCTGGCGAAACTCTTCGGATAACAATGGCAAATTATTATACTTATTCACCATCGTAAATGGAGCTCCCAGCGGCAAAATCCACACCGGTACCTTGCATGCTTTTATGAAGCGCGAGATATACTGCTCATCGACACCAGCATACGCTAAATCCATCCACACGCTGAAATCAACTCGCAGCGGCCGACCAGAAAAAACCGATAAAGTTCGGTAATAATAGCTCGAAAAATGTTTCTGGTCACTAATGCCAATTTGGCCCTCTGGATAGGATTCAACATAGGTTCTCAGCTCACCAATCTGAGTTAATTCCGATTGCGCCGCTACCTTATTCACATATCGCAATGCTTGTATATAAGCGATCAGGCTCGGACAGTACGCTAAAAACAGGCAAATAAATATGGTTGCCGTGAACTCTCTAATCCTAACCTCGGACGACTCCAACAAAACAGCGACTCCATATATGCAATTTGGAACCATCGGAAGGAAATAGTAAACTCCCCCGCCTGGTTTGGCTCCAATCACAGTCAACATTGCTATCGAGATGCACGACGCCTGAAGCAAACCTTGCTGGGCAGGATTTAGCGGCCGCTTTCGCCAAATCGATATCCCAATAATTGGCGCCGTAAGAACAAACGCAAACAAGAGATTCTCGAAGAACTGATCAGCGGACCAGCCGTGGCGAAGTGCCACTTTCAGAAATCGCAAGTAGCCCTCCATTGATGCACCCGTGCCCAAATAGGAAAAAAGGGCGACGCCTACCGCGCAAGCGCTTGCGATAATTGCCATAACTAATCGGCTCTGAAGTCTCTCAATCCTGACAAGCACAAGCACCGCAGCTGGAATCGTATAGATAAAACCGTGGATCTTAATCCCTGCGGCCACTCCCGCGAGAATTCCGACTCCAACTGCAGCGACCGATGTCGGCGACCTAACTGCCACGATGAGTGCGAGCGCTGTTACAAGAATCAGAAATGGCTCGGGACGGTTCCAGTAGACATATATATGAAAGGGGACAAATACCATTAAGAGCGAGGCGAACAGAAAGATCCACGCGATACTATTGCTCGTTTTTTTCTTTATGAGGACTGACATAACTGCCAACGCTACGACAAAGGCCAAAACACCAGGTACCTTTGATGTGAAAATTGTTGGATTTAACTGCAAAGCTATTCCATTTAATAAAAATAGTATCGGTCCATATACAGATCCATAAACGTCAGCAGCCTCCCAATCGGGATAAAGATCGTGTCCTTGCATCCATAACCAGGATATGCTTGCCACTATTGCCTGACCATGATCAAAGTAATTGGGAAAAGCTAAATAGAGGACGATCGTTAAGCCGTAAGCTGCTGTTGCCAGTACAACGATCGCAACTGTGGCGCACAACAGTACGGAGAAAAACCCGGGTGTTTTTATCCAAAATTTCCGACTCAAAGCAAACAGACAAAAATAACCAATCACAAGTTGATGTTGATATTGTACCAACGAATTTAGCAAACGAGCCACTGGCTATTCCTCAGGCAGAAGTTCAATCCAGCCATCTTTAGCACCAAGGCCCCTGTCGCTATGGCCCCGCGGTCCTTTGTGAATTAAGCCTGCAGCAGACTACAACCAATTCCAGAGCAATAACCAGGAGAGCAAGGATTGTCCAGAGCCGACGTCCTCCCGTTACGGATTGCGGCCCAGTTTGCGCCCCATCGACCAGTCACCCGGTGTTTGCAATGGTACGCGCTCGAAAACCGGGGCGCCTTGCGACAGAGTTCGCAGGGGTCTTCCGCTGCGATTTTTTCCTCGAGTTGGCGCAGGCGCTTGATCTCCGACAGCATCAAGCCGGCATACTTCTTGCGCCAGTTGTAGTGGGGTGGCTTTGATAATCCCGGGCCTGCATTGAGACCATTTCGAGGGGTTTTCTGCGTAGGGGTAGCTGCTCGCGGCCAATGATGGTTTTCACGACGATTAGGCTGGTGCGGACGGCAGAGCCCACGGTAAGCTTGGCGCCGCTTTCCTCTAATTGGAGAGAATTCGTTGGGGTCGCCTGCGATGACTGGCAAGACATCGGGTGGAGCCGCAGAGCCCGCCGCACACCACTCGGGATGGGGCGCTCTCCTGCTAGGTTTGGCGATCTTCGGGCTGCTGTGGATTCTCCATACCTCATATTACGAACTTTATGTGCCGAACGGTTATGATATTCCCGCCCTCGCGGACGGCTTACTTCTGGCGCCTGGCTCCCGCTGGCAACACTGGTTTACTCGGGGTTACGCAGATTTTTGGAACCTGTACCCGGAGTGGCCGGCCTACGGCACAGAATTTACCCGACCTGCCTTTCAGTTCGTGATTTATCTCGCGCATTTCGTAATGGGCAGAGATTGGGCGTCGTACCAGCTCATTAATTGTTTCGCGGTTGCCGGTATGGGTGCGGTCGCCTTCCACATCGCGCAAGGGGTATTGGGGCTTCGCACCGGACCATCACTGATCGCAGCGATGCTGGTCGTACTATCCCCGCCGGTTTTGTTAACGTGGCTCTCGGGTTTCGCGTATGCTATCGAACCTCTCGCTACTCTCTTCGTAGCGGGTGCTTTCCTTGCGGTCGTCGCTCGCCGCGACCTTCTCTGTCTCGCGATACTTTTCCTGGCGCTGCTCACCAAAGAGAACACCGTGTGGGCGCCTCTCGCGGCGGCTATAACCATTATGATGCGTCCCAAGCCTGACGAGTTGCTCCGTCGTCGGGCGTTTACGGCCGCCGCCATGTTCCTACCAGTCGTGATGTGGCTGGGCCTGCGAGTCGCCTTCTTCGGCGGCATAGGCGGCACCTATGCAACGCAAGGATACACGCCACTTGCGGACTTCCTAAAGCAGACTTTCGACAAACTCATACATATGCATTATTTGTTCATAGCCCATCAAACGCCCCCGGGACAGGTCCGGGGAACAGCATTGCTGATACTAGATCGGGGAACCGCAGTCCTGATCTACACGTTGCTTTTTCTATGGGCGCTCCACATTCTGGCCCAAACGGTGAACGTTCTTCACCGTGTCAACGAAGCGCGCTGGCCGATTGTCGACGCGTTTTTTCTGGTCACTGTGTGGGCCGCGATTGCCCTCGTATTCCATTTTGCACTCCCCCTGTCTCACGAAAGGTATGCCACATCCGTAGCAGTGTTCGCTTGGCCTGCGTTGGTAGCCGAGGTTGAGAGGCGCCGTAACGCCATCGTTTGGTTTGGCCTAGCAGTGTGCTGCGTCGTTTCGTTGACCCAGAGCTCATACCTTTTCGTCGAGTACAAGTCGATTGTGAATTCCATGCAAAGTGATTACCGATCGATGGGCGCCGTGCTCCGTCATGCGCCCACCGGCACTCGACAAATCTACGTTCTGTCTGCTACAGGCCTGCAAGCTGCGAGTCCGGAATACGTGCGCCTTGTTCTTGGTGTGCCAGCAGAAATCGTGCGTGTGGCTGAAATCGGCTGGGGATGCCGCAAATCAAGCGATTTGGTAGCCTTCGATTACAAAATCGTCGATGGCGTCGTGAGCGTGACCGTCACCCTGCCTGACTGCGCGGCTCTCTATTTTGACTCGAACGGATTCGACGGCGCCTCCGTCGTAAACGGTAGACTATACCGCAATGACACGATGAGCTATGAGCTGCCCGAGGCTCATCCGATGGGAGAAAGGAAGTGGTGGCTGCGGACCAATTTTGGGCTCGGGCGAACAATGACCGTGCACATTCGCCCGAATGGTCGCGCCCGTTTCATTATCCAGCATGGTGAAGGACCCAACGGGATTGCTTGGTTCGATACTCCGTAAGCGTTGCTCCGTAGATGGCGCCTTCATCTGGTCCGCTTCCCCATCCGAAACATTTTGGATCAAGGTCAGCCGGGCTGCGTGGACAAGTCTTGTGGACCTTTATAGGCTGATCCGCGTAGTTGCCCAGCAAGAACCTAGGACACAAATATGTTGATCGAAGCTATCATCATTTCGCCCATCATTGGCGCCATTGTGGGCTGGCTCGCGAGCCAGATCTTGAAAGGCGGGGATTATGGACTCCCTGGCGACATCGCTCTTGGAATCGTTGGCGCGGTCGCTGGGGCGTGGCTGCTGCCGCATCTGATCGGCGGAGCAATCCTCGGCTCAATCGTCAACTCTGTCATTGGCGCCTGCGTCGTTCTGTTGATGCTCCGTCCATTCGTTAGGCGCGCTTAGAACTGACGGTTCCTAAAACGAGCAGCGGAAAGGCTCGTCAACAGGTCCCGCGAAACACTTCATCCCCATCAAGGCCAGACTCCAGTTCACCCTGGATCAATTCAAACGTCACGGTTGCTGGCGGCTTCTTTTTCAGTATGCGCTCGAGCACTGCCGCGATCGCAAATAGTCTCGCTTGCTGCCTTCCGATCCGCGCTGACAGGCGGCGATAAAACCCCAAGCGGGGTCCGACCGGCCGCAGATACGACACGCCGCATCCGCCTCCTGCTTCATCAAAACAGCTAACTCGGTCTTTTCGGAACCGGGTACAGGCCACTGCATGCATGATAATTGGTATGAGCAGACGTTGGCGCATCAGACAGCGAATTAAAAACAGCCTGGGCGATCGCTTCATTTCCTGTTTTGCTGAAATGCCCCTTCGGTGCACCCAACGTGCCACCAATGTTGTACTTGGCCCGAAGGCTTGCGAACGGATCGATTACGCACAGATCAGGCATAATTTTATGCAACTTGGCAACGTAATTATCATATGGCGGCCAGTTAGAGGCAACTTGTCCGGGGGTCGGCAACATTAATAGAACTAACTTTTTGCCATCGCCGCTTGCATCTTGCATAAACCTTTGCAAAATCGCCGATGTGAGAGCCAGCACCTCTTGATCACGCCATACAACCTCATGAGGCTCAAGTCGATTATTTGCAAATGCGGTTTTGACGGCGCGGTAGTACAGAATGCGACTAAGGGCTAGTGAATAAGGGAACCGTACCACAAATGGTACCGCGTATCTATCGTGTAGGTGAAACTTTCCTATCGATTCAGTCTCGAGGGTGGGAGGGGGCTTTTCAAGTGTGAGTATTCCATCATTTAAGCGAAAAAGCGGTTTTGGAAGTGATTTGGGCAAGAAACCATAAAATCTCCAGGAAGCAGCAAAATCTCGGCGCATCATCTCTTGAAACAATGCGACAATCACCAGCTCTCCCCCCGGCTTGTACTTCAAATATTTCAAATAGGCTTGGTCAAGTCCGTACCCATTGACGCCAAAGTTCTCTATCCTACAACCCAATAGCTCGGACAGAACGAAGGGCCACGCCTTGTCGTCCATCACTTCATCGCCATGCGTAAACGAGTCACCAAATGCACTGCCACACGCAGTCGTTATCCCCAGCGGGCCCCGACGTTTACCACCTCGATAAGAATCCCACCCGATGTCCGGGTCGTATATATCCCAACCTAAAACACCATTTGACCTATTCGACCAAGTCTCCTCCAATGAGTCCAAATATTTGCAGCCGGAGCATTCAAAATATTCTGCTCTATAAATCGGTTTATCCAAAACGACGCCCAGTGAATAGGCCATAAAGGATAATATTTCGATGCTCGCGATCAGCAGACCGCAGAGGATTAAGTGGAACAGGATTCGCATGGTCCTTCTGGCCAAATCAAACTCCGAATTCAACAGGGACGTCAGGCGGTAGGACGATTCGGAGGCGCCATCCAGAAAAGCGGTTAGAATTTGCGAGGCGCGATCTCCGGCCCAAGAGCCGATCTTGGCGGATTGTAAAACGTCGCGTCGCCGATGCCATACTTACTTCCGGCACACATCACTGGCCGACGTCGTGCGCATGTGCGTCTTCCGAAGGAACGGACTCTACCTAAATCGAGGGCGTTTAAGGGGAGTAGGTCATCGCTCCTTGTAATCTGGTTCGACCTCCTGGGTATGCCTATGAATCGGGACTACGCCAAGGCGAATCGCGTTTAGGATGAACTCGAATTTCGTAATCCCCCCTCGTAGCGGCTTTCGGCATGGCATTTAGTATGTATTGCGCCAGTGGCAGGGCCGCGAGCTCTTCTTGCCCCCCGTGCCAGCGAGCCACGACCACGCACGCTGCGGGCGTGGATTGCAGCCGATAAAGAATCTGCTTCTGTCGTTCCGCGTCTAATAGTCTCATCCACGGGCCGACATTCGAACCATTGGGTGTCGGTACTCCCGACCAGAAATTGAAACTGCCCATGCCGGGCATGGTGAACAGAACGCTGCAATTGACGGCAATGCTGCGGGAAACAAACTCGTAATCCCGTTCCTGATCCGCGCCCAGATGCAGAAGCGAAGAACCGTTGAGAGTCGACCGAGGCGGAAGGTCTATCAGCGTAGTCTTCACTACTGCTTTTCCTGCCGTAGCAATCAGGAGTACGCCAGAGACCGCCAAGCCCAATCGAAACTTGCGCCCGGACCTTTCGCTGAAGTCTTCCCACGCCTCAGCTAGGCCTCTTGTTCCATCGGCAATGCACAAGAAAGCCCAGAGAAAATGGAGTGACGTGACTAGTGCAACTTGGCTGCCCGCAATAGGGTATGCCACCAGAAATTCCGTCGCAGTCAAGTTCGTAAGGAAGAGGCGCGGGAATAGCTCCGCGGCGGAAAAGCTCCTCATTCCGGGAACGAGGCTCAAAGGGAGGAATGCCAACAACCAATGAGCTCGCTGTACGTCGGTAAGAATTGTTAAGCAGGTTGCTATCCCCACGACACATCGAACGGCGTCAACCCCTACGGCGGCTCCAACATTACCGCGCTTCTGCCGCCATAGCCACATGCATAGCATACCCACAATCATGATTGCGGCGACCGGGACCACCTCCATACGAATCAGGAAAGGTTTATAATGCATTTTGTGATGCTTCATCGGATCTAGGATGATACCCTGGAGCAGTGTTTCTAGAGATATACCTTGCAGCCATGCGACGATCACGATGAACAAGCTCGTTGCCAATAAGCCAAACCCCGCATACAGCAGCATGCGAGCCGAATGTGCATTGGTCGGGCGGAGCAAGGCACCGAGTGTAAAGGTGGACGTGCCGCATAAAATCGCAAGCAAACAATACCCTCCGACTCCGCGATCAAGATTTGGATGCATCAGAAAATAGGGTACGGCAAGGGCGTAAAGGATGCCTAGACTCAATCCCAGCAAGCGGACCCAGTCCGGCTTAACTACACACACAAGTGCGTGCGCCAGCGCGGCGAAATAAAACACGCCCACATTTATCTTGGTAAAGAGCAATCCCGCTGCGATCGCGCCCAGCAAAAACACACGCAAAGTCAATCGGCCGGCGGTCTGCGGTAGAGCAAGATAAATTGCAACCATCCACAGAAGCATCACTAACTGTTGTGGATGTCCGGGTTCGTTGGCCAGGAACGCGCCCACGGTGACGCAGCCGAGCCCGGCGGCCCCCCCGAGCAGAAGCGATTTGGATATTCGGTGGACGAAAAGCCCGGCAAAAAAGGCCGATATGAGCCAATATACCAGCGTAACCAATCGACCCCCATCATGCGTGATCGGAAAGTGAAGCGCTCGGAAAAATATCCACTGGGCAAAGTAATAAAAGGGTCCGTAATGATTGAAAATGTCCGTATATAAATGGTCGCCATTTAGGTAATGTTTCAGCGATAACAGTAGATAACCCTCATCATCATATTTTTGAAACACCGTCAGAATTTTGGACAGCGCGAAAGATCCTGCCAAGACTACAACCAGGAGCAAAAATGTGATTCGTCCGCCAATCGTCCGTACTACTTTACAGTCTGCAGCGCTGGAAATAGCTTGATGCACGCAGTGAAAGCTCGAAGAGCGTTGTTGAGTGCTTTCGCTAGTTGGCCAACCGCCGCCCACACCGCGCGCCTTCACTGTTTCCGTAATTCGATCTTAAGCACCGAAATTCAGATAAGTTCGCCGTTTGATCGACCAGTCCGACGGTCAAAGTCAATAGCATGCATGACGTGCTGCGTCCGCCATGTACCTGCGGCTGACCCGCGCTGTAGCCTCGGCTCGGGTACTATTACGCATGTGATCGGGTCTCAAAGCAAGAGCGACAACCCAAATCGGCATGGTAGAGCCTCTCTGGACGCAAGCCACTCCCAATCGTCCCCCATTCTAGTGGTCTGATTCATTCGGACGATTCCCAAATCGGCCGAAGCAGTTCAAGCTCTCGTCATGAGAGCAGGAATTGTTGTGAACGTCAGCGGCGCCGATCGCCGTCGGCTTGAGGAAATC
>Ga0075428_100006731_pt1 | contig 12782 bp, 6 predicted proteins | sample RhiMetdeltSRZDD2_FD_75291 | JGI IMG/M metagenome (GOLD analysis project Ga0075428, IMG submission 75291) | Populus rhizosphere microbial communities from Tennessee, USA - Rhizosphere MetaG P. deltoides SRZDD2 | ecosystem: Host-associated > Plants > Roots > Rhizosphere > Soil | place: USA...
AGACGACTTCCCTGCTCAAGGAGCTAAAGGGACAACTGGTGCGCCCCCAGCCCACCGGGGGAGTCCTTTCCACTCTCTTGCCCTCGCTCGATCAAATTACACTTCGGCCCTCACAAAAATACTCGCCCATCAAGGAGCTGAGCGGCGTGGACCGAGCTGGTCGTGTCGTAGTTGTCGAGACTGCCGGCAATCAACTGACGCTTCGACTCGTGACCTCGGATGACAAGCTGGGAAAGGAGATCGTGAAGCGGGCCGACACGGGCTTCCTATCGCAGGCCATCGGCAGACCCGTGCTCTCGCCGACGGGGAGCCTCATCGCGTTCGTCTCGAAGACAAAAAGCCTCTATCTAGAGGGGCGGTTAAAGCTCACTTATAATGAAGGAGAGCTTGAGGTGTGGAACGCGGACAAGAAGGAACGCGCAGAGATCAAACAGAGGGCTCTGAATCGCAGCCTTGCCTGGCTGTCCGACGGAAAAGGGCTCATCTTTAGCACGCTCGTCCGTCCCGAAACCCTGCCCGACAGTCTGATTGAGGACTACTGCCGTGGAACGGGGAGTGGCTTGCTTCCCGTAGTCGAGTAGAAGGTGCCCGTGGTCTATCGAATGGAGGTGCCAGGGGGGAGATCCATACCTTTGTGCCTTGGTCGCCGCTCCGTGGTGAGCACCGGAGATGATTCGTTGCTCGTGGAGGGAATCGGGTACATGTGGCTGCGGTACGACTTGAAAAGTCGAACGCTAACTGCCGTCAAATTGCCTGGGGTCTATGACGACGAGTCAACGGGCGTCTATGAGGGAGGAGCCATAGCGCTGCAGGGAGATCTTGCTATTTACTGGGCTCTGCCAACGACCGGGAGCGAGCAGCGCACAACTACGGGCAATAGCCCATTGACGGGAGCCAAGAAAATGCCGTGCATCAGGGTCGCGCGGCTTTCCACCGGACAGTTTCAAACCATCATTCCGTTCATGGACCCGCGACATGAGACTTACTATTGTGATGTGGCAGGAGCCAAATGACCTTGTGGGCACACGAATGGCCCCGCCTCCCGGGGTCTCCTTGCCTCCGGAGTCGATCCCGGGATCAGCTCCGACCAGCTCGATCGCACGCTCGTACTGCTCCGGTGCAATCGTAGCTCGGCCCATCGATCCAGAGCGCTCGCAAGGAAGCGCTTGAAGTTCTCCGGCCCTTGCCACTGGCCGCGGCGTCCCGCACGGCGCCTCCTCGCCCCTCGTGCCATGGCGGCTCAACCAGCGGCTCCCCCATCCGCCCTGGATGGGCGCGGTCGTGGGCGGCGTATCTCCGGAACTTGGGGCCCGATTTGCTGCCGCGGCGAGGGTAATCCATCGTATTCTTTTCGTGTCGGTCCGCGGGAATGATCGAGTGGGTAAGCTCCGGAACGAGGGATCGGGGGAACGCGCATGCCAGGGGTTCTAGGAATCGCGAGCAAGGTCCCGTTGCCGGACTTGCCCGAGGTTTACCGGAACCTCGCCGCGCCCATGGACCGCGGCGGCAGGCTCCGATCGGAGTCGCGCGTCGACCCCACCGGCCGCTGGGCCCTCGGGAGATTCCACCTCGGCGTGCTGCAGCCTGACCCGCAGCTCCGTCCGGAGAATGGCCTGCAGGTTGTCGTCCACGGCGACATCCACAACGCCGCGGAGCTCTGGTCGGCGGTCGAGAAGACCGAGGCCGCACCGGCGGCCGGCGGGCGAAGTGATGCATCGCTCATCGCCGCCCTTTACCGCCATTTCGGGGCAGCGTTCGCCTCCCGCCTGAAAGGCGCGTTCTGCGCGGTCGTCCTCGACGAAGCCGCCGGCAAAATCATCCTCGTCAACGATGCGCTCGCGACGTACCCGCTCTACTGGCAGAACAATGCGAGCGGCTTCAGCTTCGCCTCGGAGCTCAAAAGCCTGCTCAAGCTCCGGGGCGGGGGACAACGCACGATCGATCGGCACGCCGTCGCCGACCTCCTCCATTTTGGCCTCGCGTTCGGCGAAAAGACCCTGGCAGAAGGAGTGAAGCTCGTGCCCGCGGGCTCCACCGTCACGTATGACTGGCTCCAAGGGCAGGTCTCCGTGGATCGCTACCGCGCACCGGCGGAGTCTTTCCGGCCTACGAGCCGGGACTATCGCGAGTTCGTGGAACTGCTGATCACGGAGTTCCGCGGAGCGGTTGGTCGCTCGCTCGCCGGCGAGCATCGCCGCGGCGTGTCGCTCAGCGGCGGCCTCGACTCGCGCGCCATCCTGAGCGCGATCGACTGCGCTGCTATGCCGATCTCTACGTTCACGCTCGGCGTGAGGGGGTGCGCGGATGAGGTCATCGCGGAAAAGCTCTCGAAAATCGCGGGAACGAAACACCGCTTCTTCGCCCTCGACGCCTCCTACCTCGGGGATTTCATCCCCAACCTGCGGAAGCTCGTGTCGCTCACCGACGGGATGTACCTGAGCCACGGGCTGACCGAGATGCTCGCGTTTCGCTTCATCGAGGACGCCGGCATCGAAGTGCTCGTACGAGGGCACGGGGGCGAGCTCTTGAAATCCAGCCTGGCCTGGCCGTTCCACACGGACGAGCACATCCACACGCTCCGCGGGCGGGAGGAGTTCATCCCCTATTTTCACGAGCGCGTGAACTACATCACGCGCGACATCAACCTGCGCGAGCTTTTCACAGATCCGTGGTACGAGTCGCTCCATGGAGCTTCGCGGAAGTCGCTCGAGGAGAGCCTGGAGGGAGTCGACCTCTCTCCCCCGGACCTGGCGACGTACGTATACCTGCAAGAGCATCACCGTCGCTTCACGGTTCCGAGCCTCGAGCTCTTCCGCAACATCGTGGAAGTGCGGCTGCCTTTCGTCGACCTCGAGCTGCTCACGGTCCTCTTCTCGGCCCCGAGCCGCTGGCGCGAAGGGACCGACCTGCACCGCGCCATCACGGGAGCGTGCAGCCCGGCCCTCCTGAAAGTGCGCAACTCGAACACGGGCGCGCCCGGCAGCGCCGGTCCCGCGATCGAGAAGCTCCTCGACAAGTTCAACAGCCTCCTCAAGAAGCTCAATTTCTACGGCTACCGCCACTATCACAACTTCCAAGACTGGATGCAGCGCACGCTCATCCATGCCGTGGAGACGGTGCTCCTCGGGAAGCAGTCACTCGATCGCGGCATGCTGCAGGAGCGGACGCTCCGCCGGCTGCTCGAAGAGACAAAGCACGGAATCCGGGACCACGGCTATCTCTTCCAGATCCTTCTCATCCTCGAGTTCTGGCAAGAGGAGAATCTTTGAGTGTTAGTTTCGGGACCCGGGGGCTCTGCAACAGCTCGAATGCGCTGATTGCCCCGTCCCGGACCATCGTCTACGATCGGCGGCTGGCCCATGGAGACGAACGGACGAGACGCCCCCTCCCGCTACGGCGCCACGCGGGCCCGTAGCCGATCCACCACGCGGCCGACGAGAAGCTGGAAAACTGTCCTCCTCGCCGCCGCGGCCACCGCTTTCCTTGGCGTCCGCGCTGCGGCGGAACCGGGCCCGGACGCCACGTATGAGGAGAAAGTCCAGCCGATCCTCGAGCGGCACTGCTATGCATGCCACGGCAAAGAGAAGCACAAGGCCGACCTCGACCTGACGCGCTTCAAGACCACGGCGGACGTCCTGCACGAGCACGCGCTCTGGAAAACGGTCGTCGGCAGAATCAACCTCCATGAAATGCCGCCCAAATCGAAACCCCAGCTCGCGCACGGCGACATGGAGCTCGTGGACCGATGGTTCAACGGGCTGCCGAAGGGGAAAAGCGACTGCAACGAGCTCGCCAATGACGAGAACCTGCGCTGGTACCGAGGCTTCGTGCTCGGGCGACGGATTACGCACTCGGAGTACGACAATTCCATTCGCGACCTGACCGGCCTCGACCTCAAGCCTTCGCGAGCGTTCCCCGACGACGGCTCGGGCGGCGAAGGTTTCCACACGGCGGGAAACTCGCTCTACACGTCGACGATCCTGATCGAGCGCTACCTCGAATCCGCGGATCGCGTGCTCGACGCTGTGTTCCGCGGGCGGGAGCCTGACGCGTCTCCGGCCGAGCGCGAGGCCTTCCACCGCGTCGTGTCGGCGCAGCGGGCCGAGGGCATGGAGCCGCGCGAGGCCGCACGAAAATGCGTCGGCGAGCTCGCGCGGAGAGCCTTCCGCCGTCCCGTTCGGCCCGAGGAGGTCGAAAGACTCCTAACTCTGTACGACCCCGTGATCGCGCGGGGCGCCGCGTACGAGGAAGCGCTGCGGCAGCCGCTCCGCGCCGTCCTCGTCTCGCCGCACTTTTTGTTTCTCCCCGAGCCGGAGCCCGAAGCGGCGGGCGTCTATCGGCTCGACGACTTCCAGATCGCGACGCGGCTGGCCTCCTTCATCTGGTCGAGTCTGCCCGACGCCGAGCTTTCGAGCCGAGCCGAGCAGGGCGGCCTCCGCGACGCCGAAACCATCCGCGGGGAGGTGCGCCGCATGCTCCGGGACCCCAAAGCGCGCGCGCTGGGAGAAGATTTCGCTCTCGCCTGGCTCGAGCTCGAGCCGCTCGGCTCGACCGCGCGGCCGGATCCTCAGCGCTTCCCGGAGTTCGACGCCTCGCTCGAGCGCGCTCTCCGCGAAGAGGCCGTCCAGTTTTTCCACGACCTGATCGCGAACGACCGCAGCTTGCTCGAGCTCATCGATTCGAAATACACCTTCCTGAACGAGCGGCTCGCGCGACACTACGGCGTGCCCGGCGTCGAGGGGGTGGAAATGCGAAGAGTGGAGCTGCCCGACCGGAACCGCGGCGGAGTGCTAGGCATGGGCGCAGTCCAGGTCGTGACGAGCTTCCCGACGCGGACGAGCCCGGTTCTGCGGGGCAAATGGGTCCTCGAGACGCTCCTCGGAAGCCGCGTCCCTCCTCCACCGCAAGCCGCGAGCCTCGCGGAGGCCGGCGCAGCCACGGCGGAGCAGACGCTCCGCCAGCGCCTCGAGCTGCACCGCACGCAACCGGAGTGCGCAACGTGCCACGATCGGATGGACCCGCTCGGCTTCGGCCTCGAGAACTTCGACGCCGTCGGAAAATGGCGCACGTCGGACGGCGGACAGCCTCTCGACGTCCACGGGAAGCTACCCTCCGGCGAAGATTTCTCGGGGGCGGCGGAGCTGAAGCAGGTGCTCCTCGCCCGAAAAGACGAATTCGCGGCTCACTTCGTACGCAAGCTGCTCGGCTACGCTCTGGGCCGCGACCTCAACCGTTTCGACGAGTGCGTCGTGGACGACGCGGTGAAGGCCCTCCGCGATGCGGACTACCGGTGCGGGGTCGTCTTCGAGGCGATCGCGGTCAGCTTTCCTTTCCAGAACCGCCACGCGAAGAAATGAGCGCCATGATGCCTGCCCGCTCTTCACGGATCGACTCTGTCAGCTCACGGCCCATTTCCCGCAGAACATTCCTCCGCGGCACGGGCGTAGCGCTCGGCCTGCCCATCCTCGAAGCGATGGGGCCGATCCTCGGCCGCCCGCACGCGCTGGCGGCGGCGCCGTCAACTCCAGGGGCTCCGATCCGGCCCCCCGTGCGCATGGCGTGCCTCTATTTTCCGAACGGCGTCTGGCAGCCTTCCTGGATCCCGAAACAGGCCGGATTCGGCTACGACGTGCCGCCGTCGCTCGAGCCGCTCGGCGCGCTGCGGGACGAAGTGACGGTGCTCTCGGGCCTCGACAAGGCCAACAGCCGGCAAGGCGACGGCCACTACGCGAAGACGGCGAACTTCCTCACCGGGCTGCCGGTGCGGAAAACGACGGGCAAGGAGGTCGACGTCGGCGGTATCTCGATCGACCAGCTCTGCGCGGCTCGCATCGGAGGTCTCACGCCGCTGCCTTCGCTCGAGCTCGCGGTCGACCCCGTGATCACGGGCATCGACTCGAACGTTGGCTACACGCGGCTCTACGGCTCCTATATCTCCTGGCGCACTCCGACCACCCCGCTCGCGCGCGAGATCCACCCGCGCCGTGCGTACGAGCGGCTGTTTGGAGTCCGCGGCGCAGGCGCGGGCGACCCGCGGAGCGCTATCGCTGCGCAGCGCTCGGACGATGACCGCCGCCTGCTCGACCTGGTCCTCGAGGATGCCCAGCACCTCCGAGACCGGCTGGGCCGCGACGATCGCCAGAAGCTCGACGAGTACATGGACTCGGTGCGCGCCGTCGAACAACGGATCGAGTTCTACGCGAGGCCGGATCCGCGAGAGTGGAAGCCGGCGGCCGGCGAGCCAACCGCCGACGTGGCGCCGCCGGCGGGAGCCCCCGGAGATCATTGCGAGCACGTGCGCCTCATGCTCGACCTCATCGTCCTTGCTTTCCAGACCGACTCGACCCGCGTCGCGACGTTCATGTTCGCGAACGACGTCTCGGGCAAGAACTTCGGCGCGCTGATTCCTGGCGTCTCTGGGAGCCATCACGAGTTCAGCCACCACGAAGGGAAGGCCGAGAAATACGAGCCCTACGCCAAGATCAACCGGTGGCACGTGGCGCAGCTTGCCTACATGCTCGAGCGGATGCGCGCCATCCGCGAGGGCGACGGCTCGCTCCTCGACCATAGCATGGTGCTTTTCGGCTCGAGCTTTTCCGACGGCAACCGGCACGACCCCAACAACCTGCCGATCCTCCTCGCGGGACGAGGCGGGGGCGACATCGCCGCGGGGCAGCATATCGCGAGCCCCCCGAACACGCCGCTCTGCAACCTCTACGTCTCCATGGTCGAGCGGATGGGCACGCCGGTGGAGCGCTTCGGCGACAGCACGGAAGCTCTCGACCTGCGCAGCCGCGGGCCGCGGCGGGCTCGGGTCTGACGGCCCTCTCTCGGCACGGCTCAGTACAGAAGCTCAGTGCAGAAAGAGGAACTCCCGGTGGTTCAGGAGCGCCCAGAGGATGTCCTCGAGCGCCGCGCGGCGTTCGGGAGACGCGTCAAGGCGGCTTCCGAGCTCCGCAGCCTCTTCGGCGGAAGGGTATCGACCCAGCGCCGCGAGGTAGAGGTCCTCGAGGATTCGAGCGGTCGGCGCTCCGGACGCAGCGAGCCTCGCGGGTAAGCCGTCGTCGGCCCGCACTTTCGAGTCCACCACGCGCCCTGCGAGCTGGAGCGCCTGGAGGAGGTTCGAGTCGCTGTCGCGCTCACACTCGCAGGTCATGGCGCGTGCGGGGCGCCCGAACGCAGCGAGAAACCTGTGGGAGTATTCGCCGTCGGGCACCTGCGCCGCCCGGAAACCCAGCGGTAGCCCCTCGAACCGCTCGGGGATGCCGGTGACGGCGCACACGGAGTCGAGGAGCTGCTCGGCTCCGAGGAGGCGCGGCCGCGCGTGCGAAAAGTAACGCTCGTCCCACGCGTTCGATGCAGTGGACCGAGAGGAGAGCTGGTACGTGCTCGACCTCAGGATCGTGCGGATTAGGTGCTTGCGGTCGAATCCGTGGGCCACGAGGTCCTGCGCGAGCGCGGCCAGGAGCGGCTCATTCGACGGCGGATTCGTGGCGCGGACGTCGTCGACGGGCTCGACGATCCCCGCCCCGAACAAGTGGAACCAGATCCGGTTGGCGCTCTGCCGGGCGAACCAGGGGTTCGAGGGGCTCGTGATCCACGCGGCCAGCGCCTCGCGCCGGCCGGCCCCGGACGACGGCGCCGGCGTGGTGCCATCCAGGAACCGAGGCGGCATCGCACTGCCGGTGCGAGGGTGATGGAGCTCGCCTTCTCTCGATTCGAAAACTGTCTCTTCCTTGTCGTAGAGGTGGTTGAAGTAGGGCCCGTCCTTGAAGCGGACGCGCGCGAAAAAGGCGGCGATGCCGTAGTAATCCGCCTGCGTCCAGCGATCGCCGGGATGGTTGTGGCAGTGCGCGCATTCGAGGCGCAGGCCCAGGAAGAGCTGCGACACGTTCTCGGCGGCCGCCTCGGGCTCGCGCAAACGGCGAAAGAAACCCACGGGCGCGTTCGAGTAGTTACCTCCAGTCGCCGTGAGGATCTTCCGCGCCAGCTCGTCCTCGGGGAGGTTCACGGCCATCGCGTGCGTGATCCACTCGTGGAACTTGTAAGCGCCGATCTGGCCGACGAAGCGCTGGTTCACGCCGAGGCGATCCGCCCAGTGGAGCCCCCAGCGCTCCGCAAACTCCGGCCGGTCGAGCAGCTCGTCGATGAGCCGCTCGCGCTTCCGTGGCGAGCGGTCCTCGAGAAACTTGCGCGCCTCGGCGGCGCTCGGCGGAATGCCCACCAGATCGAGGTAGAGCCTGCGGAGAATCTCGGGCGCCGTGGCGAGCGGAGCCGGCGGGATGCGGAGAGCGCGCAGCTTCGCGAAAACGAGCTCGTCCACGTAGTTCACGACGGGAGGCTCATCCCAGACGAGCGCGGCATCCTCCTGAGGACAAGCGAGATCGGCGACGGCGATTCTCCCCAGATACTCCGCGATGACGGCCGCCTCGCCTGACCGGCGGCGCTCCACGCGGCCGTCGGGGGTCACCGAGGCCACGGACTCGTCCGAAATTCCGAAGCGGGAGAGCGCCGTGACGTCGCGCACGGTGCCGTCCTGGAAGCGAGCTTCCACCGTGATGCGCACGGACGGCGCGGGCCCGGTCAACTCGGCGCGCCGTGGCGAGGCTGCGAGGTCCGCGAGCACGCCGGCTCCGTTGCCATCGTCGTGAGCGCCCTGGCGTATCCACTCGTGCAGCATGCCGTAGTACGAGGAGTCCGTCTCGAGCCGCAGCCCTCCGCCGTGCGGCACGGAGCCCGTGGCTTTCCGGAGCAGGAGACTCTGGTCGGGCGCGTCCGTGTCGACGCGGCGGCCAATGACCTCGCGCGTCAGACGCCCATGGTCGGCGCCAGCATCGAAGCCGCGCAGCGACAGACAGAAACCGTTCTTGCCCGATGGCGTCCCGTGGCACGTCCCCGAGTTGCAGCCGAGCCGCGTCAGCACGGGGACGACGTCCCGGCGGAAGCTCACCGGGTCAGCGGCCGCCGCCGATCGGGTCGCCGCAGGAAGAGCGAGGGCGAGGCCGATCGCCCCTTGCCAAAGCTTCCTCATGGCGGATCATGTTACCCGGAGCTGGGAGCCCGTTGAAAAAGTCATTCGGGCTGCGTCCGGTCCTCTCTGCCCATCTCTGCGTTGCCTCACCTACGACGATACACCATATCGCCTCCGGTTCGGCGCCTTGATCTGGGCGGAGATGCCTCGGACTCGCCTTCAAAGCACTTTATCAACGGACTCCTCGGCCACCTGCTCCAGAAGGGTGCGTGAACTTGCGCGTCGACGCGGTCCAAACAAGGGGCTCGAGGGCGGCGACCGCCGCGTCGCGCGGTCCGTGGAAGCCCTCGCGGCGAGCTGTCCTGGAATTCGGGGCCGTCGCGATAGCCGGTCTCTCGCTCGAGAGTGTGCTGCGCGCCGAAGCGCGCGAGGGTCCCGCTTGGAAACGAGGCCCCGCGCGCAGCGTCATCCTCCTTTTTCAGTTCGGCGGCGCGAGCCACATCGACACTTTCGATCCGAAGCCCGACGCCCCGCTCGAGGTCCGCGGCGAGTTCGGGTCGATTCCGACGCGCCTGCCCGGCGTCGTTATCTGCGAGCACCTGCCGCGGCTGGCGGCCATCTCCGACCGCTACGCCTTGCTCCGCTCCGTGCATCACAACCGCTCGAGCCACAACCCCGCGGCGTACTATTCGCTGACGGGCCGGGAGCCGCTGAGCGACCGCGTGACGCTCAATGCAGCGGCGACCGATTTTCCGCACCCGGGCGCCGTGGCGGACAGCCTGCTGGAGTCGCTGGGAGAGCGGACGAGCGTTCCGCGTTTTGTGTCGCTGCCGACGATGATCGCTGACGGCCCGTTCCGCACCCCGGGCGAGTTCGGCGGCCTGTTGGGAAAGCGATACGATCCGCTTTTCGTCACGACCGACCCGAACGCGCCGGGCTTCCGCGTGCCGGAGCTGGATCTGCCGTCGGGGCTCAGCATGGAGCGCGTGGGCGACCGGCGCGCGATCCTCTCGCGGCTCGACAAGCTCTCCCTCGCGGCCGAGTCCGCGGATTCCCGCGGCATGAGCCAGTATCAGGAGCGCGCCATCGAGATCCTGACGTCCCGGGAGACGAGGCGGGCTTTCGCCATCGACGAGGAACCGGACCGTGTGCGCGAGCGCTACGGCAGGACACAGTACGGGCAGAGCTGCCTGCTTGCGCGGCGCCTCGTCGAGGCGGGCGTGCGCTTCGTCACGGTGTATTACTCGGCGGGAATCGGCGGCTGGGACACGCACAAAGACAATTTCCGGATCCTGCGCGACAGCCGCCTGCCGCAGACCGATCAGGCCGTTTCCGCGCTGCTCGAGGACCTCGCGGCGCGCTCCCTGCTTTCGGAAACGCTGGTCTACTGGACCGGCGACTTCGGCCGGACTCCCATCGTGAACCGCGACGCGGGGCGGGACCACTGGCCCCAGTGCCAGACCGTGCTCATGGCAGGAGGCGGCGTCGCCGGCGGAAGAATTCACGGCGCTTCGGACTCTCGCGGGGCGTACCCCGAGCGCGACCCTGTGCTGCCGGACGACGTGACCGCCACGGTCTACACGGCTCTCGGCTTCGACCCAGCTACGGAAGTGCGGGATCAGCTCGGCCGGCCCATGCCGATCTCGAAAGGAACGGCGGTGCCCGGAGTCCTCGCCTGAGATGGACCGTCGCGTCTGCGCGATCGCGCTGATCGTGGGAGTCATTGCGCAGCTCCCTGCGGCGGGCGCTCCCCTCCCAGCGGGCGAGGCGGGGGCCGAGCTCCGCATCTCGCCGGCAAGCTTCGTCCTCCGCGGTGCCGGGGCGCGACAACAGGTCATCGTCACCGGAGTGAGGCAGCTCGACGGTGCCGGGATCGAGGTCGACCGGACCGGGGAGATGTCGCTGCGCACCGAGACGCCCAGCGTGCTTCGTGTCAGCGCCGGCGGTGTCGTCACGCCGATAGCGGACGGCATCGGAGTGCTCGTGGCGGAGGAGGATGGGCTCGCGACACGCGCTTTCGTCCTCGTCGTGGAGTCTCACGAGGCGCCCGCTCCGAGCTTCGAGCAGGATGTAGAGCCCGTGCTGGCCCGTGCGGGCTGCGACTCCGGGCCCTGCCACGGCAAAGCGCGTGGCCAGAACGGATTTCAGCTGTCGCTTTTGGGCTTCGACCCCGAGCTCGACTACCGCTCGCTCACGATGGACCTCTCGGGCCGGCGGTTGAACCGGATGGAGCCGGACCGCAGCCTGTTCCTCCTCAAACCGACGGGCGCCATTCCTCACGGAGGAGGACGACGGCTCGACCCGAACGGCCCCGCGTACGCGACGTTGCTCCACTGGATCCGCGGCGGATCTCGGCGACGACGCGATGGTGAGGTCTCGCTCCAGGGGATTAGCGTCGAGCCGGGCGAGCGCATGCTCGCGCCGGGCGCCACACAGCAGCTGATCGTGACCGCGCGGTACTCCGACGGCTCCTCCCGCGACGTGACGCACTTCGCCGCGTTCCTTTCGAGCGAGAGCGCCGTCGCCGCCGTGAACGACGCGGGCCTCGTCAAGGCCGGGCCGATCCCGGGCGAAGCCGCCGTCATGGCGCGCTTCCTCGGCAGGATCGCGACGGCGAGCATCCGGATCCCGCTGCCGGGCCGCGTGCCGCACGAGGTCTACGCTGCGCTGCCGAAAAAGAGCTTCATCGACGAGTTGGTCTGGAAAAAGCTCGAGAAGCTCGGCATCGTGCCCACCGAGCCCGCAGGTGACGCCACTTTTATCCGCCGCGCGAGCATCGACGTGATCGGCCGCCTTCCGTCGCCCGCCGACGTGCTCGCATTCCTCGCGGACACCGCGTCCGACAAGCGGGAGAAGCTCGTCCAGCGCCTCCTCGAGCGTCCCGAGTACGCCGACCACTGGGCGAGCAAGTGGGCCGACTTGCTCCGGCCGAATCCGTACCGCGTGGGCATCAAGGCGGTCCTCAACCTCGACGCGTGGCTCCGGATGTGCTTCCGGGAGAATCGACCGTTCGACCGCTTCGTCCGCGACATCGTGACGGCGCGCGGGAGCACGTTCGAGCGCGGCCCCGCGACAATTTTCCGCGACCGCCGCTCTCCCGACGAGATCGCGCCGCTCGTGGCGCAGCTCTTTCTCGGAATCCGGCTCGAGTGCGCAAAGTGCCATCACCATCCGTTCGAGGCGTACGGCCAGGAGGACTTCTACGGCCTCGCAGCGTTCTTCGCGAGAGTCGGCTACAAAGGCGCCAGCCTTTCCCCGCCGATCTCCGGTGGCGAGGAAGTCGTCTTCACGGCCGCCTCGGGCGCCGTCCGCCACCCGATCACGGGCGTCGAGCTCGCCCCGAAAACGCTTTTCGGCGCAACGCCCGCCATCGCGCCGGGGCGCGACCCACGCGAGGCTCTGGCGGACTGGATGCTCGCGGAGGACAACCCCTACTTCGCGCGCGCCGCGGTCAACCGGGTCTGGGCCGAGGTCTTCGGCGTCGGGCTCGTGGAGCCGGTCGACGACCTGCGGGCAACGAACCCCGCGTCGAACGTCGAGCTCCTCGACGCGCTGGCGACCAGCTTCCGCCGCGGCGGCTGCGACTTGAAAAAGCTCCTCAGGTCCATCCTCTCGTCCCACGTCTACGGGCTCGCCTCTGCCCCCAACGCGCGCAACACGGCTGATACGCGCAACTATTCGCGGCACTACCGCCAGCGACTGCGCGCGGAAGTCCTAGTCGACGCCGTGGGCGACATCTCGGGCCTGCCGGACGCTTTCGACGGCATGCCGCCCGGCTCCCGCGCGGCGGAGATCTGGACGCACCGCACCG
>Ga0075428_100006732_pt1 | contig 12782 bp, 13 predicted proteins | sample RhiMetdeltSRZDD2_FD_75291 | JGI IMG/M metagenome (GOLD analysis project Ga0075428, IMG submission 75291) | Populus rhizosphere microbial communities from Tennessee, USA - Rhizosphere MetaG P. deltoides SRZDD2 | ecosystem: Host-associated > Plants > Roots > Rhizosphere > Soil | place: USA...
TGTAAGCGTCGAATAGCTCAGCCCCGCCTTTTGACACAACGTTTGCTGCGTAAACCCAGCTGCTACGCGCGCGGCCTGCAGCCGCCTGCCCAGTGCTACCTCATTCATAGCCATATCATACCAATTGATAGCAAAAAAATAAACAAAACTAGCCGCAAATGGCGAGGGAGTTGCTGTATTTGAGGCGGGCACTCCCTTTCTGTAGCGCAAGGGTTGCAAGTGCAGCCCTGGCCGGACTTGGTTCTACAAGTCCGCCAAAGCAAACGCCTGGAGACGGAAGAAAGGGAGTGCCCGCCTCAACTATTCGGAAGCTTGTGCTACAATGCCCTTATGTCTTTCTGGCGAAAAGCTGGCCTGGTTATTATTGGTAGCCTCTTGCCCTTATTGTTGTTTAGCTGGGGCTTTTTATTTAGTGCTTACCAGGTGTTTGGTACGCCGGATCATATTAAAAATGCCTTAAAAGAAAGCGGCATTTATAACACATTGGTTAGTGACATTATGTCACAACCCCAAGACAAGGAAGGACAGGCTAAAACTGAGGAAATTCCCGTCGATCAAGCCGAAGTTAAGCGTATTATTGGCGATGCAGCCCCGCCGGCATACCTACAGTTACAAGTCGAGAAGTTCCTAGACGTCACCTACAATTGGGTCAATGGCCAGAATGAACATCTCCAGGTCGAGATCGACCTTACAGAAGTAAAAACCAAACTGCGTGAGAGCCTTGGCCAACACACCACAGCGCGCCTGCAGAGTCTGCCAGTTTGTAGCGGGCCAGTCGACCCCGAAGCTTTTGACCCGCTCAAGGCCGAATGCCTCCCCAAAGGCACAGATATAAATGCTGCAGCCGAAAAAATAAAGGCCGAGGTAGACAAAGCCTTTAAAGACCCGGTAATCACCCAAGATGACATAGGTCATTCACTCGAACAACAACTGCATGCAGCCCCCGTAGCTTATCAAAGCATTACAAAAGGATTGTGGGCCCTTGGCCTGCTTATTGTGATGTTGACCGCCGGGTTGTTGTTGCTAAGCCAACCATGGTGGCGAGGCCTAAAACGCGTAGGTATTACTTTTATAGCCGTAGGTGCTGCAAGCGGACTGCTAGCGTTCTTTGCCGCTTTTGGGCTCAAAAAAGCGGCCGAAACCCTAAAGCAGGAAGGGGAACTGCAAGCCAGCGCCGTTACTGTATTTAAACTGTTGGCCGAGGATTTGCGTACTTGGTGGCTAGGATTCGGCATTGCAGTTGTAGTACTCGGTATTGCCGCACTTGTAACAAAAAAATTGCTCAAAAAACCGGAAGCTGCAGATAACGACCATAAGCCCCATGAGCAAAAAGCCCCTGAGCATTTGGCTCCAAAAGAGGATAACCCCCAGACTCGGGTGTAGTGGTCGAATTATTGGTTAATCGTGCTTCGATAGGGAGGGATTCAGTCTTATGTGGCTGGTGCAGTACGCCATTTTCGATTGCTTCCGCCGCTTCGCTACGGTGACGACAAAAATGCCCACTGGACATTTTTGCCCTTTCGGGTTTCGAATGCGCTCCTTTCAGCAACAAAAAGACCTATCAAAAGATAGGTCTTTTTGTTGGCGGAGAGGGAGGGATTCGAACCCTCGATACGGTTGCCCGCATACTGCTTTTCGAGAGCAGCGCCTTCAACCACTCGGCCACCTCTCCGTAAGCCTTTATTTTATCGTATCAGCCCTACCTAGCCAACAGGGGCAACATTTGGTATGATAGGTTAGTTCGTCGGGCACCTGTAGCTCAGCTGGATAGAGCGTTGGCTTGCGGAGCCAAAGGCCAGAGGTTCGAATCCTCTCAGGTGCACCAGGACAAGGAGCCGATCTCAGGTCGGCTTTTTGATTTAATTTTGTACCGATATGTCTAGTATCCCAAAACTTCTTCCACACATTAACTTTCCAGTTGAGGTTACATTATTTAAGCCGCGAAAAAGCGAAGACGCAATTCTTCCGGCTGAACTGTCGCTTCAGCCCGGAGAATATAACAGGATGTTCGTCGACTGCGCACTGGCTTCTGCACATGAGCGACTTGTCAAAGAAGCGGGCGGTAAATTACTGAAAACTCAGATAATAGCGGACCTGAGGCTAGGCTGGCCACCTCTCCGTATATCAACAGCCAAGCCTCCCGATCTCGAACTAAAAAACCAGCATCATTTAACGAATCATGTCGAGTCATGCGGACAGTTTAGGAGCGAAGTAAGGCAAGTAGCGGATACGGTATATGAGACCTCATCGCACAATGTCGGGCGTAACCTTGGCTATCTACTTTTAGGTTTGCATACAATGGCCGGACAATCACGCAGGGGACTGGATAGATATTCCTTGTGGGTAAGCGAGGGATTTAAAGTTACACAGGTGGACTGGGAAGGTATGAAGATTTTGCGCGCTTGTCGCCAGGCGCGTCAAGAAGAGGATCGACTTCGCGATGCCAGCAGCGCTCTGCAGGAACGGATTGCTGAAGCAGAGACAGGTGGAAACGAGAGACTCCTGGCAAGGCTATATGGTGAGCTTACGGCCCAAAGCGCCGAAGCGATAGTAGGCGATGCCTTTGGTGAATTTATCCCCGCCGATATATTACAAGAGCCCCAACCGCTTTCTGGCCCGGATGCCGTTATGGCCCTCCAGCCAATTCTCGACGGTCTGCTGAGCGAACTCTCCATTCGTTGAGGTTTTATTTGACGGAATGTTGTCGTAAATGGGGTTCCATCTAAGGTCGCATTGGTGCACCAGATTTTCAAACGATGCTTTGCTCGGCCTCTTAGGAGGCTTTTTGTATTTTATTGGGTGGTTTCTAACCAATTTCCAAAATAATCTTGGCAATAACCGAACAAAATATATAATCAATTGAAATGGGTGAGAAACACAAACCGGCTATTGCCATATTGGCGTCAGGGGGCGGATCAACAGCTGAAGCATTTATCCATGCCACACAGGATGGACGGGTTGATGCTAGAGTTGGGCTAATTGTGTGTAACAACCCCCCTGAAAAGGCAGGGATTTATGACCGTGTTGCTAGATTAAACCAGCAGTACGGTTTGAATATTCCCGTTTTGCGTATTAGCGGGATAACTCACCCCGAGGGGCCAGGCGCAAAAGGCGAACAAACACTGCAAGAATCCGAAGCAATTGCCCACGAAGCCAGCAAAACGGGCGTAGCCTTAGTTTGTCTTATGGGTTACATGAAAAAAATACGAGGGAGCCTCCTTACCGCGTACGGTTGGCAGCCATGGATGTTGCCCGCAGAATCCCGTATGATTAACACCCACCCTGGGCCACTCCCTGAAACCGAAGGATTATTCGGTATACATATACAGCAAAGGGTTCTCGAAACGGGCCTAGGGTATTCAGCACATACAGTCCATGTAGTAAGTGAAGAATACGACAAGGGACCAATTATCAAAGCGACGTGTGTGCCAGTCGTACCCGGCGATACGCCCCAGAGTCTATTCGATCGGGTTCAAGCGGTTGAGAAAACGGAGCTGCCGCTAGTCATTAAATATTGTTTACAGGAAGGGGGTGTCTATGGCGATTCATGAAATCCGAGTTACTCATATTGAAGGCGATCCATTAGGACAAGATGTTAAGCAAGAAATGGAGCGCACCCTGGGCATTACTTGTATCGAGGATGTCCAAACCGCCAAAGTGTATCGCATACAAGGGGTAAGTGATGACGAAGCTGCTTTGCTTGCTAAAAAACTACTAGCCGACCCCGTTAGTGAACGGTTCACCGTTGACGAAGCAGTTGGGTTTGACACCCCGCATGTCGTTGAAGTGGCTTATAGGCCTGGCGTGATGAATCCAAGGGCAGCCTCAATTATGAAAGCGGCAAATGACTTGGGAATTAGTCCAGAGGGGGCGGATGCATCACACGAATATGCCTTCTTTGGCAGCCAGCTTAGGCCGGACCAAGTAACTCTTGCGGTTGGACGGTTATTGCTTAACGAACGTATTGAGCAAATTGTAACCAAAAAACCCGCTTCATTAACTTCCGAGGGTTCAGTTGGCCCGATAACTACCGTGCCAATTCGAGGGGCCTCTAAAGCAAAACTAATGGAATTATCCAAAGATAAACTGTTTCTTAACCCGGAAGAAATGGCCGTGATTCAAAATCATTTTCGCAAATTAAATCGCGACCCGACCGATGCTGAGCTAGAAATCATCGCCGCTAGTTGGAGTGAGCATTGCGGTCACCCAACGTTCAAGGCGAAGGTTTTAGTTAGACAAGAAGATGGGAGCCATGTTGAAAAACCACCACTCATGACCCGCATTACTACGGCAGCCAAAGCACAACCCAACTTTAATAAGCTTGTGGTTTCGGCTTTCGATGATAATTCTGGCGTGATGCGTTTTTATGACGGCCAAGCTATTTGCGGCAAGGTAGAAACTCACAACAGCCCATCCGCTATCGAACCTTACGGCGGGGCAATGACCGGTAGTGGCGGTGTGTTCCGGGACATAATGGGTACTGGCCAGGGCGCAAAAACGATTATCTCAACAGATATGTTTTGTTTCGCGCCACCCGACTTAAATGAGGATATGCTTCCAGTGGGGACCCTCCACCCCGATTACCTTCAGCGCCGAGTTATCAAAGGTGTTCGCGACTATGGTAACCGCATGGGTATCCCGACGGCTAACGGTTCGATTCATTACCACGAAGATTTCCGAGCAAAGCCTACGGTTATTGTTGGCGCTTACGGCATACTCCCCGAAGCTATGGCCCAAAAGGGCGAGCCACAACCTGGTGATCTCGTGGTTATTATTGGTGGTCGGACTGGCCGCGATGGTATCAACGGCGCCACCTTCTCATCTGGGGAAATGACCGACCGAACGGCAACCGTGAATTCCGGCGCGGTGCAGATTGGCAATGCAATCGAAGAGAAGAGGATGTTTGACGCTTTATTAGAGGCCCGCGACGAGGGATTCATACGCGCCATAACTGATTGTGGTGCTGCCGGGTTCAGCTCGGCGGTAGGTGAAATGGGCGAAAACATTGGTGTTACGGTAGATATAAGCAAGGCTCCATTAAAATATCCAGGGTTGGCCCCTTGGGAGATATGGTTGAGTGAATCCCAGGAACGGATGGTTGCCGCCATATCTCCTGATAACATCGATGAGTTCCTCAAAGTATGCACAAAATATAATGTTGAATCGACCGTTATTGGCGAATTTGATGGTAGTCATACCCTGACCGTAAATTATGGCGACCAGAACGTCGCAGAGCTTGACTATTCTTTCTTGCGCAAAGGTTTGCCACAACGTACCATGTATGCCAAATGGGAAGCGCCTGTAGTTCCCGAGGTTAAACCAGAAACTCCAAAAAACGGGGCTGAATGGACCGATAGGTTTAAAGCAGTTCTGGCGCATGGCAACGTCTGTTCAAAGGAACCAGTAGTCAGACAGTACGATCATGGCGTTCAGGGTGGTAATGTGGTTGCGCCTTTTGGCGGCATGGACCAGAGTGGTCCAAATGATGCCCTGGTTATTAGGCCTATACTAGACAAACCTTATGGCGTTGTTCAGTCGCACGGCATGAATCCAATTTTGAATCGTCTAGACCCATACCAGGGCACTGTTTGGGCTATCGCCGAAGCAGCTGCAAACTATGTGTCGGTCGGTGGCAATATAGACGAAGCAGCAGCAGTTGGTAATTACATTTGGCCTTTCCCTGACGAGGAGGCTATGGGCTCGCTCGATCGTTCGGTAGATGCGGCGGTTGATATGATGCATACCTTGGGGCTGCCCGTTATTTCTGGCAAAGATAGTTTGTCGTCAACATACAGAGGTGACGGACAGGTAATTAAGATTCCGCCTGTCTATGCCATGTCAATCTTTGGACGCATTCCGGATGTCGAAAAAACTATGACCAGCGATATTAAAAAGGCCGGTTCTACACTTGTGTTGATGGGCCAGCAAAGCAAAGGCATGGCCGGCTCGGCTTACTACGATGTCACTGGTGGGGACAGCGGCGAACTTCCCAGGGTAGATACAGAAAAATTGCCTAAGGTATTGAACAAGGTTCACCAGCTTATTCAAGGCGGCAAGGTGCTTTCTTGTCATGACGTAAGCGAAGGCGGTCTTGCGACTACTGTTGCGGAGATGTGTTTTGGCGGTACCGTGGGTGCACACATTTGGATTCCTCCCGAAGAACGCGATACACAAGAAGAATTCTTGTTTAACGAAACGGCTGGTACCTTCATTTTGGAAGTGGAACAAGGGGTCGACTTGAAAGAGATGTTCAAAGATGTGCCATACCGCGTAATCGGTTCTACCGAGGAATCAAAACAAATATACGTTGACCAGTCTTTTAATGGAGGTAGCGAGCCGGTCTTTATGGCAAATCTAGATGATCTAAAAACCGCTTGGCAAAAACCAATGAAGGAGATTTTCCATGGCTAAACCTGAAGTATGCGTTCTCAAGGCAGACGGCATTAACTGTGATATGGAAATGGCCTACGCTTTTGAGGTCGCTGGAGCAAGCCCCGAGGTAGTGCATATAAATCAACTTCGTGGCGGCGAGCGAAGACTGTGTGATTATGGCGTACTGGCAATCCCCGGAGGGTTCTCTTACGGCGATGATATAGCTTCGGGCCAAGTATTGGCTACAGAGCTTACATCTTACTTGTCCGATCAGATTCAAACTTTTACCGGCCAAGATAAGCCCGTGTTTGGCGTATGTAATGGTTTTCAGGTTTTGAAACGAGCCGGACTTTTGCCAAACCGCACACTAGGGCATCAGCAAGCAACGCTTGCCGAAAACGAGAGTGGGCGCTTTGTATGCGGTTGGATTAATTTGGCCGCCGGTAAGTCCGCGTGTCGTTTCGTTAGGCCAGAAGATTTTGATGAACAAGTGATACCAATGCAAGTCGCACATGGCGAGGGCCGATTCTTTGCAGATACGGCAACTATAGACTCGCTTAAGGCAAATGGTCAGGTGGTTTTTCGTTACGTGTCCCCAGATGGCAGCCCAGCGAACGGTTTCCCTAACAACCCGAACGGCTCGCTTTATGATATAGCTGGCGTTTGCGATCCAACGGGAACTATACTCGGTATGATGCCTCACCCCGAAAGGTCAATTGCAGCATTTCATCCTCATCGTGCCAGAACAACAGTTGCCCGAGCCGCCGCAACTAAAATTTTTACTAATATAGTTAATTACGCCAAAAGCTTATAGGGTCGATTGTACAAAAAATTAGGATGCTATACTTAGCCAAATGATTACAATTGTCTTTGAGTCGCATGCCACCACCGTAGACAATGAACAAAAAATCGCATCCGGGCATTACGACGTCGACTTGTCGGCGGCCGGTAAAAAACAGGCAATGGCACTTGGGGAGCGTCGCAAAGGCGAAACATTCGACGCCATTTTTACCTCCGACCTGCAACGAGCCTACAAAACGGCAAAGATAGCCTTTGGTAATAGGTTCCCTATATTTCAAGATGCTCGGCTGCGCGAATGCGACTATGGCCAGTTTGAGCATCGACCGAGCCAGCAGATTGAGACAGAAAGAATTAAGCGCATCGATCAGCCGTTTCCTGGCGGAGAAAGCTATCAACAGCGTGCAGACTACATGAAGTCTTTTTTGGAAGAGCTGCTAGCAAAATATGAGGGCAAGCGGATTTTAATTATCGGCCACCGGGCCACACAATACGGGCTAGAACGGTGGACAACAGGTAAGTCACTCCAAAAAATTGCCCAAGCTCCATGGCAGTGGCGACCAGGGTGGGTCTATAAACTAGAAGTACTAAAGCGGTAACTACCGCAATTTTAGGAAAAGGTAAGGGGATCGTTTGTATATACAGTTTTTAGCGTGCCGTCCGGCTGCCAAATGTCTATTTGCCCCCAGCTCATAGCCGCGACGTTGTCTTTCTGTTCCCTGATAATTCGGGTACGAAGGGCTGCGACCGTATCGGCAGGCGGCCCGGCCATGGCTTCCAGAATTTGCCGTTCAGTGAGTCGCCAGGCTGTAGGAATATTTTCAGGCGCAAATGCCGGTCCGTATACTACATTGCTAGATTCGACACGAACAAGGTCAAAGGCATCATTGGCTGATTTGCACTGGGGGTGGGCAAAATTGACCATACCACTTTTTAGGGAAGTCTCGGCAAGCGCATAAGCCACGCGTTTGGCCCAGGTCGCACCCTTTTCGGCTAGGGCATGTATTGTGGTTTTTCCGGACAGTACTTGCCTGAATATATCGCAATAAGAAATAACTTCTTCTGCAGCCAAAACCAACTCGGCTTCTCCTTTTACTCCTTGAAGAGGTAGTCCCAAAAATGTTTCCGCTAAGCGTGTCGTCCAGTCGACTGCATTACCTAGGCCTTGCGTGGCATGCAACAAACCTGCGGCGTCCACGCTTGTTCTATTTTGAGCTTTTGCTTGGCTAATCAAAACGTGGTCAGTCAAGGGGCTACCGAAGCGTTTTTCCAACTGAGATTGTGATAATTGTGCGACGGTTACAATAATGCCGCCCATGCCTGCCTGCAAAAAATCCGCCCATTCGCCAGGGTGCGAATCGGCCAGACGCACCTCTACACGTTGCAGTGTGCTGCGCTGACCGCGCTTATATGGAACTTGGAAAATCGTTCCACGGTTACTCCATCTTCCTTTTATCCCTTCAAGGCCCTCCATTTTTTGAGAAAATAATATCTCAGCCTGATCCAATTTTCCGCCGCCAGTCAAAAGCCCAGCATTAACGATACTATGACAAAAGAATGCTTTATTATAGGAATCGCTAAAATCGCTAAAAATCTCGGCCGCTTGATGGGAGATTCCGTAGTTAAGTTGCGTACTGTATGTATTGTCTTTACCGCATGAAGCCCGGTGGTTGTATGTAATAGCCTCGACCTCCGGGTGTTGACTCAAAAAATCCTGGATACTAACAATTGCCGCAAGGTCCATAGCACACGCATAACGCCGTTGTTCTATTAACGAAGTAGTTTCGGGTGTAGCCGTTTCGTGGGCAGTACACATGCCGAGCTCGGGCGGATCAGGGGTGGATGAGTCAACGTAATGTTTGCCGCCATTTTTTTAGGCTAAAGCCACCCGGATGATATCCGTCGCCATCATCGCAAATTGGGTGCATATGCACAATTTCGGACAATACCGCAGGGTCTTGTATATGACCACCGGGCTGGGCCACAAGGCGTCGCTCGTGCTCTAAACCATATATACTTGGTAGTTCAATACTTTTGTTCACTGTATAACTTCAAAACCGGATACGATGAGCAAATGTATCAACTACCCCGGGTTTACGCACCTCAAGAGGCAAATGTTCGGTCAAAATATCACCAATTGCCTGGACGTTTTCTGGTGGGGCATAAATATCAACCGACGGCAAAAGGCGCTTTAGCGGCAGGAGCATGACTGTGGTCAATGGACCTTGTTCGACAACAGCAAACGACTTAAATTGCGAATATGGGTAGTACTTTTGCCCAACAGTAAGTCCGCCTTGGTCGAGCCGGTAAGCAAGCGTGCGGGGCTTTCGGGCACCGGCAACGGAAAAGACGAGCCCGGCAAACAAAATCACGAAGGTCGAGATAACATCACGGGTAATAAAATAAACTAAGCAAGCAAGCAGAAGCGCAAAAAAAATAACTTTAACGTACCACGCGGCGGATTTTTGATGCGCAATGTATTCAGAAGCAGTCCATTCTACCATATCGCCAGAAGACTGCGGTCGGGCCGTTTGGGCTGACGGCTGAGCATTATTAGGTGTTTGCTGATTAGCTGTAACTACCCAGCCAGCTTGCTCTGTTGAATCCCTTTTATCCCCACGATCCATAGGAGGTATTGTACACGGATTTTTAGCTGGCTGAAAGGGCGTCAAACAGGGCAGGCCTGCTTTTGACAGGAGGGATTCAGTTTTGTCTGGCTGGTGCAGTACGCCATTTTGGTTGCTTCCGCCGCTTCGCTACGGTGACGACAAAAATGTCCACCGGACATTTTTGCCCCAAGGGGTTCGAATCCAATTCTTAGCAATAAAAAGAGATCCGCCGTAGTGGATCTCTTTTTATTGGCGGAGAGAGAGGGATTCGAACCCTCGCGAGGGATTGCTCCCCCCTAGCGATTTAGCAAACCGCCCCCTTCAGCCTCTTGGGTACCTCTCCAATCCCAGGCATTGTACTATATTTTTCCTCTGTTGAACAGAAGTGTAACTATAAAGAAAACTCCTCATGAGCTCGAGCACAAGGACCTTGCCCATGCGTAATTTGGGCGATATTACCCCTACAAATCAAATCGCCTGTGGCTTCGCAGACCGCACGGGGGCAACTACCGATCACTTTACGAGTTTCTCTGTCATCTGGCAAATCATCTATAGGTGTTCTATTGGCCCATGTACGATCAAATATAAGACTAAGACAGTCACCAACATTTTCTTGTTGGCCAGCAAGCACGCGTATCTGTTCGGCGGATAATACTATTTCTGGAATAGGGGGTTTACTAAAAGTTTCCATTTATAAGTCTCCTCCAAAAAAAATTAAGTATTGGCGGAAGGGGTGGGATTCGAACCCACGGTGAGCTGCCCCACGACGGTTTTCAAGACCGTTACCTTAGACCGCTCGGTCACCCTTCCAGTATTAACGTTAACAGAGGTCATTATACCACTTTAGAGCAGTAAAGGCTAGGCGGCCGCAAAAACAACAGCGCTCACTTGCTTGGCGCCGGCGGCTTTGAGTATGCGGGCACATGCCTCTAACGTTGCGCCTGTTGTGATTACATCATCAATCAATACTACCGTCTTGGGTGGGTTTTGTTTTGTTACCATAAATAATTCGCGCATCTGTTGTTGGCGTTCGGCCCTGGTTTTGCCCACTTGGCGTTGCTGCCCAAGACGGGTGAGTAGTGGCAGATATGATGCACCGCTTTTGTATGCAAACTGCTTTGCAATAAGCGCCGCTTGGTCGTAACCTCGTTCGCGCACTCGATTTGTCGCCGTCGGGACATGGGACAGTACGACGTTGGGCGGCAGAACAATAGCCTTTGCGAGCATATCGGCAATTGCAGCCGCACCAGCCTTAGCCCGCTCAAACTTTAGTTTATGGACAAGTTCTTTGGCCACTCCTTCATACAATGTAAATGGCTGGACGCTAAACAACGGGGACTGTTTGCGGCAAGCTTGGCAGGTTATAAACGACGAAGTACTTTTAAAACACCGGTAACATCGCGCTGGCACATTTGGCAGGCAGGCAACACATACACTACACAGTAATGACCCCTCTTGGTCGCATCCCACACAGTTGTGCGGGGCAATGGTACTTAAAATGTGTTCAATGACTCTCATGTTGTGTTTAATATGTTGTAAATAAAGCTTATCTTTGTTGCAAGGTGTTGCTTACCTAAGCTATACTGCTAATAAGACAAAAACGCAAGTGAACTTTTACAAAATCAATTGTGCGCCTTCGCTCAAAAATACAAAACTGGGTGTGACGAGCGGGGTAATAAGGACGTGGAGGGTAACAACGTATGGCGCGACGCAATCAGAGCGACGACGACCTTTTAATGGAAGAAGACGAGCTAACTGCGGCATTCTTGGGTGATGATGATTCGGCAGTCCCACAAAGTCAGGCAGCTCCAGGCCAACCGGCCGCTGCAACAAACGATGAATGGGACGAAAACGACGATCTTCCTGGCCAGCTAGCTGTCGATGTATACGAAACTAGGGAAAAACTGGTTGTTAAGGCCCGCACTGCAGGCGTAAACAAGAATGATCTCGACGTTAGTATTTCTGACAACACTTTGAGTATTCGTGGCACGCTTTCAGCAGGCAACGAAGATGATGTAGAGAATTACTTTGTACAAGAATGTTACTGGGGGGAATTTTCACGCAGTATCGCCTTACCGGTTCCGGTAAAAGAAGAGGAAATTGAGGCTGTCTTAAAAGACGGCGTACTTACCATAAGCTTCGCTAAGGTTAAACAGGACACCATCAAGAAGATTCAAGTCCAATAAGCTGCTATAACAAAAAATACCACCGACTCCGGTGGTATTTTTTGTGGGCAAAATAAAAAAGAGCGGGGTACGCTCTCTTTTATTTTTTGAGTCCTTATTTTTTGGTTATTGGCTTGCTTTGTCGAGCACAAACTGCACCAGGAACTGTGCTAAGGCCACGATTACTAAACCTATAACAGCATAAATAATCGTTTGCTTGGCGCTGGTGACATTGCCCGAATCGCCGCCAGATGTAATGTACTTAAAGCCACCGACAATGATCATAATTACAGCAACGATACCAACGATGATAGAGAAGATGTTGATTGCTTGGGTAATGATCTTGTTGATGCGGCTCGTACCACCCGATAACTGTGACTTACAGTTCTTGGTGGCGTTTGGGACTTCTAGGTCAACCGTACCACACGCTAGGTTACCCTCGATATCGGCAGCATAGACGGCTACAGGGGCGGCTACAGGGGTAGCAAGCATAAAAAGACTAGCCCCTAAAACCAGTAATCTTTTGCGTAATGATGTCAACATGAATATCTATCCTTTCTTAAACCTAGTGCTTTGCTTATGTTATAGCACACGGAACCCTACAATTTCAACGGGCAACTGAGTGGCTTAGGTAGTAGTGGTGGTAGTTGTAGTTGCCTTCGGAGGTTGGGTTTTTTGTAGCACAAACTGGACAAGGAACTGCGCCATAGCAACGACGATAATTCCAATCAACGCATAAATAATGGTGTGTTTAGCACTAGTGACTTTGCTGCTATCACCACCGGCCGTGATATATTTAAACCCGCCGACCATGATCATTACCACTGCCACAATGCCG
>Ga0075428_100006737_pt1 | contig 12779 bp, 11 predicted proteins | sample RhiMetdeltSRZDD2_FD_75291 | JGI IMG/M metagenome (GOLD analysis project Ga0075428, IMG submission 75291) | Populus rhizosphere microbial communities from Tennessee, USA - Rhizosphere MetaG P. deltoides SRZDD2 | ecosystem: Host-associated > Plants > Roots > Rhizosphere > Soil | place: USA...
CAACTCGCGGCGCATGGCCGCCTCCATGAGCCGTTCCCGCAGCGCCGTGTCGTCGTTCATCTCCGCGTCGGCCGCGGTGCTCACGGTGTCGAGCACCCAGCGCAGGCCGGAGATCATGAGCGAATCCAGGATGAACACTAGCGAGGCCCTGCCTCTGACCATCGAGCATGCCGGTCCGCTCGCCCTCGGCCGCGGCGCTCGCTTCGGTTGCCGCGCGGAGAAGGGATTCCCCCAGGGGACACCGGCGTGCGGACCGCAGCCCTATCCCGCCGGAGTCGCGGCAACCGGAGTGAGCACCCCGGGAGGTGACGCCGAAGGGGCGGGGCCAGCAGGGCCTCGCTAGTCACAGCGTCTCCTTGCCCCGCTCCACGGGGCGAGCCGTCTTGCCCGGGAAAGGCTTGACTCAAAATCACGCATTCGAGGCGGTCAAGACGGCTTGTCAGTGCTGTCCCACGCGCTCCAGCTTCAGCCGGATGTTGACGAAGTTATAGGGCGGCCACGGGCCCGTGTACTTGAACGTCAGCTTGTCGAACTGCGAGGCGATCTCCTTGATGCGCCGATCGAAGGCCAGCTCCTGATCGCGCTGCACCAGAAACGCGGCGTTCATGATCATCTTTTCGCCGATGGCGCGGTTGACGCGCGACGCCACGGACACGTCGCGCAAGCGCTGCAGGAACTCGGCGACGTACCGCTCCGAGCGCTGCTGCAGCGCCGAGTCGATCAGCCGTCCGAACTGCATCCGGGCGAAGTAGGTCGACCCCTTCTGCGAGGAAATCTCGCGTTTCAGGCGGTGAATGTCCTCGTCTTCCTGCTCGATCGCGCGGATGATCTCGTCGCGATCCCACAGCACCTTCAGCCCGAACTCGAGCTTGTCCTGCATCTTGTTCAGCACGTCGGCAAACGCCTCGTAGGCCGAGCGCAGCAGCTCGAGGATGTCTTCGCGGGTCTTGAAGATGGTGCCGAACGACATCGGGATGACGGTGTGCTCGCGCATCACGGTCTCGTTCACCCGCTCGTGCGCCAGCACGTTCTCGCGCGTGGAATCGAGCGGCGCAATCGGCACGTCGGAGACGATGGCGGCCATGTCCCTGAAGTTGATGGTGTAGACATCGGGCCACTGCTCGTCCATGCCGATCGCCCCGAACCGGAGCGACGTGTTCGCGCGGATGATGCAGTAGACGTAGCGTCCGCGGACGGCGCTGGCGCGGTCCACGTCGGGCAGGCTCGGTTTGGCCGCGCGTTCCACGACCCGCTCGACGCGGGTCTCGGTTCCGCGCACCTCGGTCTCATGCGTCACGCGCGTCAGCACCTGCGCCGGCTGTCCCTGCCGCGCCGCCGGACGACCGGACGCCGGCATCTGAACGGCCTTCCGGCTGTCGTCGTCGCCAGCGTTCTGCATGCTGCGCGGCATCGCGGGCTGCGGCCGGGAAGACCGGCGCTTCGTTGCCGGCTTTCGCGCCGGCGCGCGCCGCGACCGTGCGCTCGCCGTCCGTGCGGAAGACTGCTTCTTCGATTTCGCCATCCTGGAGACTGTCCTCGAGTCGGTCAATCGCGCGCCGGCGCGAGGCGGCCTACCGCCGCAGCCTGATCAGCGTCATCCCGCACCTCAGCGGTTCAACATGCGCCGGACTTCCACCACGAGGTCGTCCGGCAGACACGGCTTGGTGACGAACGAGTCGCACCCGGCCTTCTTGGCGCCGTCCGAGGCGCCAGCCAGAGCGTGTCCCGTCAGCGCCACGATAGGAATGTGCCGCGTGCTCTCGTCGGCCTTCAGGCGACGCGTCGCCTCCCAGCCATCCATGCCGGGCAGCGACAGGTCCATCAAGATCAGATCCGGCTTGAGGGCAAACGCCTGGTCCACGGCCTCGTTGCCGTTGCGCGCTTCGGCCACCCTGAACCCGGAAAACTGCAGGTACTCGGCATACATCTCGCGCGCATCCTGATAGTCGTCGACGACGAGAATGAGCGGTGGCTGATCGGTCATCGTGGTGTGTCTGCAGGAATGGTCAGGGTGAACGTCGACCCCTTGCCGACCGTGCTTTGCAAGGTGATGCGGCCGCCGAGAGCGTGCGCGAGGCGTCGGCAGATGGAAAGGCCGAGGCCGGTGCCGCCGTATTGCCGCGAGGGCGAATCGTCCACCTGACGGAAGTCCTCGAAGATCTTCTCGTGGTGCTCGGGCGCGATCCCGATGCCGGTGTCGGTCACCGAAATCGAGGCGGTGCGCCCTTCGCGATCGAGCGTGGTGGCGATCTCGATGCCGCCCTGATGGGTGAACTTGATGGCGTTGCTCAGCAGATTGACGACGATCTGCTTCACCTTCTGCCGATCGCTGTGCACCACCGGCGACCGCGACGAGAGCGTCGGCACCACGCCCAGCCGCGAGCGCGTGATGACCGGATCGAGCTCGGCCATCACCTCGGGGACGAGCGTGTTGAGCTCGAACTCGCTGATCTGCATCGGCATCTTGCCCGCCTCGATGCGGGTGATGTCGAGGATCTCGTTGATGATGGTCAGCAGGTGCCGGCCGTTCGAGTCGATGCGCTGCAGCTGCCGCTTGACGTTCAGCGGCAGCTCGCCGGCCACCCCGTGCAGCAGCATGTGCGTGTAGCCGAGAATCGCGTTCAGCGGCGTCCTGAACTCGTGCGACATGTTGGCGAGGAACTGCGACTTGAGGCGCGACGCCTGCTCCAGCTCGATGGCCTGCCGCCGCAGCAGCTCGTTCTGCGTCGCGAGCTCCGCGGTGGCCGACTGCACGCGCATCTGCAGCTCGTCGGCGCCCGTCTTCAGCTGCTCGTAAAGGTGTGCACGCTCGAGCGCCTCGCGCCGGTCGTGCAGGATCGTCACCACGGCGGTCAGCTCGCCGGTCTCGGTGAGCACCTTGCCGGCAATCGCTTCAACCGGGATCAGCTCGCCGCTGTGCGGGTTCATCAGCGAAATCTCGCCGCGGCGGATCTGCCCGGGCCCGCTCTCTCCGAGCAGCAGGCCGGAGATGAAGGAGGAGAAATGCGCGTCGTTGGACTGCACGCCCCTCAGGATCCCGTCGCCCGCTTCCGGCGGTGCCGTGAAGAGCTCCTCGGCGGGCGCGTTCATCAGGATCGTCGCGCCGCCCTGGTCGGTCACGATGATCGGATCGGCCACCGAGTCGATGATCAGATTGAGCCGGTCGCGCTCGGCGCGTATCGCACCTTCGGCCACGCGCAGCTTCTGATAGTTCTCTTCGATCTGCTCCGTCGCGCGGCGAAGGTCCGTGATGTTGCGCAGCACCGAGACGATGCCGGTGCCCTCGCGGGGATTCTCGACCAGCGTGCTGAGCACCTCGAAGAGCAGGTCCGACCCGTCGCTGGGATCGACGAGCAGCAGCTCGCGCGCCTCCGACGGGGTCTCCACCGCGGTTCGTGACAGCGCCGCCGAGAACAGCATGTTGTTGAGCTCGACGGCGCGGCGGCGCCCTTCGCTCTCCTCCTCCGTGGCGGCGAAGAGCTTCTCGGCACGCGCGTTGGCCACGATCAGCCGTCCCTCGGTGTCGGTGAGCAGAATCGGGTCGGTGACCGAGTTGATGATGGTGTAGAAGAGGGTCCGCTCGCGCCGCAGCCGGCGCGTCTCTTCCGAGACGCTGCCGCGACCGCGAATCTGCTCGATCTTCTGCCCGAGCACGCTCGCCAGCCAGTGAACGTCGGCCGTAATCGGCGTGCCGGCGCGCAGCAGCATGACGCCCACCGACTGCGATGCCCCGGCGCCTTTCAAAGGGATGGCGACGAACGACCCGGTGCCGAGCGACGCCAGAGACGACGCTCGCCCGTTGCCGCGCCCGGCCCGGAAGACGGCAGGCTCACCGCTGAGCAAAGCTGCCACCACCGGATCGCGCTTGTTGGCGAGCGGCCACGAGAAGAGCTCGACGTCGTCGGCCGGTATGCCATAGCCGCCGGCGCCGACGAGCGTGCTGGACTCGCTGTCCACGACGAGACACATCGACCGGCGCACGCTGGCGTAGCGCGCGAGCCAGTCGAGGCCCGCGTGCGCACACTGCACGAGGTCTTCGTTGTGCGCGAGAAAGTGCTCGAGCAACTCCAGCCTCGCCACCCGGTTCACGCTGGCGACGGCCGTGCGGCTGACGCTTCGCGCGGGCAGCGAGCTCATGACCGATCCGAGCCGAACCTCTCCATGCGTGCGTGGACGCATATCTTCAATGGTCGCACGAGGAGCCGCGTCGTGTGCGGTGGCGTTGCCAGCCTGGACATCGACGTGCCTCGCCCCTATTGACGCGGGCGCCGCCTGGCCCGTGCCGGAGCACGCGCGGCGGGAGGCGCCGGCACACGCGAGGCAGGAGGCACCGGCACACGCGAGGCCGGCGAGACCGACGCGCCTTCGAGCTGGGCGCGGAGCGCGATGTTTTCCGCGGCCAGCTCGTCGTACGGCCGCGGCGCTTCGATCCCTGGGCGCGCAGCGACCGACGCGGCGCCGACCGCCTCCGAGTACTTGAGGTAAGTGTCGATCGACGCAACCACGACGCGCGCTTCGACCGTGATCAGGTCGATTCCCACGAGCGAGACGCGGACCCAGGCGTCGATGACGATCCCCTTGTCGAGAACCCGGTCGAGAACGTCGATGAGACTGGTCCCGCCTGCGGCTCGTTCAACGGCCATCGTGACTCCTTTTGTGCAATCAATCCCGCCGCGCGCTCACGGCGCGCGCGCGACGGGCCGAGGCGCGCGTCAGCGACGCGAGCCGGCGCTCCAGCAGCTGGAGGCGTTCCCGCAGCTCGAGGTTCTCCCGGGCGGCTTGCTCGCGGCCGGGAGACAGATGCCGGTCGTACTTCCACCAATCCAGACCGATCTGCTCGGCCTTGTCGATAGAGCAGATCATCAGGCGGATGCGGATCGTCAGCAGCTCGACCTCGGCGAGCGACACCTTGATGTCGCCGGCGACGACGAGCCCTTTGTCCAGGACCCGGTCGAGGACGTCGACCAGCCCTGTTCCGCGGCTGTGGTTGGCAGTCAAATCAGTTGGCATCTAAGCGAGGGATCTGGGCCCAGGTGGTAGAGGTCGCGACAGGCCGGGGCCGCGGCTGACCCGGCTGCGCGAACCGCGGAAGTATAGCGCGAACTGATGAGGGCTGAACGCTGCCAGCTGCGTCCCGCCTGCCGGCGAGCTCGGCCTTATCAGCCCGGCCGTTCGGCCTTGTTACGCTCCGCGCCATGACGAGCGCACCGGGCTCTCCGGGTCGGCTGTTGAGCGTCAAATGCGGATTGATCGTTGCAAGATGGCTGGCGTGGACGGGAACCCCAGCGGCCCAGACCGTGCCGCTCAAGCAGCTCACGATCGAGCAGCTCATGGACATCGACGTCACCACCGCCCAGCGGCGTGAGGAACCGATTCGTGTCACCCCCGCCGCCATCTCGGTGATCTCGGCGACCGGCCAGGACCTGCTTCACGATCAACACCCAGAGCGTCCACTGGCCCCAGGCCGCACCGAGTTCGAGCGCGCGGTTCGCGTGGGCGTCGCACTGAGGTACTGAGTGCGAATCACCCTCCTCGGTCTTGTGCTCCCGGGTCTGCTCCTCGGGGCGCAGACGACCTCCGACGAGTACGATCTGAAGGCCGCCTATCTCTTCAGCTTCCTCAAATACGTCGAATGGCCCAGCCCATCGTCGGGACCGCTCGTCGTCTGCGTGACCCAGTCGAATCCCTTCGGATCGCGCTTCAAAGAGACCATGACCGGCGACGTCAACGGGCGCACGGTGGAGCCGCGAGTGATTCGCAGCCCGGACCCGGGGTGTCATGCGTTGTTCATTCCCCGCGGCGTGGCCGCACGGCCGCTGCTGAAGGTGGCACAGAGCTCGGCCACGCTGACCGTCGGTGAGTCGCGGGACTTCATTGCGCAGGGCGGCATGATCAATTTCGTGATGCAGGGGTCGAAGCTGCGCTTCGAAATCGACGCCGAGACGGCCGAGCGCGCCGGCGTCCGGATCAGCGCGCAACTCCTGCGTCTGCGGCTGGTGCCGGGAGGGGAGCAGCCGTGAGCATCCGCCTCCACGACCTGCCCATCCGGCGCAAGCTCCTGATCCTGACGCTCGCATCGACGGCATCGGCGCTCGTCTTCTCGAGCGGCGGGTTCGTCATCTGGGACATTGTCCAGCTCGCGTCCGGGATCAGGCAGACGACGCAGGCGCAGGCCAAGCTCGTCGCCGACAGCGGCGCCGCGGCCGTCGAATTCGGAATCGATGAGACCGCGGACGAGACGCTCCAGGCGCTGAATCGCCTCGATCACCTGCAGGCAGGATGCCTGTACCGGCTCTCGGACAAGAGCCTGCTGGCGAAGTACCAGCGCGGGCGCTCCTGCCCGGCGGCGCTTCCCGACGCAGCCGACACCGGCTTCAGCTGGTCCGGCTTCGGCGTCGTCGAGAACGTCATCGCGACGGGTGTGACGGAGGTTCCCAGGGAAGGCAAGGCGGTGGGCTGGCTGTACCTCGAGCGGGACATCGACGACATCTACGCGCGGCTCCGCGTCGAGGGCCTGACGGTGCTTGGCCTCCTGCTTCTCGCCATCGTCATTTCCTTTCTGCTGTCCTCCCGCCTGCAGCGCGCCGTGGCCGATCCGCTCCTGGAGCTGGCGGAGACGACGCGGCGCATCTCCTCGAGCCGCGACTACTCGCTCCGGGCCATCCCCCATTCGCAGGACGAGGTGGGCGTCGTCGTCCACGCGGTGAACGACATGCTCGATCGCATCGGCGAGCGGACGACGGAGCTGTCGAAGGCCAACGCGGAGCTCGAGCACGAGGTGCAGGAACGGCGACGCGTGGAAGGCGAGCGCGTGGCGGCGCTCGAGCGCGAGCGCGACGCCAACCGCCTGAAGGACGAGTTCCTGGCCACGCTGTCACACGAGCTGCGGACGCCGCTCAACGCGGTGCTCGGCTGGACGCGCGTCCTGCGGACGGCGCGTGTCGAGCCGGCCACGCAGGCGCGGGCGCTCGAGAGCATCGAACGCAACGCCCGCGTGCAGGCACGCCTGATCGAGGATCTCCTCGAGGTCTCGCGTATCGTCACCGGCAAGCTGCGGCTTCGAATGGGCGAGACCGATCTCGCGACCATCGTCGACGAGGCCGCCGAGGTGGTCCAACCCGCTGCCGCCGCCAAGCGGCTGCGCCTGACGCTGCGCATCGACGCGCGGCCCGCGATGACGGCAGGAGATGCCGACCGTCTTCAGCAGGTCGTCTGGAACCTGCTGTCGAACGCTGTGAAGTTCACGCCGCCCGACGGACAGGTCATCGTCACGCTGGAGCGTCGCGATGGCTACCGCCTCACCGTTCGCGACACGGGACCGGGCATCGACGTCAAGTTCGTGCCGTTCGTGTTCGAGCCCTTCCGCCAGGCGGACGGCAGCATCGGGCGCGAGCACGGCGGACTCGGGCTCGGCCTGGCGATCGCGAAGCGGCTCGTGGAGCTGCACGGCGGAACGATCGGGACACACGCCGCAGCCGAAGGCACGGGAGCGGTGTTCGAGGTTCACCTGCCGTCGGTCATCGACGCCCCTGCTGGAGATCGCCGCCGACTGTTACCCCGCGACCGCCGCGAACCGGTGGCCGTCGGAACGTTCCTTCGCGACGTATACGTGCTCGTCGTCGACGACGAAGAGGATGCTCGCGCGCTGCTCGAGACTGCCCTCACCGGCTTCGGCGCCGAGGTGACCACGGTGGCGACCGTCGACGAAGCACTGAAGGAGATCGACCGCCACGCACCTGACGTCCTCTTGAGCGACATCGGCATGCCGCTCGAGGACGGTTACGCGCTGATTCAACAGCTCCGGGCGCGGCCGGCGGCAAGAGGTGGGAGCATCCCGGCGATCGCCGTGACCGCATATGCGTCGTCGCGCGACCGGCGTTTGGCAGAGGCGGCGGGATACCAGGACCACATTGCGAAGCCATTCGAGCCGGCTGACGTAGCCCGCGCCGTGGCGCGCGTCAGGCGACGCTGAAGAATCTGGCGATTGATGATCGATGATTGGAGTATCGATCGATGCAGCGTTGCATTGGCCCGTTGCTGCAATGAATCGACGTCGCCATGGATCGTTCGGTGGATCGATCGATCGGAACCTGTGGGACATGATGTCCGATCATCGATCCGGTCCTCAGATCATCGATCCGAGATCCCAGATGCTGGTAGCGCTAACATATATGGCCATGGCCAGTCAGTGCTCCTTCGACATCACGTCCAACGTCGACCTCCAGGAGGTCGACAACGCGCTCAATCAGGCGCGCAAGGAAGTGGCACAGCGCTACGACTTCAAGGGCGCGAAAGCGTCGATCGATTTCGACGCCAAGGAATCGAAGCTGCTGCTGACGGCCGACGACGAGTTCAAGCTGAACGCGCTCTGGGAGATCGTGCAGACGCGCCTGGTCCGGCGCAACGTTCCGACGCGGAATCTCACGCGCGGCACGGTCGTGCCCGCCGCCAACAGCACCGTGCGCCAGGAGATCGCGCTGCAGCAGGGCATTCCGGTGGAAAAGGCCCGCGACGTCGTCAAGTTCATCAAGGACACCAAACTGAAGAAGGTGCAGGCGTCGATTCAGGGCGACCAGCTCCGCGTCACCTCTCCGTCGAAGGACGAGCTCCAGGAGGTGATGCGCCTGCTGCGCGACCGCGACTTCGGCGTGGCGCTCCAGTTCGGGAATTACCGCGAGTAAGCGTTCACTTCTTCTTCTTCTCGTTCCACACGACCTGCGTCTCGCCCTGTTTCGCGTCGGGTTGCAGGTGGAGGATCGCATCCGACACGCGGTCCAGCCGGATGTCCATCGGCATCGCCGCCTCGTAGACCAGCTCCTTGTCGCCGGCGCTGCGCAGCTCGTAGTGGATGCGGTGCCGCCGCAGAATCGATTCGACGGCACGCTGTTGCGCCGGCGGATCGGGCGTCGTGACGCTGAGATCGAAGGTCTTTTGCTGCTCCGGCTCCAGCGACTCCACCGCCCACAGCAGTCCGAGCACGAAGAACGTCGCCACCACGGCCAGGCCGTACAGCTGGACGCCGCACGCCAGCCCGAGACTCAGCGTCGACAGCATCACGACGGCGTCTTTGGGATCGTCGATCTTCGCCCGGTACCGGATCAGATTCGCGGCCCCGACGATACCGAACGCACGCGCCAGGCTTGCGCCGACGATGAGCATCACGACAGCGCCCACCACCGCGAGGATGATCTGTGTCTGGATGACGGGACTCGATCGCGGCGGCGTGCCGCGACGACGGGGCCGGAAGGCGAGCACCGTCCCGAGCACCGCGGCCAGCGGCAACGCCGCAAGCGCCTGGAGGACGCTTCCGCCGTCGGCGTCCAGAAACCGCGAGAGCGCCGCCTGCACTGCGGTGGCATCCATCAGTGCCGCTCCGCCGTTGCGCTGTCCGGCCGCGGCACCGCGCTGTCAGCGATGCGCTGCCTGATCACCCGGAGGTAGCGAGCCGTCGCGACGTCGTCGTAGTTGCCGGCGCGAAACGCGTCGCGCCACTGCTGGTCGGTCAACCGGCTCATACGGGCCGACGCCCAGCGCAGATCGGCAGGGGTAATCAGCGACAGCAGCTCCTGATGGCGTCCGTGGTAGCCGAACTCGATATGGTCACCCGAGACACCGGTGATGAACCGGCTCTTCTCGAACCCATCGAGCCAGTTGCGGCGCGGATACCACTTTCCCGTTTCACCGAGCGCGGCGCCCAGGTCGCGCACCACGAACCACCGGCGCACGCCATCGGGCGGCTCCACGATGTCGTAGAGGGTGTTGTTCTCGTCCTTGAGATCGGTGCTGTTCAACATCAGGAGCACGACGAGCATGCCTCGCAGCTCGCGCGCCCCGAGAAAGGGGTTCTCGCTCCAGCGCCACGGCTCGTCGAGCCGGTGGAGATTGGCCAGCTTGGGACGGAAGCGTGCTTCGCTCCCATCACGCTGGCCTTCGCGCCCTCTATCGAGCTTCCAGGAGGACAGGTAATAGACAGGCGGCTGGTGGTAGCCGAGTCCCCACAGTATCCGGGACATCACCACTTCCGTTTGCGCTTCCGGGCCGACCTTGGCGCTCCACTCGGTTTCGTCCGGGCTGCGGACGTCGTAGCTCACGCTGAAGCCTGACGTATCGGCGGCCACCAGCTTGTAGACGACGTCCGGGCGGGGTGCGTGATTTCGCCCGCCGCTCCCCCAGAAGAGATCTCGAGCGCCGTTTCCCGGTTCGACCCACAGCTCTGATAGTTGCGACTCGGATGGCTGAGGTATGTCTCGAAGCGTCCGCATCCTGGCCACGGCGGTGCTGCAGGCCAGCGTCGACACCAGCACGACGACGGCTGAGACGGCAGTCGGTCGCATATGCTCACCTCGTCAGCAAGGCATGTTCCAGTCGGGCAGGCCCGGCTCGTCCGTTGGACAGCCGGCGGCCGGAACCCGCAAGATGGCATCAGCTTTGGACCGCGATGCGGCCCGTGGATGAGATGACGCCGCCCGTGTCGACCTACCGACTGCAGCTGTCCCGGACGTTCACGTTCGTCGATGCCGCGCGAATCGTCGACTACCTGTCCGCGCTCGGCATCACGCACTGCTACGCGTCCAGCTACGTCGCCGCGGTGCCGGGAAGCACGCACGGATACGACGTCGTCGACCCGACACGGCTCAATCCCGAGATCGGCGACGAGCAGACGTACGCCGCGTGGATAGACGCGCTCCGCGCGCACGGCATGGGGCACATCATGGACCTCGTCCCGAACCACATGGGCATCGCTCGATCGGCGAACCCGTGGTGGCAGGACGTCCTCGAGAACGGCGAAGCCTCGCGCTATGCGGACATCTTCGACATCGACTGGACACCTCTGAAGACCGAGATGCAGCATCAGGTGCTGCTGCCGGTGCTCGGCGACGTCTACGGAGCCGTGCTGGAGCGGCAGGAACTGGCGCTCGAGTACGGCGACGGCGCGTTCCAGGTGAGGTACTTCGACAGCACCTTCCCGATCGCGCCGAACACCTACGACGCGATTCTCGATCTCGCGCGAGAGGATCTGCTGAACGAGGCCGGCGCCGAGAGCGAGACCGGCGTCGAGTTCCTCAGCATCCTCACCGCCATCAAGCACCTGCCGGGGTCGCATGGCTTGACGCCCGCGCAACAGCAGGAGCGCGACCGCGAGAAGGAAGTGATCAAGCGGCGTCTTGCCGCGCTCACGAGCCGCGCACCCGAGGTGCTCGCTCACGTCCACCGCGTCGTCAGCTCGCTCAACGGCGTGCCCGGAACACCGGCGTCCTTCGACGGCCTCGATGCCCTGCTCTCGAAGCAGGCGTACCGGCTGGCCTACTGGCGCGTGGCGGCCGAGGAGATCAACTACCGGCGCTTCTTCGACATCAACGAGCTGGCGGCGATCCGGATGGAAGATCCGTCGGTGTTCGAGCGCGTGCACGCCTTCGCGTTCGAGCTGCTGGCGCGCGGCATGGTGGACGGGTTCCGCATCGATCACGTGGACGGGTTGTACGATCCGGGCGACTATCTGCGCCGGCTGCAGGCGCGCGCGCGCGAGGCGCGGCCGGACGTGTACACGGACGAACACCCGCTGTATCTGGTGGTCGAAAAGATCCTGGGACGTCACGAGACGCTGCCGGACTGGCCGGTGGAAGGAACGACCGGCTACGACTTCCTGGTCATCCTGAACGGCCTGTTCGTGGATGGCGGCAACGAGCGCGGCCTGAACACGGTCTACGAGCAGTTCAGCCGTCTGCGCGACGGCTATCGCGAGATCGCCTATCGCGGGCGGCAGCTGATCCTCCGCGTCAGCATGGCCAGCGAGCTGAACGTGCTCGCCCACCGGCTGAACCGCCTATCGGAGCGCCATCGCCACTACCGCGACTTCACGCCCAACAGCCTCGGCCAGGCGATGCGGGAAATCATCGCGTGCTTTCCCGTGTACCGAACGTACGTGAACGAACGGGACGCCAGCATCGGGCCACCCGATGCCAGCATCGCGCCACGCGACCGCGCGGCCATCGAGCGCGCGGTCACGGAAGCCAAGAAGCGGAATCCCAACCGCCCGGCGGCCGTCTACGACTTCGTCGCCGACGTGCTGCTGCGGCGCGCCTCCTATATTCCGGACGCCGAGCGCGATGAGCAGCTGCGCTTCATCGGCAAGTTCCAGCAGGTAACGAGCCCGGTGACGGCGAAGGGCATCGAGGATACGGCGCTCTACGTCTACAACAGGCTCGTGTCGCTCAACGAGGTGGGCGGCGAGCCCGACCGGTTCGGCACGTCGCCAGGCGAGGTCCACGGCTGGCTGGAGACTCGCGCCAGGGCGTGGCCGCGCGGGATCTCGACGACCTCCACGCACGACACCAAGCGCAGCGAGGACGTGCGCGCGCGCCTGAACGTGCTGTCGGAGATTCCGGGAGCGTGGAAGCAGGCCGCGGCGCGCTGGGCGCGGCTGAACCGGCGGGGACGGTCGACCATCGACGACCAGTCGTATCCAAGCCGGAACGAGGAGTACCTCTTCTACCAGACGCTGCTCGGCTCCTGGCCGCTCGATCTGGTGTCACCGGCCGCCAACGAGGCCTACACCGCGCGCATCGTGGAGTACATGCTCAAGGCGATGCGTGAAGCGAAGGTGTTCACCAGCTGGCTCAACCCGAGCGTCGCGCACGAGCAGGCGATGACACGCTTCGTCACGATGGCGCTGGCGCCCGACAACAGCGAGTTTCGAACCAACTTCCTCGAGTTCGAAGGGCGGCTGGCGCTTTTCGGGATCTACAACTCGCTCTCGCAGCTCACGGTGAAGATCGCCG
>Ga0075428_100006738_pt1 | contig 12778 bp, 8 predicted proteins | sample RhiMetdeltSRZDD2_FD_75291 | JGI IMG/M metagenome (GOLD analysis project Ga0075428, IMG submission 75291) | Populus rhizosphere microbial communities from Tennessee, USA - Rhizosphere MetaG P. deltoides SRZDD2 | ecosystem: Host-associated > Plants > Roots > Rhizosphere > Soil | place: USA...
TCGTCGAGGTGCGCCAGGACATACTGCAGGTCGTCGGGATGACCGCACCACCACGATCGCGCCGGCGAGAGCAGCAACTCTTCGCCGAGCATGTGGCGGCACAAGTCAGGTAGAAATGCCGCCATCCCCGGCGCCTCGACCAGTCCTGAGCCGAGCGCGTTGGCCATCGTGACGTGGCCCGCGCGCACCGCGTCCACCAATCCGGCTACGCCGAGCGTGGAATCGGATCGCAGCTCCAGCGGATCGCAAAAGCTGTCGTCGAGCCGCCGCAGGATTACGTCCACCTGACGCAGGCCTTCGAGTGTCTTGATGAAGACGCGGCTGTCGCGCACCGTGAGATCGGCGCCTTCAACCAGCGTGAAGCCGAGATACCGCGCGAGATAGGCGTGCTCGAAATAGGTTTCGTTGAGCGGCCCAGGCGTCAGCAGCACGACGCGCGGATGAGCGCGGCGATCGGCCGGTGCCAGCGCCATCAGTCCATCCCGATGTGCGCGGAAGAACGCGCCCAGCCGCTGCACGCGACAGTCGCGAAACGCCTCGGGAAGGCTGCGCGACATCACGATGCGATTCTCGAGCGCATACCCGGCGCCCGAGGGCGCCTGCGTGCGATCGGCCACCACGCGCCACTGACCGTCCGGCGAGCGGCCGAGATCGACGGCGTGCAGGTGCACGTAGGTGTCGTTGGGGACGCGCACGCCATGACACGGTCGCAAGAACGCCGGATTCGCGAGCACGAGCGCCGGCGGCAACACGCCATCGCGCAGCAACCGTTGCGGGCCGTAGAGATCCGCGAGGATGGTGTTGAGCAGCCGCGATCGCTGCAACAGCGCGCCCTCGATCCGGCTCCACTCCGCCGGTGCGATGAGCAGCGGCAGCATGTCGAGCGTCCACGGCCGATCGACACCTTGCGGATCGCCGTAGACGTTATAGGTCACGCCATTCTCACGAATCGCGCGTTTGGCGCCTTCCCATCGTAACGACAGCTCGGGGCGACCCAATCCCTCGAGCGATTGGATCAGCGCCTCGCAGTGCGAGCGCGGCTGCCCGGCGCCACTCGACATCTCGTCGTACACGCCGGTGAGCGGACGATAGTCATCGAGGAGCCGCCACGGCATGACCGGGTCGCGGAACTCCGGCGCGATCGGCGCACTCATGCCATTCGCGGGGCGTCCTCGGCCGCCAGCGTGTGGGACGGCGGACGACGCAGGTCGAGCGTCAGCGGGAAGTCGGGATTGCGATCCTCGGGCGGCACGTGCACCAGGCCGGGCGTGTGACCGATGTCGAAAAACCGCGCGAGCCGGCGGCCTTCCGCTTCGTAGCTGTTCACCGGGAAGGTCTCGAAGCTCCGTCCGCCCGGATGTGCGACGTGATAGACGCAGCCGCCAAGCGGGCGGTCGTTCCAGGTGTCCACGATGTCGAACACGAGCGGCGCGTGCACGGGGATTGTCGGATGCAGACTATTGGCCGGCTGCCACGCACGATACCGGACACCCGCAATGTATTCAGCGGGCCGTCCCGTCGGATGCAGCGGCACACGTCGGCCGTTGCACGACATGATATGACGCGACCCGGTCATTCCGCTCACTTTCACCTGCAGCCGCTCGACCGACGAGTCCACATATCGCGCCGTACCGCCGGCAGTTGACTCTTCCCCGGTGACGTGCCACGGCTCGAGCGCCTGCCGCAATTCCACATGCACGTCGCGTCGCGTGATCGCGCCGAATAGCGGGAAGCGAAACTCCAGGTGCGCCGCGAACCATTCGGGCCGGATCGGCCAGCCGGCTCGCGCCAGATCGTCCAGAACGTCGTCGAAGTCCTGCGCGACGAAATGCGGCAGCATGAACCGATCGTGGAGCTCGGTGCCCCAGCGCGCGAGCGGCCGATCGTACGGCGCCGCCCAGAACGTCGCGATGAGTGCGCGCAGGAGCAATTGCTGCGTGAGGCTCATCTGCGCATGCGGCGGCATCTCGAACGCCCTCAGCTCGACAAGGCCTCGCCGATCGGCACTCGTCTCCGGCGCATAGAGCTTGTCAATGCAGAACTCGGCGCGGTGGGTATTGCCGGTGACGTCGATGAGCACGTTCCGGTAGATCCGGTCCACCAGCCACGGCGCGATTCCGTGATCGGGAAGGCGAGTGTTCGCGATCTCGAGCTCGTAGAGCGAGTCGTTGCGCGCTTCATCGACGCGCGGATGTTGACTCGTCGGCCCGATGAACATTCCCGAGAACAGGTACGAGAGCGATGGATGGTTGTGCCAGTAGCCGACCAGGCTGCGCAGGAGATCCGGGCGGCGCAGAAACGGACTGTCGGCGGCCGTCGGCCCGCCGACGACAATGTGATTGCCACCGCCAGTGCCGGTGTGACGCCCGTCGAGCATGAATTTCTCGGTGCCGAGACGCGACAGCCGCGCCTCCTCGTACAACACCGTCGTGTGATCGGTCAACTCCGTCCAGTCCTTCGCTGGATGCAGATTGACTTCGATGACGCCAGGATCCGGCGTCACTGAGAAGTGGTTCAGCCGCGGATCGTACGACGGCCGCGCGCCCTCGATGATGACCGGCATCGACAGCGAGGCCGCCGTCTGCTCGATCGCCGCAATCAGATCGAGATAGTCCTCGGTGGCGTGCACCGGCGGCATGAAGATGTGCAGCCGGCCGTGACGCGGCTCGATGCAGAGCGCGGTGCGCACGATGCCCTTCGCGGAATCACCGGGACGCGGGGCAACCTGTTCGATAATTCGCGCGGCGGTTCCGGCCGGTCCCAAAGGACCGGCCCTACGAGCGGCCACGGTCTGCTGCCCGGCGGGTCCAGAAGGACCCGCCCGACGGGAGGACGGGAGCGGCGGATGCTCGTCCAGCGGATCGGGCTCGTAGACATACGGATAGTCTTCAGGCGCCACCCATGGCAGTGAGTCGAGTGGCAGCCGGAGGCCGATCGGCGAATCACCAGGAATCAGAAACAGATGCTCGGGACGCAGAAACCAGTGTCCCGTCACCCACTGCACTGATGACCCGGGAACCGCGTGACGTCGCAGCGGCAGTACATAGCCGACCGCGCTGCCCAGGCCCTGCTCGAACAGGCGCGCAAGCCGAGCCCGCTCTTCGGGGTCCTTCAACTCCGACTTCAGGGGATCGACGTTCGTGGGAAGGCGGCGTTCCTTCCAGAGGTAGTACCACACGTCCTCGTGCGCGGGCAGCACGCATCCGCTATCCACGCCAAGCACGCCCGACAGCGCGTCGATGAAACGGCGCGCGTCGCGCTCGCCGTGACCGTGATCGATCGTCTCGTCGGCAAGCAGACGGTCGTCCTGCCAGATCGCCTCGCCATCGCGGCGCCACCAGCAACCAAACGCCCAGCGCGGCAGCGACTCACCCGGGTACCACTTGCCTTGTCCGTAATGCAGGAGACCGCCCGGCGCAAACCGCTGCTTGAGTCGCCGCAGCAACACACTCGCACGCTCGCGCTTCGTCGCGCCAAGTGCCGCGGTGTTCCACTCGTCGCCTTCCATGTCGTCGATCGACACGAAGGTCGGCTCTCCGCCCATCGTCAGCCTGACGTCGCGGGCGCTGAGCGCGTCATCGACGCGGCGCCCGAGCGCATCGATCGCCTGCCACTGCGCCTCGGTGTACGGCTTGGTGACACGCGGCGATTCGTGAATACGCCGCACGTGCATCTCGTGCTCGAGCGTTGACTCGCAATCGTCCACGCTGCCGGAAATGGGAGCGGCGCTGAACGGGTCGGGCGTCGCGGCCAGCGGCAGGTGACCCTCGCCGGCAAACAATCCCGACGTCGGATCGAGTCCAACCCACCCCGCGCCCGGCAGGTACACCTCGGCCCACGCATGCAGGTCGGTGAAGTCGGCCGAGGCGCCTGACGGACCGTCGAGCGATTTGACGTCGGGCACGAGCTGAATCAGATACCCGGAGACGAATCGCGCCGCCAGTCCGAGATGACGGAGCGCCTGCACGAGCAGCCATCCCGTGTCGCGGCACGAGCCGCTTCCGGACGAGAGCGTTTCCTCTGGCGTCTGCACGCCCGGCTCGAGGCGGATCACGTAGCGGATCTCCTGCGAGAGCTGCCGGTTCAGATCGAAAAGGAACTCCACCGTCCGGCGCGGACGACGATCGATCCGTTGCAGCAATTCGCAGAGCCCCGGGCCCGGCGGGACCGGATCGAGAAACGGCGCGAGATCTTTCGCGAGCCACGGCTCGTAGACGAAGGGAAACGTCTCGGCCGACGCCTCGAGAAAGAAGTCGAACGGATTTATGACCGACAGCTCGACGACCAGATCGACGTTCACGGTCAGCTCGCGCGTCTTCTCTGGAAACACGACTCGCGCCAGGTAGTTCCCGTGCGGGTCCTGCTGCCAGTTGAGGAACTGCGTGCGCGGATCGACCTTCAACGAATAGCTGACGACAGGCGTGCGGCAGTGTGGCGCCGGCCGGAGCCGGACGGTATGCGGTGATAGCGCGACCAAACGGTCGTAGCGATACCGCGTGGAGTGCGACAACGCGACATGGATGGCCATGACAACCTACGCCATGGGCGCGACGCCGACGCGGCGTTGCACCTGCCGCTTCGGCGCCGCCGGACGTCCCGAGAAGAACGTGTCGTAAATGTGCGATCCGATCTGATTCATCTTGGTCTGCAGGCCATCGAGATATTCGTGCAGGCCGCCGGCGATGATCTCATCCACTTGCGCGTAGGCCAGCTCCGAGCAGAGCAACCCGAGCAATTGCTCGACCGGGCTGCGGAACATTGCGGTGGGCGTCCCGGTGATCGCGTGCACAGATTCGCGAGCGGCCTTGACACTGTGGTGAATCGCGCGCGGGAACTGCTCGTCGAGCAGCAGGAACTCGACGATGCGGGTCGGCGAAATGCGACCGTGCCGCTTGTGGTACATCTCGAAGGCGCTCGCCGACCGCAGCACCGCCGCCCACTGCACATCGTCCACAGTCGTGCCGACGTCGTCCACCTTCGGCAGCAGGAGGAAGTACTTGACGTCGAGAATGCGTGACGTCTTGTCGGCGCGCTCGAGTTGTCGTCCGAGCCGGCAGAAGTGCCAGCCCTCGTTGTGCGTCATCGTCGTATCGGTGATGCCCGTAAACGCCTGGCTGGCGGTCTTCACCGACGAGAACAGCTCGTGCGGGTCGCTGATCTCGCGGCGGCGAGATGCCGCGGCGGTGAGCATCAGATACGACTGATTGAGGTGCTCCCACATCGATGACGAGATGATTTCGCGCACCGAGCGTGCGTTCTCGCGCGCCGCACGCACACACGACAGAATCGAGTTGGAGTTCTTGGTGTCGAAGGTCAGGAAGCGGATGACTGAGGCCTGAGAGGCTTCGCCGTATCGTTCCTTGAAATCCTCGGTATCGCCAGTGATGTCCACGAGCGGCTGCCACTGCTGATCGGAACTCCCCGGAAAATCGAGCATCAGGTTGAGATTGACGTCCACGAAGCGCGCGACGTTCTCCGCGCGCTCGATGTAGCGGGTCATCCAGTAGATCGATTCCGCGACTCGGCTCAACATGACTACGTCTGCCCCTGAAGCATGGTGGCCATCACCGTATCGACCTCGGGCCGGTCGGTGTCAAGACGAGGGTCGCCGGCGAGGACCCAGGTGTCCTTGCTGCCTCCGCCTTGCGACGAATTGACGACGAGCGATCCCTTCTTGAGCGCCACCCGCGTCAGACCGCCGGGCAGCACGTAGATGTCCTTGCCGTAGAGGATGTACGGACGGAGATCGACGTGGCGGCCCTCGAACGTCCCGCCTTCGACGATCGTCGGGACGCGCGACAGCGACAGCGTCGGCTGGGCGATGTAGTTGCGCGGGTTCTCGGCAATCTTCGCCGCGAACGCCGTCTGCTCCTTCTTCGACGCATGCGGGCCGACGAGCATGCCGTAGCCGCCGGACTCATTCGCGCTCTTGACCACCAGCGACGCGATGTTCTCGATCACATAGCGCCGCTCCGCCTCCTCCGCGCAGATGTAGGTCGGCACGTTCGGCAGGATGATTTCTTCGCCGAGGTAGTACTTCACGATCTTCGGCACGTAGGCGTAGATCACCTTGTCGTCAGCGACGCCGGTGCCAGGTGCATTCGCCAGGGCCACGCGGCCGGCGGCATAGACGTCCATCAATCCTGGAACGCCGAGCATGGAGTCGGCTCTGAACACGGTCGGATCGAGAAAGTCGTCGTCGATGCGCCGATAGATCACATCCACGCGCTCGTAGCCCTTGGTGGTGCGCATCCAGACGAAGCCGTCGGAGACGACCAGATCGCGGCCTTCGACGAGCTCGACGCCCATCTGCTGCGCGAGAAACGAATGCTCGAAGTACGCCGAGTTGTACGGTCCGGGGGTGAGCACGACGACGCGCGGCGAGTCGATGCCCTCGGGCGCGAGGTATTCGAGCGTCGCGCGCAGATGGCTCGGATAGTCGTCCACCGGCCGGATGCGCGAGGCCGCGAACACCTGTGGAAACGTCCGCTTCATCAGGTTGCGGTTCTGCAGCACGTAAGAGACACCGGACGGGCACCGCAGGTTGTCTTCGAGCACGTAGACCTGGCCGTCGGAGTGCCGCACCAGGTCGGTTCCGGTGACGTGGCACCAGATGCCGTGCGGCGGGCGCATCCCCATGCATGGCGCGCGGAGCGATGCCGCTGTCTCCAGCACGTAGTCGGGGATCACCCGATCCTTCAGGATCCGTCGCTCGTGATAGACATCGTCGATGAACAGGTTCAGCGCGTGAATGCGCTGCTTCAGGCCGCGCTCGATCGTGCGCCACTCGGCCGCCGAAACGATGCGAGGAATGAGATCGAACGGGAAGATGCGTTCGGTGCCTTCGTCGGCGCCGTAGACGTTGAACGTGATACCCATCGCAAGCAGCGCACGCTCGGCCGAACGCTGGCGACGCTCGATCTCACCAGCGGGTAATGCGTCGATGACCTGCGTCAACGCATGTGCGCCCGCACGCGGAGCGCCCGCGCTGACGAACATCTCGTCGAAGAATCCTTCCGGATCGTACTGCGCAAATCTCATCGAGGGTGATCGGTATTCTGGATCCGATCGGCGATCTCCCAACCCTCACAAAAGTGAATGTCTACGCCAATTTGGCGACAACATCGTCGCCATTCGCGCGCGACCTCCCGTATTCACTGGCCTTTTCGACGATCTCGTGTACGAACCGCAGCTTCGCAATCGCCGGCTGAGAGAGGACGAACGGATACAGATCCGGGAGTCCCATGCTGCGGTTGAGGCTGTTCAGCGCATTGGTGAGCGGAAACCACGCCCCGATCAGGTCGTCGAAGTCGTCGAAGTCGAGCCGGCGCGCGGTCATGTCTGGCAGCGAAGCGCCAGAGGCGGCGTTGGGGCGCAGCGCGAGGCCGTAGGTGCGAGCCGTCTCGAGCGTGTCGATGATGTGCAGGTAGTGGGCGAAGGTTTCGGCCCAATCCTCCCAGGGATGCATCGACGCGTATGCGCTCACGAACCGCTCTCGCCAGTCGGTCGGTGGCCCTTCTTCGTAGTGCCGCTGCTGTTCGGTGGTGTAGTCCAGCGTCTCGTCACCGAAGAGGGTCCGGAACGGATCGAGACAGCGGAGATCCTTGATCAGGCGGTCCCAGTAGTAGTGGCCGATCTCGTGGCGGAAGTGACCGAGGAGTGTGCGATAGGGCTCGCCCATCTCCTGACGCGTCTTCTCGCGGAACGGATCGTCAGCCTCGGCGATGTTGATGGTGATCAGGCCTTCGTTGTGACCGGTGAAGACCGGCTCGGTGGCTGAGCTGCTCTTGAAGGAAAAGGCCAGCCCCTTCTCGTTCTCCGGTGATCGACGGTCGAGTGACAGCCCTAAGCCCAACAGACTATAGAGCACCCGCCGCTTCGCGTTTTCTAACCGGGCCCATGCCACTCTCGCGTCGGCCGCGTCGGTGGATGGCGTGTCTACGTTGAGCTCGCAGGAGGCGCACAGCGCGCTGTCCTGCGATATCGGGATCGCCCAGTTGCAGACGTCGTGTTGAACATAGTTGGCACAAAGTCGGTAACGGCCGTTCCTGGCAGCCTTGGCGAGCGCCACGAAGTCCGACGAAAGCGCCGACGGGTCTTGGCCAGCGTCGAGTGGCTCGAGCGGGCTCATCACGCTCAGATCGGGAAGATATGCGAGCTGATGCCCGCACTTCTGGCAACGGGTGTTCTCGAAGAAGAGGGCCTGGCCGCAGCTCGAACAGGTGAACAGCTTCATCCCGGCGGGCTCAATGCATTCAGCGGGCCACCGGGCGCCGGTTGGCGCAAGCTCACGCTTGCGCGTTACGGAGTGCGCGGTGGCGCAGGCGTCGGGACAATGCCGGCCGGCAACGGCCAGTTGCCGACGTACGGCGGCCAGTTTGGTACCGCGAGCTCCGCTGGCGGATAGAACATCGCCGTGTAGATCGTACGGATCTTCGCTTCGTCGATGAAGAACCACTCGCTGAAGACGTTGCGGGGTGTCGGCGATCCGGGACGACGGATGAACACGGCAAAGGCGAGCGCCGCTTGCGCCTCTTCGTCGATCAGCGGAGTCCGTCGCGCGACAACCATCGAGCCATTGAAGTTCTGCAAGCCAGAGACGCAGTCATTATTGGGCCCACCGGGAGGTCCCGGCGGCGGGGTGGCAGCCTGACCGGACGAGGGCGTCGCCGGTGTGTTCGGCGGCAGGAATCGTCCCGCCGGCGCCGGCGAGCCGTTCTCGACGCGACCGCATCCGGTATGCGTCAGCGCAACGGACCCGTCGTGCGACGTGATCGCATCGAAGTAGCTGTTGACGATGCGCGCGAGCCCCGCGCGATCCGTTCGCTGGTTGGCGGGCAGAACCCGCTCGGGCGGCGGATTCTTCGCCAGGTATTCAGGATTGTGAAGATTCGCGGGCGGCCGTCCCGGCTGGCGTGGTCCATTGAGACCGGGATCATCTGCGCGAGCGATATACCACTCGGCTTCGGTGAGTTGCTTGTTCTCGATGCGCACGCGCACAGTCACGATGGCGGTGCTGTTGCCCTCTTCCACTGTCCCGTAGTACGCGGCCTGACCGGACGTCGCGTCGAGATATCGTCGCTGCACTTTGCCAAGAGCGGTCACCGACTTCCACACCCCGCCGTTGCCCGGCCGCACGTTGATTGCGTTCTCGGTTTGGCGGAAGCCGACGACAAGCGGCGCTGCCCCGGGATCGTGCTTCACGACCGCGGTGAGGTATTGATCGAGCATCGTCCGCAGACAGGCGCGATCACAGGTCGTCTGCGCCGAGGCGCTTCCTGCTCCAATGGCTACCACGATTACCGCACCAGCGATCCACCGCAGGTCACGCAACATCGCTCGTCTCCTGTGAATCCAAAAAGCCGGCCTTCGCAGCAAGCCCCGGCACAGCTTGTCACCCCGAGAGCACCGCATCTTAATCCTCTTTAGCCCAGCTTGGCGACGCGGGGCGCGGCCTTTGCACCATCCACGTCATGGTCAGACTGGCTCTCGCGGTGTTGATCGCCGGTACGGTCGTGGTTGCGCAGGAGACACGCACCGCACGACAGGTGAACATGGTTCTGGCGGCTCAGGTGATGCTCGATGCAGCCGGATTCTCACCGGGCGAAATCGATGGAAAGGCCGGCGCCAATTTCGGTCGCGCCGTTGCCGCCTATCAGCAGAGCCACGATCTCGGCGCCTCGGGCAAAGTCGATGATGCCACCTTCGATCGCCTGAGACAGGACTTCAAAGGACAGCCGCCAGTTGTCGGCTACACGATCGCTGACGCGGATATCGCGGGACCATTTCAACCGGACATTCCCAAGGACCTGGAGGCGCAATCGAAGCTGCCGTCACTCGATTACCGCAACGCGCTCGAGACGATCGCAGAGAAGTTTCACGCCAGCCCTGCCCTGATCGAATCCCTGAACCCGGGTCAAACGTTCATGCAGACAGGTACACAGATCACGGTGCCGAATGTCACGCCGACCGAGCCGCTGCCACCGACGACTGAAGGTAAGCCCGCTACCGGCGCGAAGACCAAGCCTACGGGCGCACGCATCGTCGTCACCAAGAAGACCAGCGCGTTGACCGTTGAGGATGCCAATGGCCGCGTGCTCTTCTTCGCGCCGGTGACGACCGGCAGCCAGCACGACCCGCTGCCGATCGGCAAATGGAAGGTCACTGGCGTGCAGCAGATGCCGGCCTTTTATTACAACCCGGACCTGTTCTGGGACGCGTCGCCGGCGCACTCGAAGGCGAAGATTCCACCAGGGCCGAATAACCCGGTTGGCGTGGCCTGGATTGATCTGAGCAAGCCGCACTACGGCATTCACGGCACGCCTGAGCCCTCGCAGATCGGACACGTGCAGTCGCACGGCTGCGTGCGCATGACGAATTGGGACGTGCGGCGCGTGATGGAGTGGGCACGGCCCGGCACGCTGGTCGTCTTTCAACCATGACGTCGGACGTCAGTCACCACACGCCGCTTGCGTTTACGGTGGCGATGAGCTTTCTGATGGGCATCGTCACGACGATCGCGGTGTACTCGTTGCGCAACGCGCCAGCGGCGACCGACGTCACCGAGCTTCACGCATCGACTGCTGCCTCGGCCGATCGCGATACCGCGGGCCCGACCGGTGCGAACGACCAACCCGCCGTCGCAACGCCGGAGCCGGCCGCATCGGTGCCCCCGGCCCCGGTCTCCCCGACTGAGGCGGGCGAGATCGTCGCGCTGCGCGGGCGCAACTTAAAGCTTCCTGTTGACGGGGTCGATCGCAAAGACCTGCGCAACACCTTCGCCGAGGCGCGTGGCTCACGCACGCACGAGGCGCTCGACATCCTCGCGCCGCGCGGCACGAAAGTGCGTGCCGTTGAAGACGGACGGGTTCAGAAGCTGTTCATGAGCAAGGCGGGCGGCCTGACGATTTATGAGTTCGACCCCACCGAAACGTTCACGTATTACTACGCCCATCTCGATCGGTATGAAGACGGCCTTCGCGAAGGCCAGATGGTGAAGCGCGGAGACGTGATCGGCTACATCGGCAGCACGGGCAATGCTTCTCCCGATGCGCCGCATCTGCACTTCGCGATCTTCCGGCTCGGCCCCGAGAAACGATGGTGGAAGGGCGATCCGATCAATCCGTACCTGGTCCTCACCGAAGACTAGTGCGGCACTTTCGACGCGGTGCCGATCACAGGTCGCTCCGGTCTACCTGAACTCGATGAAGCGGGTCGAGCGGCCGGTCACAAGAAACCGCCCGCGGCCTCCCATCTCCCTGTCCGTACCGCTGCCAGGCTCGAGGCCAGCGACCTGCGGATACCAGCCGCCACCATTCAGAATCTTCGTTGGTGTGCTCCACGCGCGCGGGTCGTCGAGCGTTGGTGCGAACGAAATGTAGATGCCTTCGTTGGTGAAGGATTCGTCTCGAGTGCGATTGAGCAGCATGACGTACCGCTGCAGAGAGGTATTCCAGTGCAGTGAAGGTCCCCAGAACGCATTCGCCGCGTTTTGGCCGTCGTGCCACGGACTCGTCGTTCGCACGATCGGCGTACCCGAAGGATAGTCCCACTCGATGGGAACGTCGTCGGTCCCAGTGAGCGGCCTGACGGTTGGTGGAAGCCACACACCGTCCTGCCAGACGGTCATGCGTCCTCGCGGCGCATCGCGGTCGGCCCACGGGAACCGCGCAACCAGCACGCCTTGCGCGCCGGGATCGCGTCCGTAGTTGCTGAAGTACAGGTACACGTCCTTCCACTCGCGATCGACCATCACGCTGACGTCGCCGACGCCGCCGATCACATATCGATTCGACGATGAGCAGACCTCGCTGTGTGGAGGCGCCTCGAGAATGATCCCCAGGTTCTGCCAGGTGACTCCGCGGTCGGTCGAGACGGCGGCGCCAATGCGTGGAATGGACCGATCCGGCCGCCCACACACGTAGGCAGGCAGCTCATCGTGGTAGTAGGCGTACCACGTGGTGTCGGTCTCGTCGGCAATAACGCTTTCGAACCAGATGCCGTTACCTGGATGCGGCGTGAGCACGACGTCGCCGGTGACCTGCAGCCCTTCGAGATTCGGGCCGGCCATCCGCATCGGAGCGCCGCCCCAGGAGGCGAACGCCACGAGCGTCAGTTCGCCGTCGACGCGCGTCCATGTCATCGGCACGCTGGAGTCCACGCGTCCCGGCACGGCGAGTGTCGGCGCGGTAAGGAGCCGAGGCGCAGGGGGCGGAATGCTTTGAGCCGGCAGCGACGCGCCCAGGGCTCCGCTCACACACAGGATGACTAAGGAAAACGGGCCGAAGCGCATGAGAGAGGCCTATCGTAACGGCGACGTCCGAGAATTCCCCCTTGACCGACCAAATCAGTCGGGATTACTGTATGTTGAACCTGAGACTTAGTCTCAGTATCGATTGAAGGTGCCCCGCTAACCGGGAGGGTCCGCTGTGTGTCGTCTGCTTGTCCTCGTGCTCGCCTGCCTCTTAGGGTGCTCATTCACCGCGGCCGCCCAGCCGCGCGGCTCGTCCAGGTCGGTGACGGGCACGGTTATCGATTCCTCCGGCGGCGCCGCCGTTGGTGCCACCGTGGTCCTGACTGCCGGCGGCCGCGAACGTTCCGACGTCGCCGACACGTCGGGGCGCTTCACATTCACTGATGTACCGGACGTCCCCACGACTGTGACCGTGACCCTCGACCGCTTCACATCGGTGACGGTCGACGCCGGTCCCGCGCGAGGCGATCTGCGCATCGTGCTGCAACCGGCACCTCTCTTCGAGGACGTGGTCGTGCACGCCAG